>Ga0105090_10001129_pt1 | contig 14182 bp, 9 predicted proteins | sample PPLLak3March2015_FD_79110 | JGI IMG/M metagenome (GOLD analysis project Ga0105090, IMG submission 79110) | Freshwater sediment microbial communities from Prairie Pothole Lake near Jamestown, North Dakota, USA - PPLs Lake P7 Core (1) Depth... | ecosystem: Environmental > Aquatic > Freshwater >... | reverse complement strand
TCCCACCGAACCCCGACTCGCAGACCCGAGTTCGTTTGGACTGTAGGTTTTGAACATCGAGTTGTATTTCTGCTAACCTGCAGTTGATGGCTCTTCCCCGCTTCCACAAGCTGTCCTTCGACCGCCGCCACCGGTTGATCGCTGCCGCGGCTGTGGAATTCGCCGCCAGGGGCTACAAGGGTGCGGCCCTGGAGGCCATTGCGGAAAAAGCCGGGATCGGGAAGTCCTCCTTCTACTATTATTTCTCTGACAAGGCCGACCTCTGTCAGACAGTTCTCGATGAGGCGTGGCGCCGCCTCGGCTTGAGCGGACGGATCGACCTCGCGACACTGACGAGAGAGAGCTTCTGGACCACGCTCGAAGACGCGGCCCGTCAGAATCTCCGCGCCTGCACCGAGGATCCCTGGCTGGTGGCTGCGGCGAGGCTTCTCAACCGGTCGATTTCGGATTCCTCGGGCGAGGTCGTGCTCGCCGAGTATCTGGAAAAACGGCGCGACTGGGAGGTGGCATGGATCGCCCGCGGTCAGGAGTTGGGTGTCGTCCGCACGGATGTTCCGGCGGATCTCCTGGCCACGATCTCGCTCAACGCACGTCAGGCCTCCAACCTCTGGCTCCTCGATCGGATGGACACCGTCGGCATCGAAGAGACGAACCGTCTCGCCCTGCTCCTTCTCGGGATCCAGCGCATCATGCTGGCCCCTCCCGAGTCGGCCTGACGGCGGTCGCGTCCGGGCTTCTCACGCACAGTCGGGTCACCCGAGTTCAATGACATCCAATCTCATGCGATGGCATTGCGGATGGTGTCTTTCGGCCGCAGGCCTTGACTTCATGACCCCTTCGACTTATGTTTTGGACTAATGAGTCCAAACAATGAGTCGAGCCCGACGGACCAAGGAGGAATGGTGATGAGCTACGCGTGCGTGCTGCGTCGAATCACGATCATGTGTGTCGTCATTCTGCTCGCCGGGCCGGCACTCCATGCCCAGGACTCGGCGTCATTGACCGGTACGGTTCGCGACGCGGGCGGGGCCGCACTCCCGGGCGTCTCGGTCGTGGCAGAGCCGGTGGCGGGCGGCCCCCGTCTGTCTGCGGTGACGGATTCGGACGGTCGTTACTCGATCGGAGGGCTGAATCCCGGTCCGTACCGGGTGACGGCGTCGCTGAGCGGCTTTGACTCCGCCGAAGCCGAGGTCTCGCTGACCGCAGGAGAGAGCACCGGCCAGGACTTCGTGCTCGCACTGGTCTCCTTCTTCAACAACATCACGGTGACCGCCCAGAAGCGCGAGCAGGAGATCCTCGACGTTCCGGCCTCCATCACCGCGGTCGGCGGAGCCGCGATCGAGAACCAAGGTGTGACCAACCTCAAGGAGATCCAGGGCACCATTCCCGGCCTCTCGATCATCGAGACCGGTCCCGGAACGCAGCGGACCCAGATCCGCGGCATCTCTTCGCCGCAGAACCTGCCGACGGTCGGCGTCTACTTCGATGAAATGCCGATCACCGCAGAGAGCGCCGGGGCCGGTGTCGACGTGCGTCTGCTCGACCTCGAGCGGGTGGAGGTCCTGCGCGGGCCGCAGGGCACGCTCTACGGCGAGAGCTCCATGGGCGGCACGATCAAGTACGTCACCAGAGACCCGCAGCTCGACGAACTCGGCGTGACCTTCGACAGTGCTTATGGGACGGTGACGGAAGGGTCTGCAACTTACCGCGCCAACGCCGTCGTCAACATCCCGGTGGTCGAGGGGAAATTCGGCCTCCGCGTCCTTGCCGGAACCGAGCACTACCCGGGGTGGGTCGATCACCCCGCGCGAGGCGTGGAGGACACCAATGAAGGAGACTCGACGACCTTTCGCATCAAGGGTCTGTGGGTCGTCAGCGACAGGTTCGTCGCATCGCTCATGCTCCAGGGCCAGGACACCGACTTCGAGGACCAGAACTACGCCGACGAAGACCGCACCGCCCCGTTCGTCCTCGCGCAGCCGGTGCACGAAAAATCGAAGATCGCCAACCTTGTTTTGACCTATGATTTCGGCGGCTTTTCGCTCCTGAGCTCGACCGGCTACCTCGACCGCGAGGGTGGGGGGGCTTATGATTTCACCGCCCTGTATGCGCCGATCTTCCCTCCGGGGCTGATTGACTCCGTTGCCCTGACCTACGGTGGGGACGCCGATACCCTCACCCAGGAGTTCCGCCTTTCCTCGAACGGGTCCGAACGTCTCACCTGGACCGCTGGCGCCTACTACCGCAAGTTCGACGGCACCAACTTCAACTTGTCGGTGACGACGCCGAATCCGTTCCCGTTCGAGCTTTTCGTGGCCAACAACGACGACACGACCACGCAGACCGCCCTCTTCGGCCAGATCGACTACGCCGTTTCGGAGAAATTCTCGGCCACCTTCGGTCTGCGGTACTTCCGCGACAAACGCGAGCGGTCGAGCTCGGTTGGGCAGTTCGGTCCGCCGGCCGACAACCCGGACCAGAGCGGTACCTACACCGCCACCAGCCCCCGGCTCGTCCTTTCGTACCGGCCGTCCGACGACAGCCTCATCTACGCGAGCGCTTCCAAGGGGTTCCGCAGCGGAGGTTTCAACCTCGTGCCGCCCGGCTGCGACATCTCGACCAACTACGACCCTGAGACGTTGTGGACCTACGAGATCGGCACCAGCACGAGCCTGAGCTCCGGGCAGTTTGTCATCCAGGGAGCGCTCTACCACAACGACTGGTCGGACATTCAGACGCTGACCCTGTGCCCCGGGACCTTCGTCGCGCTGACCGACAACGTCGGCAAGGCCTCCGGCAACGGCGCGGACTTCCAGCTCACGATCACTCCCGTCCGGCCGCTGCAGTTCACGCTCTCCGGCGGCATCAACGATTCGACCTACGGAAAGGATTCGCTCGCTCACAGCGACGGAGATCAGATCGATTACGCCTCCAAGTACAACTACGCCATCGCCGCCGACTGGACCTTCCTCTGGGGCCGGAAGCTGCCGGGGATGCTCCACGCCGACTACCAGGTGGTCGGCCCGTTCGACCTCAACTTCCGGAACTACGGCTTCGAACCCTTGAGCTCGGACAAGATTGGCATGCTCAACGCGCGCCTCGGCATGACGATCGGGGTGTTCCAGCTGTCGGTCTATGGCCAGAATCTGCTCGACGACAACGGCGCCATCGTGCCGGCGATCCCCTTCGGTGGGGTACCCTCGGCGGTGCGTCCGAGGCCGCGGACGATCGGAGTCGGTCTGGGGTTCGGGCTGTAACGGCCGCGAACCGGGGCATCTCGTGATGCGCCACCGCGGCGGCGCCGGCCGCCGCGGTGGGCTGAGCCGTGCCGCGCACGTGAACACATCTTGAAAGGAGGGTGCCGAGGTGGGAAATGCTCTGCTCTCGTTCCTCAGCCGCGACTGGGCCGGGCTTGCTGGAGCAGCGGCGACGGCGCTCTTCGGTGCCGTGTGCGTCGTCGTGGGGCGCACAGCCGGAGCACCATGGGCGGCGGTTGTCGGATGGTCAGCGCTCGGCATCGCGGCACTCGCTGCGGTCGGCTCGCTTCGACACCTCGTTCACATGGCGAAGGTCCGCAGCGCCAATCCTCCTCCCGGCCGGATGGTCAACGTCGGCGGCTACCGGATCCACGTGCTTGCCGAGGGCCCGTCCGACGGCCGACCATCGGTCGTGTGGATGCCCGGCGGCCACGCGGCGGGGTTCGCCTTCCATCACCTGCATCGGGAGCTGCGGGGGGAGGCCCGATCCGTTCTCGTCGATCGGCCGGGAACCGGCTGGAGCGACATCGGGCCCTTTCCCCGTACCACTGCTCGCGAAGCCGAGGAGGTCTTCCGGGCCCTGGAAGGGGCCGGGGAGCCGGGACCGTACGTGCTCGTCGGCCACTCCTTCGGCGGCCTGCTGGCTGGCAACATGGCACGGCGCCGACCGGAGCGCGTCGCTGCGCTGGTCATGGTCGACGCCACGCCGCCCGACACCATCATCTACGGTCCGCGCCTTCCGGTTCTCAAGCAGATGCGAAGTGGTGCGGTGCTCGGTGCGCTGCCGCGGCTTTTCGGGATCCACGTCGACTTCGCCGAGCGCCGGGCTCGCCGCTCGGCTCCCGCCGCCTGGAGGCGAATCTCCGAGCTCGTCGACGAGCGGCTGGGCGATGCCGCCACCGCCATGCGCGCCGCGGAGGGTGGAACCAAGGCCGCCTGCGCGCTAGCGTCGATTTCGTCCGAGCTCTCCGCCCGCGGCCTCGCGGAGGTTGCATGGGACACCGTGGTCTACGAAGGCGATCTCGGCGACCTGCCGGTGCTGCTGGTGGCACCGGAGGGCATGGAGGAGGCCGAGTTCGATGCCGTGGCCTCGATGATCGAACGCCAGACGGGTCGTCCGTTGGAGCGGGACCGCCTGCGGCGGTTCTACTCGCGGTCTCGAGAACGCTACCTGACGATCTCCAGCCGGTCGAGCCGGATCGTCGCACCCGCAGGGACGGGGCACAACTTCCCTTACGAGACGCCTGACTTCCTGCTCGATGTCGTGCGGTCCGTGCTCCAACCGGGAACTTCACGAATCTCCGGGAGTGGTGAAGCATGATCGACACGGATGCCGCAGACCGGCTCGCCGACCTCGCGGCGCGGTACTGGCGATTCTGGTGCTACGAGTCGCCTCTGACCGCGGTGCTGGCCGGCGAACCGACCCCCGACACAGTGCTGTTCCGCGAGTCGCCCGCGGACCACGACCGAAGAGGTGTGACCGCGCGATCCCTGCTCGCCGAGCTCGGCGCCATCGACCCGGGCGTGCTCGGGCCACGGGACCGGGCGACGCACCGGCTACTGCACCACGAGCTCGAGGGCATCCGCAGCCTTCACGAGGTCGGTGCCCATCGACGGCCATCGCTGTTCCCCACCGGCCCCTCGATGCTGGTGTCCTTCTTCGCCAACTCCACGAGCGTCGAGGACGCCGAGGCGGCTGAGCGGTACGTCGAGCGCCTGGCCAGCGTGCCGGCCTACCTCGGGGGCCTCCGAGAGAGCCTCCAGGCCGGCCACGACGAAGGCTTCCGATACCCGCGGGTGGTCCTCGAGCGTGCCTCGGGAACGACCCGGGCTGCGATTGCCGGACCGGTCGAGACCCTGCCCTGGATGGCACCCTTCTCGCGCAGCCCGGCAGCGGGCAGCGGCGCGCTCCTTGTCCACGCGGAGCGCGCGGCCGCCTTGATTCGACACGATGTCGTGCCCGCCTTCGAGGCGTTCGCCGGATTCCTGGAGGGGCAGCTTGCCGACGGTGCGAGGGAGACCGTCGCCTGCACCGACGCGCCCGCAGGCCGGGAGCACTACCGCGCGCTCCTCAGAGACTTCACCACCACCGACCTGGAGCCGGAGGCGATCCACGAGCTGGGCCTCGCCGAGGTTGCCCGGCTCGAGACCGAGATTGCGTCCGCCGCCGCCGAGGCGGGGTTTGCCGGGGATCTCGCGGCCTATCGGAAGCACCTGTCCGGGGGGAGCTTCGTCGCGGCCTCGAAGGAGGCGCTTCGCGAGCACGTGGAGTCTTTGTGCAAACGGATCGACGGCAAGGTCCCGTTCTACTTCGCCCGCGTCCCGCGCATCACCTACGGCGTCGAGCTCATGCCCGAAGCGGTGGCAGAGCGGATGCCCCCCGCCTACGCTCAGCCCAATCCGGCGGACCGCTCGGCGCCGGGGATTTTCTGGATCACCAGCCTGCCCGACCGGTGCCCCACCTACACCCACCTGCCCGTGGCCCTGCACGAGGCCTGGCCCGGCCACCTCATGCACATCGCGCTCATGCAGGAGGCCGACGACCTGCCGTCGTTCCGGCGCCACGGCGCCGTCCGCTACCCGGTTTGCATCGAAGGGTGGGCCATCTACTGCGAGGGCCTGGGTGTCGATATGGGTCTCTACGAGACCCCGCACCAGCACTATGGGCGCCTCGAGATGGAGATCTGGCGGGCGTTGAGGCTGGTGGTGGATACCGGCATGCACTGGCTCGGCTGGAGCCGGGAACGCGCCGTCGACACCTTGGCAAGCCGCATGGCCATGCCTCGTCTCACCATCGAGGCCGAGGTGGATCGTTACATCAGCTGGCCCGGACAGGCGCTCGTCTACCAGATCGGCCATCTCGAGTTTCGCCGGTTGCAGCGGCGCTCCATGGCGCAGCTCGGCGATCGCTTCAGCTACCGGGCCTTCCACGAGGTTCTGCTCGGAGCCGGTCCGGTCAGCCTGCCGGTGCTGCGGGAAGTCGTCGACGGGTGGCTGGATCGTCAGGTGCGGCGGACCGAGTCGGGGTCTTCACATGCGAACGCCTAGCCCCAGCGATCCGTCGCTCGAGATCCACTGGCGGTGCGAGGGCGACGGACGCCCGCTGCTGCTCGGCTTCCCCATGCTCGCCTCGCAGCGTGAGGTCTTCGGCGAGCGCGGCGAGGCGACCCTGTGCGGCTACCTCGAGCGGCTGACCGACGCCTACCGGGTGCTGCTCGTGGACTACCCCAGCATCGGCGGCAGCGACACCATCCCTCCCGACCGGCTGACGGCGGACCGCGTGTGCAGCGATCTGCTGGCGGTGGCCGACGACGCGGGTTTCGAGCGATTCGTCTATTGGGGCTACTCGTGGGGCGGCGGCGTGGGCTTACAGCTGGCAAGCCGAACCGATCGTCTTTCGGGCCTGGTAGTGGGCGGGTGGTCGCCTCTGGGGGGACACTACAAAGAGGCCTTGGCCGGCGCGCGGAGCCAGATCGGCAATCCACCGGAGTCGGCCATGATCGTGCTCCGAGACCCGGTCCAGTACGCCCAGTGGGTGACCTATTTCGAGAGCATCGAGGGCTGGCAGGAGGCGGTGGCGGTGGCGCGCATCGGCTGCCCCAGACTGGTGTTTTACGGTGCGGACAGCCTGACGGACGTCGGAGGCATTCCGATACCTCTGGCCGAGACCATCCGTGCGAGACGGGCCGATCTCGAGTGTCTCGGTTGGCGGGTGTGCGAGATCCCCGACCGCGACTTCGCGGTCGTCTTCGATGCAGGCGCCGTGGTGCCCGCGGTTCGAGCCGTGCTCGACGAGGTCCTGGGCCTCGACGGCGAGGAGGGGACGACGTGAAGGTGGCCGAAAGCAGCGACCGACTCAGCCGCAAGGTGTTGGGCGCCTTCAGCGCTCCGGCGTTCTCCCAGTCCTTCATCCACGGGCCTGCGCTTTCGGTGTTGCAGGGCATCTACGCCAAGTTCTTCGGTCTCGGGCTCGAGCAGATCGCGCTCGTCATCTTCATCACCCGGATCTTCGACGGCGTCACCGATCCCATCATCGGCTACCTCTCCGACCAGTACCGGATCCGCCGGGGATCGCGCAAGCCGTGGTTGATGGCAGGCTCCATCATCACGGTTCTCGCGTGCTGGTTCCTCTACGTGCCGTTTGGCGAGGTCTCGATGGCCTCGTTCCTTTTTTGGTTTCTGCTCGCCAACCTCGGGTGGACCATCGCCGAGGTGCCCTACGGGGCCTGGCTGGCTGAGTTGTCGGAGGATTACGACGAACGCGCTCGCATCGCGAGTTGGCGGGGGGTGAGCCGGTACCTGGGGCTGATGGCGTTCTTCGGTCTGCCGCTGGCGGCGCAGCGGTTCATCGGGACCACCGAGTTCATCCCCGAGACCCTCCGCTGGGCGTCGGTCTTCGCGATCGTCGCCGTGCTCTCGACCGCCGCGTTGGCGGTGTTGCTGGTGCCGGACGGCACGGCGTCGCTGCGGCAGACCGGGCCCACGCTCCGAGAAGCCGCTCGCGCCGTTGTCCGGAATCGACCGCTTCTGTGGTTCACCGCCATGTTCGGGTCCTCCGGTCTCGGAGCCGGTATCGCCTGGGGTCTGATTTATTTCTACATCGACGGTTACCTCGGGCTCGGCGCGAAGTTCGCGGGTCTGATCCTTTTGACCATCCCCATCGGTATCGTGGCCACCCCGGTCTGGGGCTGGCTGTGCCGGCGGTTCAGCAAACAGTGGGCCTGGTCGGCGGGGTGCGTTGGATCAGCCCTGGCATGCCTCTCGTACGCTCTCATCCGACCCGGCGAGGGGGCGTGGACCCATCTTGCCGCGACCCTGGTTTTCTTCAACGCGGTGATTGTGGTCGAAGCGGTGGCTGGGCCGGCGATGCTCGCCGACGTCGTCGACTACGGGCGCTGGCGATTCGACGCCGACTATGCAGGAACCTACTTCGCTTTCTACACCATGGTCCAGAAGATCAACGTCGGCATCGGCGCGGCCATCGGGCTGGCGGTGGCAGGGTTCTTCGGGTTTGACGCCACCGTGGCGGAGCAGACGCCCCGAGGGGTCTTCGGACTGATGCTCGGAGTCGCGTGGCTCCCTGCCGTGACCTATCTGATCGCGGCGGTGCTGATCTGGAACTTCCCGATCACCCGCAAGAAACAACGCGCCATTGTCCACGCCATCGAGCGGCGGGAGGCCCGCCGCCGACTGGCTACCGCCGCCACGGCTGCCGAGGTGTCTCCGTGACCGCCGCCAGGCTGCTGAGCGACTGTCTGGTGTGGGACAACCACGGCTGCATGCCCGTGAACCGCCCCGACGACGTTTCCTTCCTGCCGCAGCTCGCGCGCTACCGCGCCGCCGGCGTCAACGTGGTGATGCTCAACATCGGCTTCGGAGACATGGGCATCGAGGCGCACCTGCACACGCTGGCCTCCCTGCGCCACTGGCTGCAGGCGCGGCCGGACGAGTACGTGGTCATTGAAACCCTCGACGACGTCGAACGGGCCCGCACGAGCGGCCGGCTCGCCGTCGGCTTCGACATCGAAGGCGCCAACGCCATCGGCGACCAGCTGAGCCTGATCCAGCTCTACTCCGACCTCGGCGTGCGCTGGATGCTGATGGCCTACAACACCAACAACCTGGTGGGCGGCGGCTGTCAGGACGAGGACACCGGGCTCACCGCTTTCGGCCGCGAGGTTGTCGCCGAGATGGAACGCGTCGGCATGCAGGTCTGCGTGAGCCACACCGGCCACCGCACCGTCCGTGACATCTTCGAGGTGGCCACTAAACCGGTGATCTTCTCGCACTCCAACTCGAGCGCGGTGCGCCCGCACCCGCGGAACATTCCGGACGAACTGATCCGCGCGTGCGCTGCTACCGGCGGCGTCATCGGAATCAACGGCCTCGGCACCTTTCTCGGCGGTATCGACGACCTGGTGGATTCCTATGTGCGACACCTTGACCACGTGGTCCAGCTGGTAGGGCCACAACACGCTGCGTTGAGCCTCGATTTCGTCTTCGACACGGCCGAGCTCGAGGAGTACCTCGTCACCATGAAACACACCTTTCCGGCAGAGCTCGGTTACGAGGATGCTCTGCAGATGGTCTCGCCCGAGGATCTCGAGCGCATCGTGGAGAAGCTCCTGTCCCTGGGTTATGACGACGACGCTCTGAAGGCGATACTCGGGGGGAACTGGCTGCGCGTGGCCCGTGCGGTGTGGAAGGGCCCCACAGACGCGGCGAGATGAAAGAGAGCGATTGACATGAGAGCAAGCGTCTTCGAGGTGCTGCGTGCGGAGAAACTGAATCGTCTCCAGATCCGCCACGACTGGCGGCGGGATGCGTTCACTCTGTCGGCGGCGCGGGAGTGGGACCCGGACACCCGGTTCGCGCAGTACAACTCTGCATTTACCGTCTGGACCCTTTGCTCGTCGCAGGGTACCTCCTCCAACGACCCCGAAACGCGGACTGTGTTCGCGCGGCACGGGATGGGGGAGCATCTGGCGCGGATCCAGGAGCTGATGCGTAAGGGCCGCCACATTCTGCTCGACTGCTACTACCACGAGGGCCTGGACATCCGCTTCGTCAACCACATCCACAGCGACCGGCGCGGCCTCAACAACCGGCGTTCGTCGCTGGTGATGGGCGGTATCCGGCGCCACGAGCCGGACGAGGACGAGATCGATGTCTTCATCGACGGACTCAACCTAGGCCGCGGAATGACCTTCAAAAACGTGGCGGCCCACCTCCCGATGGGCGGCTGCAAGACCACCGTCCAGATGCCGCCGGTCGATCTTGGGGACCTCGAAACTGTCGGCTTTCTGGCTTACGCCACCGACCGCACCCGCAACACCGCGGGGCCAGACATGGGCTTCCCGCCGGAGCTAGCCGATGTTGTCAACCAGCACTTCTCGCTCCACTTCGTCGGCGGTCCCAAGGGGCCGCTGGGGCCTACCGGTACTCCGACGGCGCATGGAGTCCACGCGGCGGTCAAACAGGCGGCGCGTTTCCTCTGGGGCTCCGACGTGCTCGCGGCGAAGACGATCGCGGTGCAGGGGCTCGGTGCCGTCGGGTTCCACCTGGCGGGCGCCTACCTGAAGGATGGCGCGCGGCTGATCGTCTGCGACCGCCACCCCGGAGCTGTCGGTGCCTTCATCGACGCCCACCCCGGGGCACCGGTCGAGGTCGTCGAGCCGGGCGAGATCCTGGAGGTTGAGGCCGACATTCTCTCTCCCGCCGCGGCCGGCGGCCTGCTGACCGCGGAGAACATCCCGGCCCTCCGCTTCAAGATCATCATGGGCGGCGCCAACAACGTGCTCAAGGCTTCGAGTCAGGAGGAGGAAATCGTGCTTGCGAGGCTCCTCGCCGAACACGGCGTCCTCTACCAGGTCGACTGGTGGCACAACATCGCCGGCGTCATGGCCGGCTACGAGGAGTACGTCCTACAGGACGAGGCCCGTCTGGATCGCCTCACGGAAAAGGTCGGGGCGTTGTGCTCCGAGAGCACCTGGGGGAACTTGAATGAGGCAAGCCGTCAGGGGATCACTCCGACAGAGAACGCCTACCGTACCGTGGAGCGCCACGTCTACGGTGATCCGGAGTCGTGACGTGAAAGAACCGAGCGAAGCAGAGTTTCATGTTCTGCTCGCACCCTGGAGCGGGCCACACGGCGGTCTGCCGCCGTTCGACCGGGCGACGCCTTGCACAATCGAGCGGGCCTGCGTTCGAGCGATCGAGAGCAAACGCGCCGAGATCCGTGCCATCGCCGACAACCCGGTGCCTCCGACCTTCGCCAACACCGTCGAGGCACTCGAGGACTCGGGGCGCGAGCTACGGCGGACCAGCTGCCTCTTCACTGTCTTCCGGCAGACCATGAACTCGCCGGAGATGGGCGAGGTGGAGCAGCGCCTGGCGCCGCTTCTGTCCGCCCTCGACGACGAGATCGCCCACGACGGTGCCCTCTTCGCCCGGATCGAGGCGGTGTGGAACGACCACGAGGCGGCCGGACTCACCGCCGTTCAGCAGCGTCTGACGTCGGTCGTGCGCGATCGCATGAAGCGGCGCGGCGCCGGGCTCTCCGCCGGGTCGAAGGTGCGCCTCGCTAAGATCAATGGTCAAATCGCCGAGCTCCAGGCCCGATTCAACCAAAATCTCCTGGCCGATCAGGACGGCCAGGCGGTCTTCATAGAGGAAGAGGACGGCCTCGAAGGGCTTGGTGAGGAACAACGCAGCGCTGCCGCCCGGGAGGCCGAGGAGCGGGGGCGCCCGGGCGCCTGGGCGATTCCCAACAAGCGTCCTGCCGTCTGGCCATTCCTGACGCGGTCGACCCGACGCGATCTCCGGGAAGAGGTCTGGCGGATCTGGACGGATCGCGGCGGCAACCCCGGCGACAACGACAACAGGCCGGTGGTGGCCGAGATCCTCAAGCTGCGCGGCGAGAAGGCAAGGCTGCTCGGGTTTCCGAGCTTCGCCCACTTCGCGACGGCCGACCGGATGGCGCGCACGCCCGAGGCGGCGCTCGATCTGCTCCGGCGCACCTGGGACAGCGTGATCGGACCGACCCGCCGACTCGTCGCTGATCTGCAGGCCATCGCCGACGCCGACGGCGTGGGTATCACCATCGCTCCGTGGGACCGGCTCTTCTACACCGAAAAGCTCCGCCAGGCGCGATTCGGACTCGACGCGGACGCGGTGAAGCCCTACTTCGAACTCGAGTCGGTCATCAAAGCCATGTTCTGGGCGGCGGGCCGCGTCCACGGCCTCGAGTTCCGAGAGCTCCCCAGCGCGCCGGTCTGCCACCCCTCGATCCGGGTCTTCGAGCTGAGCCACGACGGCGAGGAGGTGGGGGTCCTCTGGCTCGACCTCTTCGACCGACCCGGAAAGTCGCGCGGCTCCTGGCAACAGGAGTACCGTTCGGCCGAGTCGTTCCGCGGCAAGGTGCTGCCGCTGGCCTCGCTCAACTCGGGTCTCGCACCTGCGCGCGACGGCAAGCCGGTGCTGCTCCCGTGGGAGTACACAAATGTGTTCTTCCACGAACTCGGCCATGCTCTGCACATGCTGCTCAACGACTCGCCGTACCCGACGCTGGGAAGCCTCGGGGTGGCCTGGGATTTCGTCGAGCTGCCGTCGCTGCTCAACGAACGCTGGCTCCTCGATCGCGAGCTCCTGACCCGTTTCGCCCGCCACCACGCGACCGGTGAGCCGATCCCGGAGGGACTGGTCGAGAGCATCGAGCGGGCCGTCCGTTTCGACCGGGTCTTCAGCCTCAACCTCGACTTCCTCGCGCCCGCCATCGTCGACATGAAAATGCACCTGCTGGCGGACGGCCGTGACGTCGATGCGGTGGCGCTCGAGGACGAGGTCCAGTCAGAGCTCGGGATGCCCGAGGCCTGGGACGTCATCATGCGGATACCGCACAACTGGCACGCCCTGTCGGACATGTACGCCGCCGGGCTCTACGTGTATCTGTGGGCCGATGTGATGGCCGCCGACGTTGCTGAGGCGTTTCTCGAGTCGCCCGGGGGGCTCTACGATGCGCAAACCGCGGAGCGCTGGAGGCGGACGATTCTGAGCGTCGGCAACACCGCGCCAGCCGAGGAGGCGTTCCGCGCCTTCCGCGGCCGCGACCCCGACCCCGACGCGCTGCTGCGGCGGTTCGGTTTGGAATCGGCACCGTGAGCGTTTCAGAGAGGCTCGACCAGCTCTTCGCGCACCTCGAGGAGCCGGGGATGCCGGGCGCTGCGGTGGCGGTACTCGTCGACGGCGAGGTCGTGCACCGGCGCGGCTACGGACACGCCGACATTGAGGCCGGCCTCGAGCTCCAGCCCGATACTCCCTACCCGATCGCCTCCATGACCAAGCAGTTCACCACCACCTGCGTGCTCCTCCTCGAGGAGGAAGGTCGGCTCAGCCTTCGGGACGACTACAGGAAGTACCTCCCCGAGATGCCGGACTTCGGTTCCCCGATAACAATCGATCACTTGTGCACCAACACCAGCGGCATCCGCGACATCTTCGCGCTGGTGACCCTGGCCGGCGGTAAGACGCTCGATCCCCGCCCGCGCGAGCTGGTGGAAGAGGTGATGGCCCGGCAGCGCACGCTCAACTTCCCGACGGGCTCGCAGTACCGCTACTCCAACCCCAACTTTCAGATGCTGAGCTGGATCATCGAACGGATCTCGGGCCGACGGCTCGCGGACTTCATGGCCGAGCGGATCTTCCGGCCATTGGGGATGGAGCACACCGAGCTCGTCGACGTGCGCGGGCCGAATCGGTCGGGTGGCGCACGATGCTACGACGGGCACGAGAAGGGGGACCTGCGGCCGAGCGAGTGGGAGGCCTTTTCCCGGGGCGGCAGCGGCGAGGGCGGCGGTGCCATCTGGAGCACCCTCGACGATCTGATTCTGTGGGAAAGGAACTTCTCCAACAACATCATCGGCGAACCTGGACTGCTCGATCGTCTGCTGTGTGCGCCGCAAATCCCCGGAAGCGATGACCGCTACTACGCGCGCGGGCTCTTTGTCGGGACCCACCGGGGCCTCCAGTGGCAGAGTCACGGCGGGGCCTTCGGACCCGGAGCCAGCAATCGCGTGCGATTCCCCGATCGCGATCTGTCGGCCATCGTTCTCTCCAACAGCCACCTCTTCGACCCTCAACGCGGCGCCTTCGAGGTGGCGGATGTCCTGCTCGACGAGGATTCCACCGCGGAGCCGGCATCGGTCTTCACCAAAGCCCCGGCGGAGGACCTCGAGCCCTGGTTCGGCTCCTACGAAGATTCGGGATCGGGATTATGCTTCGGGATCGGAGAGAAGGATGGGGTGGCACAGCTCGTGCTCGTCGGTGCCGCCGCGGATCTCGAGACCACCGGGCAGGGCACCTACATCGCGAACCGCGGTTACAGCCTTCCGGCTCGCCTCACACCGGGGCGATCCGGACCGGTTCCC
>Ga0105090_10001128_pt1 | contig 14188 bp, 16 predicted proteins | sample PPLLak3March2015_FD_79110 | JGI IMG/M metagenome (GOLD analysis project Ga0105090, IMG submission 79110) | Freshwater sediment microbial communities from Prairie Pothole Lake near Jamestown, North Dakota, USA - PPLs Lake P7 Core (1) Depth... | ecosystem: Environmental > Aquatic > Freshwater >... | reverse complement strand
CGTCGCCGCCGTGGGACGACAGCGCGGGCTGGTGGTGTTCGACGAGGCCTACCAGCCCTTCTCGTCGCGCAGCTGGTTGCCGCGCTTAAGCCAGCATGAGCATGTGCTGGTGATGCGCACGCTCAGCAAGTTCGGCCTGGCCGGCGTGCGGCTGGGCTACCTGTGCGGCCCGGCGGCGCTGATCGACGAGGTGGACAAGGTGCGCCCGCCCTACAACATCAGCGTGCTCAACGCCGAGGCCACGCTGTTCGCCCTCGACCACGCCGACGAATATGCGCGTCAGGCGGCGCTGCTGCGCGCCGAGCGCACGCGGCTGTCGGCGGCGCTGGCGGCGCTGCCCGGCCTGACAGTGTTCCCCAGCGAGGCCAACATGATCCTGGTGCGCGTGCCCGACGCAAAGGCCTGCTTCGAGGGCATGAAGTCGCGCGGCGTGCTGGTCAAGCACATCGCCGGCCTGCACCCGCTGCTGGCGAACTGCCTGCGCCTGACCGTGGGCGCACCCGAGGAAAACGACGCCATGATCCAGGCGCTGAAGGCCAGTCTATGAACCGTGTTGCCGAAGTCCGCCGCGACACCAAGGAGACGCAGATCCGCGTGCGCGTCGATCTCGACGGCACCGGCCAGGCGCAGCTTGCCACCGGCATCGGCTTCTTCGACCACATGCTCGACCAGATCGCCCGCCACGGGCTGATCGACCTGGAAGTGGACGCCAAGGGCGACCTGCACATCGACGGCCACCACACGGTGGAGGACGTGGGCATCACGCTGGGCATGGCGGTGGCGCAGGCGGCTGCCGACAAGAAGGGCATCAACCGCTACGGCCATGCCTACGTGCCGCTGGACGAGGCGCTGTCGCGGGTGGTGATCGACTTCTCCGGCCGGCCCGGGCTGCACATGGACGTGGACTTCAAGGCCGGCATGATCGGCGGCTTCGACACGCAGCTGGCCTACGAGTTCTTCCAGGGCTTCTCGAACCACGCGCTGGTGACGTTGCACGTCGACAACCTGAAGGGCGACAACGCGCACCACCAGTGCGAGACGGTCTTCAAGGCCTTCGCGCGCGCGCTGCGCATGGCGCTGACGCCGGACCCGCGCTCGGCCGGCGTCATTCCGTCGACGAAGGGCAGCCTCTAAGGGATGCTGGCGATGGCGCGCACGGTGGCGGTCGTCGACTACGGCATGGGCAACCTGCGCTCGGTGTCGCAGGCGGTGATGCATGTGGCCCAGGGCAGCGGCATCGAAGTCGTGGTCACCCAGCGCCCGGAAGAGGTGCGTGCCGCGGAGCGCGTGGTGCTGCCGGGGCAAGGTGCGATGCGCGACTGCATGCGCGAGCTGCACGACTCGGGCCTGAAGGACGCGGTGCTGGAAGCCGCGGCCGGCAAGCCGCTGTTCGGCGTGTGCGTGGGCATGCAGATGCTGCTCGAGCACAGCGAGGAGCAGGACACGCCGGGCCTGGGGCTGATCCCGGGGCGCGTGCTGCGCTTTCGCCTCGACGGCCAGCGGCAGCCCGACGGCAGCCGCTACAAGGTGCCGCAGATGGGCTGGAACCGCGTCTACCAGCAGGCGCACGACGGCCGGCCGCACGCGATGTGGCAGGGCGTGCCCGACGGCGCGTACTTCTATTTCGTGCACAGCTACCATGCGCACCCCAGCGATCCGCGCCACGGCGCGGGCCGCACCGATTACGGCAGCAGCTTTACCAGCGCCATCGCCCGCGATAACATTTTTGCCACCCAGTTCCACCCCGAAAAGAGCGCCGACCACGGCCTGGCCCTGTACCGCAACTTCCTCGCCTGGAAGCCCTGAAGCGCCGTTCGGGACCTCGTTTTCCCACCCCTCCGCTCGAAGCCATGCTGCTGATACCGGCCATCGACCTCAAGGACGGCAAGTGTGTTCGCCTGCAACAGGGCGACATGAATGCCTCGACCACCTTTGGCGACGACCCGGCGGCCATGGCGCGCCGCTGGCTCGACGCCGGCGCGCGCCGCCTGCACCTGGTGGACCTGAACGGCGCCTTCGCCGGCAAGCCGGTCAACGAGCCGGCGGTTCGGAGCATACTGCGCGAGGTGGGCGACCGGATCCCGGTGCAGCTGGGCGGTGGCATCCGCGACCTGGACACGATCGAGCGCTATCTCGACGACGGTGTCGGCTACGTCATCATCGGCACCGCCGCGGTGAAGAGCCCGGGCTTCCTGAAGGACGCCTGCAGCGCCTTCGGCGGCCACATCATCGTCGGCCTGGACGCCAAGGACGGCAAGGTCGCCACCGACGGCTGGAGCAAGCTCACCGGCCACGAGGTCATCGACCTGGCGAAGAAGTTCGAGGACTACGGCGTCGAGGCCGTCATCTACACCGACATCGGCCGCGACGGCATGCTCACCGGCGTGAACATCGACGCCACGGTCAAGCTGGCGCAGGCGCTCAGCATCCCGGTCATCGCCTCGGGCGGCGTGTCCGACATCGGCGACATCGAGCGGCTGTGCGCGGTGGAGTCCGAGGGCATCGAGGCGGTGATCTGCGGCCGATCGATCTACACCGGCTCGCTGGACTTCACCGGCGCGCAGCAGCGCGCCGACGAGCTCAACGGCACGGCCTGAGCACCGGCGCGCGCCCGACATGCTGGCCAAGCGCATCATCCCCTGCCTGGACGTGACCGGCGGGCGCGTCGTCAAGGGCGTCAACTTCGTCGAGCTGCGCGACGCCGGCGACCCGGTGGAGATCGCCGCGCGCTACAACGATCAGGGCGCGGACGAGCTGACCTTCCTGGACATCACCGCCACCAGCGACGGGCGCGACCTGATCCTGCACATCATCGAGGCGGTGGCCGCGCAGGTGTTCATCCCGCTCACCGTCGGCGGCGGCGTGCGCACCGTGGCCGACGTGCGCCGCCTGCTCAATGCCGGCGCCGACAAGGTCAGCTTCAACTCGGCGGCGGTGGCCCAGCCGCAGGTCATCCGCGATGCGTCGGACAAGTACGGCGCGCAGTGCATCGTCGTGGCCATCGACGCCAAGCGCCGCCATGCAGAGGACCTGGCTGCGCGCGGGCCGGGCTGGGACGTCTACACCCACGGCGGACGCAAGAACACCGGGCTCGACGCCGTGGCCTGGGCGACGACGATGGCCGAGCACGGCGCCGGCGAGATCCTGCTCACCAGCATGGACCGCGACGGCACGAAGATCGGCTTCGACCTGGAGCTGACGCGCGCTGTCAGCGACGCGGTGCCGGTGCCGGTGATCGCCTCGGGCGGCGTCGGCGCGCTGCAGCACCTGTCCGAGGGCATCCGCCTGGGCGGTGCCGACGCGGTGCTGGCAGCCAGCATCTTCCACTACGGCGAGTTCACGGTGGCCCAGGCCAAGGCGCTGCTGGCGCACGACGGCATTCCGGTGCGGCTGTGAGCCGCGCGCCGGCGCACGACGTGCGCATCATCGGCGGCCAGTGGAAGCGCAGCAAGCTGCAGGTGGCCGACCGGCCGGGGCTGCGGCCCACGCCGGATCGCGTGCGCGAGACGCTGTTCAACTGGCTGGGGCAGGACTTGTCGGGCTGGCGCTGCCTGGACGCCTTTGCGGGCAGCGGCGCACTCGGCTTCGAGGCCGCATCGCGTGGCGCCGCCGAGGTGCTGCTGCTGGAGAGCGGCCCGGCTGCCGTGGCACTGCTGCAGGCGGCCCGGCAGCGGCTGCACGCGGACATGCTGCGCATCGAGCGCACCGACGCGCTGTCCTGGATGGCGCGCGCCGCGCCCGGTCAATTCGACCTGGTGCTGCTCGATCCGCCGTTCGGCACCGGCCTGTTGGAGCGGGCGCTGCCGCTGGCGGCCCGTCTGGCCTCGGCGCAGGGCTTGATCTACGTCGAGCTGGGCCAGGCTCTGCACGAGCCGCCGCCGGGCTGGGCGCCGCACCGTCAGGCGCGCGCCGGTGCGGTGCACTTCCAACTGCTGCAGCGCCTGCCCGAGGGCTACACTGCGGCCGCACAGGGGCCCCAGGCCGTCCAGGAGTAAGCCGCCTTGACCACCGTGACACCGCTCACCGCCGTCTACCCCGGCACCTTCGACCCGATGACCCTCGGGCACGAGGATCTGATGCGCCGTGCGGCGCACCTGTTCGACCGGCTGATCCTGGCAGTGGCCGTCGGGCACCACAAGCGCACCATGTTCTCCATCGACGAACGCATGCAGATGGCGGCGGAGATCGCCGCGCCGTATCCGAACGTCGAGGTCATTCCCTTCCGCGGCCTGCTGCGCGATTTCGTCGTCGGCCACGACGGCGACGTGGTCGTGCGGGGACTGCGCGCGATGAGCGACTTCGACTACGAGTTCCAGATGGCCGGCATGAACCGGCAGTTGATGCCGCACGTGGAGACGCTGTTCCTGACGCCGTCGGACCAGTACCAGTTCATCAGCGGCACCTTCGTGCGCGAGATTGCCAATCTCGGCGGTGATGTTTCCAAGTTCGTGGCACCCTCGGTGCTGAAACGACTGAAGGAACGCGTCGGCGAGTCCGAAGCCTGAAGCAACATGGCCCTGCTGATCACGGACGAATGCATCAACTGCGACGTCTGCGAGCCCGAATGCCCGAACGAAGCCATCTCGATGGGGGCCGAGTTCTACCAGATCGACCCGCACAAGTGCACCGAGTGCGTCGGCCACTTCGACGAGCCGCAGTGCGTGCAGCTGTGCCCGGTGGCCTGCATCCCGATCCATCCCGACCACCGCGAGACCCGCGAGCAGCTGTGGGCGAAGTACCGGCGGCTGACGCAGCAGCCCGTTTCGGAAGGGTGATCAGCGCGGCGCCGCTGGCGGCGGCGGCACGCGCATCAGCGGGCTCATCTTCGGATCGTGCGGCGCCGCGTTGGACTTCTTCTTGCGCGCCGGGGCCGAGGCCGGCGCCGCCGCCACGGCGGGTGCCGTCCTGAAGCCCGCGGCGGCCTGGCCCTTGGCTGCGTCTTCGCGCTGGCGGCGCTCCTCGGCCAGCTTGCGCGCCTGCTCGGCGTCGCGGGCAGCGACATCGCGCGCGGCCTTCTGCTGGGCGGCCGAACGCGCATCGTCGACGCCCAGGGCCTGTCCATCGCTGCAGGGCGTCTGCGAGAAGGTGCGCCCGTCCGGTCCGCAGCGGTAGACGGTTTGCGGCGCCGCCGCCAGCGGCGGCGCGAGCAGCAGGGCGACACAGGCCGTGGCGAACGGGCCGGGCCTCATTGCCGGGCCTCGCCGGGCGCGGCATCGGCGGCCGCTTCGGCGCGCGGCGGTTTGGGCCGGGCCGGCTTGCCGTGGATGCGCATCGTTGCGCGCTCCATCTCGCCGGCCAGCAAGGGTTCGAGCGCATCGAGCGAACGGATGATCGTCTGCTCGATCAGCTCGCGCTGCTCCGGCGCCGGCTTGCGCAGCACGTAGTCGACCACCTCGGCCTTCACGCCCGGGTGGCCGATGCCCAGGCGCAGCCGCCAGTAGTCGGGCGAACCGAGCTGCGCATGGATGTCGCGCAGGCCGTTGTGCCCGGCATGACCCCCGCCGAACTTCAGCTTCATCTGGCCCGGCGGCAGATCGAGTTCGTCGTGCGCCACCAGGATCTGCTGCGGTTCGATCTTGTAGAAGCGTGCCAGCGCGGCCACGGCCTTGCCGGACAGGTTCATGTAGGTCATCGGCTGCAGCAGCCAGACGCCGCAGCCGGCCTTGGCCGCCAGGCCGAAGTAGCTGCGCTGCGGCTGCAGCGTCGCGCCGAGCTTGCGCGCTGCGGCGTCGAGCCACCAGAAGCCGGCGTTGTGGCGCGTGGCCTCGTACTCGGTGCCCGGGTTTCCCAGGCCGACCAGCAGGCGGATCATGCGCAGTCCCGGTGTGGTGCGAGGCGTCGTGAAGGCCCGGATTCTAGGCCTCGGCCCCGGGTGTCGCGGGTACGGCGGGCGGCCCAAAAAAAGCCCCGCCGAGGCGGGGCTTGCGTGCGGCGGACCCTTCCGGCCCGGCGCTCATTTCTTGTTCTGCTTCTCGTCCTTCTTCTTCGGCGGCGTCTTGGCCGCCGGCGCCACCACGGCCGGAGCCGGTGCCGCCTCCTCCTCGGCCTTCGGCGGATTCGCCGCGACGATCACCGGGTCGAGCGAGCCGTGGCGCACGAACTTGATGCCCTCGGGCAGCTTCAGCTCGCTGGCGTGGATCGACTGGCCCTTGACCAGATGACCCAGGTCGATGGTGATGAACTCGGGCAGCTGCGAGGCCAGGCACTCCACCTCGAGCTCGGTGGTGACGTGGCTGACCAGGCACTTGTCGGTCTTCACCGCCACCGAGCTTTCCTCGTTGACGAAGTGCAGCGGTACCTTCTTGTGCAGCTTCGTGGTCTCGTCCACGCGCTGGAAGTCCACGTGCAGGATGATCGGCTTCCACGGATGCATCTGGTAGTCGCGCAGCAGCACCTTCTGCTGCTTGCCCGAAAGTTCCATGTCGAGGATCGACGAGTGGAACGCCTCCTTCTTCATGGCATGGAACAGCGCGTTGTGGTCCAGCTCGATCATGGCGGGCGTGCCGGCACCGTAGACGATGCCGGGCACCTTGGCGGCGGCGCGCAGGCGGCGGCTCGCTCCGGTCCCCTGCTGCGTACGCTCGAATGCGACGAATTTCATGGTTTCACTCCAAGTGGAAGGCGCCCGCGACCAGGCGCCTGAAAAAACGGGCCGAAGGCCCGCAACCGTAAAGGACTCCCGGCAGGGAGCCCGCCTTGCCTCTAGAAGTTGTTGTTCTGCTCCGCGAACAGCGAGGTCACCGACTCGCCGTCGCTGATGCGGCGGATGGTCTCGGCGAACAAGAAGGCCACCGACAGCTGGCGCACGTTCTTGCAGGCCTTGGCCTCGGCATTCAGCGGGATGGTGTTGGCCACCACCACCTCGTCCATCTGCGAGTCGCGGATGCGCGGGATCGCCGGGCCGGAGAACACCGGGTGCGTGCAGTAGGCGAACACGCGCTTGGCACCGCGCTGCTTGAGCACCTCGGCCGCGGCCACCAGCGTGCCGGCGGTGTCAATCATGTCGTCCATGATCACGCAGTGGCGGCCGTCGATGTCGCCGATGACGTGCATGACCTCGGATTCGTTCGGGTTGGCGCGCCGCTTGTCGATGATCGCCAGGTCGCAGCCCAGCTGCTTGGCCAGCGCGCGCGCGCGCACCACGCCACCGACGTCGGGCGACACCACCACCAGGTTCGGGTAGTTCTTGCTCTTCAGGTCGGACAGCAGCACCGGCGAGGCGTAGATGTTGTCCACCGGGATGTCGAAGAAGCCCTGGATCTGGTCGGCATGCAGGTCCATCGTCAGCACGCGCTCGACGCCCACGCTCTGCATCATGTTGGCCACCACCTTGGCGCTGATCGGCACGCGGGTGGAGCGCGGACGGCGATCCTGGCGCGCATAGCCGAAGTAGGGCACCACCGCGGTGATGCGCCGGGCGCTCGCGCGCTTCAGCGCGTCGACCATGATGCACAGCTCCATCAGGTGCTCGTTGGTCGGCGCACAGGTGGGCTGGATGACGAAGATGTCGCGCGCGCGCACGTTCTGCTGCACCTCGACGCGCACCTCGCCGTCGGAGAAGCGGCCGACCAGCGCACGGCCGAGCTCCACGCCCAGCTGCGAGGCGATCTCCTGCGCCAGCGCCGGGTTCGCATTGCCGGTGAACAGCACGGTGTTGAACAGCACCTGATCCTCTTTCGTCGGCTTGGCGGGCGTGCAGCCCGGATCAGCGGCCGCCGGTCGGCGGAAGGGTTTGGCAGGGGAGGAAGGACTCGAACCCTCGCATGTCGGAATCAAAATCCGATGCCTTAACCAACTTGGCGACTCCCCTACACAGGAGGCGGCCTGCGCCACCCCCTCGAAACCGGCTCTCAGCGGGCCCAGCCCCACAACGGGTGATGGTCCAGGCTGCGGCACATCCGGGCGATCCACGGGCCAGGCAGCGTCGCCGGGGGCCAGGGCTCGAGGGATCGATCGTCCATGCCGACCCTTGCGAACATCGCGCTGCCCGAGCCCGTCATCCGGCAGTTTCCGAACAGGCCTGTAAGCCATTCGGCCACCGCATGAAGCTCGGGGCACCGGGCCTCGGCGACGGGCTGCAGGTCGTTGCGACCGAACCCCCCGACGAAGGCCTCCAGCTGCGCCCGGGCCTGGGAAGCTCCGCCGCTCGCAAGAGAGCCTTCAAGTATAACAGGCTCGGTGTCGCGCACCAGCTCAGGGCTGGTGAAGATGCCGGCGGTGGCCATCGAGGCGTGCGGCTTGACCACCGCGAAGCGTTGCGCCGGCAGGTCCAGCGGCGTCAGCCGGTCGCCGATGCCTTCGACGAAGGCGTTGCGCCCGCCGACGAAGAAGGGCACGTCCGCGCCCAGCGTCGCCGCCAGGCCCAGCAGCCGGTCGCGGGGCCAGTGCAGGCCCCACAGGCGGTTCAGCGCCAGCAGCGTCGAGGCGGCGTCCGAGCTGCCGCCGCCCATGCCGGCGCCCCAAGGCAGCTGCTTGTCGACGTGCAGGTCGGCGCCGAGCGCGGTGCCGGACGCCGCCTGCAGCGCTCGGGCGGCGCGCAGGCTCAGATCGTCCGCCGGCAGCGCCGGGCCCAGGTCGTGCCGCGCCAGCGCGCCGTCCTCGCGCCGCTCGAAATGCAGCCGGTCGGCCCAGTCGACCAACACGAACACCGATTGCAGCAGGTGGTAGCCGTCGGCGCGGCGGCCGACCACGTGCAGGAACAGGTTCAGCTTGGCCGGTGCCGGCACGTCGTAGAGCGCGCGCAGGCTCATTGCAGCCGTCTCTGCACGGTGCGCCGCGGCAGCCGCGCCGGCCAACGGGCGGGCCGTTTCACGGCGCGCCGTCCAGCTGCGCGCGCAGGCGCACCGTGGGCGGACCGGCGCGCCAAGCCAGCCACCGGCCGCGGTCGTACTGCGCCAAGTCGACGGTCCAGCCGAGCTGCTCGAAGCCCTGGCCCGCCGGCAGCGCGCGCGCCGCGTCGGTGGAACCCGGCCAGGGCCGGCCGCGCAGCCAGTCCGGCAGCGCCCGCAGGGGCAGCGGCTCGCCGAAGGCATCGCGCGAAAGGGCCTCCAGGTCCGCGAAGCGCCGCTCGCCCTGCGCAGTCACCAGCCGGGCCTCGCCAGGCCCCCAGTAGGCCGCGGCCAGCGTCGTGCCGATCGGCGTGCTCAGCCGCAGCTCGCCCTGCTGCGCGTCGCCGCGCAGATCGAAGCCCGCACTCAATGCCTGGGCGGGGCGGTCGGCGAAGGCCTCGACGTTCAAGGCCAGGCGGCCCGTCAGCGCCGTCGGCTGCGGCTCGGTCAGCGTGGCGCACCCGGCGGCCAGCGGCAACACCAGGCAGGCGAGCGTGCGCCGCATCACTGCGCCTTCAGACGCACCATCGTCTCGCGCAGCACGTCGTTGCCGGCGTCGCGGCTGCGGGCCTCGGTCCAGATGCGGCGGGCCTCGTCCTGGCGCCCGAGCGCCCAAAGCACCTCGCCCAGGTGCGCGGCAATCTCCGCGTCGGGCCGGGCTTCATAGGCCTGCCGCAGCAGGCGCAGGGCTTCCTCGCGGTTGCCGAGCCGGAACTCCACCCATCCCAGGCTGTCGGTGATGAAGGGGTCGCCGGGCGAGAGTTGCAGCGCGCGCTCGATCAGCGTCTTGGCCTCGGCCAGGCGGAGGTTGCGGTCGGCGAGCGAGTAGCCCAACGCGTTGTACGCGTGGGCATGGTCGGGCTTGAGGGCCATCACGCGCCGCAGCAGCGCCTCCATCGCGTCGAGGCGGTCGATCTTCTCGGCCATCATCGCTTGCTCGTAGAGCAGGTCGCCGTCGTTGGGGAAGCGCTGGTTCGCCGCCTCCAGCAGCGCATAGGCCTCGGACCACTGCTTCACCTCGCGCAGCAGCTGGGTTTCGGCCAGCAGCTTGGCGCGCGCGTCGTCGGCGCTGCGCTCCGGCGCGCTGCGCAGCAGCTCGCGCCCCTGTGCCACCTTGCCCTGGCGCGCCAGCAGCATGGCGCGTCGGGTCTGCACCTCCAGCGCGCGTTGCGGGTTGTCCACCCGCGCCAGCCACTGTTCGGCGGCGGCGTAGTCGCCGCGCTGCTCGGCCGCCTGCGCCAGCAGCAGCCAGGCCTGCGTCAGGCCGCGATCGGACGCGTCGTCGGCATCGTCGTCGGCGCCCGCCGACGGCGTCGATGGCTGGGACTGCGTCAGTTGCACGAAGCGCTGCAGCGAGGCTTCGGCGGCTTGTGTCTGCCTCAGCTCCAGTTGCAGCGCCCCCAGCGTCAGCCAAGGCGCGGCCTGTTCGGGCTGCTGGCGGGTCACCTGTTCCAGCTGCGCCACGGCATCGGCATAGCGCTGCTGGTTCACCAGTGTGCTGGCGTAGGCCCGGCGCAGCGACAGGTCGGCGTCGGGCGACTGCAGGTACTGCTTGACGATCGTCTCCGCTGCGGGACGGGTGCGCATCAGTTCCAGCGCCAGCAGCACGGCCGCGCCGGATTTCGGGTCGTCGGCCAGGGCCTGGCGCGCCAGCGCGAGCGCCCGGTCTTCTTCGCCGGCCGCCAGCCACATGCGTCCCGAGGCCACCTGCACCGCCCCGCGCGTGGCCGGCCGGGCGGCATAGGGCTGCAGCACCTCGTCCAGCATCTGGGCCGCCAGACGCTTGTCGGTGAGGCGCTGCATCGAGCGCGGCATCGAGCCGATCAGGGCCGGACGGTCGGCTTCCGGCGAGGCCGCGAGCAGGGTGCGCAGCGCTTCGGGCAGCTCGGCCGTGCGGTTCATCGACAGCAGGATCTGCGCCTGCAACCGGATGGCCTCGAGCGACTCGGGTCGGGCCGTGCGCCAGGCGCGTGTCGCGGCGAGCGCCTGGTCGCCGGCGCGGGCCTGCAGCGCGATCTCCGTGGCACGGCGGAACAACTGCTCGTCGCGCGTGCGCCTCGCGGCGTCGAGGATGATCTGGTAAGCGTTTCCGGCCTGGCCGGCACGCAGTTCCATCTCGCCGATCAGCAGCTGATAGAACAGCGGCGCGTCGATCGGCGAGTTCGCGACGGAAGGATTCGCCGCTTCGTTCGCGGTCGCCGAGACCTGGGCCGGCTGGGCCGAGATCCCAAGGCCGAACAACAGCAGGGCCGCGCCGGCAGCCCATTGACTTGCGGCCTTGCGCCGCCGGCTCGACACGGTCATCCGGTCTCCAACGAGATTGAACTTCATTCTCACATAATGGCTTTATGCCGGAGCTGCCCGAGGTCGAAGTCACGCGGCGCAGCTTCGCCGCGCGGTTGCGTGGCGCGCGGGTGCTGGCGGTGCGCTGCGGCAAGCCGCTGCGTTGGCCGCTGGGACGGGAACCCGAGGCGCTGGTCGGCGCCCGGCTGGGCGACACCCTCCGGCGCGGCAAGTACCTCTGGCTGCCGCTGGAGCCGGCCGCCGGATCAACCGGCCCGCCGGGCGGCGGGCTGCTCTTGCACTTGGGCATGTCCGGTTCGCTCGCGCTGCACGACCACGCCCCTCCTGCCGGCCCGCACGCGCATTTCGACCTGGTCACCAGCCACGGCACCTTGCGCCTGACCGACCCGCGGCGCTTCGGCGCGGTGCTGTGGTCGCCCGGACTGGATCAGCCGCCCGCCTCCACGCTGCTGGCGCGGCTGGGAGCGGAGCCCTTCGATGCGCGGCTCGACGCACGCATGCTGCATGCGGCGCTGCGCCGCCGCCGCGTGGCCATCAAGAGCCTGCTGCTCGGCGGGCAGGTGGTGGTGGGGGCCGGCAACATCTACGCCTGCGAGGCGCTGTTCCGCGCCGGCATCGACCCGCGCACGCGCAGCGACCGCATCAGCCTGCCGCGCAGCGAGAGGCTGCTGGCGGCGCTGCGCGAAACGCTGTCGCGCGCGCTGGAGATGGGGGGCTCGACGCTGCGCGACTTCAGCGATGCGCACGGCATGGCCGGCGCCTTCCAGTCCCAGGCCCAGGTCTACGGCCGCGAGGGCTTGCCGTGCCCGCGCTGCGGCGCGACGCTGCGGCGCATCGTCCAGGCCCAGCGCTCGACCTACTTCTGTCCCGGCTGCCAGCGCCGCTGAGTGGCCGTCGGCACCCCGATGCAGGCCGTAACGGGGGATGCCGATGCAGACTGCGCAAAGCTGCACGAAGCTTGTTGTCAGCAGTTGTTTCGCGCCCCCCGGACGGCGCAGGGGCTGCGCTAGGATGCCCGCGACGGCCTTCCCCGTGGCGCTTGCAAATGAAGAACAACCTGGTCCAGCAACTCGATGTCCTGGCAGACTGGCGCCGGATGCTGGACGGGCGTGTGCATGCGCTGGCCGCGTTCATCGCCGAGCACGACCTCGCCGATGCCGAGGCCGGCAGCGCGCTCGGCGCGCTGCGTCGCAAGCTGGCTTCCGACAAGCTGCTGCTGGCCTGCGTGGCCGAGGTTTCGCGCGGCAAGTCCGAACTGCTGAACGCCATCTTCTTCGCCGATGCCGGCCGGCGCGTGCTGCCGGCGTCGCCCGGTCGCACCACGATGTGCCCGGTGGAGCTGCAGTTCCACGCCGACCAGCCGCCCGAACTGGCGCTGCTGCCCATCGACACCCGGCTGCAGGGCAGCTCGCTGGCCGAACTGCGGACCCAGCCCGCCGCATGGCAGCGGCTGGGCCTGGACCCGCGCAACCCGGACGGCCTGGCCAAGGCGCTGAACCTGGTCACGCAGACACGCCGCGTCAGCACCGTCAGCGCGGCCTCGCTCGGGTTCTGGAGCGACGATCAACCGGAGCACAACCCGCCGCGGCAGGACGACGGCAGCGTCGAGATTCCGGCCTGGCGGCACGCGCTGATCAACTATCCCCACCCGCTGCTGCAGCGCGGGCTGGTCGTGGTCGACACGCCGGGGCTGAACGCCGTCGGCGCCGAACCGGAGCTGACGCTCGGCCTGCTGCCCGCGGCGCATGCGGTGATCTTCCTGCTTGCCGCCGACACCGGTGTCTCGCGCTCGGACCTGGACATCTGGACCGAGCACCTGGCGGAACCTTCGCTGGAGCGCTTCGTGGTGCTCAACAAGGTCGACATCCTGGCCGACCCGCTGTCCACGCCGCAGGTGGTGGCGGCGCAGCTGGAAGGCCAGCGCCGAACGATCGCCCAGACGCTGCAGATGCCGCCGGCGCGGGTGTTCGCGCTCTCGGCACGCGACGCGCTGGCCGCGCGCATCGGCGGCGATGACGCCGCGCTGCAGCGCAGCGGGCTGTCGGCGCTCGAGGCGGCGCTGGCGCAGCAGCTGCTGCCGCGCCAGCGCGAACTGCTGGCGCAGGCCACCGCGTCGGCGCTGCAGACCCTGCGCCGTGGTGCACTGCGGCGTCTGGTCGAGCGGCGGCGCCACAGCGCCGAACAGATGCTGGAGCTGCGCGGCCTGCGCGGCAAGAGCAATGCCAAGGTGCAGGCCATGCTGCTGCGGCTGGACGCCGAGGTTGCCGATTTCGACCGCTGCAGCGCACGCCTGGCGGCGCTGCGCGTGGTGCACCAGCGCCAGCTGCAGAAGGCGCAGGGCGCGCTGTCCAGCGAGGTGCTGCGCCAGGAGGTGGGTGCGCTCGGCCGTGCGCTCTCCGCCCGGCCCTTGCCGCTGGGCGCGCGCAAGGCCTTCCAGGCGATGTGCGCCCGTCTGCGCCAGGCGCTGGCCGCGGCGCAGGCGCAGTGCGAAGAGATCCAGCAGATGCTCGGCGCAAGCTACGCGCAGCTGAATGCCGAACACGGCTTCGCCTTCGCGCAGACCGGCGCGCCCGCGCTGGGCCGCTTCGGCGAGGAGCTGGATCTGATCGAGCGCAGCTACGGCCACTACCTCGCGCCGACCCAGGCCTGGCGGCTCGCCGGCGGCGCCTTCCAGGAGCAGTTCCAGCGCCTGCTGCTGTCGAAGCTGCGCGTCGCCTTCGAGAACGCGGCGGGCGAGGTCGAGGTATGGAGCAAGTCGGCCTCGGCGCAGATGGAACAGCAGCTGCGCGAACGCCGCCGCGCCTTTGCGCACCGGCGCGACGCGCTGCAGCGCATCCAGTCGGCCGCCGGCGAGCTCGAGCAGCGCATCGCCGAGGTCGAGCGGCACGACCGGCGCCTGGCCAGCCTGCAGGGGCGGCTGGACGCGCTGATCCGGCATGTCGACGACGCCGTCGCGGCGGACGCCGACACGGCCCCGCCGGCCGCCCGGGCGATCGAGCCTCAGCGCAGCGCCGCGCGCTGATGGACGGCGGCCCCGACATCGCGCAGCGCGTGCT
>Ga0105090_10001127_pt1 | contig 14197 bp, 13 predicted proteins | sample PPLLak3March2015_FD_79110 | JGI IMG/M metagenome (GOLD analysis project Ga0105090, IMG submission 79110) | Freshwater sediment microbial communities from Prairie Pothole Lake near Jamestown, North Dakota, USA - PPLs Lake P7 Core (1) Depth... | ecosystem: Environmental > Aquatic > Freshwater >... | reverse complement strand
GCGTTGACTGCCATCGGGGCACTGGCCTTGCCGCGCCGTCGAGGTGAGCGACAAAACAGCGCTTCTCCGTGGCACTCAACCTGCGAATGCGGACGCCGGCACTCCCTTCAGCTTGAGGCCGCGGATGACGAAGAGCCGGCCGGCGTGCTCCTCCTTCGCGGTCTTGTGGACGCCGGTGGTGACGAACAGGTCGGTTAGATCAGGACCGCCGAACGCGCAGGCGGTGGTTTCCAGACAGGGCAGGGAAATGCGGTGAAGCTCGTTGCCGGTGGCCGGATCGAAACACGAAACGCAGCCTCCATGGCAAAAGGCGATCCAGAGATGGCCGTCGGAGTCGATGGTCATGCCGTCGGGAGAAGCGTCGATGTGGCCGGTGGCGATCACTCTGCGGGGATGGAGCAGGAGACCATTTTCGTAATCGAACGCCAGCACCTCGCGGCGCGGGGTGTCGATGTAGTAGCAGGTTTTGCCATCGCCGGACCAGACGATGCCGTTTGAGTTCGTGACTGGAGCGAAAGCCTCGTGGACGGATAGATCGGGATCGAGCCGGTAGAGTTTGGCGGCACCGGCTGTCTTAGCGAGGCTGATGGTGCCGGCGTAAAAGCGGCCGTCAGGCGAGCACTTGCCGTCGTTGAAACGATTGTCCGGTTTGTCGCTCTCCGGATCGGCGATGGGAGTGAGCGCGCCTGTTTGCTCGTCGAGAAACAGGAAACCATGATCGCCCGCGATGACCAGCCCGCCGCTGGCGCGTGGAACCACGGTGCCCACGCGCTGGCCTACATTCCAGGATTTCTCCGAGCCATCGGCCGGATCGTAGCGGTGGACGAGGTGGCCCTCGATATCGACGTAATAGAGGGCGTCCCGCCACCAGACCGGGCCTTCGCCCCATTGGCAGCGGATGTTTCCAACCGGTTCGGTGCGGACCATGGTGCGGCAGATCTAGCGGAATCGGCGCGGCCGCACCAACGCAAAATCACAACCCGGGGCTTTCCAAGCAGCGGCATTGCTGACAGGGTGCCGGACATGCGGAACGAGTCGCTCGGCGATGTCTGGAAAGTCTGGCTGTATGCCGCGGCTTCCGTCTGGCTGGGCGCGTGGATGTCACCGCTGCTCTACAATGCGGGCAAGGCGCTGGCGGAGATTTCCCAGAGCAAGACCACCAACGGGCCGCTGGAGTGGCTGGCGGGGATTTGCCGGACGGCGGATTTCCCGCGGTTTTACGGGGCGGGTCTGCTGCTGGCGGCGCTGGTGTTGTTTTTCCCATGGATGGAGTGGATTCACGCCCGGCGCGGGGTGGCGGTGGCGGGTGGCGGGCCGTGGCGGCTGCGGCTGCCGGATGGCGCGCGGGTGGCGGGGCGCGGGCAGTGGCTGGAGAAAAACCCGCGCGGCTGGTGGCATTTGTGCGCGGGTTTCCTGCTGGTGGCGGGATTGTTGCTTGCGGCGGGACTGGCGTTGGTGCCGGCGGGGATGTTCACGCTGCGCAATACGGGTGCGGGCCTGGTGCCGCTGGTGCTCAAATCACTGGTCGCGGCATTCGCGCTGGCCTTGGTGATGGAGGTGTTTTTCCGGGGAATCGTGATGGGGATTTTCCTGCGGGCGATGCGGCCGGCGGCGGCGCTCGGGATGTCTGCGGCGTTTTTCGCGCTGGTGCTGGCGGTCTTTCCGGCGGCGGGTGTGAATGTGGCGGACCCAGAGGCGGCGCGGCCGGGCTTCGAGTTGCTGCGCTTGCTGGTGGCGCGTTTTGCGGAGCTGGGCACGGTGCTGGGGAGTTTCATGCCGCTGTTGGCGCTGGGGGCGGTGCTGGCCTATGCCCGCTGGCGCACGGCCTCGCTGTGGCTGCCGGTGGGACTGCACGCGGGCTGGTGGTTTGCGAAAAGCCTGCTGGCGGCATTGAGCACCGCGGGCCCGGTCATTTCGGTAAACCTGGTGGCCTTGGCCGCCATTCTCATCGCGGGGGCGCTGGCCCGTTTCCTCATCGCAAGCCCCGCTATTGAAGATGCGCCGCGTTCCTGAGCATTCCCGCTGGAAACGGGCGGCGGCGCGGGTGCTGGACCTGCTCTACCCGCCGCTGTGCGCGCTTTGCGGGGTGAATCTCAGCCACGGCAGGGCGCTGTGCGATGGCTGTGATGAGGCGCTGCCGCGGCTGGCGGAACCGTTTTGCGCAGCCTGCGGCGAGGCGTTTCCCGGAGTGATCGACGGGCCGTTTGCCTGTCCGAATTGCCAGGATTTGAAGTATTCCTTCGACTTCGCCCGGCCGGCGACCGTCCGGGACGAGCAGACGCTGGAGCTGATCCACCGCCTGAAATACGGCCGGGAAATCCATCTTGCTGGCGAGCTCGGCCGGATCGCCAGCGAAGCCTTCGCCGACCCGCGGCTGGCCGTGGCGCTGGACGGCGCTTGGCCGCTGGTGCCTGTGCCGCTCCACCGCAAGCGCCTGCGGCACCGCCATTTCAACCAAGCGGCGGAAATTTCCCGCGCGCTTTCCATGCGTACCGGCCTGCCCGTGCTCGCGGCGCTGCGCCGCACGCGCCAGACCGAGACGCAGACGGTGCTCAGCCGCAAGCAACGCATGGAAAACCTCCGCGGTGCCTTCGAGGTCAGCCGTCGTGGCCACCGCTGGATCGCGGCCGCACCGGCGGGGGCTGTTTTGGTGGATGACGTGCTCACCACCGGCTCGACCGTGAACGAATGCGCGAAAACCCTGCGCCGCGCGGGTTTCCGCAGCGTGTGCGTGATCACCGTGATGCGCGGCTGAAGCGCTTGAGCGCGAAGTGGCAGACCAGCGCCGTGACGCCGAGAGTCAGCAGCGGCAAGATGCCCGAGCGCAAGGTTTCCCCCACGCCCCACGGCCGCAGCGGGTGATCCTCCACGGCTCGGTAGAGCAGGTTGTAGCCTTTCAAGGCGGCGATCCACCCGGCGTGGAGGCCGATGGAAAACCACAGCGCTCCGGTGCGCACCCGCGCCCAGGCCAGGATCAGGCCCACGGCGCAGAGCGTGGCGAAGTCCGTGACGAAAAACAACGGATCGGAAAAATGCCGGAGGATATTGCCCAGCAACTCGAAACCCGCCAGCGGCTGTGCCGGATCCGCGATCACCGCGCTGCCGGGCGGTTTGAGGAAATGCAGGAATGAAAAGAACAGGGAGGTGCCGATGCACGCGGTGGCAGGCTTGGCAAAGCGCAGCCACAGGCCCAGCAACAGCCCGCGAAATACCCACTCCTCCACCAGCGAGGCGGCCACCGCCGGCAGGATGATTTTCGAGAACACTTTGCCCGCCGCCACCGGCTTGTCCCTGGGCACGTAGGCACCCAGCGCATCCAGCAGCGCGCCCATGGCCCACAGCAAGCCGCCGGAAATCACACAGCCGATAAGGATCTGCACCACGGCCGACGGCCATGGAAAACGCACTCGGTCATCCACAGCCGTTGTTTCCAAGCGCAGGCGCTTGATCCGCCGCAGCAAGACCGGCAGCAGCACCACGGCGGAGAAAAGCAGCGAACGGTCGTAAAAGCGGTCGATCTCCGCGCGGCCGCAGGACCCCGCCACAGATTCCACCAGTGCCGGGAGATCGCGCACCTCGGCCATCGCCGCGAGCCATTTCCCGCCCTGATACACCCACGGCGTGAGCGCCGCGGCCATCAGCATGGAGGCCAGCACCCAGAGCACTGCCGCGCCGAGCTCGGACTGGAAAAACCGTTTCAACGCGGCGGATTTGAAACAAAGCCCGCCCGCTTGTCGAGACCGGGGATGGCGGGAAAATCCACGCGGCCGCGTTCCAGTCTTGCCAACAGGGGGAAAGGCCGTAGTTTCCGCGGCGAGCAGGTTTTTCCAACCTCTGAAGCCCATTTCCGGTCGAGTGCTTGTTGACCCGTGCCACCAACCCAGGCGGCGGGACGACCGGCGGCCCAAGGAAACCGGATCCATCTGTCTCGCGGGCGGCGGCGCAGGCCGGTCTGTTCCGACCACTGGGTGGAGTTCCTTTCCGCAAGCCGTTGCGGAGCTCCCCACGGCACCAATAAGCCGGATGAGTCGGAAGCATGCCGGTCCGCACGAGGTCCTTCCAGCATTGCCGGGATTTCCAAAATTCCCGCCGCGCCGGGCCGTCTGCAACCATGACCCCAGTGACACCATGTCAAACGCAACACAACATTCCCGCCAGTCGGGAGACAGTCGGCGCCGCCGTTCACGCGGCGGTAAAAATCGCAACAAACAACACGAAGGCCGCCGTGAAGGCGACCGGGAACACCGCGGCTCCCGCGAGGGCCACGGCCGCTCCGAGGAGTTCCGCCCGCAGGGCCCGCGCCCGCCGCGGGGCCGCCAGCCGGTGAAACTCAGTTGGTGGCAGAAGCTGCTCAAGGCCATCGGCCTCTACAAGGAGCCCGTCCGCCCGCCGCGCCCCGAGCGCAAGCCGGATGCCGCCAAGCCCCAAGGAGAAGGCCGCCCGCCGAAATCCAACGTCCGTAATGCCCGCAGTGCCGAGGGTGAAAGCGCCGAAAAATCCGGCGAGCGCGCCCCCAGGCGCGAACGTGCCGAGCGCGGCGACCGTGGCAGCCGTGGCGGCGAGCGCTCCCGCGGTGGCGACGGCTCGACCGTGGAATCCGCCCGCGTTTACGTCGGCAACCTGTCCTACGACGTGACCGAGCAAGACCTGCAAGAGCTCTTCAAGGGCATCGGCGGCGTCCGCAACGTGGAAATTGTTTACAACCGCAGCACCCACCGCTCCAAGGGCTACGGCTTTGTGGAAATGCTCCACAAGGACGAGGCTGTGCGCGCCGTGGAAGTGCTTCACGACCAGCACTTCATGGGCCGCAAGCTCACCGTCTCCGGTGCCAAGTCGAAGGGCCAGGACGAACGCGAGGAGGCGGAAGACCGCCCCGAGCGCGAATCCCGCACCGTTTCGCTCGCCCCGTTGCCGGCCGCCGCCCCTGCGGCTGAAACCGTCGCGGAAATCGCAGCCGAAGAACCGGTGATCCAAACCATCGTCGAAACCGTCACCGAAACCACCGTGGCGGAGGAAACTCCCGCCGTCGTGGCCGAGGCCGCCCCGGTGGCCGCCGATACCACGGAGGAAACCCAGCCGAAGAGCGAAGTCGCCTGATCCGGCGGTTTCCCACATTCATCAACCAAACCCCCGCCCGGATCTTCCGCGGCGGGGGTTTTTCGTTGGGTTCTCAATCCTTCACCCGCTCGACGTCGGCACCGAGCATGAGCAGCTTCTCGTCGATGTGCTCGTAGCCGCGGTCGATGTGATACAGGCGGCTGATCTCGGTGGAGCCTTTGGCGGTGAGCGCGGCGAGCACCAGCGCGGCGGAGGCGCGCAGATCGGACGCCATCACGGGGGCGGCGGAGAGTTTCCCCACGCCGCGCACGACGGCGGTGCCGTTGTCCACCTTGATGTCCGCGCCCATGCGTTTGAGCTCGGCGCAGTGCATGAAACGCTGCGGGAAAATCGTGTCCTTGATCACGCTGATACCCGGCGTGGTGGCCAGCAGCGCGGTCATTTGCGCCTGCATGTCGGTGGGGTAGCCGGGGTAGGGTGCGGTGACGAGATCCACGCCGTGCAGCGTCTCGCCGCGGATGACGGTGCACACGTCGCCCGCCTCGTTGAACTCCACGCGGTGGCCGGATTTTTCGATGGCCTCGGTGATGGCCTTGAGGTGCTCGCGGCAGACGCGGCGGAGTTTCACCCCGTCGCCTGCCAGCGCGGCGGCGGCCATGAAAGTGCCGGCTTCGATGCGGTCCGGGATGACGGTGTGCTCCACGGCATGCAGTTCCTTCACGCCCTCGATGACGATGCGGCGGGTGCCGGCACCGGTGATTTTCGCGCCCATGGCGTTGAGGAAATTTGCCAGATCGAGCACTTCCGGCTCGGCGGCGGCGGATTCGATGACGGTGATGCCCTCCGCGAGGGTGGCGGCCATCATGACGTTGTCGGTGCCCAGCACGGTGGGGCCGTGGGTGCCGCGCAGGTCGATCTCCGCGCCGCGCAAGCCGTCCGGTGCGGTGAGGATGATGTTTCCTCCTTCAAACTCGACCTTCGCGCCCAGCGCTTCGAGTCCGCGCAGGTGGAGGTCCACGGGCCGGTCGCCGATCACGCAGCCGCCGGGCAGCGAAACCACCGCGCGGCCCTTGCGGGCGAGCAGCGGGCCCATCACGCAGATCGAGGCGCGCATGCGGCGGACGAGTTCGTAGGGGGCGATGTCGGAAATTTCCTCGCAGGTGATGCGCACCGTGCCGGACGAGCGTTCGACGTCCGCGCCCATCGCGCTGAGGATCTGGATCATGTAGTTCGTGTCCGAGACATCGGGCACGCGGCGGATGATGCAGGGCTCGGCGGTCAGCAACGACGCGGCGAGGATCGGCAGCGAGGCGTTTTTAGAGCCGGAAATATTGATCGACCCCCGCAGGGTGGCGCCGCCGTGAACGATGAGTTTGTCCATCTAAGGATATGAAATTTGAGATTTGAAATTTGAGATTCAGAGAGGCCGCCGGGCGAATGGAAACCGGGCGACGCCCGAGAGGTCGGTCTTCACTTCGATGGCGGTGAAGGAGGAAGCTTGGAGAAATCCGGCGACCTGTGAAGCCTGATCATGGCCGATTTCCAACGCCAGCCAGCCGCCGGGATTCAGGCGCTGGAAGGCCTCCGGGATGAAATGCCGGATCAGGTCCAGCCCGTCCGCGCCGCTGAACAGCGCGAGCGCCGGATCATGCAGCACCTCGCGGGCCATCGTCGCGCGCTCGGTTTCCGGAACGTAGGGGAGATTGGCGACGATGCCGTCAAAGGTGCCATCGATGGCGGAAAACAGGTCGCTGTCGAGAAACGAGGCGTTGGAAATTTCCAGACGGCCCGCGTTTTCCCGCGCGAGCGCGAGCGCCTCAGGTGAGACATCGGCCAGCGTGACTTCCCAGCCAGAACGCTCTGCGGCCAGCGTGAGTCCGAGCACGCCGGAGCCGCAGCCCATGTCGAGGATGCGTTGGGTTTCCGGCAGCTCCCAGGAGAGTACCCACTCGGCGAGTTCCTCGGTCTCCGGCCGCGGGATCAGTGCGCGGGCGTCGGTTTTGAACTCGCGATTGTGGAACCACACCTTGCCCAGCAAGTGCTGTAGCGGAATGCCCTCGCCGCGTTTTTTCAACGCCTCGCGCAGCGGCACGAGCACCGCTTCGTCGAGCGGCCGGTCGAATTGCAGATACAGATCCATCCGCGTGCAGCCGAGCTGCCCGGCCACCAGCATCTGCATGTTGCGCCGCGCGTCCTCGATGCCGCGTTTCTCCAGATAGCGCGTGCCTCCATCAATGGTTTCCAGAACAGTCGTCATGCGGGACGCCGAGACTGAGCCAGCCGGGGCGGATCGCCAAGAACGATGATGCAGAACGATGATCCCGAAAAGGCGCACTCCTCCGGTGTTATCTTTTATTTAGCTAAATGACGAATAATGACGAGGTGCTTGTGATTTGGGTCGTGTTGATTGTGTTGATGAATTTCTCCAAAATCTCCAAATTCTTGCCAAATCCGCTGGCATCGCCTTCACTCCGCCCCGCTCAAGCCATGGCACTCATCGTTCAAAAATACGGCGGCACTTCCGTCGGCACGCTCGACCGCATCCGCAACGTCGCCGCGCGGATGAAACGCGTCCGGGATGAAGGCAACCAGGTCGTGGCCGTGGTCTCCGCCATGTCCGGTGTCACCGATGGGCTCATCAAGATGGCCAAGGACCTTTCGGAAAACCCGAGCGAGCGGGAAATGGACGTGCTGCTGGCCACCGGCGAGCAGCAATCCATCGCGCTGGTAACCATGGCGTTGCACGACCTCGGCGTGGACGCGGCCTCCATCACCGGCCGCCAGGCGGGCATCCAGACCACCGGTTCCCACACCCGCGGCCGCATCCTCCACATGGATCCCTCGCTGATGGAGAAATACCTCGCCGAGGGCAAAGCGCTCGTCGTCGCCGGGTTTCAGGGAGTCACGCCGGACGGCATGATCCACACCCTTGGCCGCGGTGGCTCGGATCTCACCGCCATCGCCGTGGCCGCCGCGCTCAAGGCCGATGTCTGCCAGATTCTCACCGACGTGGACGGCGTTTACACCTGCGATCCGCGGATCGTCAAAAACGCCCGCAAGCTGCCGGAGATTTCCTACGACGAAATGCTGGAAATGGCTTCGTCCGGCTCCAAGGTCATGCAATCCCGCTCCGTCGAGTTCGCCAAGAAATTCGGCGTCGTCTTCGAAGTCCGCTCCTCACTCAACGACAACCCCGGCACCCTCGTGTTAGAAGAACATCCCAACATGGAAAACGTCGTCATCCGCGGCGTCTCGATCGAACGCTCCCAAGCCCGCGTCACCATCACCGGCATCCCGGACGAGCCCGGCATGTCCGGCAAAATCCTCGGTGCGCTGGCAGATGCGGAGATCAATCTGGACATGATCATTTCCAACATCGCGCACGACGGCTTCGCCCGCCACTCGTTCACGATGCACAGCAGCGACCTCGGCAAGGCCCAGGCCGCGCTCAAGCCGCTGCTCGCGTCCATGCCGAACTCCAGGATCGAGACCGAGGCCGGCATCGCCAAGCTCTCCGCCGTGGGCATCGGCATGCGCTCGCACTCCGGCGTGGCCGCCACCATGTTCAAGGCCCTCGGCGACGCGGGCATCAACATCGGCATGATCTCCACCTCGGAAATCAAGATCGCCGTGACCGTGGACGAGACCCGCATCGAGGACGCCGCGCGCGCCGTGCACGATGCCTTCGGCCTGGACAAGGTCCCCGCCTGAGCCCAGCCCATGCAGCCTGCCGGACTTTCCGCGGAAACGCCAATGGGCGTGATCCTTGAAACGCTGCCCGGCGCACGCCGCGCCTTGTTCGCGCGCTATCATCTCGGCGGCTGCCAGAGTTGTGCGTTTTCCAACGAGGAAACGTTGGCCCAACTCTGCGCGCGCTCCGAACTGCCGGCTGACGAGGTCCTCGCGCACTTGTTAGAAAGTCATGTGCATGATCTGGAAATGCTGATGGAACCCGCCGACGCGCGGGAAAAGCTCGCGGCACTCCGGCTCATCGACATTCGCACCCGCGAGGAGCACGAGGCGGTGACTATTCCGGGATCGGAGTTTTTCACCCAGGATCTCCAGCAACAGCTCTTCGCCGGAGATCCGGAATCCGCGATTCTGCTCTACGACCACAGCGGACTCAATGTTCTCGATCAGGTCGCATGGTTCCGCGGCCACGGCTTGAAGCAAACTTTCGGCCTGCACGGTGGCATCGATACCTGGAGCCGCGAGATCGACCCCTCGCTGCCGCGCTACCGCATCGAAATGGATGCTTAGGAAGGCAGGCGCGCGGCGAGCAGTTTCTCGACGTGCTTGGCGAGCATGTCCGCTTCCAGATTCACCGCTTGGCCGATGCGTGCGGCGTGCAGGTGCGTGTGATCCCAGGTGTGCGGCGTGATCCAGAAAACCGCTTCCTTTTCCTTCAACTCGGCGATGGTCAGCGAAATGCCATCCACCGCCAGCGAGCCCTTGTCCACACACAGGCGATGAATTCCCGGCGGCAGTGAAACTCCGAGAATGTGATCCTGGCCGCTGGCTTCGAGCCGGGTGATCATGCCGGTGGCGTCCACGTGGCCTTGCACGAAGTGGCCGCCGAAGCGGTCGCCGATCTGCATGGCACGCTCCAGATTCACCCGCGATCCGGCGGCAAGCGCGCCGAGCGAGGTGACCTGCAGGGTTTGCGCGAGAAGATCGAAGGAAACGCCGGTTGTTAGATCGGCCACCGTCAGGCAACAGCCGTTGACGGCCACCGAGTCGCCAAGCTTGAGGCCGGCGGCGAAGGGAATCTCCAGTGTCAAACGGGCCTGCTCGCCGCGGTTTTCCAGCGCGATGACGGTGCCGGCGGCTTCGACAAGTCCGGTGAACATGATGGCTTACGGTTGAGATGAATGTTGCTCGATGGCCGCGGCAGCCCGATTGGGCGCTTCCTTTTCACCGGCATGGCCGCTCGGCAGCAGGACGAAGCAGAGATAGGCGATGATGGTGGGAAACAGCGCCCCGAGAAAGAGCCCCAGCGGCGAGATGCCGTCCTTGAAAAAGCGCGAGAGGATGCTCTGGCCGGCCGGGTTGGGCGCGTTGGCAATGACGGTGAGTCCGCCGCCAGTGACCGCCCCGGCCACCACCGCGTATTTGGCGGTGGCGCTGATGCCATCCACCTGCGCGGCGAGATAGGTGATGGCGGCATTGTCGTTGAAGGCTGTTAGAATGGTGGCTCCCAGCATCAGCGTCTGGTCGGAGAGCGCCTTGATCACCGGCGCGATCCACCATGCCTGGCAGCCGCCGTGGATGACCAGCGCGGCGAGGAAGAAACCGACCAGGATGGGACTGCGCAGCGAGACCTCGTTCTGGTGGTGGCGGGTGGCGATGATGAAGGCGAGGAAGAACAGGAAACCGCCCACAAACAGCACCGGGAAGTGCGACGTATAAACCGTCCACAGCAGGAACATGACATGGACCGCCGTGATCCATGCGGGAATCGGGTTTTCACGCTCTTGCCACGCGGCGGAGTCGGCTTTGCCATCTTGCACGCCATCCGCCAGATCGACCACCCGGGCCAGGGCCTTGCGGAAAAAAAGATAATACAACCCGGAGCTGAGAATGATGCTCGTCAACGCCTTCCAGCCGAAATGCATGAACATGAACGCGGTGCTCCATTCCCATTCGGAAGCCACCATCAAGACCGGCGGCGCGGCGAAATTGGTGAGCGTGCCGCCGATGGAAATGTTCACGAACAACAGACCGAGCGTGGCGTAGGCCAGCCGTGCGGGTGGATTGAAGCGATAGAATTTCTTGGCCAGCAGCAGCGCACCAATGGTCATGGCGGCCGGCTCGGTGATGAAGGAGCCCAGCACCGGGGCGATGATCAGCACGCTCAGCCACCAAGCGGACGGGCTGCCCTTGCCGAGCCTCGCGGCGCGGGACATCAGGTTTTCCGCGGCCCGCAGGACCGGACGGCTTGCCGCGATGGCCATGATGATGACCACGAAGATCGGCTCGGTGAAGACGCGGTCGTGGCTGAGATACAATTCGAAATCGAGCCATGAGTGGAAGTAGATGGCGGCGGCGGCCAGCACGATGACCCACAGGCCGAACACGGCCTCGATTTCGCCGAGAAAGTGGAACACCGTGCCGAGAAAGGAAACCTCGTTGACGCCGTTGGGATGCTCGGCATCGCGCAATCCGCGTTTTTTCAGGGCCTCGTCATGCAGGTGCTCATATTTGTGCGCCAGCTTGATGAAAATTCCGGCGCTGAAGGTGTGCAGGATGGCCAGCAGGAAGATCACGGTGGCCGCCACATTGAAGGGATCCGCCTGTGCGCGGGACTTGAGGATCTCCATGAGCCCGTCTTCCACTGGCGGGTATTTTTCCGGTGGGATGGGAAACGAGGCGTATTGCTTGCTGCCATCCGCGAGCTCGGGATAGTGCGGCTGGTAGCCCGCCGCCAGTGATAATTCGGGCGCGATGACCCATAGCAGCGTGAGGAGCAGGAGAAGTGATTTCATCTGGCCGGGGCAGGGGGCTTCATAGGAGGCGGCGGGAGCCACGGCAAGGCGAACTTGGGGATTGAAATCCGGCGGGTTCCCTGGATGCTCCGCGCATGATTCATCTGGACGCCAACGCGAGCACGCCGCTGCTGCCGGAAGTGCTCGAGGCGATGCTGCCATGGCTGCGCGACGGCCACGCGAATCCCTCCGGCGCCTATGCCGGGGCGCGGCGGGCGCGCGAGGCGATCGAAAACGCACGCGCGCAGTTCGCGGCATGGATCGGCGCGGAGCCGGATGAGATTGTTTTCACCAGCGGCGGCACCGAGAGTGTGAACACCGCGCTGCATTCGCTCGACCGCCTCACCGGCCCGGGCGCGGCGGTGGTTTCCTCCATCGAGCACTCCGCCGTGCTGCGCTGCGCCGAGGATCTGCCGCGGCCGGTGAAATACGCCCCGGTGGATGCCGGCGGCCGCTTGGATTTGGAGAAATTCACGGCCCTGCTGCCGGGCGCGGCGATGATCTCGGTGATGGCCGCCAACAATGAAACCGGCGTGATCCAGCCGCTGCGCGAAGTCTGCGCCATGGCCCGTGAGCGCGGCATTCCGGTGCATTCCGATGCCGTCCAGGCCGCCGGGAAATCCGATCTCAACGTCCGCCATCTCGGCGCGGACATGCTCTCGTTTTCCGCCCACAAGTTCCACGGCCCGAAAGGCGTGGGCGCGCTCTACGTGCGGCGCGGCATCCGGTTTTTCCCGTTTCACCACGGAGGCTCACAGGAAAACGGCCGCCGCGGCGGCACGCAGAACACGCCCGGCATCGTCGGCCTCGGAGCCGCGGCCGCCGCCTTGCGCAAGCGCTCTCAGGAGCACACCGCGCTGCACCTGATGCGCGATACGTTTGAAAATGCGCTGCTCACCGGCCTGGCCGGAGTTTCCATCAATGGCGATCCGGTGCACCGCCTGCCCAACACCAGCCACCTCTCCTTCGCCGGCTGCGAGGCCGTGGATTTGATCCAGTTGCTCGATCAGGCCGGCATCGAATGTTCCGCCGGCTCCGCTTGCATGGCCGGGAAAATCCGCCCGTCGCACGTGCAGCTCGCCATGGGCATCGATGGCGCGCGCGGCCGCGGCAGCCTGCGCTTCAGCTTCTCCATCCGCAACACGCCCGACGACGCGCGCCGCGCCGCGGAAATCGTCAGGCAAGCGGTCGAGCGCCTGCGTCAGGCGAAACTCCGTGGCGGCGATCCCGGCATTGCGTCACCCTGCGGCTTGACGTTTTCGTGATCCCGCAGCCCGTGCGGGCGCGCCCCACCTCCGCCCTTGCGCGCCGGGCCGTGGGCCGCTAAAGCCTCCGCCGCCATGGCAGCCATCAACTCGAACTTCCTCAAACTCAAGGCCGGTTACCTGTTTCCCGAAATCGCCCGCCGCGTCAAAGCCTACAGCGAGGCCAACCCCGACAAGGCCGCACGCATCATCCGCTGCGGCATCGGCGACGTCACCGAACCGTTGCCGCCCGCCGTGGTGAAAGCCATGCACGAAGGCGTGGATGAAATGGCCGACCGCGCCACCTTCAAGGGCTACGGCCCGGAGCAGGGCTACGAGTTTCTCCGCCAGGCCATCGTGGACAACCAGTTCGCCAATCTCGGCATCTCCGCCGACGAGGTATTCATTTCCGACGGCTCGAAATGCGACACCGGCAACATCCTCGACATCTTCGGAAAAGGAAACGTCATCGCCATCACCGATCCGGTCTATCCGGTTTACGTCGATACCAACGTGATGGCCGGCAACACCGGCGATGCCGATGAAAAGGGAGCCTATGCCGGGTTGCTTTATCTCGAATGCAACTCGTCTAACAACTTCGTCGCCGACGTTCCCGCGCAGAAGGCGGACATCATCTATCTCTGCTTCCCCAACAACCCGACCGGTGCCGTGGCCACCCGCGCGCAGCTGGAGGCTTGGGTGAAATACGCAAAGGCAAACGACGCCATCATCCTCTTCGACGCCGCTTACGAGGCCTTCATCCAGGATCCCGCCATCCCGCGCTCGATCTTCGAGATCGAAGGCGCCAAAGACTGCGCCATCGAGTTCCGCTCGTTTTCCAAGAACGGCGGCTTCACCGGCGTGCGCTGCGCCTACATCGTCATCCCGAAAACCGTCACCGGCAAAGCCGACGACGGCACGCGCATCCCGCTCCACCAACTCTGGAGCCGCCGCCACAGCACCAAGTTCAACGGTGCAAGTTATCCCGTCCAGAAAGCCGCCGCCGCGGTGTTTTCCGAACAGGGCAAAAAGGAAGTCGCCGCGCTGATCGAACACTACATGGGCAACGCCAAGCTCCTGCGCGAGGCCGCCACCGCCGCAGGACTCCCCGTCTTCGGCGGGGAAAACGCGCCCTACGTCTGGGTCGGCTGCCCGGCCGGACTCACTTCATGGGACATGTTCGATAAAATGTTAGGCGAGGCCCAGGTCGTCATCACACCAGGTTCCGGTTTCGGCTCCGCCGGCGAAGGCTACTTCCGCATCTCCGCCTTCAACTCCCGCGCGAACGTGGAGGAAGTCTGCCGCAGGCTCAAGGCGCTGGTGGCGTGACGTGGCGGCAAACCAGAAGGAGCGGTAGCGACTCAACAGCGACGGGAAGCGCATTCCGGTTGGCCGTAGGCAAATTTCATC
>Ga0105090_10001126_pt1 | contig 14198 bp, 11 predicted proteins | sample PPLLak3March2015_FD_79110 | JGI IMG/M metagenome (GOLD analysis project Ga0105090, IMG submission 79110) | Freshwater sediment microbial communities from Prairie Pothole Lake near Jamestown, North Dakota, USA - PPLs Lake P7 Core (1) Depth... | ecosystem: Environmental > Aquatic > Freshwater >... | reverse complement strand
GAGGGGCGGCAGCCGCCCCCGTTTCCGGAAGCGCTGGGCAAACGGCTGGACGCTGCCGGCAGCGAACTGCAAATACGCGGTTTGATCGCCGGCATGGCCCTGACACATTTTGTCGAGCGAGCGATCCGTGATGCCGTGCGTGAATTGGCGCCCCCCCCGGCGCCGCGCGACAGTTACTGAAGTCCCGTTTTTGAGGTACCGTTCTGCCGCAGCTTCCGTCGCAACACATTGCCGGCGCTTCTGCCTATTGCCAATGTTCCCTGTATCAATGTCCCCGGTCTCAATGTCCCCTGAATTTTCCGTCTTTGGATAAGCCTTGAATAAAAAAATCACGTTGATCGCAGGGGTGGCTGTTGCGCTGGGTATCGCCGGCGCCGCGTATTGGTACTTTGGCGGCAAACCGGCACAGACGGCATTCCGGACGGCCACTATCGAACGCGGCAACCTGGTGGCCGCGGTATCGGCGACCGGCACTTTGAATCCCGTGGTGTCGGTGCAGGTCGGCTCGCAGGTGTCCGGGCAGATCAAGGAAATTTTCGTTGATTACAACTCGGTGGTGAAAAAAGACGATGTCATTGCCCGCATTGACCCCGAATCATTTCAGCTGCGCGTCAGCCAGGCAATGTCCGATCTGGAGGCAGCCAGGGCCACAGCGCTGACGCAGCGTGCCAATGTGGCGGCGTTGCAGGCCGAGGTGTCACGCGCCCGGGTGGCGCATGCCGAAACCGAGCGCGAACTGAAACGCAATCAGATGCTGGTCGAAAAAGGGTTTGTGTCACAGGCAGCACTGGAAAAAACCCAATCGGCAGTCGCCATCGCTGCTGAACAGGTGAAGACCGCGCAAGCGCAGCGCGCAGTCGGCGACGCGCAGATCCGCAATGGCGAGGCGTTGGTTAAGCAGCGCGAATCGCAATTGGCGCAGGCCCGGGTCGATCTCGAACGCACAACCATCCGCGCACCGGTGGACGGCATCGTCATCTCGCGCAGTGTCGACGCCGGACAGACCGTTGCTGCCAGCCTGCAGGCACCGGTGCTGTTCCAGATTGCTCGTAACCTGACCGACATGCAGGTTGAGGCGTCGATCGACGAGTCGGAAATCGGCCGCGTCGCCATCGGCCAGGAAGCGACGTTTACCGTCGATTCGTTCCCGGGCCGCACCTTCCGCGGCAAAATCACCCAGGTTCGCAAGGCAGCACTGGTGGTGCAGAACGTGGTGACTTATGTGGCGATCATTTCCGCAGCCAATCCCGACCTGACGCTGCTGCCGGGGATGACCACCAATGTGCGCATCACCGTCGCCAACCGTAACCAGGTGTTGCGGGTGCCCAATGCGGCCTTGCGTTACCGGCCGCCGGGCGTGGCGGCCCCGGCGAAAGGCGAAAAAAACGCGCAAAAAGCGGGGGAACAAAAAGCAAACGCGCAAAAAGCAGATGCGCAAAAGGGCGAAGGCGCTGTAGCACCGGGTGGCGGCGGGCAGGCGCAGGCGACGCGCGAGCGGCTGACGCGTGAACTGGACTTGAACACCGAACAGCAGGCCAAACTCGAGGCAATCCAGAAAGCGACCGCGGAAAAAATTGCCGCACTCAGTGCCGACGATCCGGCGCAACGCAAAAAAGAGGCCGGCCGGCTGCGCGCACAATCGCGTACCGAGATTGCCGCGATTCTCGATGATGAGCAGCGCAAGCGTTACGAAGCCCTGGCCTCCGAGCAGCGCGGCGTGGCGACCACGCGCGGCACGGTATGGGTGGTCGATGGCACACGTGCGCCAAAGGCGGTCAATGTGCGGCTGGGCATCAGCGACGGTACGTTCACCGAACTGCTTGGCGGCGAATTGAAGGAGGGTGATGCGGTGATCATCGGTGGCGGCGGTACGGCCCGCGCGGAAACCAAAGGTGCAGCACCGCGGTTCGGCTTTTGACAATTAATAAAAAACAATGAGTTACATAAGACCGCCGGCGTTGGCATCCTGACCCAGCAATGTCCACACCACTGATTACAACGCGCGATCTGGCCAAATCCTATGCACTTGGCGGTTTTACCGTGCATGCGCTGCGCGGCGTGTCAGTGGAGATCGGCGCCGGCGAATTCGTCGCGGTGATGGGGCCGTCGGGATCTGGCAAATCGACATTCATGAACCTGCTCGGCTGCCTGGATACACCCTCGGGCGGCGAATACCTGCTCGCCGGTGATCGTGTTTCAGGCCTCGACAGTGACGCGCTGGCGGCGATCCGCAACCAGCGCATCGGGTTTGTGTTCCAGAGTTTCAACCTCTTGCCGCGTACCTCGGCGCTGGAAAACATCGCACTGCCGCTGCTGTATTGCGGCGTTACCGGCGAAGAGCGCAACCGTCGTGCGGCGGCGCGACTTGCCGAAGTGGGCCTCGCCGACCGCGGCCATCACCATCCAGCGCAGTTGTCCGGCGGCCAGCAACAGCGCGTGGCGATTGCGCGCGCGCTGGTCAACGATCCGGTGCTGATTCTTGCCGATGAGCCGACGGGTGCGCTCGACACGCAGACCAGTTGCGAGGTGATGGCGCTGCTGCAGCAATTGAACGCACAGGGCATGACGGTGGTGCTGGTGACGCACGAACACGACATTGCCGAATTCGCGAAACGCGTGATTACCTTCCGCGACGGGCGTGTCGTCGAAGATCATGTGGTTGAACAGCCGAAAGACGCAACGGCGCTGGCCGCAGAACTGCTCACGGGACAGTTAGAAGATGAAATGCGCGGGAATGAGATGCGATCAGGCGAGGTGCGCGCATGAACGTGCTGGTGAGTATTCGCATTGCGCTGCGCGCGCTGCGCATCAACAAGCTGCGCAGTGCGCTGACCATGCTCGGTATCATCATCGGCGTCGCCGCGGTGATCACCATGATTGCCGTGGGTTCCGGCGCCCAGTCGCGCATCGAGGAGCAGATCAAGGGCCTGGGCACCAACCTGATCATCCTGATGCCCGGCTCCAGTACCAGCGGTGGGGTGCGCATGGGCGCAGGCTCGCGCAATACGCTGACCGAAGAGGATGGTTACGCAATCCAGCGCGACGTGCCGGCGGTGCAGGCTTCAGCGCCGACCCTGCGCGGCACCGGACAGGTGGTGGGTGGGTCCGGCAACTGGTCGACCGTGTTCTTCGGCGTGACCCCGGAGTATTTCGAGGCGCGCAACTGGGTGGTGGCGCAGGGCAAGGGTTTCGAAGCGGCGGATATTGCCGGTGCAGCCAAGGTTGCGCTGCTGGGCGACACCGTGGCGCGCAACCTTTTTGGAGACACGGATCCTATCGGACAGGTCATCCGCATTCGCAAGGTACCTTTCACCGTCATCGGCACGCTGGAGAAAAAAGGCCAAAGCCTGATGGGCCAGGATCAGGACGACGTGATCCTGATGCCGATTTCAACCGCGCGCAAACGGGTGCTGGGCCAGGGCGCCGGCCGACTGCGCACTGTCGGTTCGGTATCGATCAAGATTCGCGACGACGAAGACATGAAAGAGGCCGAGGCGCAGATCCGCGAACTGATGCGCCAGCGCCATCGTATCCAGCAAGATCGCGAAGATGACTTCACGCTGCGCAACCTGTCGGAGGTGCTGGCCACCCGCGAGGAATCCAGCCGCATCATGGGGCTGTTGCTTGCCGCCGTCGCCTCGGTGTCACTGCTGGTCGGCGGCATCGGCATCATGAACATCATGCTGGTGTCGGTGACCGAGCGTACACGCGAGATCGGCCTGCGCATGGCCGTGGGTGCGCGCGGTCGCGACATCCTGACCCAGTTCCTGGTGGAGGCGATCACAATCGCGCTGATCGGCGGCTTGCTCGGCATCGCGCTGGGCGTCGGCGGGTCACTGGCGATTGGCCAGTTTGTCGGCTGGCCGGTCCAGCTGAGTATCGAACCGGTATTGCTGGCTGTGGGTTTCGCGGCAGCGATAGGCATCTTTTTCGGGTTTTATCCGGCTCGCAAGGCGTCGCGGTTGTTGCCGATTGAAGCACTTAGATATGAGTGACTGGTGATTGGTGATTGGTAAATTGGCGCGGATTGGCCAGTTCCGGTTTTACCAATTACGAGTCACCACTCGCCAGTACCAAAGTAAAATACCGCGATGGATCCCGCTCTCGCCTTCAAAGCCCTGATCATGGGCATTGTCGAAGGTCTCACCGAATTCCTGCCAATATCGAGCACCGGCCATCTGATCATCGCCGGCAGCCTGCTTGGCTTCAATGATGAAAAAGGCAAGGTTTTCGAACTGGTGATCCAGACCGGTGCGATGCTGGCGGTGTGCTGGGAATTCCGCGCCCGTTTCCTCGGCGTGTTGCGCGGCTTGGCGGCGGATACGACTGCCCAGGGTTTTGTGCTGAACCTGCTGGCTGCCTTCATGCCTGCGGCGATACTCGGCCTGGCGCTGGGTTCCGTCATCAAGGCCCATCTGTTTCACGCAGTGCCGGTGGCAATCGCTTTGATCATCGGCGGCTTTGTGATCCTGTGGGTGGAGCGGCGCGAACGCCCGGTGCATATTGATGACGTCGACCGCATGACCTGGCGCGATGCGCTGAAGGTCGGGCTTGCCCAGGCCACTGCGCTGATTCCCGGTGTGTCACGTTCCGGCGCAACCATCATTGGCGGCATGCTGTTCGGGCTGTCGCGCCGTGCAGCGACGGAGTTTTCGTTTTTCCTGGCGGTACCGACGCTGATCGCCGCCGGGGCGTACGACCTCTACAAAAACCGTGCGCTGCTGTCGACCGATGACATCGGGCTGTTCGGCATTGGTATTATCACCGCGTTTTTTTCGGCATACATCAGCATCCGCTGGCTGATGCGTTATGTGGCGACACATGATTTCCGCGTGTTTGCGTGGTACCGCATCGTGTTCGGCCTGGTCATTCTCGCCACCGCGTATACCGGCGTCATCAACTGGTAATGCCCGGCTCCCTGCTGCAGGGAGAAATTGTGCTGAAAGAAAGGGCGCGGAACTTCCTTCCCGGTCTGCAGTCGGATTTAAGTGGGAGGAAACATGGCCGAAACAACAACACTGTCCGATCCGAAAGCTCGTCTTCACATCCGCAATGCCACTGTTGCTGATGTGCCTGCAATCTGCGCGCTGAGCTCACGTGTCTATGCTGAAGCCGGCTTGAAGGGATATTCCACCGGTGCGATTACCGGTCAGATCAACATTTTCCCCGACGGCCAGTTTGTCATCACTGTCGACGAGAAGATCGTTGGTTATTGCGCGACATTCATTACAAGGGGCGAAATCGCGCTAAAGCCGCATTCCTGGGTCGAGATCACCGGCAACGGCTACGCGGCACGCCATGACCCGGACGGAGACTGGCTGTACGGCATGGAGGTTTTTGTTGATCCTGACCATCGCGGTTATCACCTCGGCCAGCGCTTGTACAACCAGCGCAAGAAGCTGTGCGAAGAACGCAAGCTCGAAGGCATTGTGTTCATCGGCCGGCTGCCGACGCTGTCGCGCCGGATCAAGCGGTTTGGTTCAGCGGAAAAATACGTCGAAGAAGTAAAGCAGAAACGGCAGCGCGACCCGGTGCTCTCGTTTCAGCTGCGCAATCGTTTCGAAATTATCGGCGTGATCCAGGATTACATCACCGGTGACCAGCAGTCGATGGGTTATGGCGTACACCTTGTGTGGCGCAACCCCAAGGCGCCCCGGCGCAAGGACGGGGACAAGGCGCGTGTTTATTCCGGTGGCCGGCTCGCCGAAACCGTGAGGGTCGGGACTGTTCAATACATGCTTCGGCGCGTGCATTCCTTCGAGGAGTTTATCAAGTTTGTCGAATATTTTGTCGATGTGGTGGCGACCTATAACGGTGATTTTGTGGTGTTTCCCGAGCTGTTCACACTACAGTTGCTGTCGATTGAAAACCGCGAAATGCCGCCGGCTGAGGCTATTGCTGCGCTGACCGAGTACACACCGCGTTTCCGCGAAGCGATGCGTGACATGGCTCTTCGCCACAACATCAATATCATCGGTGGATCGCACCCGACGCGGGTGCCCGGCGGGCGGGTCGAAAATATTTCCTATGTTTTTCTGCGCGATGGCAGTATTCATGAGCAGCCGAAAATCCACCCGACGCCGAACGAAGTGGCTTGGTGGAATATCGAAGGCGGCAATGCAGTGAAGGCGATTGAGACGGATTGCGGCCCGATCGGCGTCCTGGTGTGTTATGACGCGGAGTTCCCGGAACTGGTCCGGCACTTGACGGATCAGGGCATCCATATCCTGTTCGTGCCTTTTTGCACCGACGAACGCCAGAGCTACCTGCGGGTGCGTTATTGCTGCCATGCTCGTGCGGTGGAAAACCAGATTTACGTCGTGATGTCAGGCAATGTCGGCAACCTCCCGAACGTGACCAACATGGATATCCAGTACGCGCAGAGCTGTGTGCTGACGCCCTGCGATTTTCCCTTCGCACGAGACGGTATCGCGGCCGACACCACGCCGAACGTTGAAACCGTGGCCATTGCGGACCTGCGCCCTGAAACCCTGGTTACCGCACGCAACAATGGCACGGTGCGCAACCTGCGCGACCGTCGCCACGATCTCTACGGCGTGGTTTGGCGAGGCAAGTAGCCCTGCAGATTGTTTCAGCCCTGCACCCAGGGCAGTTCTGCCGCACGCCAGCCACCTACCGTGTTGCGGTGGCCCTCTGCATCGCGGTCGCCTTCAAAACCTTCGAGCACGTTGTAACAATCGGCGTAACCCGCCTGCATCGCCAGCATTGCGGCGTTGTGCGAGCGGCCGCCGCTGCGGCAGATGAACAGCACCGGTGCTTCCGCTTCGACTTTTTGCTGCAGTTCCTGCACAAACGCCGTGTTGGGGCGGTTGCCGGGATAGGACAGCATTTCGATTTCGACCGCACCGGGGATGCGCCCGACCCAGTCCCACTCGGCGCGGGTGCGCACATCCACCAACTGTGCGCCAGGGGTGGATTTCCACAGCTGGTAGGCTTCCTGCGGCAGTAATGCGCCGGTGTAAGGCAGGCCCATTTGTCGGGCACGATCGCGTGCTGCGGCGAGAATCGGGTCGGTTGCGCTGGTGTCGCTCATGATGTTGGCCGATCAGGAATGCAGGGCCAGGCATTCTAACCGGGAGCCTAACGGGTGCATTAAGCTAATTCACGCCCTATAATGGGGCGCAGCAGGAGCGTGTGCACGATATTGGTGCATTCTCTGGGTGTTTCTGGATAAAATTCCATTCTGATTCAAAAGGATAGTGATGCACCGCCTTGGTACACATCCTGCTGAATAGAGCCAGCGGAAGAAAATTAAATCCCGAATCCCCCTTTAATCATTAGCAATCGTTAGGAGAGTTAGATGGGAAGCGCAACCGATGTCATGAAGATGCTCAAGGACAACGAAGTCAAATTCGTTGACCTGCGGTTTACCGACACCCGCGGCAAGGAACAGCATGTGTCCGTGCCGACCAAGATGTTCGGCGAAGACAAGTTCACCGACGGCCATGCGTTTGATGGCTCGTCGATTGCCGGCTGGAAAGGCATTGAAGCCTCGGACATGTTGCTGATGCCGGATCCGGGCAGTGTGCGCATGGACCCGTTTACCGACGAAGCCACGATGATCCTGACCTGCGACGTGGTCGAACCGTCGGACGGCAAGGGTTACGACCGTGATCCGCGCTCGATTGCCAAACGTGGCGAGGCGTATCTCAAATCTTCCGGCATCGGCGACACCGCTTACTTCGGTCCCGAACCCGAATTCTTCATTTTTGATTCGGTGACCTGGAGCATCGACATGTCGGGTTCCATGGCCAAGGTGAAAAGTTCCGAAGCGCCATGGTCTTCCGGCGAAGACATGGAAGGCGGCAACATGGGTCATCGCCCCGCGATCAAGGGCGGCTATTTCCCCGTGCCGCCGGTGGATTCGCTGCAGGACATCCGCTCCGCGATGTGCCTGGCACTCGAAGAGCAGGGCGTACCGGTTGAAGTTCATCACCATGAAGTGGCAGGCCCAGGGCAGTGTGAGATCGGCACCATGTATACCAGCTTGGTCAAACGCGCCGACTGGAACCAGATCCTCAAATACACCGTGCACAATGTTGCACATTCCTATGGCAAGACGGCGACTTTCATGCCGAAGCCGATCGTTGGCGACAATGGTTCTGGCATGCATGTGCACCAGTCCGTGTGGAAGGGCGGCCAGAACCTGTTCAGCGGCAACGGTTACGCCGGACTGTCCGAACTCGCGCTGTTCTACATCGGCGGCATCATCAAACATGCCCGTGCGCTGAACGCGATCACCAATCCTGGCACCAACTCCTACAAGCGGCTGGTGCCGGGTTTTGAGGCGCCAATCAACCTCGCCTATTCCGCGAAGAACCGTTCGGCATCGATCCGTATCCCGTACGTCGCCAGCCCGAAGGCACGCCGTATCGAAGTGCGTTTCCCGGATCCGACAGCAAATCCGTACCTGGCGTTCACCGCAATGTTGATGGCGGGCCTCGACGGCATCCAGAACAAGATCCATCCTGGTGATGCCGTCGACAAGAACCTGTATGACCTGCCGCCGGAAGAAGCGAAGAAAGTACCGAACGTCTGCTCTTCGCTCGACCAGGCACTGGAGTATCTGGACAAGGATCGCGAGTTCCTGACCCGCGGTGGTGTGTTCTCCAATGAAATGATCGACGCGTATATCGCGTTGAAAATGGAGGAGGTCACGGCATTCCGCATGACCACGCATCCGCTCGAGTTCCAGCTCTATTACAGCCTCTGATCGTATGCGCCTCGGCAAAAGGGCGGGCGGGTGCCCGCCTTTTTGTTTTATTGGTGTAATTGCGATATTTTCTTTACTGACATAGACTTAGCCCACTAATACTCATGCTGCAAGTCAACCACGCGGATGCCGTTCCCGTTGGAAGAAATGCCAGCCTTTGTGCAGGATTAACCAGGGCTAAACATGCATTTGTTCACGTTTTTGTTCACCTCATTCCTGCTGTTGCTCGGAATTGCGGGTCCGGCCAGTGCCGATATCTGGGAGTGCATCGACAGCAGTGGCAACAAGCGGTTTACCAACGTCAAGGCGGAGGCGGCCGGCTGCAAACCGATGAACCTGCCGCCGGTGTCGAGCGTGCCCGCGCCCAAACCTGTGACCAAGGGCGACGCCAAACCGCAGGCTGCACCGGGCAATTTCCCCAAAGTCGATGCGCCGACACAACAGCAGCGCGACGGCGAACGGCGCAAGATCCTCGAACAGGAGCTTGCCAACGAGCAGAAACTGCTCGATCAGGCGAAAAAAGAACTTGTCGAGCAGGAAGCCACGCGTCTCGGCAGCGAGCGCAATTACCAGCGGGTGCTCGAGCGTCTCGAACCTTTCAAGAAAAAGGTGACCTTGCACGAGAACAACGTCACCAACCTGCGCAAGGAATTATCCACGCTGCGTTAGCCGGTCCGACTTCGCGCAGCCGCGCAAATCCTGCATTTGCGCGGGGTTTTCTTTCCGGTTTTCCCCTCTTAGTGACGACTCCATGGCCTCATGGGCGTGCTGGCGTGTTTTTTGCTACAGCACGGCATGAGCCGATGCCATGAGCTCCGCAGCGTTGAACGGGCTTGATCTGCTCGCGACTGCGGTGGTGGTGGTCGATGACAAACAAGCCGTGCTCTACATGAACCCTGCTGCGGAAAATCTTTTCGAGGCGTCGAATACCAATGTATCCGGGCTGACGCTCGAACGGCTGTTCGGCGACAACGCCGTTCTAGCCACCGCGATCAACTACGCACATGCCAATAACTGCAGTTATACCGAGCATGAGCTGGAATTTGCGGTCAATAGCCGGTTGCGGCTGAATCTGGCCTGCACGGTGAGCCCGACCGATCGCGGACCTGCCGCCAGCGGCACCCTGTTGGAATTCCGCCAGATCGATCAGCAACTGCGCGTCGAACGCGAAGCAAGATTGCTGGAGCAAAGCCAGGCGCATCGCGACCTGATCCGCAATCTGGCGCATGAAATCAAGAATCCCCTGGGTGGTATCCGCGGGGCGGCGCAACTCCTCGATCGCGAGCTGGAGCGGCCGGCGCTGCACGAATATACGCAGGTCATCATCAAGGAATCCGACCGGTTGCAGTCCTTGATGGATCGGCTGTTGACGCCCCACCGGCTGCCCTTGCCGGGACCGGTGAACATCCATGAAGTGCTGGAACGGGTGCGCAGCGTGATCCTCGCCGAATTTCCCGGCATGATCGTGCGCCGCGACTACGACACCAGCATGCCTGTTCTCACCGGTGACCGTGAGCAGCTGATACAGGTCGTGCTCAACATCACGCGCAACGCGGCGCAGGCGATCATGAGCGTTGGCAAAGAAGGCAGTAATGCGGGCGGTAAAGAAGTTGGAAATGAAGGTAATAAGGGCAGCGTCAACGGCGAGATCCGGCTGAAGACGCGCATTGCGCGTCAGGTCACGCTGGCGCGCCGCCGTTTCCGGCATGCCGTGCAGGTGGAGATCTGCGACAACGGCCCCGGTATTCCCGAAGCCATGCGCGCGCGCGTGTTCCAGCCGCTGATTTCGGGCCGCGAAGGCGGTAGTGGCCTCGGGCTGACGATTGCACACGATTTTGTCACGCAGCATCACGGCGCTATCACTTTCGAAAGCGCTCCCGGCAAAACCTGTTTCACATTGCTGCTTCCGGTGCAGGATGACCCGCGCGGGGCGCGGGCGGCGGAGCGTTAATGCCCGTGTTTAATGACCGTATCCAGCTCCCACATTTATGATTGCGAAACCACATGAAACCAGTCTGGATTATTGACGACGATCGTTCGATACGCTGGGTGTTCGAAAAAGCCCTGACCCGCGAGAACATCGCATTCAAGGCGTTTGCTTCGGCGCGCGAAGCGCTGGTGGCGCTGGAGAACGAAGTGCCGCAGGTCGTGGTCAGCGATATCCGCATGCCCGGAGAATCGGGTCTCGAACTGCTACAGCAGGCCAAATTGCGCCATCCCTCGCTGCCGGTGATCATCATGACCGCCTATTCCGACCTGGAAAGCGCGGTGACGGCATTCCAGGGTGGGGCTTATGAGTATCTGCCCAAACCTTTTGACGTGGATCATGCCGTAGAGCTGATCCGCCGTGCGATGGACGAAAGCGTTCGCCAGGACACATCCGGTGAAGTCAGCGAGGCAGTGCCGGAAATACTCGGCCAGGCACCGGCGATGCAGGAGGTGTTCCGCGCCATAGGCCGCCTGTCGCAGTCGCATGCCACGGTGATGATTACCGGCGAGTCGGGAACTGGCAAGGAACTGGTGGCCAGCGCGCTGCACCGCCATAGCCCCCGCGCCGGAAGGCCCTTTATCGCAATCAATACCGCGGCGATACCCAAGGAGCTGCTGGAGTCGGAATTGTTCGGCCACGAGCGTGGCGCATTCACCGGCGCGCAGAACATGCGCCGCGGGCGGTTCGAGCAGGCCGAAGGCGGCACGTTGTTCCTCGACGAAATCGGCGACATGCCTCAGGAGCTTCAGACACGGCTGCTGCGGGTGCTTTCCGACGGTAATTTTTACCGCGTCGGCGGACACCAGCCGATCAAGGCCAATGTACGCGTGATCGCCGCGACTCATCAGGATCTCGAGGCGCGGGTCAAGCAGGGATTGTTCCGCGAAGATCTGTTCCATCGCCTGAATGTCATCCGCCTGCGCTTGCCGGCCTTGCGCGAGCGACGCGAGGATATTCCGCTTCTGGCGAAGTATTTTCTGCAGAAAAGCGCGCGCGATCTTGGCGTGGAATCAAAGCGTCTGGCCGAGGCCACGCTCAAGTACATTGCCGTGCAGGATCTGCCGGGCAATGTCAGGCAACTGGAAAATCTCTGTCACTGGCTGACGGTGATGGCGCCTGCGGCGACCATTGAAGTCAAGGATCTGCCGCCGGAGATGCGTGCGCAGTCCACGGTGGCCGGTGCGGAGGACTGGGTGTCCGCGCTTGGACGGGAGGCTGAGTTGCGCTTGCATCGCGGTGAGTCTGGCATCATGGAAGATCTCACTCACCAGTTCGAAAAAGTGTTGATCCTCAAAGCACTGGCGCAGACTGGCGGGCGGCGCATTGAGGCCGCGCAACTGCTGGGCCTTGGCCGCAACACGCTGACGCGCAAAATCCAGGAACTGAAGATAGAGGCGAACCGCGGCGAAGAGGCATAATGTGAACGGCGGCGGAGAATGAGGATGGCGGCGGTGAAGCTATGCCGCGGCTAAACCTCTCTGCTGATTAGGCTGTGTGCTGATGCTTAACTCTCTGCTGCTTGGGGTGTGAGCTGCCGCATAGCCTCTCCGCCGCTTGGATGTTTGATCTGCGGCATAGCTCCTTTGCCGCTTAGTCAAATTATTCAAGTAGTATTCTCGGGAGAGTTTTTCCCGGGAGACTGATGCCATGGCGCAATACGACTACGATTTGATCACCATTGGCGGCGGTTCCGGTGGTGTGCGCGCCAGCCGCATCTCCGCTTCGTACGGCGCCCGTGTGGCTTTGATCGAGTCCGGCGCGCTGGGAGGCACCTGCGTCAACGTAGGCTGTATTCCCAAAAAACTTTTTTCCTATGCGGCGCATGCGGCATCCGATTTTGCTGATGCCCGTGGTTTCGGCTGGTCGGTGAGCGGTGCGCAATTTGAATGGAAAACGCTGCTTGCAAACAAGGATCGTGAGATCGCCCGCTTGAATGGCGTCTATGCAAAGGTGTTGCAGGATGCCGGGGTCCAGGTCATCGCCGGCCGTGCCCGCGTCGCCGACCCGCATAGTGTGGTGGTTGGTGATCAAACGCTGACCGCAGCACATCTGCTGATTGCCACCGGCGGCCATGCCGTAAAACCCGACATACCCGGCGCAGAGCTGGGCATCACATCTGATCAGGCATTTTATCTTGATGCGCTGCCGCGCCGCGCAGTGCTGATCGGCGGCGGCTACATAGCCGTCGAGTTTGCGTCGATATTCAACGGTCTCGGTGTGGAAACGACACTGCTGCATCGCGGCGGGCAGTTGTTGCGCGGCTTCGACGAGGATCTTGGCAAGGTGCTGGCCGAGGAACTGATGCACCACGGCATCAAGCTGGTACTCAATGAAACCCCTGCCGGGCTGGTGCGTGATGGTGATGGATTACAGGTGTTGCTCGCCTCCGGACGCAGCATAAGCACCGACCTGGTAATGTTTGCCACTGGTCGACTGCCGGATATTACAGGTCTGGGGCTGGCCGAGTCTGGCGTCAAGCTGGCAAAAAACGGCGCGGTGGAAGTGGACGACTTTTATTGCAGTTCGGTGCCTTCGATACATGCCATCGGTGACGTGATCGACCGCATACAACTGACGCCGGTGGCGATTGCGGAAGGTATGGCTTTGGTGCGTACCTTGTTCAAAAATGATCCGGCCAGGCTGGATTACGCCAACATTCCGACGGCAGTGTTCAGCCATCCGCATATCGGCAGTGTGGGCTTGAGTGAGGCCCAAGCCCGTGAAAAACATGGTGAGGTCGATATTTACCGCACCCGTTTTCGGCCCTTGAAAGCGACCTTGTCGGGGTCAGTGGAACGGGTGTTCATGAAGCTGGTGGTGGCGCGGGATTCGGGGTGTGTGCTCGGTGCACACATGGTTGGGGCCGAAGCGGGCGAGATCATCCAGGGACTCGCCGTGGCTCTCCAATGCGGGGCGACCAAGGCGCAATTCGATGCGACACTGGGCATACATCCGACCACGGCAGAGGAATTCGTTACGCTGCGCAATAAGGAGTAAGGCGGCATACCCCTCGCCGCTGCCAAGGGTATATCGGGTTAAGCGAATTCGGCGATGACCGGCGCGTGATCCGATGGCCGTTCGTGGCGCCGCGGCTCGATGTCGACCGTGCAGGATTTGCAGCTGCCGGCGAGTGTTCCGGAGGCGAGGATGTGGTCGATGCGCAGGCCCATTTTGCGGCGGAAAGCCTGCATCCGGTAATCCCACCAGGTAAATGATTTTTCCGGCTGTTCGAACAACCGGAAGCTGTCTTGCAGACCCAGGGCAGTCAGTCGATCGAATGCGGCGCGTTCGGCATCACTGCACAACACCTTGCCCGCCCAGGCCTGCGGATCATGCACATCGCGATCTTCAGGTGCGATATTGAAATCACCGAGCAGCGCCAGCGACGGATGTTGCGCCATCTCCTTGCCCAGCCAGGACGTCAGCGCGGTCAGCCATTCGAGTTTGTAGCGGTATTTGTCCGATTCGACGGAT
>Ga0105090_10001123_pt1 | contig 14205 bp, 7 predicted proteins | sample PPLLak3March2015_FD_79110 | JGI IMG/M metagenome (GOLD analysis project Ga0105090, IMG submission 79110) | Freshwater sediment microbial communities from Prairie Pothole Lake near Jamestown, North Dakota, USA - PPLs Lake P7 Core (1) Depth... | ecosystem: Environmental > Aquatic > Freshwater >... | reverse complement strand
CTGCGAGGCGATCGCGCGCAGGCCGAACGCGCGGGCAACCGCGTGGCCGAACTGCTCGGCCGCTCGCGCAACGCGACCCCGGTTTACCTGGATTTCATGTTCGACGCCGGCCGGCGGACCGCCGCGCTTGCCGAGCTCGCCGCCTACCCGCGCAATGACTGGGACAGTCCCGACAATCCGGCCCTGCTCGATTACTATGACATGGTGCCGGTGCTGGCAGCCGGCGGCGCGCACGACGAGGCGCTGCAGCTGATCGAGTGGGTGCGCGAGAATGAAATCGTAGGGAGCTGGGCATTCATGCGTGCCGTCCGGATCGCGCCGGACTTCGTCTGCAGCCCCGAGGTGCAGGCCTTCTTCGCCGGCGCCGGCCTGCCGCCGCTGGCCGAGCCCAATCCCTGTCCGGCGGGCGAGCCATGAGTTTCTTCGTCGAACTCAAGCGTCGCAATGTTATCAGGGTGGCGATCGCCTACGTGCTGCTGGGCTGGGCGGTGCTGCAGGGCGCGGATTTCCTGCTCGACCTGTCCGGCGCGCCGCAGTGGGTGATCCGCGCGCTGGCGGTGATCGGGCTGGTCGGCCTGCCGTTCGCGCTGTTCTTCGCCTGGGCCTTCGAGATGACGCCGGAGGGCATCAAGCGCGAGAGCGAGGTGGACCGCAGCCAGTCCATCCGGCCGCAGACCGGGCGCAAGTTGAACGGGATCATCATCGGCCTGCTGCTGGTCGTCATCGCGCTGATGGCGGTGGAGCGGGTCTTTTTCGCCGGCGGCGCCAAATCGGGTGGCAGCCCGGGCGACGCGCCGGACGCGGCGGCAGCGAGCGCCCCCAAGTCCATCGCCGTGCTGCCCTTCGCCGACCTCAGCCAGGCGCGGGACCAGGAGTGGTTCGCCGACGGCCTGGCCGAGGAGATCCTCAACGCGCTGGTGCGGGTGCCCGACCTGTGGGTGGCGGCGCGCACCTCTTCCTTTGCTTACAAGGGCTCCGACAAGTCCATTTCCGGGATCGCCGAGGAACTGGGCGTCGACCATGTCCTGGAAGGCTCGGTGCGCAGCTCCGCCGACCGCATCCGCGTGACCGCCCAGCTGATCCGCGCCAGCGACGGCTTCCATCTCTGGTCGCAGAACTACGACCGCGACGTGGCCGACATGATCGGCATCCAGGAGGACCTGGCGCGCAGCATCGCCACCGCGCTGGAGACCAGCATGGACCCGGCGGCCCTGGCGCAGATGGCGCAGGCCGGCACCGACTCGGTGGAGGCTTACCAGGAATACCTGCGCGGGCTGCAGGTGCAGTCCGATGGGCTCGCGCTGCCCGATCCGTCACGGGCGACGGCGTCCTTCAAGCAGGCCTACGAGCATTTCGAGCGGGCGCGGGCGCTCGACCCGGAGTTTTTCGATGCGCACGTGCAGGCCGCCACGTACTGGAAGGTCCAGCTCACGCCCTCGCGCACCGACTCGGGCACCTCCGGGCTCGAGCCGCTGCAGATGCTGCGCGAGTACAACACCCGGATCGGCCAGGCCATCGACAGCGCGCGCAGCGAAGCCGACCGTATCCGCAGCCTGGCCGACCGGGCGATGGTGGACCTGCGCCTGCGCGAAGCGCGGCGCTTGTTCGAGCAGTACCTCGAGCTGCGCCCCAATGACGAACCGGCGCGTTTCGAATATGCCGGCTTGCTGGGCATGCTGGCGGAGCGCGAACCGTTCCGCGAGGTCCTGGCGTATTGGAAAGCCCGGGGCGATGCGGACGTCAACGCGGCCAATTACTACGCCAACGAGGCGTACCGGGTGATCGACCCTTCCGAGGCCGCCGACGTCAGCCTGGGCTTCCTGGCGCGCTGGCCCAATTCGAGCGCAATCCTGTACCAGGTGCATCGCACCCTGATGTGGGCCGGGCGCTTCCGCGAGGCCAGCGAGCTGGCGGCCCGGTACGAAGCGCTGGTGCCGGGCGGCGACGAACTGGTGCGCGCCCGCGAGGCCTGCGCGGCCGGCGACCGGGCGGCGGCCGAACGCAACCTGGAAGGGCTGACGGGAGCCCGCGGCGACGATTTATCGGTCCGCTGGCTTATCTACAACATGCTCGGCGACACGCGCAATGAGGTCGAGGTCCTGCGGCCGCTGGAGCAGTCCGGCGTGCCGTTCCAGCTGGCATCGTTCCTGGGCTACACCAAGTTCGACCCGCGCCCCTACCCCAGCCTGATGGCCATCCTCGAGCGCGAGGGCGTGCAGCGCCCGCCGCCGGCGGCGCCGCCGTTCCGCTGCCCGCCGCCGGCCGAGCCCTCCGTCGCCGTGCTGCCCTTCGTCAACATGAGCGCCGATGCCGGGCAGGAGTACTTCAGCGACGGTATCACCGAGGAGATCATCAACGCGCTGGTGCGCGTGCCCGGGGTGAAGGTCGCGGCGCGCACCTCGGTGTTCGCTTTCAAGGGCCGCGAGCAGGACATCCGCGCCATTGGCGACGAGCTCGGCGTGACCCATGTGGTCGAGGGCAGCGTGCGCTCGGACGGCGAGCAGTTGCGCATCACCGCCCAGCTCATCCAGGTGCAGGACGGCTTCCACCTGTGGTCCGAAACCTTCGACCGGCCGCGAGTCAACGTCTTCGCCATCCAGGAGGAGATCGCCGCGGCCATCGCCGGCGTGCTGACCGAGCAGCTGGGCGCGCAAGCGCCGGCGCCGGACGCGCTGCGCATCAGCGTGCAGGCCTACGACGATTACCTGCGCGGACGCGCTCACCTGCGCGCGCGCAGCGATGAGGGCCTGGCCGAGGCGCTGCGGTTGTTCGAATCCGTAACCGCGGCCCATCCCGACTACGCGCCGGCCTGGGCGGCGCTGGCCATCACCGCCGACGTGCTGGACGACCACGAGCCCGCCGAGCGCCATGCCCTGCGGGCGCTGGAGCTCGATCCCGACAACGTCGACGCCCTGACCGCGCTGGGCGCCGTGTACCGCGATACCGGGCGCTGGCATCAGGCGGCGGCGACGTTCGAGCGCGCCATGGCGCTGGATGCGGACTCGCCCCAACTCGCGGAGGACTACGGCGAGTTCCTGGCCCGCACCGGGCGGATGGACAAGCTGCTGGAGGTCACGAGCCAGGGTTACGCGGCCGACCCCTTCCTGGTGCCGCTGGTTGAAGTGTACGCAGTGGCCCTGATCGCCGCGGGGCGCAGCGACGAAGCGAAAGAAGTACTGGAGCGGACCATCGCGCGCGGCGGCGCCGACTGGCTGCACCGGACCCTGGCCGCGGCCCTGGACGGCACGGGCGACGGTTCCGGGCTGCGCGCGCTGATCTCCGGGGCGCCGATCGCGGCCGCGAGCAGGACTGTGCTGCTCGACGCGCTGGACCGCCCCGGCGACCCGTCCGCGGCGGCCGCGGCGAGCGCCCTGATGGCGGAGGAGCGGGGGGCGTCCGGCTACGCCCAGTTGGAACTGCCGGAAATCGTGTTGCTGCAACTCGGCGACGTGGACGCCGTGATCGCGAATTATCGCGAGTCGGCCGCAGGCGGCGGCGCGCTGGACAACGACGAGTGGTTCCTGCCGATCTACCAGGGCTTCCGCGCCCACCCCGGCTTCGCCGAACTGCTCGAGACCTACGGCCTGCCCGCCTGGTGGGACCAGGCCGGCTGGCCGGAATTCTGCCGGCGCGAGGAGCAACGGATTGTCTGCACGTAGGACCGAGCTTTGTTCGGGACATCGGCGCGGGAATCGCGAACGATGTTCGCTCCTACAGGGGCGCCTCCACTTCGCCTGAGACCGCCGCGCGCGGCAAACGCTTCGTCACAAAAGAAAGGCCGCCCGGAGGCGGCCTTTCGGGGTCGTGCGGTCGAACTAGTTGCTGGCGCAGGTCACCACGTTGTCACCGGCCACATAGGTCAGCGTTCCGCTGACATCGGTCACGCAGAAAGTTATCTTCAACTTCACCTTCAGGCTCTTGCTGCTGACCAGCGTGGCGATGCCGTCGGCGCCGGTCACGCCGGTGACGCCGGTTTCGCTCACGGTGCCCGTGAAGTCGCCGGTCACCTGGGCCCCGGCCACCGCGTTGCCCAGGTCGTCGTGGATGGTGACGCGGGCCCGCGGCGCGCGGCGGCCGCCGCCGGCATTGACGCTGTCGACCGTGATCGCGGCCACCGCCATGCTGACCGGATCGACCGGCTCGGTGACGGTGATCGCCTCCGTGGCCTGGTCGCTGGCGCCGCCGTTGTCGGTGACGGTCAGGGTGACCGTGTAGCCGCCGGCGGTCGTATAGCTGTGGCTGGCGGTCACGCCGGAGGCGCTGCCGCCGTCGCCGAAGTTCCAGACGTAGCCGGCAATGCTGCCGTCCGGGTCGTTCGAGCCGCTGGCGTCGTACGTGCAGTCCAGGCCGGTGCAGCTGATCGAGGTGATCAACGCGTTCGGCGGAACGTTGACGCCGTCGTCCACCGTGACCTGCGTGGTGGCCGTGTCGGTCGCGCCATCGTCGTCGGTGACCGTCAGGCTGACCGTGTAAGTGCCGTCGGCCGCATAGGTATGGTTCGCGGTGGCGCCCGTGGCCGTTCCGCCGTCGCCGAAGGCCCAGGCGTAAGCGGCGATCGTGCCGTCGCTGTCGCTCGAACCGCTGCCGTCAAAGGCGCAGCTCAGGCCGCTGCAGCCGGGCGTCGCGATCACCGCGCTCGGCGGCGCATTGCCACCGCCGCCGCCACCGATGGTGAACGGACAGACGTAGGTGTCCCAGATGAAATTGCCGCCGAACTTCACGTACTCGTTGGTGTGCCAGAAGGTGGTGTCGTCCGCCGGGTCGATCGACGTGGACGAGTAGTCGCCGGAACGCGCGACGCCCTCCTGCACGCCGCCGCCGTCCACGCAGGCGAGCTCCACCGCGTCGAACGCGCCGCTGCCGCTGGCGGCGGCGCTCTGGCCGGTGGCGGCCACCGACAGGTAGGTGGTCGGTCCGCCCAGCAGGAAGCCGAGGCCGATGTCGCCCCGGCCGTTCATCGCGATGCTGGGCATCCAGCGGTACTGGCCGTCATTGGGCGCGTAGGTGCCTTCCTGGTACAGCGACCAGCTGCCGCCGGTCGGCTGGCGGAATTCATACCAGCGGATGCCGGCGATGCCCGTGCCGTTCACGTCCACGGTGTGCGCGGCGAGCATGGTGCGGTACGTGCCGAAATCGCGGATCTGCAGGCGGTGCATCAGGCGGTCCGACAGCGATTCCAGCGCCGGCGCGCCTTCCGGCTGCGGGATGCAGGCGCCGCGCGAGGCGCTGCACAGGGTGCGGTCGAAGGGCGTCACCGGGATCCCGGCGAACTTGCCGATGCTGGCCGAACTGCCGCCCCAGTTGGGCGTGATCCGCCAGATGTCGAAGGTGCTGGCCGTGGACATGGCCGTGCCGAACAGCGCCTCGGCGGAACCGGGGCCGTCGAGGTCGCCGGCGACGAAGCCGAACTGGCCGGTGCCGATGTTGAAGCCGCGCATGGTGGCCGTGGTGCCGGCGTACATGGCCGCCTTGTTCAGCACGGCGAGCCAGGTGCCGCCGTACCAGAACTGTGCGCCGCGCTTGGTGAACAGGTTGGCCATCAGGGTGATCGAGTCGCTGACGATGCCGTGCTTCGGATAGTCGTTCATGCCGATGCCGGTGAAGGAAAACTCGTAGCGGTTGTAGCCGGCCCTCGGGTCGTCCGTCTGCGAAATCGCCACGCACTGGGAGAACGAACTCATGCCGTCCGGAAAGGCGAACTGGCTGAATAGCCAGCGGTCGGCCCGCTCGTCGTAGAGCACGATCGGATCGCCCTGGTTATAGGCCTGGCAATTGCCGCCGATGCCCGACCAGATGGCGTTGCTGGCGAACGGCTCTACGAGCACGTTGCCGTCGCGATCGAACACCGTGGTCAGCAGGTTGATCATCTGCACGAAGTACTGGCCGCTGGCGCCGCCGATGTGGCCGTCGCTGTCGGGGGGGGCGATCAGGAAGCCCAGCAACTCGCCGTTCGTGAGATTGTCGGTGCCGTCGAAGCCCATGCCGCCCACCAGGGTGGCGTTTTCCGTGCCGGGTGCGGTCTGGACGACTGCCAGCTGCACGTCGGGATCGGGGCCGGTCGCGTTGGGGCCGGTCTGGCCGCGGAAGTTGGGCACTTCGCGCGGCGGGCCCGGCTGGACCGGTTTGCCGCGGCTGACTTCCGCCGCGCGTGACAGCGAGACCAGGGGACGATTCTGGGCCCGCAACTCGAGTTGTTCGTAGGCCGTCTCGCTTTGCGCCTGCACCGCCGGGCAAGCGAGCGCCGCCAGCCCTGCTGCACCGAGCAACAGGCATCTGCGTAAGCTTCGCATGGACGTTCCCCTCTGAGGATGATTGCACCTTTGATTTTACGCCTGCCGGCTTGCCCGCGACAGTGGCGAAACCCGCGTCCCCGACGGCCGATTTGCTAGACTGTGCCCTGTCCCTCACCGCCCCCGAGACCGCCATGTTCCAGAAACCATCGAACCTTCTGCCCGCACTGGCCGGCCTGGTGCTGTCCGGGCTGCTGCTGGCCTCGCCGCCGCCGGCCGGGGCGCAGGAAGCGGGCCAGGAAGCGGGCCAGGAAGCGCCGCAGGTAGGCGCCGGCGAGGCGGACCTCGAACCGGCTCTGCGTTCCGCGCTGCGCGACAGCGCCGTGCCGTTGAGCCTGGAAGTCGAGTGCACCGACGAGCGCGGGCCGCGCTCGCTGACCCTGTACCCTTCCGGCGTCCTGATCTGGAACGGCCGGCGCCAGGCGCGCATCGCGGCGGCCGAGCGGACGGCCCTGCTGCAGGACTTGCTGGAGGCCGGGTTCGCGGGCTTCGAGGAGCGCTACGGCGGCCGGCCGGTGAGCGAAGGGACCGGCGCCCCGGTCATGGTGCTGTGCCGCATCGCCGTGGCCGCCGGCGGCGTGGCGAAGTCCTCGTTCCAGGACGTCAACGGCGAGCGCTCGGAGGCCTTCATGGCCCTGGCCGCGCACCTGCTGGACCGGGTCGAGGCGCTGGGCGACGCAGGCGTAACGGCGGAAAGCCTGGCAGACGGCCTCGACCGGCTGGCCGCCGGCACATTGGCCCCGGAGGCGTTGCGTCTGCACCTGATGCGCCTGCCCGCGGACGAGGCGGAGATGGGCGTTATCCTGCTCGTGGCGGGGGCCGCGATCGGCCGGCGCGATTACCGGCCCGGGGTCGAGCTGGGCGAGCTGCGCAGCGAAGCGCTGTCGCAGGAGACCCTGCAGTCACTGCTGGCCGCGCTGGCCGCCGCCAGGCTGCCCGAGCTGCCGGCCCGCTTGCCGGCGCCGGACGTCTACCGCTTGCAGGTCAGGGTGTTGCAGCACGAGGTCTCGGTCGAAGCCCGTCCGGTGGGCGTGCCGGCGCCGCCCGCGCCGGGCTCGGACAGCGAGCGCCTGGTCCGCTTGGCCGACGCGCTGCTGGAATTACGCTGAGGGGCGGAATCGCGAACAAGGTTCGCTCCTACGGCGCCGCTCAGCCCTCCCCGGGAACCTTCACCGCGCCCGTGACCCCGGCGTGCCGCACGTCCCCGCTGCCGTCGCGCAGCACGCGGAAGTCCCCGCCGACGGTCTCGGCCACGATGTCGCCCGAGCTGTCGTGCTCGACCACGTAGTCGCCGCCGACCTGCTCGAAGCGGATCTCGCCGGAACTGTCGTGCTCCACCAGCACCGAGCCCTGGATGTCGCGGCCGAAAATGTCGCCCGAACTGTCCTGGCGCACGGTCACGTCGCCGACGATGCGCCGCAGCTCGATGTCGCCCGAGGAGTCCTTCAGCACGGTGCCGCCTTTCACGTCCTCGAGTTCGATGTCGCCGCTGCTGTCCTGCAAGGTGACCGGGCCGGTGCCGCGCACCGTAACGTCGCCGCTGCTGTCGCGGATGTCCAGCGCCAGGCCCGCGGGCACCTCGATGTCCAGGTCCACGTAGGCATAGCGGTCGAACACGATGCCCCAGCCGCCGGTGCCCGGCAGCGACACCGCGATGCTGGCCTTGCGCCCGCCTTCGGTGTGCACCGCGGCTTCGTCCAACCATTCCTCCTCGGAGACGCAGAGCTTGCCGCGCACCCGCGCCTCGCTCGTCCCGGCCTGGCCGGTGATGGCCAGGTCGCCGGCCGCGGCGGCCACCGACAACAGTTCGCTGCCGGCCAGGTCCAGGGTGATATCGATGTCTTTCTCGAACTTGCACTCGGTGGCCTGGGCATTGCCGGCCCCGAGCACGACCGCAAGAATGGCTCCAGGCACGGTCAGCAAGAAGTAATGTTTCTGCATGGCGTTTGCTCCCTTCGGTTTCGAAAGTGTTCTCCGGTGATGGGATGCAAATTCCGCACCAAATGGATGCGCTGCGGTTGAATACGGCCCGGGCAAGCGGCTGCGCCGGCCAAACGCAATGCTTCGCCGGGCCCGGGTTGGCGAAAATCACCAACGGTTCGCGGCCTGCGCCCGGTTTACCGTAAAATCCCGCAGATGAGCCTCCCCGACCAGCGCCACCTGTTCGACATCCCCGACGACGTCGCCTACCTCAACTGCGGTTACATGTCGCCGCTGATGCACCCGGTGCGCGAGGCGGGCGAGGCCGGGCTGGCGCGCAAGGCGCGGCCCTGGGAGATCGCCCCGCGCGATTTCTTCAGCGGTTCCGACGCGCTGCGCGCCGCCTTCGCCGCGCTGATCAACGCCCGCGCCGACGATATCGCCATCGTGCCGGCCGTGAGCTACGGCATTTCCACCGCGGCCCGCAACCTGCCGCTGGCGCGCGGCCAAAACGTCATCGTCGTCGAGGACCAGTTCCCCTCCAATGTCCTACCCTGGCGCGAGCGCGCCCGCGAGGTGGGCGCGGGGGTGCGCACGGTGCCGCGGCCCCGAACGGGGGGCTGGACGCCCGCCGTGCTGGCGGCGCTCGACCGCGACACCGCCGTCGTCGCGCTGCCGCACTGCCACTGGACCGACGGCGGCGTGTTCGACCTCGAGCAAATCGCCGCCGCCTGCCGCCGCCGCGGCATCGCGCTGGCGCTGGACGTGACCCAGTCGCTCGGCGTGCTGCCGCTTGACGTGCAAGCGATCCAACCCGATTTCCTCGCCTGCGCCGGCTACAAGTGGCTGCTGGGTCCGTACTCGGTCAGTTACCTGTACGTGGCCGAACGCTGGCAGCAGGGCGTGCCTCTGGAGCACAACTGGATCCACCGCAGGAACGCCGAGGACTTCGCGCGGCTGGTGGATTACGAAGAGGACTTCGCCCCCGGCGCGCGGCGCTTCGACATGGGCGAGCGCTCCAACTTCGCCCTGCTGCCGGCGGCCGAGGCCGGCCTCCGGCAAATGCTCGCGTGGGGCGCGGCCAACGTGCGCGACACCGCCGGGGCGCTGGCCGACGAGATCGTCGAGCGGGTGCGGCCGCTGGGGCTGACCGCGCTGTCCAGGGAACTGCGCGCGCCGCACTACCTGGGCTTGCAGCTGGCCTCCGGCCTGCCGCCGGACCTGTTGCCGAAGCTCGCGCAACGCAAGGTCTTCGTCAGCGTGCGCGGCGCGTCGATCCGCGTCACCCCGCACGTCTACAACACGGAGGCGGACGTCGAGCGCCTGGTCGAGGCGCTGCAGGCAGTGCTGGGCTGATCCGGCCGACCCTGCGCCCGAGGCCGGAGCCGAGCTGGGGTCAGGTCTCCGCGCCCCCGCCATCGGGCGGCGGCCGCAGCCGCGCATCCCAACGGTCGCAGCCGAAGCGCAGGGCCAGCGCCCGCTCGCGCTCGGCGATGCGCTTCTCGATCTGGTGCACCTGGGACTTGAAGGCCCGCGCGCCTGCGCTCAGCGCGGCGCCGCGGCGCCAGGTGAAGCCGTAGTACAGGCTCATCCAGGGCGCGGAGAAGCGGACGATGTCGAGGGTGCCGTTGTCGATCAGGTCGGCGGCCGTGCTCAGGGCCACAGGGGTGACCAGGTCGCTGGCGCTGACCACGCGGATGGCGGTGCTGATGGAGGGCGAGGTCACCGCCGGCATGAAGCTGCCGCTGCGGTGGTCGATGGCGCCCGCAGCCACCGGCGCCGTGCCCAGCGCGAGCGCAATCCGCGCCGGAACGCGGCTGCAGGCCCAGGGATAGGACAGGAGGTCCTGCAGCGGCAGCTCCTCCCGAAGCGTCAGCGGATGACCCTTGCGCGCGACGAAGTACACCGCGTGCCGGGCGACCGGCTCACACTCCAGCGTGGGGTAGTTCTCCGCTTCGCTGAGTTCGCACAGCGCCAGTTCGACCGTGCCGTCCTGCACGTACTCCAGCGCGCGGAACCAGTCCACCACCTCGAGTTCGAACTTCAGCCTGGGCATCTTGCGGCTCAAGCCGGCCAGCGCCTCGGGAAGCGACAAAGCGGCCGGGTAGAAGGCGCAGGCCAGGCTGAGGTAATTGCCCGCCGACTGCCCCAGGTCGCGGACCTGCTTGCGCAGCAGGTTGGCCTGGTCCAGCGTCTGCCGCGCGAACTCGAGCACCGCCTGGCCGGCCGCGGTCGGCTCCACGCCTCTGCGCGAGCGCTCGAACAGCCGCGCCCCCAGTTCGGCCTCGATGCGCTTGAGGCTCCGGCTGAAGGCCGGCTGGCTCAGACCGCTCGCCTCGGCGGCGTGGCCGAAGTGCCGCAGACGATCCAGCAGGATCACCTGTTCCAGTTGCTGCAGGGACATTTGCATGCACCGAGCGTATCAAAACCTTCAATAAACGTCATTGAATGCATGAATCCCCCTCACTAGACTGGGCCGTCACGCCCGCGCATGCGCGGCTACCCGGCGAGATCCGCGCCCCGCGGTTTCTCGCAAGGCTGTGACAGCGCTTTTATAAGGAGAGCAAACGCAAATGAATCGCACATCGTGGAATACTGCCGTCGCCACCGGCTTGCTGTGGGCTTTGTGCACCGGCGCCGTTTGGGCGCAGGACAAACCCAATATCCTGGTCCTCTGGGGCGACGACGTCGGCTTCTGGAACATCTCCTACAACTCGCGCGGGATGATGGGCTACCAGACCCCCAACATCGACCGCATCGGGCGCGAGGGCATGGGCTTCAGCGACTACTACGCCGAGCAGTCCTGCACCGCCGGCCGCGCCTCCTTCATCATGGGCCAGAGCGTGTTCCGTTCCGGCCTCAGCAAGGTCGGCCTGCCGGGCGCGAAAGAAGGCATGATGGTGGAAGACCCGACCATCGCCGGCCTGCTCAAGGACCAGGGCTACGCCACCGGCCAGTTCGGCAAGAACCACCTCGGCGACCGTGACGAGCACCTGCCGACCAACCACGGCTTCGATGAGTTCTTCGGCAACCTCTACCACCTGAACGCCGAGGAGGAGCCGGAGAACGAAGACTACCCCGGCGACATGGTACTGCCCGACGGCCAGACCTTCCGGCAGAAATTCGGGCCGCGCGGCGTGATCCACTCCTGGGCCGGCGGCGAGATCGAAGACACCGGGGCTCTGACGCGGGAACGCATGGAGACGATCGACGACGAGACCTCGAATCGCGCGATCGAGTTCATCCGCGAGCAGCACAAGGCCGGCAAGCCCTGGTTCGTCTGGTGGAACGGCACGCGCATGCACTTCCGCACCCACGTGAAAGAGGAACTGCGCGGCATCTCCGGGCAGGACGAATACTCGGACGGCATGGTCGAGCACGACATGCACGTCGGCAAGTTCCTCGAGCTGCTGGACGAGCTGGGCATCGCCGACAACACCCTGGTGTTCTACTCCACCGACAACGGCCCGCACATGAACACCTGGCCGGACGCCGGTATGACGCCGTTCCGCGGCGAGAAGAACACCAACTGGGAGGGCGGCTGGCGCGTGCCCGCCTTCGTCCGCTGGCCCGGCAAGGTCGCGCCCGGCTCCTACACGAACCAGATCGTCCACCACATGGACTGGCTGCCGACCTTCCTGGCCGTCGCCGGCAAGGACGACATCAAGGACGACCTGCTGGACGGCTACCGTTCGCAGGCCATGGGCCGGGACTACCGGGTGCACCTGGACGGCTACAACCAGCTGCCCTTGCTGACCGGCAAGACCGACCAGTCGCCGCGCAAGGAGATCTTCTACTTCACCGACGACGGCGATCTTTCGGCCCTGCGTTACGCCGACTGGAAGATCGTGTTCCTCGAGCAGGAGAAATACACGACCCTGCGCGCCTGGATGGAGCCGTTCACGCCGCTGCGCGTGCCGCTGATCTTCAACCTGCGCCGCGACCCGTTCGAGCGCTCCCAGCTGACCTCCAATACCTACTACGACTGGCTGCTCGACCGCGCCTACCTGCTGGTGCCGGCGCAGGCCTACGTGGCCCAGTTCCTGGCCACCTTCAAGGACTACCCGCCGCGGCAGAAGGCGGCCAGCTTCAGCCTCGACAAGGTCATGGAGGTCCTGGAACCCTCCGGCGGTTGAAGCGACCCGGAAAAGGCAAGCAAAAAAGGGCTCGGATACATTTGTTGTAAGAGCGGCGGATCTGTCTGATCATCGGACATCAATGTATCCGAATCCCTTTTTTGCGGCCGCTCTGCTGCTAGCCGCTCTTTGCTGGCCGACCGCAGGTAGCGCCGGGAACGGCTTCGCCGGTACGGCGGCCTGCGCCGAATGCCACGCGGAGCAACACGCCGCCTGGCAGGGCTCGCACCACGACCTGGCCATGCAGGAGGCGAACGAGGCCACCGTGCTGGGCGACTTCGCCGACGCCGAAATCACCGCGCAGGGCATTACTTCACGCTTCTTCCGCCGTGACGGGCAGTTCCTGGTGCGCACCGACGGCCCCGATGGCGAGCCGGCCGATTTCGTCATCCGCTACACCTTCGGCGTCGAGCCGCTGCAGCAGTACCTGGTCGAGTTCCCGGACGGCCGGCTGCAGGCGCTTGGCCTGGCCTGGGACTCGCGGCCGCGCGAACAGGGCGGCCGGCGTTGGTTCCACCTGTACCCGGACCGGGCCATCGGCCACGGCGATCCCTTGCACTGGACCGGCCCGGAACAGAACGCCAACTACCAGTGCATCGACTGCCACGTCACCGGCTACCAAAAGAACTACGACCCAGCCACCGACCGTTTCGCCTCGACCTGGGCCGAGATCGACGTCGCCTGCGAGGCCTGCCATGGCCCGGGCGAGCGGCACGTGGCGTGGGCCAGGGGCTCGGCGCCGCTGGCCGAGGGCGACGCCGCGTTCGGCCTGGCCGTGTTGTTCCACGACCGCAGGGGCGTCAGCTGGCAGATGGACCCGGCCAGCGGCATCGCCCGCCGCAGCCGGCCGCGCCAGTCCGCCACCGAGATCGAGGTCTGCGCCGGCTGCCACTCCCGGCGCGGCACGCTGCGCGACGGCAAGGCCGGCCAGGCGCGCTTCCTCGACTACCACCTGCCGGCCTTTCTGACCGACCCCTTGTATTACCCCGACGGCCAGATCCGCGAGGAGGTCTTTGTCTGGGGCTCCTTCCTGCAGAGCCGCATGCACGCCGCCGGCGTCACCTGCAGTGACTGCCACGACCCGCACAGCAACCGGCTGCGCGCGCCCGGCGATCAGGTCTGCAGCCAATGCCACGCGCCGGCGACGTTCGCGGTGACTGCGCACCACGGTCACGCGGCGGACTCGGCCGGCGCCGACTGCCTGGCCTGTCACATGCCGGCGACCACCTACATGGTCGTGGATCCGCGCCGCGACCACAGCCTGCGCGTCCCGCACCCCGGGCAGGCGGCGGCGCTGGGCGCGCCCAACGCCTGCGGCGGCTGCCATGCCGACCGCGACGCGGCGTGGACGGCTGCCGCCTTCGCGCGACTGTTCCCCGGCGCCGGGGAATCGCGTACTTCCTGGGGGCGCGCCTTCGAGCTGGCGCGCGCGGGCCTGCCGCAGTCCGAGGTAGCGCTGATGGCCGTGGCCAACCGCGCGGAAACGCCCGAACTCGTGCGCGCGACGGCCATCCTCGAACTGGGCGGCTTCCTCAGCCCGCTGTCGGCGCCGGTGCTGCGTGCCGCGCTGGCCGACCCCTCGCCGCTGGTCCGCATCGCCGCGCTGCGGGCGCTCGAGCAGTTGCCGATCGAGAACCGCTGGCTGGCCGGGGAGCCGCTGTTGTCCGACCCGCTGCTGGCGGTGCGCGCCGAGGCCGGCCGGGTGCTGGCGCCGACGCCGCGCGCCTACCTGAAGCCGGAACAGGCCGGCGCCCTGGACGCCGCCGTGGCGGACTACGTGGCCACCCAGGACTACACCGCCGAGCGGCCGGAATCGCGGGTCAACCTCGGCAACCTCTACCTGCGCATGGGCGACGCCG
>Ga0105090_10001122_pt1 | contig 14208 bp, 13 predicted proteins | sample PPLLak3March2015_FD_79110 | JGI IMG/M metagenome (GOLD analysis project Ga0105090, IMG submission 79110) | Freshwater sediment microbial communities from Prairie Pothole Lake near Jamestown, North Dakota, USA - PPLs Lake P7 Core (1) Depth... | ecosystem: Environmental > Aquatic > Freshwater >... | reverse complement strand
GTTCGCATCGGGGGATGGCACGTTGACCGCGGTCGTCGGCCCGAGAGAATGCGCACGAGTGTGCTGTTGCCGGCGCCGTTGTCGCCCACCAGTTCTACGGTCTCCCTCCGGCGGATGCGGAAGTCCACCCCACGCAATGCAGTCACCGCACCGACCGTCTTGACGATCCCGATCGCCTCGAGCAGGACGTCGGTCACTGCCAGGCCTTCCGCGTACTGCCCCTGCGGCGCAGCGCGCCCCCCCCAGACCAAGGCGACGAACACGACTCACTGCGCGATCATGAACACGACGGGGTCGACGCCCATCAGCACGATGCCGTTGCGGAGCATGGCGACGAAAAGGACGCCGAGGAGAGTGCCGACGATCCGACCGAAACCGCCGGCAAGGCTCGTCCCGCCGAAATGACCGCGTCGATGACATCGAGCTCGAGCAGTTCACCATTGGTCGCTGTGCCGGCGTTCAACCGGGCAACCAGCATGACGCCCGCGAGCACCGCCAGGAGCTGAACGACGACGAAGATGCCAATGCGTACCCGCCAGACTTGGATGCCGCGGAGGTTTCCGCGCTTCCCCCGACCGCATAGAGATCGCTGCCAGTACGGGTGTGCTTCAGCACCAGCGACCCAACAAACGCCGCGGCAGCAGCAAGAATGATCGGAACGGGCAAACCGAGGAGTTCCCCGTACCAGAGCGCCTCCAGGTCTTTTGGCATCCGTCCGATCGACACGCCCTCCGTCACGAGGAACGCAGCGCCGCGCAGGGCCGACAGCAGGCCGATCGTAGTGATCGACGACGGGATGGCCCAGACCTCCCTGAGGATTCCGATGGAAACCCCGATCGCGACGGCGAGCGCGGCCACAGCGATGAACGCAAACGGTTTGGAGAACCCGTACTTGACGATCAGCCAAGCGAAGATCGCTCCCGACAGGCCGACCGTCGACCCCACAGACAGGTTGATCTCACCGCCGATGATCACCATCGTCATGCCGACGGCGACAATGGCGATGACCGACGTCCGGGTCAGGAGCGACGCGAAGTTGTGCAGCGAGAAAAAGTTCTTCGCCACGAGTGACAGCAAGACGATGAGCACCACCAGGGCAGTGCCGACGCCGATCTCCGCGCGCCATGCGGAAAGCGTGACCCGCGGCCGAACCGGGGATGGCGCTGTGTCAAAAACGACGGCCGCGCCGTGTCCGGACTCTTCAGTGCCGTGCGCCATCGCGGTGTGTGTGATTAAGCCACGGCCACCGAGTCTGCCCCGGTGATCAGTTTGACGATGTCGTTAGGGTGCGACGTCGACCGCTCGACAATGCCCGCTGTACGGCCCTGCCGCAGAACGTGAATGCGGTCAGCGACCTCGAACACCTGTTCCAAGTTGTGACTGATCAGGATGATCGCGTAACCCTGACCGCGAAGATCCGCAATGAGAGACAGAACCTTCCTCTGTTCCGGAACCCCCAACGCCGCCGTTGGCTCGTCAAGGATGACCAAGCGCTTGGTAAACGCCACCGCCCTTGCGATCGCAACCGACTGCCGCTGGCCACCCGAAAGTCCCTGGACCAAGGCGTGGGTCGAGTGAACCTGGATCTTGAGCGACGTGAGGATTCGTGCGCTTTCCTCGTGCATCCGACGCTTGTCGAGCAGCGGGATTCCCAGGACCCGACGCGTAACTTCCCGGCCTGCGAAGATGTTCTCCGCTATGTTCGAGTGGTCGAACAGTGCCAGGTCCTGGTAGACCGTCTCGATGCCAAGCGCGCGCGCATCGTCGGGACGCCTCAAATGGATTTGGCGCCCTTCGAAGTGGATCTCGCCCGAATCGGGGACAATGGCACCGGCAAGCGCCTTGATGAGGGTCGACTTACCGGCACCGTTGTCGCCGCAAAGGGCCAATACCTCGCCTTTGTAGAGCTCGAAGTCGATACCGTCGAGGGCGCGCACCGCACCGTACGTCTTGCAGATTCCGACCGTGCGGATCAGCGGTTCCACGAGCGCTCTACTCGCTGCAAGGTAGCACGGCGCGTGGCATCGGTCATTGGCAGAACTTGGCCCAGTTATCTTTGGTGATGAGTGGCGTGTCCAGCATCGTCTCCTTAGGCACGCTCTCGCCGCGAACCACCTTCATCGCAGTCTCCAGCGCCTCCGGGAACATCGTCGGGTAGTAGACGGAACCGGTCAGCTTGCCGTCGCGGATGCCGTCGCACCCTTCTTTCGCGCCGTCCATTCCGATGACCGGCACGTCCTTCTTGCCGCGCTCAGTCAGAACCTTGTTGGCGGCAAGGCCCATCGTGTCGTTGTGCGAGTAAACGGCCGCGACATTTGGATGGGCAACGACCCCGTCCTCCATCGCCTTCACGGCCTCGGCCATCCGGTACTCACCAACGTAGTTGACGATCCTGATGTCCGGGTAATTCTTCATAACCTCCTCGAAACCCTTCTTCCGATCGATCGTCGCCGACGCACCCTGGGTGCCCTCGAGCTGGATGATCGTACCCTTGCCGCCCACCGCCTTGGCGAGGTATTCGCCGGCAACCCGACCCATTGCCACGTTGTCCGAGCCGATAAACGCGGCGAAGTCAGTCGTTGGCACGTTTAGCCGACGGTCGAACACGACGATAGGCACCTTCTTGGCCTTGGCAGTTGCCGCGATGCCGGCCAGCGCGCTGGAGTCGTTCGGCGCGATGACCAGCACGTCGACACCCCGGACGAGCAGATCCTCCAGTCCCGCGAGTTGGACCGCGCTGTTACGGCGCCCGTCGACGATGACCAGCTCGACATTCGGGTTCTTTGCCGCCCAGTCCTTGGCGCGAGAGATGCCACCAACCCGGTACGGATGCTCAACGTTCGGCTGACCGAGGCCGATCACCGTCTTCTTAGTCTGCGCCACAATCGGCGCCGATGCGAATAGCACGGCAGCGCAAGTAGTCGCAACGATTCCAACCCTCATTTTGTTCATGACACTCCTCCATGTGTAGGCGATTCCAATGAACGCCACTTTGGTCGCAACATCAAGCGGCCCTACCGCGACCCGCGAAGCCTGCGAATGCTGAACATGACGGCGATGATGATGATCACCCCCCGCGCAATGTCTTGCGCATAGGGTGATACCGAAAGCAGGTTGAGGATGTTGTACGTCACACCGATCACCAACAGCCCGATCACCGTGAGGCCTATCCCTCCCGTGCCGCCGGTAAAGGGCGTTCCACCGATGACCACCGCCGCGATCGCGGACAGTTCGTAGAGCATGCCCGCAGTCGGCTCGCCGACGCCGAGGCGACCGAGGAAGAGCAGGCCGGCCAGTCCTGCCAACAGTCCATGCAGCGCGTAAACGCTGCGCTGTACACGGTCCACCTCGACACCGCAGCGATATGCTGCGATGGTGTTATCACCGACCAGTGCCACCATGCGCCCGTACCGGGTCATGCGCAAGACGAAGCCCGCGACAACGAAAACCGCGGCGGTCAGAACAACCGGCGCCGGTACCGGGCCGATGTAGCCGGTGCCGAACCAGAACCGGAATGATGGGGGCAGGTCGATGGAAATGGTCCGCCCGTCGCCGAGAACGAGCGCCAATCCCCGCGCGATCGTCAGCATTCCCAGCGTAGCCACGAATGGCGGAACCCTGCCCCAAGTGATAAAGGCCCCGTTTATGTACCCGCAGGTCCAGCCGATCAGCAGGACCGCGGCGATCGTCAGCCCGATGCCGATCTTGGGTGCGAGCAACGCGCCTGCGACGGTCGCCAGGGCCAGGATCGAACCGCCCGACAAATCGATGCCGCCGGCCATGATGATGAACGTCAGACCAATCGCAATCAGACCAACCATCGTCCACTGTCGGAAGATGTTGAAGACGTTCTGCTCGGTGAGGAACTGCGGCGACATCACCGTCGAGACGATCACCAGCACGATGAGCCCCATCAACGGAGCGTTGTGCAAGATGAACGATCGAACGCTCGCGCCGACCGAGGGCGCTTCGGTCTCGGCGTCAGTTGCCGTTGCCTTCCGGATCCGAGGGGGGCTCATGCTTTTCGCGGTCGATGAATTTCAGATCGGCTCGTCCCAGACGTTTTGCGCCGGGTCGATCATAACGTCGACGAGGTACGGTCGGTCTGAGGATAATGCGCGATGCAGCGCCTGCTCGAGGTCCGCGGGTTGTGTCACCCGTTCGCCGTCGGCGCCCATGGCTCGCGCTACGTCGGCGTAACGCACGTCGGTGAAGTCGACCCCGATGTAGCGTGGACCGAAGTAGTGCAATTCTTCCTGCTTGATATTGCCGTAGCACACGTCGTTCATGACGACGATCGCCACCGGTGTGCGTTCGCGAACCGCCGTCTCGATCTCGGCGAGGCTCATGCCGAGCGAGCCGTCGCCGACGAAGAGCAGTACCCGCTTGGCCGGGAAGGCGAGCTTCGAAGCAATGGCTGCGGGAAGACCGAACCCCATGTTGCCGAAGCCCACCGGCTTCATGTAGGACCGCGTCGACGGCATCGCGAGCATGTGCGTCCAGATGCCCGGGTTGCCCGCGTCGGCCACCACGATCGTATCCGGATCGATGACGTCGTTCGCTACCTGCATGACCCACTGTGGGCGAATCGGGCAAGCGGTCGCGTTCGCCTTGGCGAATACCTCTTCCCGCCACGCGTCGCGGAAACGCCCGAGCTCGTCCAGCCACGTCGCGCGCGCAGCAGCGCGGGTGTCAACCGGCAGACCGCTTGCAACCTCCCGTAGCGCCTTGACCGCCGACAAGGCGTCGGCCACGATGGCATGGCTGATCGGGTAGTGTCTGCCGATGATGGCTGGGTCGATGTCCACTTGAACCAAGTTGCGGGTGAGCGGGAGCGTCCAGCGCGAGGTCGACGCCGCGTTCATGCTCACTCCGATCGCCAGAATGCAGTCTGCGCTCGTCAGCGCCTTCTTGCTGACCTTGGTTCCGAATCGGCTCCGCGGTCCGAACACCAACGGATCGTTGCCGGGGACGGCGCCGATGCCGTTGTACGTCGTGACGACCGGAACGTTCAGGGCACGCGCGAGTTGCAGAACTTCCACTCCCGCCCCGGCGATCGAAACGCCGTTACCGACCCAGATCACCGGCCGTTCGGCGGCAATCAGTCGTTCAAGGGCAGCGCGAACTGGGGCCGGTTCGGGCAGCGTGCGAGAAGCACTCCGATACGCCGCCGGGGGCAACGGATCGAACTCGAGTTCGCCGGCCTCGATGGCGTCGCGGGCGAAGTCGATATGCACCGGGCCGGGGTTCCCGGTGAGCGCAATGCGGAACGCCTCGCGCGTTGCATGAGCGACTCCTTCAGGATCGGGCACAAAACGGCTCGACTTCGTGAACTGCCTGAACAGCGAGACGTGGTCGGCATCCTGGTTGTCGTCGAGGCCGATGTGACGCCGGCGGTTGTTGCAAGTGACGACGACGACCGGGCTAGAGTCGCGGTGTGCGCCGCCGACGCCAGTGATGAGGTTCGTGGCCCCCGGACCGGTGGTCGCAAGGCACACTCCCGGTAGGCCGGTGATCCGGCCATAGGCATCTGCCATGGTAGCGGCGGCACCCTCGTGTCGGGCAGTCACGAACCGGATCTTCGTTTCGTAGAGCGCGTTGGTAATCGAAAGCGTCTGTCCGCCAGGCACCCCGAACACGAACTGGACACCTTCCTGAAGCAGGCATTGAACAAATACCTGTGCACCTGTGCTCTTGTCCATCGTTCGTTACCTTCTCTTGCGGTCGCCTGACCGCGCCGCCGCGCCCGCCATCCGACTTCCGGCCGCACCTTCTTGACAGGTCGTTGCCGCTCTGGGATTATCGTTTATAAAATCGTTTTTAAAAACGATTGCATTCTAGAGGGCGCTCCCGAATTCTGTCAACCCCCCTAAGGACACCGTGAGACGTCCTCGCGACTAGTGATATGTCTGGTTGCTTGATCGACTCGAGTGAACATGGTTCGACGCCGCATCACCATTAAAGACGTCGCCGAGGCCTGCGGCGTCGTCCCGTCCACCGTTTCCAACGCTTTGGCGGGCAAGGCGTACGTGCGTCCGGAGACGCGCAAGGCCATCGAGGAAGCGGCGGCACGCCTTGGCTACCGCGTGTCTCCGATCGCGCGCGCGCTGCGAACGCAGCGATCCTTCTCGGTCGGCGTTCTCGTGGCTGATATCGCCAACCCCACGTTTCCCGAGATCGTCCGCGGAATCGAGGATGTGCTCCGGGCAGCCGGATGCACTTTGTTGCTCTGCAACACCGATGAGAGCGTGATTCTTCAGGCGGAGTATATGCGCGCCCTGCAGGATCGCATGGTCGACGGGCTCATCCTCGTCTCCCAGCATCTCGGGTCGCCCGAGATCGACGCGATGCTGTCCCACGCCCCTCCCGCCGTTCTCGTCCATCGCCGCCATCGCGACCGGGTCCAGGACTACGTCGGCCTGGATAACGCCGGCGGCATCGTCCTCGGTCTCGAACATCTGCGCAGCCTGGGCCATCGTCGAATCGCGTTCATGTGCGGCCCGGTAGAATCCACCGCAGTGGCGGAAAGAGTCGAGGCCTATCGACGCTTCGTCCGGAAGCATGAGCTCGACAGCGATCACCGCCTAGTCGTCCAAGCCGACTACACCCGCGAAGGGGGCTACCGAGCGTGTGCGACCATTCTTGCGCTCGACCCGCGGCCCACGGCCATTCTGGCTGCGAACGACGTCGCGGCCCTCGGTGCACTCGAGGCTGCGGCCCGAATGCGAGTTCGGGTTCCCCGCGATCTGTCGGTCATCGGTTTCGACGACATCTTCGTCTCGGCGCTGGATGCCATCGCACTAACGACAATCGTGCAGCCCAAGCATGAAATCGGTGCCGCCGCTGCTCAGCTTCTGTTGCGCCGGATCACCTCGGGGAAGCGCAATTACCGTCCCAAGGAGATCTTGTTCCCGACCCAGCTCGTTGTCCGCAAGACGACTGCGCCTCCGGCCCAACTCCCGACATTGCCCGCGGCGAAGGGCTCGCGGCGCCGACCCAGGTCGATCGGGGCCGAGGTAGCCTGACGCAAGACATATGCACCGTCATGACAACCACGAATGAAGACTTGTTGCTGGCGATCGATGTCGGGACCGACAGCATTCGGGCCACGGCGATCAGCACGAATGCCGTAGTCGTGGGGCTCGCGAGGCGTGCCTGCCGGGTACGCATCGGCTCGCACGGCGAAGCGGAACTCGATCCCGCGGCCGTCTGGACTGCAGTCTGCGATTGCACGCTCGAGCTCGCGTCGCTGCCGGGCGTGATGGCCCGTGTACGCGGAGTTGGCGTCACGGCCGCACTGGGTCTCGTGGTTGCCGACGGAAACGGGAAGCCGTTGCGGCCCATCATGACGTGGCAGGACAAACGCGCTATCGCCGAGGCACAGATGCTGGCAGGGCCGGCCGGGCCGACCGCCCATTTCGCAAAATCCGGGCGCCCCATCGATCCCGAGCTTACCGCGTGCAAGTTGAAGTGGCTGCAGCAAAACGAGCCCGACGTCTATGCGCGGATCGAAACGGCCTACTCCGTCAAGGACTGGATCCTCCATTGCCTGACGGGCGAGCGGATGACGGACCCGACATCCGCGTCTTACACCATGCTGTTCAACGTGTTTGACAGGCGGTGGGACGATACGTTGGTCGGCATTGCCGGCGCAAAGACCGAATGGAATCCCCGCGTGCAGGCTGCCGACAGCCTAGCGGGAAGCATTACCCCGGTAGCCGGAAGCCTGACAGGGCTTCCGGCCGGGCTTCCGGTAGCCGTGGGCGGTCCGGACGGTTCCATGGGAGCCCTAGGTGCAGGCCTCGTAAAACCCGGCAGTGCCGTCGACGTCATCGGGACGACGGACGTCATCTTTGCACTTGTGGACAAGCCGGTCGAGGACGCGACGCGGCGTGCGATCACGAACGCCTACGTCGCCGATGGCACATGGGCTGTCGGCGGCACGCTCGGACTCACCGGCGGAGCGCTGCGCTGGTTCGTCGACGCCTTCGGGCCGCTCAACGGTCCGAACGGCGAAAGCGGATTCGCGGCGCTTGATGCATTGGCGGAGGCGACCCCTGCCGGAGCCTGCAGCTTGCTGTTCTTTTCAGGCCTTGCCGGCGAGCGTACTCCACGCTGGAATCCGTCGGCGCGAGGCGTCCTGTTCGGGCTCGCCCCTATCCACGGCCGCGCGCATGTGGCCCGGGCACTCCTCGAGGGCTGCGCCTTCACCGTTGCCGACACCCTCGACGCCATCGAGTCGACGGGTGTCGCGATCAACGAATTGCGGGTGGCTGGCGGCGGAGCGACGAGCGAAACCTGGCTCCGAATCCGCGCGAGCGCAGTCGGCCGGCCCCTGCTAGTTCCGACCATTATCGAGGCATCGTCACTTGGTACGGCGATCGCCGCTGGTGTCGTGGCGGGCATCTATGGAAGCTTGGCCGAGGGCGTCGCTGCCACCGTTCGTGTCGATCGCGTCATCGAGCCGAATCCGCCGGCCCACCGACTCTACACCGAGCTTCGCGGCCTCATGGCCGAGCTCGCGACCAAGTTCGACCCGGCTTTCCCCGCGTTGCAACGCGCGAACGCAGCGTACAAAACATAGGATGGGCGACGGCGCCGCACAACAGGAGAAAAGGACGTGGCTGGAGCTTTGGCTGGATTGAAGGTGCTGGACCTTTCCCGATTCATTGCGGGTCCATTCTGCGCGATGCAATTGGCCGACATGGGAGCGGACGTGGTCAAGGTCGAGCGTCCTCACATCGGCGAGGATCAGCGAGCGATCGAGCCAATCGTCGGCGGTGAAAGCCTGTACGTTTTGGCCTACAACCGCAACAAACGCGGGATCACGTTGGACCTGCGCAATCCGCAGGCGCAGGACATCGTTCGCGCGCTGGCCGCACGTTCCGATGTCCTGGTCGAAAACTTCCGGCCCGGTACCCTGGAGAAGATGGGGTGCGCACCCCGGGACCTGCTCGAACTGAATCCGCGCCTCGTAATCGTGCGCATCTCGGGATTCGGTCAGGACGGCCCCCTCGCCGACAAGCCCTGCTTCGACGCCATTGCGCAGGCCATGAGCGGCCTGATGGAGCTGACCGGAGACCCCGACGGACCGCCGACGACCGCCGGCACGTTCGTCGTCGACTACGTGACCGGGCTCTACGGAGCCATTGCGACGCTTGGAGCATTGCAGGCGCGCACAGCCACGGGCAAGGGACAAGTAGTCGACGTCGCCCTACTAGACAGCGCCGTGTCGCTGCTAATGACCGCGATTCCGGAATACCTCCTGCTGGGGCGAGAGACGACGCGGCGCGGCGCCCGGGACCGCTATACCGCCCCAGCGAACACTTTCCGCACCCACTCGGGCGACTGGGTTCTGCTGTCTTGCGGTAACAACACCTTGTTTCCGCGGTTTGCCGCCGCGGCGGGGCTCGCTCATCTCCTCGAGGATCCGCGCTTCGTCGACGCCAACGCCCGAATGGCGAACGTCGACGCCATTGAGAAAGTTGTCAGAGACTGGGCAGGGAAGCGCACCACGGAGGAGGTGCTCGCAACCGCGGCACTGGCCGAAGTGCCTTGCGCAAAGGTTGCGACCGTGGCCGACGTAGTGGCAAGTCCGCAACTGCGCCACCGGCAGCAGATCGTCGAGATCGACCATCCGACAATCGGCAAGCTTCCGATGCATGGCCTTACGATCAAGTTCGCCGCCACCCCCGGATCGATCGATCGTCCCGCTCCCAGTATCGGTGAGCACACCGGCGAGGTCCTGCGTGAATGGCTCGGCTACACCGCCGATGAGATCGCCAGCTTGCGTGAATCCGGGTGCGTGTGAAGTTTTGCCCGTCGATCTTCCGGAGAGCAAAAAATGACCAAAGTCCCAATGGCCTCGCAGCCACTCGCACTCCGGGACATGACTCTGTTTCGCAACAAGTGTTATGTCGATGGCGAGTGGATCTTGGCCGACAGCGGCAAGTCCATCTGCGTCTCAATTGCCCCGCTGTTTCGGTTCAAGGACGAGGGCGAAGCTATCCGGATGGACAACGACACCGAGCGGGGCCTCGCGTCGTACTTTTATGCTCGGGACCTACGTCGCGTCTGGCGGGTGCGCGAAGGCCCGGAGTACGGCATGGTGGGCATCAATACCGGCATGATTTCGACCGCGATTGCGCCATTTGGCGGGGTCAAGGAGTCCGGCCTTAGCCGCGAGGGATCGAGGTACGGAATCGAAGACTACCTCGTCATGAAATACCTCTGCATGGGAATCTAGTGCCTTGGTCGAGTGCGTCGATGGCTGCGCGCTCCTGAACTCCTGACCGCGAAGGGGGATGGCGTCAGATCGCCGATGGTCTACGCACAATGATCGCCCACAACTCGTTCGCCACTCCCCTTGCCAGCGCGGAGCCAAGCTTCGACCGCCGCCTTCGGTGTCAATGATGGAGTGGAAAACGTACAGTCCTGCCTGCGAGGGCTTTCCAGCAGAGGGCGTCTGCGCGTCGCGATGGAGTGCGCTATCGTGCGCGATCCGGCGGTCCTTTCTTTTGATGAGCCGTTTTCCAAATTGGACGCCAAGCTCTGGGTTGCGATGCACGCCGAAATCGATGCGCGTCATCAGTACGTGAATTAGGGGTCAAACATGTTGCGCGTGGTGCCGCCGTTGCTTCCACCAGAGCTTTCCGGACTGCAGCCAGTTGCATTGTTGCTCGACTTCGATGGCGTAATCCTCGATTCGGTTGGGATCAAGATAGCCGCGTACCTGCAGATATACGTTAACGAGGACCCGGAGAAGCTGAAGGTGATATTGGAGCACCAGCGCACGCACGGTGGCGTCACGCGGCGTGTCAAATTCCGCTACTTCGAGACCGAAGTGTTCGGGCGGGTGATTGACGACGAAGGCATCGAGACTCTCTCTGCTGCGTACACGCGCTTGGTGCACGAAGCGGTGCTAACCTGCCCCTTCATTCCCGGAGCGCGTGAGCTTTTGGACTGCGTGCGCGGGAAGGCGGCCATGCACGTCATTTCCGGCACGCCACTCGAGGAGCTCCAGGACGTCGTCAACGGTCGAGGGTTGGCGCCGTACTTCGCCAGTCTGCACGGTGCGCCCGTAACCAAGCTCGATGCCTTCCGCGAGATCCTCAGCACCAGAGGCTATGCACCACACCGGATACTGGCAATCGGTGACGCACTCACGGAACTTGAAGCGGCGAACACCCTTGGCATCCCGTTCCTCGGTGTCACGCCGATTGGTGAGCCGCCGACGTTTCCCTACGGCGTGCCGGTTGTTCCTTCACTAGAAGGCTTAGTCGAGGCGCTGGGTTTCGTTTAGTCCCGTGCTCCTTGGGCCTGCGCCCCGTGATTGCCATGCTCACGGCTGCCAGGACAAGATCCGAGGTCATCTCCGACGGCCCAACCGACCACCGCCGGCTCCAGACATCGAGCGCCATGGCCGAGAAGACGCGCCCAGACCTGGTCGGCACTTAGGCCATGTCGACTACACACAACTAGACGGCGCGATCCCCACGACGCGGAGGGGTTCTGCAAATCGGTGCGCGGGGGGAAAACAGGCGGCGTGACCGATCACTACAGGAAGGCGCGACCCCGTTTTCGTCCAAGAAAAGCGCAGATCACACTTGATCTAGCGTTCACACCAGCAAACGTCAAGCGCGCGCAACGCATGCTCGCGGAGATTCACCAGAAGATACGCTTCGGCATTTTCAATCCCGCCGAGCACTTCCCGAATTGGTCCGGACTGTCGACGTTGGCCGCGGCCGGAGCAATTCCGGACGCCACCCTCAGGGATTACGCCGCGCTGTGGCAGAAGGGCCAACGCCTCCCGTATTCGACCGTTTAGCACTACCACTCGTCGCTCGATACGCATTGGTTCCCGACGCTCAAGGATCGTATGGGTGCTCGGTGATCTCTCGGTTACGGGCGCGAGGAGGCGGGAGAGCGCCAGGATGTTCGGCGAACGCACCCCGGGGGACGGAGGCCGACCAAGCCAATGGCGACAGACCTCGACTGCGAACACGGTGAGCGGCGTCCAGTAGCTAGTTACGGCCGAAGGTGGCTGCGGTAAACTGCGTGGAGCAGCTTACGGTCCGAGCAGTGGCGCGACGCAACGCTCCGGGATTCGAAATCCGTGTTCGCATTGCCGGAGAGACTCGCACCCTCATCGGAAGTCGGGGCGCCACAAGAGCCTTCGCGACCTTGAATGCGGTGGCCAACTGCGTGGATGCTCTCGGAGCCAAGCAGTTCTGGGTTGACCTCACCGACCGCAAAGCGGGCCTTGTGCGAAAGCCCCGCGAGGACCGTGCGGCGGCGCTGCGTCAAAGCCAGGCGCCGGTCGTCAAATCAAAGCGCAATACGTCGCAAGCGTAATGCGGCGCAGATTCACGCGGACGTCCGGCAAAGAACGCCCTTCCCCGGAGACGGGCGGTATTGCAGGGGGGGCTCGTGGGACAGCAACGGTCACGATTCGTCAATCGGAATACGCAACGACGCACCCACATAGATCTTATTCGGGTCGTCTAATTTATTGCGGTTGGCGTCGAAGATCCGTGGATAGGCCATCGCGTCGCCATAGTATTTCTTCGCCAGACCGCTGAGCGTATCTCCGGGCGCCACGACATGGAGCTCGTAGCGCAAGGATTTACTGTTTTCCATCTCCGGTCGCGCCGCTTGCTCATTGGCTCGTGACCACTCGGCCAGATTCGTTTCGACGTTCTTGAGGGTCGGTGGACGATAGACTACGCCATCCCGCAAGTGTCCAAGCGGCGCAGCCCATCTGCGACGGGCAAACAAACTTACCTCGAACAATCTTGTGGGCCCGTCCCGAACTGTGGAGAACCAGTGCATTGCACGATACATCAAGCTCGGGGCAATCGAGTTCTCAATGTATTCGGTGTAGTCAGGTGCTAGTTCATAGATCCTGGAATATCGACTCGTGTCAAGCTCCAATCCCGCCGCCCGGGCCCCATCAAGAATCCAGTCCAACGCTTGATCGGAGAGTCCGCGGCGCTCGCCACCACCTCCAACAGAGCTATGCGTACCAGGAAACCACCTCTGTTGATACGGCGCATCGTCCGAGCTCTCGTCTGCACCAGCGTCTGCATTTAACTGCGCTAGATTGCTCCACAGCGTCGGGACAAAATCCTTTCGGTGCTCGTCAATTGCAACCGCATGCCGCGCACTGCGAACGAACGGCGAGAGCGCGACATCGTGAAAGGCGTACCGCTTGTCGGTTAGATTAAGGACCGAAAAGCTCTTAGGTATACCCAGAGCCCCAACGGTGTCCCACACCCCCACATAGCGAATGTTGAGCTTGGGCGACTTCGCAGGATCAAAATCTGCCACATTGCTCTTCCTCCAACTCTGTTCGGCGTCCGATACACAGAGCTGTGGACAGAGCTCACTACGGAACAACATTACCCGCTCTTTGAAGTCATCCGATGTGTCTCTCGCTTGGTAGAGAGAGATGGCATCCCTCACTTGTGCTGCATTCCTGCGGAGAAGAATCCCGCATGTATTGAGCAGACCTGCAAAGGAGCGCGCGGTGTACGCGCCGCGCGAGAACCCGAAGATGAAAATCTCGTCTCCAGGTGAGTGATTGAATATTAGGAAGCGATATGCGTCAGCGAGATTCTGTACGAGACCGCTACCGAACATCCCGCCGCGAAGACGCTCCCATTTTTCAGTACCAACACCCTCGCCATAGTAAATCAATTGCGCGGTACGATTCTTAGATAGGGGCAGCACGCTTTCCGCAGTAATCACTACGTTGGTTGGACAGCTTGCATCCAATCGATTCCATGTGCCATCGAAGCAGAACACCAGTCGCTTCATGCCGCTCTCCCCAAAAAACTTCTGCGAAGGTCCGCCCAAGCTTGCTGCACCGTTCGTTCATCCATCCGCTATGGAACGCACGGTGAACTAGCCAATCCAGCGACGCCGCCCCGCGCCCGCGCATACACCTCAGGCAACAGCACTTCGGCGAGGTCGTCGAACACCGTCGGGTCGCGCAGCATCTGATCCGACATCGAATGGTGACTTTCGAGCGCCTTGGCGACCGCTTGCGCGAGCACGGTCTTGAAATCGCCGTTGGCGAACTGCTGCTCCGTTTCGTTCGCCTTGGCCTGCGTCACGATGCGCTCGTCAGCGACCGTATTGCCCACGACGGAGGTGAACCAACCTTCGATCTCCGCGTCACTGTGCATGCCAGCGAAGAGCGTATGG
>Ga0105090_10001121_pt1 | contig 14212 bp, 13 predicted proteins | sample PPLLak3March2015_FD_79110 | JGI IMG/M metagenome (GOLD analysis project Ga0105090, IMG submission 79110) | Freshwater sediment microbial communities from Prairie Pothole Lake near Jamestown, North Dakota, USA - PPLs Lake P7 Core (1) Depth... | ecosystem: Environmental > Aquatic > Freshwater >... | reverse complement strand
TCGCACAGGCGGCAGGCGCGCACTTGCACCAGGAGTGCGGCGAGTTCGTCGGCCGCGGTCATGCCGAAAGGGGCGATTCTGAGTCGCTACGCCGCACGCAAGGCAAAGTCGGCCTCAATCACCGCGAACGGCACGTTTACCTTGCCTCGCTCCGTCTTCTCGACGAGACCGACCTCGCACAGCGCCGTCACGTCTTCGTGCACCCTCTTCACGTCCCGCTCGAGGGAGCGCGCGAGACCCCGCACGCTCGTGGGTCCCAGTGCCTGAAGGCGTTCGACGAGTTCCCACCGCTTGGGCGACAGCACCCGGAACAGGGCGGCCGGCGACTCGAAGGTGAACACATGTGCCGCAGACCGCCCGCTCTTCCATGCAGCGGCAAACCGCTTGCCCATGTCGGCCATCGCTGCATCCGCATCGCGCCGAATCCGCAGGACCGCCTTGCTGCTCATCGAGACCTCTCTTCGGCGACATCGGCCAGGAAATCACTTACCAGCCGGTCAACAGTCGTAAAACTCTAGGGGTCCTCTCGGCCGTGTCATGGAGTCGCTCGCGATGCAACAGCACGACCGGCATGTGGGCAGAAATGACAACATTCAACCCATGTTGTCAACCGTGCCAACAGGAGCGACTCCCGTGTGCCGATTCATGCGCTTTCAGTAACGGCAGCACACCCCCTACTATTGCTTATCACCTATACCCATCGCATTCCTCATGCGCAGCGTCTTTCTCGACTACGCCACCGTCAGCTGCAACGACAACCTCGATCCGTCGGCCCTGCGCCTCGCCATGCCGGACCTGGAGCTGCGACCGCACACGGCACAGGATCAAGTCGCCGCGGCCATCGCCGGCGCCGAGGTGGTGCTGGTGAACAAGCTGCGCATCACGCGCGAGGTCATCGAGCACACACCGACGCTCAAGCTGATTGCGCTGGCGGCGACGGGCACCAACAACATCGACCTGGATGTGGCGCACGAGCGCGGCGTCGCCGTCTGCAACCTGCGCGACTACTGCACCGCCTCGGTCGTGCAGCACGTGATGGGCACGCTGCTGCTGCTCACCCACAAGCTGCGCGAATACGACGCGCTGGTGCGTTCGGGCGCCTGGCAGCGAGGCGAAGGCTTCTGCCTGCTCGAGTATCCGATCCGCGAGCTCACGGGGCGCAAGCTCGGCATCGTGGGCTACGGCGCGCTCGGCAAAGGCGTGGCGCGCGCGGCGCAGGCGTTCGGCATGGAAGTGCTGGTGGCCAGCCGGCCGGGCGGTCCTCCGGTCGCGGGGCGGCAGGGTCTCGATGACTTGCTGCCGCAGGTGGACGTGCTGAGCCTGCATTGCCCGCTCATGCCCGCCATGCAGGGCCTGATCGGCGCGCCCCAGCTCGCACGCATGAAGCCGGACGCGGTGCTCATCAACACCGCGCGCGGCGCGCTGGTCGACTCCGCCGCGCTGGCGGCTGCACTGCGTGCGGGCCGAGTCGGTGGTGCGGCAATCGACGTGCTGCCGCAGGAGCCGCCCGTGGACGGCAATCCGCTGCTCGCCGGCGACATCCCCAACCTGATCGTGACGCCGCACATTGCCTGGGGTGCGCGCGAATCGCGCCAACGCTGCCTCGACGAGATGGCCGCGAACGTGGAGGACTTCAGGCGGGGCGGACGGCGGGGACGGGTCGTCTGAAAGGCAGGGACCAGTCAGATGTCCCGGCGCGAGGACACCCGCAACGCCTCGAGGTAGTAGCCAAGTTTGCGGTCGCCGCGCATGCAAGCGGCCACGGCTTCGGCGCCGGCCGACTCGAACAGGCCGATCAGGCGCCTGTCGGTCTCGACCGGGTTGGCGCAGGAACGCATCGCCCGGGCGTCGAAAATAATCCCGACTACGTTGCGGAACACAGCGTTGCGCTGATGGTCCAGTTTGCAGCCGATGAGCTCGCAGGCTGCGTCGGTGGCACCGATCGCGAACCACAGCAGCCAGACGCGACCGGGATCGACCTGCGCCGCCAGTTCGGGCTCCTCGCTGGCGACACGCGCGCATTCGGCCTGAATCAATTCCGTCAGCGCCTCGACGGCGGGCGCCACCGGACCGTCGTCGGGTATGCCTGGCAGTGGCCAGTGGCGTCGATTCACAGCTTGGTGGCGCATGGCGGCGCAATCTAGCCGGCCGACGGCTGCGCTTCTTGTCGCGGTACGGCACACTGTTGTCATTGTCCGTCGCTGCCGAATCGCGGACCGCATTATGACAGTCCAATGCTGAATGCACCGACCGCGCTGGCAGTATCCACGGCGCCGCTGCGGGCGACGCTGCAGGGTTACGGCATCGACTTCGACGCCCTGGCGCGACGCGCCGGACTCGATCCGAGCCTGCTCTCCCGACCGAATGCCCGCTACCCCGCGGCGCGGATCCAGCGCCTGTGGGAATTTGCCGCCGCCGAGTGCGGCGATCCACTGCTCGGCTTCAAGGTGGGCGCCATCACGCCACCGGGGGTCTTCCACGCGCTGGGACTCGGCATCGTCAGCAGCACGAGCGTGCTCGCCGCGCTCCGGCGGGTCGAGCGATACAGCAGCGTCGTGAGCACCAACGGCCGCCTGACAGTGGTGGAACACGAGGGGACCGTGGGCCTGGAGAGCCGGCCCGGCGACATGACGATCATGCCCACGACGCACTGCGTGGATGCAATGGTGGTCGCACTATGCCGCCTGCTCGAACAATGCTCGGGGCCGTCGGCGATCCCGGCCAGGGTCGTGTTCATGCGTCCGCGCGCGGCTCCCGCCGAAACCTACCGTGCGCTGCTGGGTTGCCCCGTGGAATTCGACGGCGAGCACATCTCGATCCTGTTCGACGCGGAGGCCGCGGCGCGTCCCCTGCTCGGCGGCAACTCGGCGCTCGCCGCGGAGGCGGACCGGCTCGCCGAACGCTACGTGGCCGAACTGACCGTTGACCCGACGGTTGCCAGGGTAAGGAATCTGCTGCTGCGCGCAATCCAGTCGGGTGACGTGGATCAGGACGGCATTGCGCGCTCGCTGAACCAGAGCCCAAGCACCCTGCAGCGACGGCTGCGCAAGGCCGGCACCAGCTACCAGGACCTGCTCGACGCCACACGTCGCGACCTTGCCCTCGACTACCTGCGGCAGGGCCGGCACAGCCTCGCCGACATCACGTTCCTGGTCGGCTTCTCCGACCAGGCGAACTTCACCCGCGCGTTTCGCCGCTGGACAGGCAAGAGCCCACGCTCCTACCTGTCCTGAAGGTCGCCTGCTTTTTCTACTTGAGGTTGAGGACCTGAGCGGCCCAGTGCAGCACGGGGCGCACGCGCGGCGACACCAGCTTCAGGGCCTCGTCGAAATTCACCCAGCGGAACTCGCTGTGCTCGGGACGGCCGATCTCGGGGTTGACGGGCAGCGTCACCTCGACGGTGCGTGTCTGGGCCACGTAATAGCAGGCGATCTTGCCGCGGCTGTAAGGACCGGTGCGGGTCGAGGCTTCGCCCCAGGAAAACTCCAGGTCCTCGATGAGCGACTCCTCGCGCACCTCGCGCACGGCGGCCGCGAGCGGCTCTTCGCCGGGCTCGACCATGCCCTTGGGGAAATCCCAGTGGTTGAAGGCGCGCAGCAGCAGTAGACGCCAGCCCTCCTCCGTCTGCCGTATTACGACGACGCCGGCGGAGAGCCGCGGGGTTCGCAGACTCATGGACGCAGTATAAGGGGAAGCGCATCGCGATCGAGGGAGGCTATGATCGGCGCATGAACCTCCGCGACCTCCGCTACCTGGTGGCACTGGCGGACGAACGGCACTTCGGCCGCGCGGCCGAGCGCTGCTTCGTCAGCCAGCCGACGCTGTCGGCGCAGATCCGCAAGCTCGAGGAGTACCTCGGCGTGCCGCTCGTCGAGCGCCAGCCGAAGCGTGTCTCGCTGACGGAAGCTGGCGCGAAGATCGTCGAGCGGGCGCGGCGCGCGCTGCAGGAAGCCGACGCGATCGTCGAGCTGGCCAAGACGGACCGCGACCCACTCGCCGGCGCACTCAAGCTGGCGCTGATCCCGACCGTGGGCCCGTACCTGCTGCCGCACGTCGCCGGGCCGCTGCGCCGGGCCCTGCCGCGGCTCAAGCTGATGCTCTACGAGTACCAGACCGGACCGCTGCTCGAGAAGCTGCACGACGGCGAACTCGACCTCGGCATCCTGGCCCTGCCCATCCCGCTCGACGGGATGGAAACGGCGACGCTTTACGACGAGCCGTTCACCGTGGCCATGCCGGCGAACCACCCGCTCGCCGAGCGCGACCGTGTCCGGCTCGAGGACCTGCGCGGCGAGACCCTGCTGCTGCTCGAGGACGGCCACTGCCTGCGCGACCAGGCACTGGAGGTCTGCAGCCGCATCCGCCTCAACCAGGAACAGGACTACCGGGCCACCAGCCTCGAGACCCTGCGGCAGATGGTCGCGGCGGGCCACGGCATCACGCTCCTGCCGGAGCTGGCGGCCGCCTCGCCGGTCGGCACGGCGCGCGGCTTGCGCATCCGCCCGTTCAGCAAGCCCACGCCGGTGCGCACGATCGGCGCGGTGTGGCGCAAGTCCACGACCCGCGGCAAAGCAATCGAGGCCGTGATCGCGACCGTGCGCGCCGCCATGAAAGAGGAGTCGAAGCGATGAGTACCCGACCTGCCCGCCGTCTTCTCCCACGCCTTGCCATCCTCGCGCTCGGCACGCTCGCCTCCGCCGCATGGGCCGGCGACGCGCCGGTCGTTTCCGACGCCTGGGCGCGTGCCACGCCGCCGGGCACGGACGTGGGCGCCGCCTACATGACCATCCAAGGCGGCAAGCAGGCAGACCGGCTGGTCGGCGCGAGCAGTGAGCGGGCCGCGATGGTGCACCTGCACGCCGTCGACGAGAAGGACGGTGTTGCCAGGATGCGCGGCATCGACGCGGTGGACGTGCCGGCCGGGCAACGCGTCGCGCTGGCGCCGAAGTCCACCCACCTGATGCTCATGGGCCTCGACGGCCCGCTGGTCGCCGGGCAGACCTTCGTCGTGAAGCTGCAGTTCGCGAATTCCGGCGAGCAATCGGTCACCGTCACGGTAAAGGCGGCGACCGACGACCACTCGCAACACCAGCACTAGGCGGCAGGCGCAGGGAGGCGCGTTGACGACCGCCGTGCTGCCACTCGCGAACCCGCATCGCCTGCACGACGAGGCGATCGAGCGGCTGCTCGCGAGCGGCGAGCACCGGCACGAGCTGGTCGCGCTGCTCGGCGAGGAAGGCTACCGGGAACTGAGCGCCCTCGCCCGCCGCGCGCAGGCGACACGCCGCGGCGGCCCACCGGTGTACGTGCTGCCCGGCCTGATGGGCTCGCGCATCGGCACGCGCGGCAAGCTGCTCGACGACGTCATCTGGCTCGACCTCGTCGAAGTCGCTGCCGGTCACCTGACGCGGCTTGCCTTGCCACGGGGCGCGCGGCTCGCACCGCTGGGCGTAATGCTGCTCAATGCGTTGAAGCTCAAGCTGTCGCTGCAGGTCGCCGGGTTCGACGCCCGCTTCCACGCCTACGACTGGCGGCTCGGCGTTGAGGCGCTGGCACGCGAACTCAACGCCCGCATCGCCGCGGAGAGCGGCCGCGAGGTGTTGCTGGTCGGGCACAGCATGGGCGGGGTCGTGGCTCGCGTCGCACTGGCGTCGGACGGCGGCCGGATCGCGCGCGTGGTGCAGCTGGGTTCCCCAAATCTCGGCTCGTTTGCGCCGGTACTGGCACTGCGCGCCGTGTATCCGACGGTGCGCAAGCTCGCAGCGCTGGACCTGCGCCACGACGCGGAGGATCTTGCGCGGATCGTGTTCCGCAGCCTGCCGTCGCTGCACGAGCTGCTGCCCGACCCGGCGTCGGCCGGAGGCCTCGACCTGTTCGACCCCGCGGCCTGGCCCGACGACGCGCTTCGCCCGGAACGACGCCTGCTGGAGGAAGCGGCTGCCGCACGCGAGCGCTGGCCGTCGGCCGACCCGCGCTGCCTGCACGTCGTCGGCGTGCGCCAGGAGACCGTGACGCGCGCCGAACTGCGTCGCCGGGAATTCCATTACACGCTGGAGCGCAACGGCGACGGCACCGTGCCCCTGGCGCTCGCAACCCTGCCCGGCGCGGCGCACTGGTTCGTCGCCGAGAAGCACGGTGGCCTGCCGAACAACGGCAAAGTGATCGGCGCGGTCATCGACCTGTTGCGCAGCGGCACTACCGACCGCCTGCCGAGCGCGACGCGCCGGGCCCGCGCGCAGCCTGCGCGCGTGGTGAGCGAGACCGCGCTGCGCCGCGTGGCACCGCGCAAGGTCCGCTGGCAGGACCTCTCCCCGGACGCGCGCCGACGTTTGCTCGAGCCGGTGATCTCACCGGAGTTCCACGGCGCGGTGGCGCCCGCCGCACTGCGGCCGCGGCAGGCTTCGACCGTCACGCGCGTGTCAGCGGCCGGCCAGCGCGTGCTCGAGGTCCGGCTCGTCCAGGGCAGCATTGCCGATGCCAATGCACGTGCACTGGTGCTCGGGCTGTTCCGCAGCGTCGCGCCGTCGGGCGCCGCCGCGGCGGTGGACGAGCGGCTCGGTGGCACGATCCGCGAGTACGACCGCCGTCGCATGTTCGCCGCGAGCCTCGGCCAGGTGACGAGCCTGGTCGCCGCGCGCGGCAGCCTGCTCGCCGAGTTCGTCGTGCTGGCCGGCCTCGGCGACTTCGAAGACTTCGGCTCCGACGCACAGTCGTTCGTCGCCGGCAACGTGGTGCGCACGCTCGCGCGCGCCGGCGCCGAGGATTTCGCCACCGTGCTGTTCGGCGCCGGCTCCGGCGTGCCGGTCGCGGCCGCGCTCGAGCAGCAGCTCGAGGGATTCGTCGCAGGGCTGAAGAGCGTCGATGTCGAGCGTGTCATCCGCCGCATCACGATCTGCGAAATCGACCGGAGCAAGTTCGCGGCGCTGCGCCGCGCCACGGAGAATGCGGCGCGGCGACTGTCGGACGACGCGCTGCGCATCGTCGTGGACGAAGGTGAAGCGACCCGGGCCGCCGGGCTCGCGCAGGCGGCCGCTGCCGCGCGCCGGGAGGCGCTGCGCAGCGACCCCGTCTATCTCTTCGTGACCATGATCGAGCAGGGCCGCTCGAACTACGAATGCCGCAGCTCCGTGCTGACGGCCGGCGCCAAGGCCGGGGTGCTGGGCGGCTCGGTGCGCGTGCGTCGCAAGGAACTGCGCGCGCACGTCGCCCGGGCGGAGTCCGGGCAGCTCGCGCCGCACGACATGGCGCGATTCGGATCGGGGCTTGCGCGCCTGCTGCTGCCCGCCTCCGTCCGCGACGGACTCGAGGCGATGAAGTCACGGCCGCTGGTGGTGGTGCACGACGCCGAGGGATCGCGCATCCCGTGGGAAGCGCTGCGCATCGGCGACGTGCACCCTGCGCTCGAGGGCGGACTGACGCGCCGCTACACCAGCGAGGCGTTGACGGTGGCACGCTGGCGCGAGCAGCGCGAGGCCAACGGCCGCTTGCGGGTGCTGATGGTGGTCGACCCGACGCTCGACCTGCCCGGCGCGGCCGACGAGGGTGCGGCCCTCAGCCGGATGCTGCGGGCACGGGGCGCCGACGTCGACGTCCTCTCCGGCGCGGCGGCGACCCGCGATGCGCTGCTGCGCGCGATCGGCGCGGGCTGCCACGACGTGCTGCATTTTGCCGGTCACGGATTCTTCGATGCGGGCAATCCGGGCCGCAGCGGCCTGGTCGCCGCCGGCCAGGAAGTGCTGCGCGGCGCGGACCTCGACGGCCTCGGCGACCTGCCCGCGCTGGTGTTCTTCAACGCCTGCGAGGCGGCACGGGTACGCAAGCCGCGCGGCACGCAGGGTCGGCGCCTGTTCGCGTTCCGCCGCTCGACCAGCGTGGCCGAAGCGTTCCTCGCCGGGGGCGTGGCGAATTTCCTCGGCACGCACTGGCCGGTCGGCGACCAGGCCGCGCTCGCGTTCTCGACCAGCTTCTACCAGCGCCTGCTGGAGGCCGCGCCGCTCGGCGACTGCGTGCTCGCCGCACGACGGCGCGTGCTGGCACTCGATTCAATCGACTGGGCCGACTACGTCCTGTACGGCAGCCCCGATTTCACCGTGGGCAATCCCGACCACGCCTGACGGCGATCCGACCGCGGTGCGGCGGCTCGTCCAATGCACGTATCCGTGGGCGGATTCCGCGACCTGCGGGTCGGCCAGCCAGGGCCGCAGCTCGGCGAACTGCTTGGCGTTGCAGACACCCCGGTAGGGCCCTGCGATGCGACGGTCGCCCTCGAGTCGTGACAGCTCCTGCGGCCCGGCAATCACCTGGAAGGGCCGGCCATTGCTTGCGTAATAGGAGACCTGCGCGGGGAACAGCTTCGGCGTCCTGCGCCGGTCCCATTGGCACATGACCAGCGTCTCGTCGGTACCGAGCGCGCGGCTGATCGACTGCAGCATGGGGACGTGGACTGCGGGCCCGTCCTCCGCCGTGAGGCCCATGAACCTCGCGCTCTTGAACGGCCCGCCGCTCGACAACGCGAACGCACCGATCACCACCACCGGCAGGATCCGCCCCGGGACGAGCCGCACGCTCACGATGGCGAAGGCCGCCATCAGCATCGGCATGAGCATGATCGAGTACCGCCGCGAGACGTGGCCGCCGGCCATGGTGGTCAGCAGGAAGAAGCCGACCAGCAGCAATGGGAACACCGCCAGCTCGGGGCGGCGCAGCACTCGTGGCAAGGCGAACAACGCCAGCATCGCCGGCAGGCGCAGCCAGGCTTCGCCGTTGAACAGCACGCGATCCCAGCTCGGCCGCCTCGACTCCGTGGCCGGGTTGAATCGGTCCACCATCTCGCCGAGATAGGCCTGCTCCAGCGCGCTCGTGCCGTGCAGCGCCCACTGCAGCACCGGCCAGAAGGCGACCAGCGCCACGGTGACGAGCGCCGCAATGACGAAATGCCGGTTGCGCAAGGCCGCGCCGACGTCGATGCCGTGCCGCTTGCGGGTCAGGGACAGGAACCCGACCATGGCCGCCACGACCAACGGCGGAATCGGCGCCTTCTGCAGCGCCGCGAGACCGCTCACCAGCGCGACGAGGTACCACCAGCGGGGCTGCCGCAGCGCAAGCCAGCACGCGATCATCGCGACCGTGACGAACAGCGTGGCGCCCGTGTCCAGCAGCGCCGACTGCGTGCTGTCCCCGAACGTCTTCGCTCCCGCGAGCAAGGCGACGGCGGCCGGAATCGCCCACGGCGTGGTCGGGCTGAGCACGCCGACCAGGATCCCGGTCGCCACCAGCAGCGCGATGGCGCACAGGTACGACGGCAGGCGCAGCGCGAACTCGAGGTCGTCCGTGTGCTGCATGAGCCACGCAGTCGCCCAGTACTGCAGCGGCGGCTTCTTGAAGGTCGGCCGGTTCTCGGAATAGACCGTGAGGTAGTCGTCGTGGATCACGAACGAGTTCGAGCGATCCAGCGTCAGGTACTCGTCCGTGTGCTGGATCGCGCCCTGCGGCAGCACGTGCCACTGCTGGACCGCAAAGGCCGCGATCAGCGCCAGCGCCAGCAGCCAGGGCAGGAAAAGCGGATGGCGGGACAGCTCCATGCCGTGGCCTCAGACCGACGCGACGGCGAGCAGCCGGTCGTGCAGCTCCCGGGCCTCACGCACCGCGGCGGGGTCGAGGCCGAGTTGCCCGGCATCGTAGGCACGGGGGGCGCGGAACCGTTGCGCGTGCCCGAGCAGCTGCTCGCGCTGCGCGGTAACCCCGATCACGTCGGCGAGGACCTCGAGCGCCGCCTGCGGCGCGGCGCAGCAACGCTCGTAGCTCAGAAACCGGTGGTTGGCCGACCGGTTCGCCAGCAGGTATCGGAACGTCGCGCACCAGTAGCGCAGCCAGAAGTCCCCCGTCATGGGATTCGGCACGGCCGCCGCGCCGAGCCAGCCGTCGAAATCGATCGGCCGCAGGTTCGCACCGAAGTCGAAGTGCCCGATGTCGCGCATGTAATCGCGCGCAAACGGGTCCTGCTGGTGGATGGCGGTGAAGTTGCGGTGCTGGTGCAGCAGCGAGCCGACGTGGTCCACCGGATCGCGGAACGGCACGAGCACGATGGCGTCCGGGAACATTTCCACGAGCTTGGCCGTGCGCGCCACGTTGCCATTGTTCTTCGACAGGTAACGCGCAGCCTCGGGGTGCTGGCCGCGCCGCAGCAGTACCAGCTTGCGCAGGTGATTGCGGAAGAAGGCGTCGAACTCGGGCGACTCGTCCTCGAGCCGGGTACCCCAGGGCAGGATCCGGTCCGGCAGGTAGCGGGACGGCCAGAACACGCGCCACAGCGCCTCCTCGAAGGCCTCCACGCTGTCGAAGCCGACCTGCATGCCGTCCCCGTGGGCGCGTTCGCGCGCGACCGACTCGCGGCGAAACGGCCGTGAGACCTGGTGCCAGAGCAGCGGACAGGCCAGGAACGGCATTTCGCGGTAGGTGTGGGCCGCGAACTCGTGCAGGCTGCCGATCACCTCGGTGAGCAGCGTCGTGCCGGCGCGCGGCAGCGAGGTGACGAACAACGGCCGGTCGATCGCAATCGAACCAAGCTGCCGTGCATACAGCCGGTCCTCGATGTCGGCCAGGGCCTGTTGCAGGCCGGGGCTCGAGAAGGCCAGTCGATGCAGCAGGCGATCCGCCGCCGAATAGCCTTCTGCCGCCATCAGCGCCAGACCCAGAGCAGCGGCAGGGCGACCACGGTGGCGATGACGATGGTCTCCCAGCGCATCAGCAGTGCGAACACCGCCTCCAGTTCGACCAGGCCGACGGCGTCGAGCGCCACCAGCGCGATGAGCGGGATGCCGACCACGACGACGGTCAGCAGTGCGATCTGTGCGGCACGCTTGAGCAGGTGGACGGCCGCCTGCTGCACCCGGGCCTCACGCTGGTCGTCGTCGAGTGCCGGATCCCTCATCACGCTGGCCGCGGCGCGGGCCGAGGCGATCACGTCGAGCGTCAGCGTGTAGATGCCCGAGTACTTGAGCGCAACGGCGAACAGCAGGATGACCAGCGCAGCAGCGGCAAGGGTCATGTGCGCGGCGGGTCCTTCGGGTCCTCGCCAGCCGCCTTGCCCGCGGGGGGCGCGCTGCCTTTACCGGTCTTGCCGCGCCGCAGCAGGCGCCGGACCGGGTACCAGACGAAACCGACGATGGCGAGCAGCACCGCGCCGATCAGGGCGAGCAGCGAGCCGATCGCCGACAGGCCGGCGCCGGGGCCGATGTAGGCGGAGGCGGTACCCGGCAGCAGCAGCGCCGCCAGGACGAGAATGGCCGAAACGTACTTGAGCATCATGGTCACCGTCGGTCAGGGAGCGACGAGGTAGTCGACCCCGTAAAGCTTGAACAGGCCGGCGCGCTCACGGCGCTCGTCCGGATCCAGGTCCGCCACCTGCGAGACGTCGCCGAGCGCCTTGAATACGCGCAGCACGGCGCCGTCCTCGAGGCGCACCTCGACGGCCGTGCCCGCCCAGGTGAACACGACGATGGCGCGCTGCTTGTCGGGTGACAGGTCGATCTTGCCGGCGGTTTCCGAGAACAGCTGGCGCAACTCGGGGGGCGTCGCGTCGTTCGGAAAAACGGTGGTCTCCTGCCCGGTGGCGACGTCGACCAGCAGCAAGCGCGACGGCCCGTGCTGCGGGTCCGCGCCGTGGTTGTCGAACATCAGGAAGCGCGACGAACCGAGGTGGCGCACGGAATGCTGCTGGAAAAACGTGCCGTTGACGAGGCGCTTGATCGAGCCATCGTCGGGATCGAGGATCACGAAGGCACTCAGGTTGCGCAGCGAGGCCACCAGGTCGCCAGGGGCAAGGCCCGGGACGCCGACGGCGGACTCGTCCAGCGTATCGATGTAATTCAGGTGCGTCGGGTCGCAGGGATCGCTGGTCTGCTGCAGCACCGCGCGGTAGGGCGACTCGAGCAGCCGGTCCAGCAACCGGATCTGCGACGTCAGCCGGCCATTGCCGTCGAGCACGTTGATCGCATCTAGCAGGGGCTTGCCGTCCTCGCACAGCTTGACGCGGTAGTCGCCGACCATCAGCCGGATTGTGCCGTTGCCGATCTCGAGTCCCGGCACGAGCAGGCGGTCGTCGCTGACCCGCGTGGCCCAGTGGTGGCTGTAATCCCAGCGGAACCAGCGCGGGTGGCCCTCGGCGTCCACGCGGCCCACGCCGCCAGCGTACGGGAAGGTGCCTTCGTTCTGGAACACGACCAGCAGGTCGCCATTGTCGAACCGCTGCACGCTGAGCGGGTATGCATCGCGCGCGAACGAGAACAGGTTCGTCTCGTAGGGGAACTGGTCGGTGACGTTGGCGCCAAAGATCTCCTCCGGCCGATACGGATAGGCGTGCAGCGGCTGCGAGTCGCTCCCGAACTCGACCGCGAGGCAGCCTTCGGCGCCGCAGAGGTCGGCGAACTGGAAGCGGCCGCCGTAGAACAGGACCGGTTCCGCCGGCGCGTCGCCGCCGAGCGTCCGGAGGCGATGTTGCGGCGCATCGGCCGCGCCCACGTCCGTGAACTCGAGGAACTTGCCGTGGTCCTTCTTGCGCAGCTGCTTGCGCGCTTCCTGGGCCGTCTTGATGCCGTCGGCCGCCATGCGGTACGGCAACCACTGCCGGTCGGTGGCCATTGCCCCGAGGATCGCACCGAGCAGCGCCACGGCGAAGACGAACAGCACGAGGGGAAGTCGGTCACGCATCGGGCGGGAGTGCAGGCGCGGCGTCGGGCGGGACTTCAAGTGTAGGTGCTTCCCGGATTCCTGTCAGGTGCGCGGATGGCTCCGGTTGCGCGGCCCGGCAGAACCGCTAAGCTCGCCGCTTGCCCGTCGCCCTCGAGGCCCGCACCGCCGTGCAACCGACCGATACCACCAACCCGGACTATTTCCACCGGGTCGTCGACTGCCAGTGGGCCTGCCCTGCGCACACCGACGTGCCGGAGTACATCCGCCTCATTGCGCTCGGCCGTTTCTCCGACGCCTACATGGTCAACCGGGAATCGAACGTGTTCCCGGGCATCCTCGGGCGCGTCTGCGACCGGCCGTGCGAGCCGGCCTGCCGGCGCGGACGGGTCGAGGAAAAGCCGGTGGCGATCTGCCGGCTGAAGCGCGTCGCTGCCGACCACAAGGACGGCATCGAGGAGCGGTTGCCGGTCGTCCCAGCGCAGAAGAACGGCAAGCGGGTCGCCTGCATCGGTGCCGGCCCCGCCTCGCTCACGGTCGCGAACGACTTGCTGCCGCTCGGCTACGAGGTCGTGGTCCTCGAGCAGTGGGACAAGCCGGGCGGCCTGATGCGCACCAACATCCCGGCGTTCCGCCTGCCCGAGACCGTGATCGACGAGGAGATCGGCTACATCACCGGGATGGGCGCCGAAATCCGCTACAACTCGCGGGTCGAGAGTCTCAAGAAGCTGCTCGCCACGGGCGGCTTCGACGCCGTGTTCGTGGGCTCCGGCGCCCCCAAGGGCAAGGAGCTCAGTCTGCCCGGCCGGACGGAGGGCGACGCCAACATCCACATCGGCATCCAGTGGCTCGAGTCGGTGGCGTTCAAGCACCTCGACCGGATCGGCGAGCGCGTGCTGATCATCGGCGTAGGTAACACAGCGATGGACTGCTGCCGGTCGTCGCTGCGCCTCGGTGCGAAGGACGTGAAGGTGATGGCGCGCAAGCCGCGCCAGTTCTTCAAGGCGTCGGAGTGGGAGCTCGAGGACGCCGAGGCCGAGAACGTCGAGATCGTGGTGAACCACTCGCCCAAGGCCTTCGTCGTCGAGAACGGCCGGCTCGTCGGCATGACCTTCGACCGGATGGAGTACGAGTTCGACGCCCGCGGCCGCATCACCGCCGAGCGCGCGGTGGGCGAGGAATTCTTCCCGGCGGACGACGTGATCCTCGCCATCGGCCAGGAGAACGCGTTCCCGTGGATCGAGGACGACCTCGGGCTGCAGTTCGACAAGTGGCACGTGCCGGTGGTGGACAAGAAGACCTTCCAGTCCACGCGCCCGGACGTGTTCTTCGGCGGCGACGCGGCATTCGGGCCGAAGAACATCATCTGGGCCGTGGAGCACGGCCACCAGGCCGCCATCTCCATCCACAATTTCTGCATGGGCGAGCCGGTCACCAACCGCCTGCCGCCCACCATGAACCTCTCGAGCCGCAAGATGGGCCTGCACGAGTGGTCGTACAAGAACGACTACAACCCCGTCGAGCG
>Ga0105090_10001120_pt1 | contig 14212 bp, 13 predicted proteins | sample PPLLak3March2015_FD_79110 | JGI IMG/M metagenome (GOLD analysis project Ga0105090, IMG submission 79110) | Freshwater sediment microbial communities from Prairie Pothole Lake near Jamestown, North Dakota, USA - PPLs Lake P7 Core (1) Depth... | ecosystem: Environmental > Aquatic > Freshwater >... | reverse complement strand
CCGCCGTCACTGGGGCGGCATCGGGCTTTGCTGCGGCGCCGGCGGGCGCCGTCGTATTGAGCACCAGATCGATCGTCCGCCGCTCGCCGTTGGCGCGCTCCAGCGCTGCGCCGCGGCCTTCGCTGCCGGCCACCTTCCACTGGCCGATGCTGGCGCCGACGGGCACCCGTTCGACCTTGCCGCCGCGCGAAACGATGATGCCGCCCTTGGCGCCAGAGCCGTAGGTTCCCAGGAGCTTGAGGTCACGCAGTTCGACCGCGTCCTGGGCTTCGCCGGCCGGGTCCTTCTTCGGACCGGGACGGCGCGAAGCCAGGAACAGCGGCCGCTCGAGAGTCTCGCGGAAGCGCGAGACCTCGGCCGGCTCCGTCGCCGCCACGTCGATGCTTTCCTCTATTGCAGGCGCAAGCGGCGCCGGCTCGCTCCAGATGCGCCGGCTGTCGTCGCTCCACAGCCAGGCCAGCGCGGCGGCCAGCACGACGTTCACCGCCGCCACCGCGGTCAGCAGATTGAGTCTCATGACTGCAGCCTCAGCGTTGCCACCGTCATCCGGCAGTTGACCACCGGCGAACCGTCGTCCCCGGTGCGGCCGGTCGCCTGCAGCAGCACGGATTCGAAGATCACCCGCGGCGTCTCGGCCTGCAGGGCAGCGAGTGCCAATTGCACGCCGCTCAACGGCCCTTCGGCCTGCAACGAGACCACGATCCGATCGAAGCCGGCCTCGCTGCGCGGGTCGAGCACCTGGCTCGCCGACACCGCGACACCTGCGGTCTGCATCGCCCGCCGCACCATCTGCTGCAGTTCATTGCCGACCTGGGCGGCGTCGCGATCGGCCGGATAGCCCAGGAGCGAGAGCGCCGCGCCGGTCTGCTTGCGCGCCTCGTCGATCTTGCCGCCGGTGTCGCGCAGGCCGAGATAGCGCGCATGCCGCGGCTCGATCTGGCCCAGCACCTCCAGTCCCCACAAGTGGCTGTTCACGACATAGCGGCCGGCGAAGAAGGCCAGCAAAAGCAGCAGGCCGATCGTCAGCGCCACCGAGATCAGCGCGCGACGCTGCAGCAGGTTCATTGGATTACCCGCGCTGCGCGCTGCGGGATGAGCACTTCGGAGCGGCCGTGCGGGCTCATGGCGCCTTGGCCTCCGCGGCGACGCGAAGTTCGATCGTGAAGCCCTCCTTGCCTCCAGCCGGCCCGCGTCCGATGCCGCTTGGCGCCCGCACGTCGCGGAACGCCGGGTTGGCGCCAAGGTTCTGCAGCAACTGCGATGCATTGTCCGCCTGGCCGATGATCTTGACCGCAGTGCCGGTGATCTCCAGTCGCGTGACGGCAACGTCGTCGGGCAACTGGCGCGTTATCTGGTCGATCAGCGCGACCACGTCCTGTTTCCCGCCGGCTGCCTTGCCGAGCAGCCGCAGCTGCTCGGAGAGTCGGCCGAGTTCGTCGCGCGCCTGCACCTGCGGCTTGACTTCGCGCGCCACCTGTTCGCTGCGGGCCATCGCCTCCAGCGCGCGGCTGTGCAGCTGCAGCGTCGGCGTCACCGCCAGGGCGATGACCAGCAGCGCCGTCATCGCCAGCAGGCCGAACAACGCCCAGCGAGTCCGCCGTTCCTGCGCCAGCCGCGCCGGCTCGCCGTAGCCGGGAACGAGGATCGGCCGCGGGCCTCCGGCCCAGACCTCGGGCTGCGCCTCGCCCAGTTGCGCCCGTATCGCTTCGATCTGCTTCGCAACCAGCCGCCGCGAAGTCAGTGCGATCTCGACGCGCAGGCGTTCGCCGCGCTCGACCGCGTAGCCCCACACCGTTTCGTCCTCGGCAAACGGGCTGGCCGTGCGGACGTCGAGTTCGACCGTCTGCCGGACCTCGTCCTCGGTCAGCCGCGGCAAGGCCAGCGTCCGGCGCAGCAGCAGATCCTCCGGAAGTTCAACCGCGGTGAAGCGTGGCGCCGATGACGAAGTCGTTGTCCGCGCCGATACGCCTGCACGGATCGACTCGGCGCCGCCAGCGCCGAGCACCCGGATCGGCTCGTCGGGCGTCAGCCAGCGGAAGGCAGGCCAGCGCAGCGCTTCGGCCCAGCCGTCGCGCAGGTAACCAGGAGCCGTGGCCAGGTCGACGCCGAACAGGCGCAGGCTGCTGCGATCGAAGGTGAGCGCCATCGCTTCAGGCCTCCTGCCGGGCCGCCCCAAAGGAGGCCTGAGCCCCCTCGGGGGGCAGTGCAGCGGCGCAGCCGCAAACATGGGGGCCGATCATCCTTCCTCACCTTCCGCTTCGACAACCCGCTCGACCCACAGCGTCTGCCACGGCAGTTCGTCCTGCTGCGACGCCAGGTCGAGCACCTTGCGCGTCACCAGGTGGGCGCCATTGGCCAGCGCCACCGACGCTTCGAACAGGTAGCGCGTCGACTGCGAGCGACTGCGGAACGCTGCCGGGAACCGGGTCGTGTCGGCCAGCGCACCGCTGGAATCGCGCGCCTGCGCATACGAGGTCGCGATCGCCTCGTTGCCGCCGGCGAGAACTCGGAGCACGGGCGGCGGCGCCGCCGCCGGGTCGACGCGGCCATCGCTACGCGCGTGCACCGTGATCAGCGGCCGCAGCTTCTCGTAAAGCTCGAACTCCATGCCCAGCACCTGCAACAGATCCTCCGGCGCCTCGAACGGTCCGCCGCGGGTGCGGAACTGCGATCCGGCAGCGGCATAGGCCGCGTTCTCCGCTCCGGCCGGGCGCGGCTGGTCGTCGGCATCGCGCCAGTCGATGATCCGCTGCGCCAGGCTGGTCGCCCGGTCGTGATCGAGCTGGCCGGCGACGGCCAGCAGTTGGGTCAGCAGCGGCTCTTCGGCAGCGTTCAGGTCGATCAGACCGGCCAGCGGAATCACGCGGACGGCGATCCGCGTCTGTTCGAAGTCAAAGTCGGCCTGCTTCAACGCGCCGTCCGGCTCCTTTTCGCCGGCCAGCGTCCGCGCCGCCATCACGATGCCGGCATCACCCGCCGCACCCGCCGCCACCATCTCGCGGAACGACGACACCGCGCGCACTTCGCCGCGTACGGCGAAGACGATGCCAGTGGCCGTGACCAGCAGCGCCGCCACCATCCACAGCACCAGCACCAGCGCCATGCCGCGTTCCGAAGGTCGCTGCGTCATCGTCATCGCGGCCCCACCGTCGGTCCCGAAGTGATGCCGCCGCCGCCGAGCGCCAGCGGTCCGCTGGCCGGAACGACGCCGACCACCATTTCCGGCCAGGGATGCGGCATGCCGGAGTAATCCAGCGCGATCCGATGCGGCAGCCGGTCGGCGTGCGGCCAGGCGTCGTGCCACTGTTCCCCGGACTTCAGGTTGTCCTGGTAGCGCAAGCGGACCGTGCCGACCGGTGCCACCATCACCCGCGATTGCACGGCGGCCGCATCGAGCGGCCCGTCGGCGCCGGCGATGTAGGGGGCGAAGTCGAGCATCAGCGCCGCCGGGCCGCCGCTGTCTGCCGGGCGGACGTGCAGATGGAAGCGATACAGGCCGCCGGCGCCGTGCCGAGCCGGCATCACGCCGATCCAGCTCAGCTGGTCGGCGGCTCCGCTGAAGTCGATCTGCCGCGGCGCACCGGCCGCTTCGGGCCGCGTACGCGGCGAGATCGACGCCAGCACGCCGCGCAGGAATCGATCCGCGACGCGCAGGTCCTCGTCGATCCGGATGCGCTCGTCGATCCGCGCTTCCGAACGGGCGAAGGCGCGCATCGCCGTCAGCATCCCCAGCAGCACCAGAGCCAGCAGGCTGGTGGCGATCAGCACTTCGACCAGCGTGAAGCCGCGGCGGCGACGGAAAGTGTTCATCGAACTTTCCCTTCGCGCTGCGCGCTGCGGGGCTGAGGGCTTCGGGCGGCCGTGCGCGCTCATCGTGCCGCCGCCGGTTTACCGGACTGCGGCCGCAGGCTCGCCAGCGACAGGCTGCGCTGGCGCAGGCCGTCGCTCCAGCCGACTTCGACCTGCACCCGGTGCACCGCTGGCTGGTTGGGTGCCGCCGCCTCGAACGGACTGCTTACCAGCGACCATTGATAACCCTGCCAGGCGCCGCTTTCGTTGACTCCCGCGGCCGGGACCGTCTCGCGCGCCGCAAGCAGCGATTCGCCGATCGCCACGGCGCGGTTGTAGGCGGCCATGTCGCCGACCGTACGGACACCGCCGCCGACGGCGCGATACAGCACGCCGAGCGATAGCGACATGATCGCCAGCGCCACCAGCAGTTCGAGCAGAGAAAAGCCGCGCGGTCGTTGCAGGTTCGCGGTCAAGGAGCTGCCCTCCGCGCTGCGCGGTGCAGGATGAACGCGAAGGACACGCCGTGCGCTCTCACGGCAGCCTCTCGATCGACACCCGGCCATCGAGCCAGTCGGCGCGCACCCTGGCGCCTTCGCCGTTGGCGCGCACCACCTCGTAGGTGCCGCCGGTGGCATTGCCGCCGGGATAGAAACGCACCCGCGCCACGCCCGAGGCGAGCTCGGTATCGGCGACCGCGGCGCGGATGGTCAGACCTTCGGGCAGTTCGCGCTGCGTCCTGCCTTCGATGCCGTAGTGCCGGCCGCCGAGGTCGACACCGAAGGCCACGGCGCGGCCGCCGCTGACGGCGGACTGCCGCGCCTCGGACAACGAGGCGGCAAAGCGGCGCACCGTGTCGCGGTAGTCGGCCGACTCCTTGTACTTGGAGAGCGCGATCGGCACCACCGCCAGCAGCACGCCGGCGATCGCCAGCACGACGACCAACTCCAGCAGCGTGAAGCCGCGGCTGCGCCGGCAGGCGTTGCGGCTACCGGGCATTGCGCACGTCGGCGTTCTCGCCTTCGCCGCCCTGGGCGCCATCGGCGCCGAAGGTGACGATCTCCGGCTCACCGACGCCGGTGTAGGCATAGCGATAGGGCCGGCCCCAGGGATCGTCCGGTATCGAACTGCCCTTCAGATAAGGCCCGTTCCAGCCGCGCGCGTTGGCCGGCTGCCGCACCAGCGCGGCCAGCCCTTCGTCGCCGGTCGGGAAGCGACCGACGTCGAGCTTGAACAGCTCCAGCCCCTTTTCCAGGTCGGCGATCTGGATCGCCGCCGTCTTGCTCTTGGCGCCGCCCAGCTGACCGAGGAAACGCGGACCCACCAGCCCGATCAGCAGGCCCAGGATGGCCAGCACCACCAGCAGTTCGATCAGCGTGAAGCCGCGCCCGCGGCGTCTGTCTTCAGAGTGCGAGTTCATTGACGGTCAGGATTCCCATGAGTATCGACACGATCACCACGGCGATCACCAGGCCGAGGCCGAGGATCAGCAACGGCTCGAGCAGCGTCAGGCCTCGCTTGATCCCGATTTCCACCTTGCGGTCGAGGATCGTCGCCAACTCGAGCACCATCTTGTCGAGGCTGCCGGTCTCTTCGCCGACACGCACCAGATTGACCGCCAGCGCCTCGAAGCTGCCGGTCGCCTGCAGCGCTTCGGCCAGCCGGCCGCCGGACTTTACCTTCGGCGTCACGCCCTTCAGCGCAGCGCGGAGCCGCTCGTCTTCAAGGGTCTCGCCGGCGATGCCGAGCGCGGTCAGGATCGGCACGCCATTGCCGAGCAGCGTGCCGAAGGTGCGGGAAAAGCGCGCCAGGTTGTAGTCGTGGCGAACCCGCCCGAGCAGCGGCAGCCGCGCCAGACGACCCTGCAGCCAGCGGCGGCCGGCGTCCTGCCGCAGCCAGCGCGCGAACACAAAGCCGCCGATCACCGCCACCGCCAGCAGGTACAGGCCGTAGCCGGAGACCAGGTTGCCGGCCCCGAGGACCACCCGCGTCGACAGCGGCAGCGCCTCGTGGGCGTCGCGGAACAGTGTCTCGAACTGCGGCACGATGAACAGCAGGATGCCGAGCACCGACAGCACCGCCACCGCCAGCAGGATCGCCGGGTAGATCAGCGCCGAGACCACGCTCTCGCGAAGCGCGCGCATCCGCTCCAGGTGCTCGACCAGCCGCGTCAGCACCGCGCCTAGCTGGCCGCTGGCTTCGCCCGAGCGGACCATGTTGATGTAGAAGGCGCCAAAGAGGTCCCCGCGCGCGGCCAGCGCACGCGACAACGGCATGCCGCCCTTGACCGCTTCGAGGACCTCGCCGATCAGCGTCGTCACCGAGGGCCGGTGGTCCATGCCGCGCAGCACCCGCAGCGCGTTGTCCAGCGGCAGGCCGGCGCGCAGCATCACCGCCAGCTCGGAGGTCAGCGACAGCACATCGGCGCGGGTCGGCCGGTCGGCGCCCATCCGGAAGCGGCCGAGGGCCTTCGGCGCCGCGGCAACGGCGGGGGTCGCGACATCGTCGAAAACGCCGACCGGCGTCAGGCCCTGGTCGACGAGCCGGCGGATCGCCTCTTCGCGGCTGCGCGCCTCGATCCTGCCTTCGATGACGCCGCCGGCGCCGGCCGCCTTGTAGGCGAACTCAGCCATCGCCGGCTCCCGCGCCAGCCGCCGCCATGGCGTCAGCCTTCATTCTGGTCCTGGGTCACGCGCATGACCTCTTCCAGACTGGTCTGGCCGGCAGCCACCTTGCGCAGGCCGTCCTCGTGCAGCGACACCAGCCCGCTCCTGCGAGCGATCTCCTGCAGCTGCGAAGCATCGGCGCCGCGCAGGATCGCCTCGCGCACCGGCTCGTCGACGACCAGCAGTTCGTGGATCGCCGCCCGGCCCCAGTAGCCGGTGCCGCGGCACTGCGTGCAGCCGGCCGCCGCCTGCGGCACCTGCCCCGGCTGCAGGAAACGGCCGAGGCCGCTCGTCGCGATCACTTCCGGCAGCAGCTCGGCCGGCTTGCGGCAGTGCTCGCACAGGCGCCGCACCAGCCGCTGCGACAGCACGCCGTTCACCGTCGAGGTGATCAGATAGCTCTCGACGCCCATGTCCTTCATCCGCACCACGGCGCTCGCCGCCGTGTTGGTGTGCAGCGTCGACAGCACCAGGTGGCCGGTCAGCGCCGACTGCACGGCGATCTGCGCCGTCTCGCCGTCGCGCATCTCGCCGATCATGATGATGTCCGGGTCCTGGCGAAGGATCGACCGCAGCGCGCTGGCGAAGGTGAGCCCGATCTGCGGATGGACATGGATCTGGTTGATGCCTTCGAGCTGGTACTCGACCGGATCCTCGACGGTCAGGATCTTCAGCGCGTTGGCATCGAGCTTCGACAGCGCGCCGTACAGCGTCGTCGTCTTGCCCGAGCCGGTCGGCCCGGTCACCAGCAGGATGCCGTGCGGCCGCGCCAGCAGCGCCTCGAAACGCCCCAGCGTGTCGGGGCTGAAGCCCAGTTCGGCCAGCGAGAAGCGCACGCTGGCGCGGTCCAGCACGCGCAGCACGACGCTTTCGCCATAAACCGTCGGCACGCTGGAAACACGCAGGTCGAGCTCGCGGCCCTTGACCCGCATCTTGATGCGGCCGTCCTGCGGCAGCCGCCGCTCGGCGATGTCGAGTTGCGCCAGCAGCTTGACGCGCGAGACCACGGCCGCGGCCAGTCGCGGTTCGACGACTTCGAAGGTGTCGATCTCGCCGTCGACGCGGTAGCGCACATGCAGGCCGTCGTCGAAGGGCTCGAGATGGATGTCCGAGGCCCGCAGGTCGGTGACGCGGCTGATCAGCACGTTGACCAGGCGGATGACCGGCGCTTCACTGGCGAGGTCGCGCAGATGCTCGACGAAATCGGTCGCCGAGGCGCTGTCGGATTCTTCGGCGTCCTCGTCGTCCGGCGCGCCGGCCTCGTGCGCCCGCGCCAGCGCCGCCTCGATCTCCGACTCGATGCCGATCGCCGGCACCGGCGCAAGGCCGCTCGCCAGCCGCAGCGCCCGCAAGGCGAACTCGTCCTGCGGCGTCGCCATCGCCACCCGCAGTTCGTTGTCGCGGATCGCGAGCGGCAGAATGCGATGGGTGCGGAAGAAGGCGGGCGCCACGTTCCCGACCTCGGGCGGCACTTCCGGATAGGCTCCGGCGAGCACCAGCGGCAGTTGCAGCTGCGCCGCCAGCGCGGTGGCCACGTCGAGTTCGGACACCAGCCCCAGCCTGACCAGCACGCGGCCGAGCAGACCGCCGGTCTCGCGCTGCGCCGTCAGGGCGCGATCGAGATCGCGCGCGGCGAGCTTGCCCTCGGCAACCAGGCGCTGCCCGAGCAGAGGTCGTGCTTCGACAGTCGTAGAAGTGGTCTTTTCAGCGATCAGCACGTTGGATGGCCGCGACAGCCGCGGCAGACGTTCGGTCGACGAGCAGGGGCCCGGGCAGGGGCAGAGCCCGGCGAAGCTACCCTGCACCGGGGTTACCGACCGGCAAAGTTTGTCACGAATCGTGTCGAAGTCGCCTGTAAACCGTTGCGTCTAAAGCGAAAGCAGGTCCTTGACCCGCGCCGCGACCCGCGCCGTTGCGCCGCGATGAGTCGGCGCAAAGCGCAGCGCCGCGTCGCGCATGGCCGCTCGCTGCTTCGGGTCGGCGGCCAGCGCGGCCATCGCCGCCAGCGCGGCATCGGCGTCGCACACCTGCAACGCGGCGCCGGCCGCCAGCGCATCGGCGATCACCTGGGCGAAGTTGTAGGTGCTGGGTCCGACGATCACCGGCGTGCCGACGGCGCAGGCCTCGATCAGGTTGTGGGCGCCGAAGTTGCGCAGGCTGCCGCCGATCAGCGCCACGTCGGCCGCGGCGTAGTAAAGCGCCATCTCGCCCATCGTGTCGCCGAGCAGCACGGTGCCGGCCTGCACGTCGGCCGGCCAGGGCGCCTGCGAGCGGCGGCGGCAGGCGAGGCCCGCGCCTTCGATCAGCTTCGCCACCTCGTCGAAGCGCTGCGGGTGCCGCGGCACCAGCAGCAGCACCGGTTCGACGGCGAAGCCCGCGTGCGCCTGGCGCAGAGCCTCGAGCAGCATGGCTTCCTCGCCTTCTCGCGTGCTGGCAAAGAGCCATACCGGTCGCCCGCCCCAGGACGCGCGCAGCGCCCGCCCGGCAGCCACCCGCGCGTCATCGACCGCCAGGTCGAACTTCAGGTTGCCGGTGACGCAGAGCGTGCCGGTGTACCAGGGCGCGATGCGGGCGCGATCGGCTTCGCTCTGTGCCGCAATGACCGCGAATCCCTGCACGGCGGGCCGCAGCAGCGGCTCGAAGCGCCGGCCGCGTGCCGCCGACTTCTCCGACAGACGGGCATTGGCCAGCAGCACCGGCACGCCGCTCCCGCGGGCGACGTGCAGCAGGTTGGGCCAGATCTCGGTTTCCATCACGACGCCGGCCGCCGGCCGTGTCTGGCGGAAGAAGCGCTCGACCGCGCCGCGCCGGTCGTAGGGCAGGTAGCGCTGCGCCACGCGGCCGGGCAGCGCCGCGGCGATCGAGCCGCCTACGGCGCGGCCGGTCGGCGTCATGTGTGTCAACAGGAAGACGGCTTCGGGCAGTTCCAGCGCCAGCCGTTCGATAAGGGGCTGCGCCGCCCGCGTTTCGCCGACCGAGACGGCATGGACCCAGATCAGCGGCCGCCCGGCTGGCGGCGGCGCACCGTGCCCGAGGAAGCGCTCTGCCCAATGCTGCCGGTACTCGCGCTGCCGCAGGCTGCGCCAAAGCAGGTACAGCGCCGCGAACGGCAGCGCCACCCACCACAGGGCCGAGTACACAGTCAGGGCGAGGCGCTCCTTTCCTGTCATGCGCTTGCCGCGAGCAGGCGGTCGATCGCGGCGACCGCCTCTGCCGCCGGCGGCACGGCCTCGACGCCGCCGAGGCTGGCGCAGGGGGCTCCTCCGGTGATGCCGACCAGCGCCGGGTCGTAGTCGCAGAAGATGCCGAGGGTCGGGCTGCCCAGTGCCGCGGCCAGGTGCGACAGTCCTGTGTCGAGGCCGACCACGAGGCGCGCGCCGGCTAGAGCCGCGGCAACGGCATCGAGACCGCAACGCGGCGCCACCTGGCTGCCCGCCATGCCGGCGGCGCGGCGCCGCGTGGCCTCCTCCTCCTGCGCGCTGCCGGCGAAGAGCCACAGCGTCAGCCCGCGCGCATGCAGAGCAGCCGCCACCGCCTGCCAGCGGTCGTCAGGCCACAGCTTGCTGGCGCGGCTGGCGTTGGTCAGCAGCACCGCATAGGGCGGCGCAACGGCGGCGGCGAGTCCGCCCGCAAGCACTGGCGGCAGCGCGAGGCCGAAGTCCGGCGGCGACCCGGCATCGGTGGCCAGCGCCGCGGCGCCGAGGGCGCGATTGCGCGCAATGGCATGCTGGCCGCGGGGCATGGTCACGGTGTGGGTGTACAGCAGCGATGCGAGCACTTCCCGGGCGCTGGCGCGGTCCGGACCCCAGCGCGGCCCGCGAGCCCAACGCGCCATCCAGGCGCTCTTCAGCAGGCCCTGGCAATCGAGGATCGCGTCATAGCGCCGCTCGTGAAGCGCGGCGCGGGCGTGGCGCAGTTCGCGCCAGGTGCGCGGCGACAGCGGTGACTTGCGCCAGCGCCGCAGCGCCACCGTGATTACGCGGTCGATCGCCGCATGCAGCCGCGGAATTGCGGCGAAGCCTTCCTCTACCAGCCAGTCGATCGTCGCCTCCGGATGGCGGCGCCGGATGTCGCTGGCCAGCGGAAGCGCGTGCACCACGTCGCCCATCGACGAGGTCTTGACGATCAGCACCCGCGGGCCGCCGGTCGGACTACCTTCTCGCCGGCGCTCGAAGGATTCGCGCTTGGGAAGGCCCGGCGCGCTTGTCGGACTAACTTCTCGCTGGCGCTCGAAGGACTCGCGCTTGGGACGGCCCGGCGCGCTCGGCGGCATGGCGCGGCGGTCGCGGACCCGGCCGCCTTCAGAAGGGCAGCTTGGCGTCGGGCTTGACGGCCAGCAACGCCTGCCGGAATTCGCCCTGGATCCGCGCCAGCGCGGCGGCGTCGTCGGCCTCGAAGCGAAGTACCACTACCGGCGTGGTGTTCGACGACCGCGCCAGGCCAAATCCGTCGGCGTACTCGACACGCACGCCATCGATGGTGATGATCTCGCGCGCGCTGTCGAACTTCGCCTCGCGCTGCAGGCGCTCGACCAGCGCGAAGTTCTCGCCCTCGGCGGTCTTGACCTGCAGTTCCGGGGTGGCAACGGAGTCGGGCAGCGCGTTGAGCACCGCCGAGGGATCGGCCTCGCGCGACAGCAGTTCCAGCAGCCGCGCGCCAGCGTACATGCCGTCGTCGAAGCCCGGCCAGCGGTCGTTGAAGAAGATATGGCCGCTCATCTCTCCGGCCAGCGGCGCCCCGGTCTCCTTCAGCTTCGCCTTGATCAGCGAATGTCCGGTGCGCCACATCGTCGGCCGGCCACCGTGGGCGGTGATCTCGCGCGCAAGATGGCGCGAGCACTTGACGTCGAAGATGATCTCGGCGCCCGGGTTCTCGCGCAGTACGCCGCGGGCGAACAGCATCATCTGCCGGTCCGGAAAGATGATCTGGCCGTCCTTGGTGACGACGCCCAGGCGATCGCCGTCGCCGTCGAAGGCCAGGCCAAGTTCCGCATCGGTCTCGCGCAGGCAGCGGATAAGGTCCTGCAGGTTCTCCGGATGCGCCGGATCGGGATGGTGGTTCGGGAAGCTGCCGTCGACCTCGCAGAACAGTTCGACCACCTCGCAGCCGAGCATCCGGTAAAGCGCCGGCGCGAAGGCGCCGGCGACACCGTTGCCGCAGTCCACCGCGATCTTCATCGGCCGCGCCAGTTTCACGTCGGTGCCGATGCGCTGGAAATAGGCATCGCGCACGTCGGCCGTGCGCAGCGTGCCGTGCTTCTCGGCACGCGGCAGCGCGTCGCCGTCGATGCGCCGGCGCAGGTCCTGGATCGACTCGCCGTACAGCGTCGTGCCCGCGAGCATCATCTTCAGGCCGTTGTACTCGGGCGGGTTGTGGCTGCCGGTGATCTCGACGCCAGAGCCGGTGCCGAGCACATGGGTGGCGAAGTACAGCAGCGGCGTGGCCACCATGCCGACGTCGATGACGCCGGTGCCGCTGGAGCGGATGCCCTCGATTAGCGCGTCGCGCAGCTTCGGCCCCGACAGCCGGCCGTCGCGGCCGACGGCGATGTCGTGCACGCCCATCGCGGCCGCCTCGGCGCCGAGCGCGGCGCCGATCAGCCGCACGGCCTCGGTCGTCAACGTCCTGTCGACGATGCCGCGGATGTCGTAGGCCTTGAACAGAGATGCGTCGATCTGGGACACCATGGCGAGGCGGTAAACCTGCGTTGCGGAAGAATCGTTCGCCGCCCATCGCAGGCGCCTGCAGCAGGCACCGACGGCGGCTCGCGGCGATTGTACGGTCGCCCGGCCGGACACCGCCCGAAAACGCATCGGCGATAATTTGCGCGGCCTGCCTGCTGCCCGCGTGGTTTCGCTCCGCGCAGCATGGCCTTCCAGGGAGATACGACAAGATGCTTGCGGTGATTCTGTCCGGCGGCTCCGGCACGCGGCTGTGGCCGGTTTCGCGCGAGGCGATGCCGAAGCCGTTCATGCGCCTGGGCAACGGCGCCTCGCTGCTGCAGCGAACGCTGACGCGCGCCGTGGGCGCCGGCTGCAACGAGTGCCTGATCGTCACCAACCGCGAATACGGCTTCCGCACCGGCGAAGAGGTCGAGGCGATGCGCAAGGACGCGCCGCGTTCGACCCACCTGATGCTCGAGCCGGTCGGTCGCAACACGGCGCCGGCGATCGCCGCCGCGGCGGTCTGGGCGCTGGACGCGGGCCATGGCGAGGAGCCGCTTCTGGTTCTGCCTGCCGACCACCTGATCCAGGACGAAGCGCGCTTCGCGGCGCTGGTCCGGCAGGCCGGCACGCTCGCCAGCGCCGGCCGTATCGTGCTGTTCGGCATCCGGCCGACGATGCCGGAAACCGGCTTCGGCTATCTCGAATGCGGCGATGCCGGCACCGATGGCTCGGCCGCGGTCCGCCGCTTCGTCGAGAAGCCGGACGCCGCCAAGGCCGCCGAGTACCTCGCCTCCGGCCGCTTCCTGTGGAACAGCGGCATGTTCTGCTTCACCGCGGCGACGATCGTTGCCGCGCTCGAAAGGCACGCGCCGGAGGTCGTTGCCGCCGTGCGGGCGGCGCTGGCGGCGGCGAAGAACGACGCCCGCTTCGCGCACCGCGTCGAACTCGATCGCGCCGCCTTCGAGCAGGCACCGAACATCTCGATCGACTACGCGGTGATGGAGCGCGCCGACAACGTCGTGGCCCTGCCCGGCGACTTCGGCTGGAGCGACATCGGCTCGTGGAAGGCCGTGGCGCAGGAGCTGCCGGCCGATGCGTCCGGCAACACGGTGAGCGGCGAGGTCGTGCTCGCCGATTGCAGCAACACCCACGTGCAGAGCGAGGACCGGCTGGTGGCGGCGGTCGGCCTGCGCGACATCGTCGTCGTCGACACCCCCGATGCGCTGCTGGTCTGCGACCGGCACTCAACGCAGAAGGTCAAGGACGTGGTGGTCGAACTGAAGCGGCGCGACCACGAGGCGCACAAGCTGCACCGCACCGTGTCGCGTCCCTGGGGCACCTACACGACGCTGCAGGAAGGGCCGCGCTTCAAGATCAAGCGCATCGAAGTCAAGCCGGGCGCGTCGCTGTCGCTGCAGATGCACCATCACCGCAGCGAGCACTGGGTGGTCGTCAGCGGCACGGCGCAGGTGCAGGTGGGCGACCGGTCGGTGCTGCTGGCACCGAACGAATCGACCTACGTGCCCGTGGGCAGCCAGCACCGGCTGGAGAACCCCGGCCGCGTGCCGCTGACATTGATCGAAGTGCAGTGCGGCGACTATGTCGGCGAAGACGACATCGTCCGCTTCGAGGACAAGTACGGCCGCACGGCTTGAGCAAATGAACGGTGAGACGACCGCCGCCTGGCAGGCGCTGCGACGGCACCGCGAGGCGCTGGCCGGCTTTCGCATCTGCGATGCGAAGGGGTTGCGGCCCTGGCGCGTCGAGGCCGCAGGCATCGAGGCCGACCTGTCGCGCAACCTGGCGACCTCGGAAACGAGGTCGCTGCTGCTGTTGCTGGCAGAAGCCGCCGGGCTGCCGCGCTGGCGCGACCGCCTGTTCGCCGGCGAGCCGATCAACACCACCGAAGGCCGGCCGGCCTGGCACACGGCGCTGCGCTCGCCGCCGGCCGACGCCGCGGTGGCGGCGACGGTGGCGCAACAGTGCGCGGCGATGCTCGGATTTGCCGAGCAGCTGCGCACCGGCAGAGTTCTCGGCGGCAGCGGCCGGCCGATCGACACCGTGGTCGCCATCGGCATCGGCGGTTCCGAT
>Ga0105090_10001118_pt1 | contig 14216 bp, 12 predicted proteins | sample PPLLak3March2015_FD_79110 | JGI IMG/M metagenome (GOLD analysis project Ga0105090, IMG submission 79110) | Freshwater sediment microbial communities from Prairie Pothole Lake near Jamestown, North Dakota, USA - PPLs Lake P7 Core (1) Depth... | ecosystem: Environmental > Aquatic > Freshwater >... | reverse complement strand
TAAATCCGGATCGGGGAAATAACGGTAGTCGTTGGCGTCTTCCTTGGTGCGCATAGTGCGTGTTTCATCTTTATTGGCATCATACAGACGGGTTTCCTGCCGGATCGAACCGCCGTCTTCAAGGATTTCAATTTGCCTTCTGGCTTCATAATCGATGGCTTTTTCCAAAAAACGGAATGAATTCAGGTTCTTGATTTCGCAGCGTGTGCCGAGTTTTTCCGTGCCGCGCGGGCGTACCGAGACATTCGCATCGCAGCGAAATGAGCCTTCCTGCATGTTGCCGTCGCAAATGCCGATCCAGCGCACCAGTGCATGCAATGTTTTTGCGTACGCTACCGCTTCCGCGCTGCTGCGCATGTCCGGCTCGGAGACGATTTCCAACAAAGGTGTGCCGGCGCGATTCAGATCAATGCCGCTCATGCCATGGAAATCTTCGTGCAGAGACTTTCCGGCATCTTCTTCCAGATGCGCACGGGTCAGACGGACGTTCTTTTCAGTGCCATCGACTTGAATCTGAATGTTACCGCCTTGCACCACCGGCAACTCGTATTGACTGATTTGGTAGCCTTTGGGCAAATCAGGATAAAAATAATTCTTACGTGCGAAAATGGAAGGCGAGTTAATTTTCGCTCCCACCGACAGTCCCAGTTTAATCGCCCGTTCCACCGCGCCTTTATTGAGTACCGGCAAAACGCCCGGAAGTGCCAGATCGATTACGCTTGCCTGGGTATTCGGCGCTGCGCCATAGGCGGTGGATGAGCCTGAGAAAATTTTGGACTGCGTTGAAAGTTGAGCATGTACTTCAAGGCCGATGACAATTTCCCACTGCATGATGTATTTTCCGACTAAATTGATATTTTCAGGAATGAACGATTGGTTTAAACGGGCGACTGCAAATGCCAGCCGGTTGCCAGTTGATATTGGTGCGCGACATTGAGCATTTGCGCTTCGCTGAAGTAATTGCCGATGATATGTAAACCGACCGGCCGGGTTTTGTCGCCAAAACCGACCGGGATCGACATGGCCGGCATTCCGGTAAGATTGGCCGCGCTGGTATAAATGTCCGACAAATACATCTGAATCGGATCACCGCTTTTTTCTCCCAGATTAAAAGCCACGGTGGGGGTGGTGGGCCCCATGATAATGTCGCATTGTTTGTAAGCTTCGGCAAAATCCTGCGCGATCAGGCGGCGCAGCTTTTGCGCCTTAATATAATAAGCATCGTAATAACCATGCGATAAAACGTACGTGCCGATCAGAATACGCCGTTTCACTTCGGCACCAAAACCTTCCGCGCGCGATTTGCGGTACATGTCGGCCAGATCGCCGTACGATTTGGCACGATGGCCATAGCGCACGCCGTCAAACCGGGATAAATTGCTCGATGCTTCAGCAGGTGCCAGCACATAATAAACGGGGATCGACAGCGGTGCGTTCGGCAGCGAAACTTCAACGGTTTGTGCACCCAGTTTGCGGTATTCATCCAATGCCTTTTCAATCGCACTTTCGACATCCTTACTCATGCCCTCGGCGAAATATTCCTTCGGCAGGCCAATGCGCAGGCCAGCTAATGGTTTTTGCAGATCTCGCGTGTAGTTTTCGACATCTCTTTGCAGGCTGGTTGAGTCGCGCGGATCAAACCCGACCATGACATTCAGCAGCAGCGCCAGATCTTCTGCTGATTTGGCCATGGGCCCGCCCTGATCCAGGCTGGAGGCGAAGGCAATCATGCCGTAGCGGGACACCAGTCCGTAGGTCGGTTTAATTCCCGAGATTCCACACAATGCAGCCGGTTGGCGAATGGAGCCACCGGTATCGGTACCGGTTGCTGCAGGCGCCAGTCTTGCTGCAATTGCGCAAGCTGCACCACCTGAACTACCGCCAGGAACGGCAGCAATATCCCACGGGTTTTTTACCGGTCCGTAAAATGACGTTTCATTGCTTGATCCCATGGCGAATTCATCCATGTTGGTCTTGCCGATATTGACCGCGCCCGCTTGATTGAAACGTTCAATGACGCTAGCATCATACGGCGAGACAAAATTCGACAGCATTTTTGAGCCGCAGGTTGTCAGCCAGCCTTTGGTACAGAAAATATCTTTCTGCGCAATGGGGATGCCGGTCAATGGACCTGCTTGTCCGGAAGCGAGTATTTTGTCTGCAGCCCGCGCTTGTGTAAGGCTTATTTCTTCATTAACTGTAATAAACGCATTGTATTTAGGGTTAAACTCCTTGATGCGCTTGAGAAACTCTGTTGTCAGTTCAGTGCTGGAAATCTTTTTTTCGGCAAGCTGAAGGGAGAGCTGTTTAAGACTGGCATTAAACATGGCATTTACTGATAGAGAAAAATAAAATGTTGCGTATAATTATCGTTTTTAAATTCTAAGATAGTTCTTCCGGTTCACTTCGTTGAAGTGGTTTTTAGTCTATTCAATAACTTGTGGAACCAGATAGAGACCGGCTTCGACTTGTGGCGCTATCGATTGATACAATTCACGCTGGTCGGTTTCAGTGACCTCATCTTCACGTAAGCGTTGTGTGACACTTTGGGCGTGAGACATGGGTTCTACTGTCGAGGTATCGACTGCTTGCATGGTTTCAATCAGATTGAAAATTCCGGATAACTGAATCAAAGTTTCTTTTGCTTCATCTTCATCAATCTCAATATAAGCAAGATCAGCTATACGTTTTACATCATTAACAGACAAAGTCATTTTATATGGGTAACCTTATATTCAAATAAGTATTAGGGTATCATGCCCAGTTTAACTGGCGTATTATTTTTTGAAGGCTTTAATTATTATTCGCTCTCACATAATTACTAATAACGGATTCTGCCACTATGTTTAATTTCTTGAACAACAATATTCTTGGAAGCTATTTCTCAACAGATATGGCGATCGATCTGGGCACAGCGAATACGCTGATTTATGTCCATGGCCAAGGAATCGTGTTGGATGAACCCTCTGTAGTAGCAATCCGCGAAGAAAGCGGCGCCAATGGCAAGAAAATGATTCAGCAAGTAGGTCTTGCAGCCAAGCAAATGCTAGGCCGCACACCGGGTAATATTACGGCCATCCGTCCGATGAAAGACGGTGTGATTGCGGATTTTACGGTGACTGAGCAGATGCTCAAGATGTTTATCCGGAAAGTGAACCCTCCCCGGTTGTTTTCAGCCAATCCGCGTATTGTTATTTGTGTGCCTTACGGTTCTACGCAAGTGGAACGCCGTGCTATTCGTGAAGCTGCTTACGGTGCTGGCGCGCGCACAGTTGAGTTGATTGAAGAGCCCATGGCAGCCGCATTGGGTGCTGATATGCCGGTTGAATCACCTACCGGTTCCATGGTGGTTGACATTGGCGGCGGCACCACGGAAGTCGGCGTCATCTCGTTGGGCGGTATCGTTTATTCTAATTCTGTGCGCGTGGGCGGGGATAAATTTGATGAAGCAATCATTAATTATATCCGCCGTAATTATGGCATGTTGATCGGTGAAGTTACCGCAGAAAACATCAAAAAAGAAATTGGCTCCGCTTTTCCGGGATCTGAAGTACGGGAAATTGAAGTGAAAGGCCGCAACCTTGCTGAGGGAATACCGCGTAGCTTCACTATTTCCAGTAATGAGATTCTGGAGGCACTGGCGGAACCTCTGAACAGTATTGTCAGCGCGGTTAAATCGGCTCTGGAACATACCCCGCCGGAATTAGGTTCGGATATCGCCGACAAAGGCATGGTCATGACCGGTGGCGGCGCTTTGTTACGCGATATTGATCGTTTGATAATGGAAGAAACCGGCTTATCCGTCATTGTCGCCGATGATCCGCTCACCTGTGTGGTGCGAGGGGCTGGTATTGCTCTGGAAAACATGGACCGGTCGATTGGTATTTTTGCCCGTGACTAAACACATTGAATCAGTAAACTTTTTTCTTATTTTATAGACTGACTCATACACAAAACCAGATTCGTAAATACTGGACGTAATGGAAACAGCTCCTCAGTTTTTCAGACATGGCCCAGGTCCGTTTGCACGGCTGTTTGTATTCGCTTTGTTATCCTGTTTACTCATTGCTGGAGATGTGCGTTTTAAATATTTTCCTCAATTGCGTCAGGCTATTGGTGTAATTATTTTTCCATTGCAGAAGATTGCCTATATCCCAGCCAATATTTATGATCAAGTGGAGGAGTTTATAGCCAGTTTCTACTTGCTGGAAGAAAACGTAAAACTGAGACTGCTATATCTCGAGAATCGGGAGCAACTTCTAAAATTACATTCACTGGAAGCAGAGAATATTCATTTACGCCAGTTACTCGGAGCGGTGCAACAAATTGAAAACAAAACCAGAACCAAGACAGTTTTGGCTGAAATTCTGTATACCCCGCGTGATCCGTTCAATCATAAAATCACCTTGAATAAAGGCAGTCAACATCATATTCAACTCGGGCAGGCAGTTATTGATGATAAAGGCATCGTTGGGCAAATTACGCAGTTATATCCTTGGTCATCCGAAGTTACACTGCTTACCGATAGAGATCACTCCGTTCCCGTGCAAGTTGTCCGTAACAGTTTACGCTCTGTCGTTTCAGGTACTGGTAAAAATGACCAACTGGAAGTGCGTTATCTATCGGTGAATACTGATATCCAGAAAGGCGATCAATTGGTCACTTCTGGAATCGGAGGAGTTTATCCGCCCGGTATTCCTGTTGCGACAGTATTGCGAATTGAACGAGACCCTACCGGTGATTTTGCCCAGATTATCAGTACACCGGTTGCCGGCGTGGACCGGAACCGGCAGGTTTTAATCCTGTCCCTGATTCAACCGGAATCCCATGATGCTTTAGAGATGCCTAAAATTGAATCCGGAAAGAACTAAAGACGACAGGTCAAATAAGGATAATTACTTTGGACAGGATGTGTACGTTCCTGCCAGTAATTGGTTTATTGCGGCAAGTTTGGTTATGGCTTTGATTCTGAATTTCCTGCCATTGCAAGGGGATATATTAATATTTCGCCCTGATTTCGTAGCGATTGCAATAGCCTATTGGAACATTAATCACCCGCACAAAATGGGAATGAGTGTGGCTTTCGGCATGGGATTAATGATGGATGTCGGCAACGCCGGTATATTGGGGCAGCATGCTTTAGCTTATTGTGTCATTGTTTACCTTACATTAATTTTCGGGCGGCGATTACGGTTATTTAATTCGATGCAACAAGCCCCTCAGGTTGGTTTGATATTATTGATAATGCAGATAGTCATTGTTCTGGTTGCAACCTCAGGCGGTTCAGCATTGCCCGATGGACAATATTTTCTTGCGGCGGTGTCGGGTACCTTGCTTTGGGCACCCGGTTCTTTCCTTTTATCGATGCTCCTGAAACAAAAATCAGATCCTGATGCGTTATGAAACGACATGTGGAACTGCGAAATCATCCTGTCGAATTACATAAATTCCGTTTTCGTCTCGCCATTTGCGCTTGTTTTGTACTTGTTCTTTTCTTGATACTCTACGTACGCTTCTATTATTTACAGGTTTCTCAACAAGAACACTATTACACGCTGGCGGAAGCAAATCGTATTTCCATTTCACCGCTGGTTCCCAATCGCGGCTTGATTTATGACCGCAATGGCAGGGCTCTGGCGCAGAACTATTCAGCGTACACGTTAGAAGTGATCCCTAGTAAAATCCAGAATATTGAATCGACACTGGATGAGCTGGCGGCAATTATTGAAATAACAACTACTGACCGTCAGCGGTTCAGGAAGCTGTTGAAGGAAAGTAAGCGATTTAATAGCTTGCCGATTCGCAGCCGTTTAACGGATGTGGAAATCGCAACTTTTGCGACTAATCGTTACCGGTTTCCTGGCATTGAAATCAAGGCGCGTGTGCTGCGTCAATATCCGGAAAAAGAAGTCGTATCGCATATCATCGGTTATATCAGCCGTATCAATGATCAAGATCTTGAGCAACTTGAACGCAATGAAGAGCTCAATAATTATCGAGGTTCTCTGCATATTGGAAAAATTGGCATTGAACAGAGTTATGAGAAGCAATTGCATGGCGTTACTGGTTTCGAGGAAGTAGAAACCGACGCAGCAGGCCGCTCCATTCGCGTTCTGTCACGTACACCATCCATTCCAGGTAATAATTTGATCCTTTCGATCGATCTCGGGTTGCAGGAAGCTGCAGAAAAAGCTTTTGGCGAGCGTCGTGGCGCATTGGTTGCATTGGATCCGAATAACGGCGAGGTGCTTGCTTTTGTCAGCAAGCCAGGCTATGACAATAATCTTTTTATCGGTGGTATTGATCAGGAAAACTGGAGCCTGTTGAACAATTCGATTGATAGGCCACTGAACAACCGGGCATTACGGGGTGTTTATCCGCCTGGATCAACCTTTAAACCTTTTATGGCATTAGCAGCGCTTGAGCTTGGGAAACGTACACCGGAATATAGTATGAGCGATCCCGGATACTTTTCATTGCCTGGTGTAGAGCGCCGCTATCGCGATTGGAAACCGGGCGGTCATGGTAGAGTTGATTTGCATAAATCATTAGTTGTTTCATGCGATACCTATTATTACAGTCTTGCCAATGATCTGGGAATAGACAATATACACAACTTCATCGGTCAATTTGGATTGGGTAAGAAAACAGGTATTGATATAGAAGGTGAGGTTTCTGGGCTGCTGCCATCGTCTGCCTGGAAAATGAGTCAATATAAGCAAAAATGGTATGCCGGGGATACCATTTCTGTTGCAATCGGTCAGGGCTATAATCTGACCACACCTTTACAGCTTGCTTTTGCCACTATGATCATCGCAAATAATGGCAAAGCTTATCTTCCCCGTCTGGTAAAACAAATACAAAACAGTGAGACCGGGGATGTCGAGGATATTCCCGGAAAGCTACTCTACAGTCTGAATTTGAAACCCAGAAATCTTGAAATAGTCAAGAATGCATTGGTTGATGTCACCCGTCCTGGCGGTACAGCTGCAAAAGCCGCTATCAACGCAAGTTATACCTTTGCAGGTAAAACAGGTACATCACAAGTAATCGGTATTAAGCAGGGCGAACGGTACAATGAAAAATCTATTAATGAGCGTCACCGTGACCATGCCATGTTTATTGCTTATGCGCCAGCGGAGAACCCGAAAATTGCATTGGCGGTACTGGTTGAGAATACTGGAACCGGCGGTTCAACCGCAGCACCTATCGCCAGACAAGTATTTGATTATTATTTATTAGGGAAATTGCCTGAAGCGACTGTTGCAAAATTAAATGAGTCTGTTGAAGAACATGTTCATGATCATCTCTAAAAGATAGGGTTGGCGATTGGTTAAACAATCCATTAAACGCTAACAGTTGACTAAATCTAAGCATGATAGAAATTAAAAAAATCTGGCACTATCTCACACGCTACATGGATAGTTTTCTGTTGACGGGAATACTTATATTGATGGCTGTGGGGTTGATTGTGCTCTACAGTGCCACAGGCGCAAATATGAGTAGAGTCAGTAATCAAATAATCAACATGTTGGTGGCCTTGGTGGTCATGTGGCTGGTTGCCAATATTCCTTTGCAACAAATCATGCGTCTGGCACTACCGATGTATATAGTGGGACTCGTCTTACTAATCGGTGTTGCCTTGTTTGGAGAAATCAACAATGGTGCGAGGCGTTGGCTCAATATCGGAGTAACAAGAATTCAACCATCCGAATTGATGAAGATTGCCATACCGTTGATGATGGCCTGGTATTTCGACAAACACGAAATCACCTTACGGTTAAAAGATTATCTTGGTGCAACGGTACTGTTAATGTTGCCGGTTTTGTTGATTCTGCGGCAACCGGACTTGGGCACCGCATTATTAATTACGGCCAGCGGTTTTTATGTATTATTTTTGGCTGGATTATCCTGGCGCATTATTGCCGGATTGGTGATAGCGGCAGCGGCTAGCCTGCCGGTATTTTGGTCGATCATGCATGATTACCAGCGACGGCGTATTATGACATTGCTTGATCCTTCACAAGATCCACTCGGTGCTGGTTATCACACCATACAATCAACCATCGCGATTGGTTCTGGTGGTATTGTTGGTAAAGGCTGGCAAAATGGCACACAAGCGCAATTGGATTTTTTGCCGGAACAGAGCACTGATTTTATTTTTGCAGTTTTTTCCGAAGAGTTCGGCCTCATTGGTAATACCATACTATTATTCTTATATCTAATAGTCATTGCGCGTTGCATGGTGATTACGGCCAATGCTTCGACACAGTTTACTCGCTTGATTGCTGGATCAATTACACTGACTTTCTTTACGTACATTTTTGTTAACATGGGAATGGTTAGTGGTATCCTTCCTATTGTAGGGGTTCCGCTTCCACTCATCAGCTATGGAGGTACATCGATGGTGACAATGTTGCTTGGTTTTGGTATTTTGATGAGTATTCAAACACATCCTAAACTAGTTAAAACATGACAAACACTAATTCCGCGTTCCAGAAAGCTTGTAACTATTTGTCTATAGTATCGACACCGGTTAATGGATTGGCCTCGGCAATGGTCTTTGCTTTGTTATCGGCTTGCAGCAGCACGCCGCAATACACAGGTGCGCTGCCGCAAAAAGATGCATCTTCTGCTTCAATTCCTCACCCAGGGCCAAGTCCGGTAGCTAGAAAAGGAGGAGGATATTATCTGGATGATGGCCCGGGAGATAATCCGCCGCCCGATCTGCATTTAGTTCCAGACGCCATACCCAGAGCTGAATCGCTGCGACCAGCCAATATGCAGCCGTATGTTGCACTAGGGAAAAATTTTAAACCCATGACTGAACTTCGTCCCTATAAAGAACGCGGAACCGCCTCATGGTATGGTCGACGCTATCATGGAAACAATACGGCATCGGGGGAGGTTTACGACATGTATGCAATGACGGCGGCTCACCCGACATTACCGTTACCCAGCTATGTCCGGGTAACCAATCTGGAGAATGGCAAGTCTGTGATTGTGCGTCTGAATGATCGTGGACCATTTCTATCCGATCGCTTAATCGATCTTTCTTATACGGCGGCTTATAAACTGGGAATACTGGCTGGTGGAAGTGGCCGGGTTGAGGTTGAAAGCATATTGCCTGGTGATGGTAACGCGATCAGACTGGCTGTTTCCAAACCATCGGCATCGTTGCCCGTTGCAGATAGTAATACGGAAATGAATATGGTTTACCTGCAACTGGGCGCATTTGGTTCATCGGATAATGCACATAATTTTCTTACACAGGTGCGGAAGAAACTTCCGTGGCTAAACGATACGGTCAGTATTACCCAAAATAATGGGTTGTACAAAATTCACGCGGGCCCCTATCCAGATCAGGTCGTTGCTAAGCTGGCAGCTAATACGATTACGCAACAGCTTGCGATAAAGCCTGTGTTGGTGACCGACTGATAAAGGCAAAAAAAATCCCTATTGCAAGCAATAGGGATTAAAGGGCCTCGTCATAAAATCATTCATCACAATCAGCAGGTCAAATGTAAAACATCTTCCTCAGTAAAGGCATCACTACATTTTTACATTCCGGCTTCGATGTTCCCGATCGATTGCGATCACACGATTTCAAGTTTAATACCTACTGAGAATTTTGAAGATGAAAACAGAGAGGGAATATACCGCTATATCTAAAGTATGCCTGTGACTTTTAGCACATCAGGAGTGAACAGTACTGTAAATCGGGAGCCTTGACCTTTCGTGCTTTCAAAGGATGCTGTCCATCCATAACGCTCACAGATACGTTGAACGATTTTCAAGCCTAATCCGACTCTATTGGTGTCGCCCGAATTGATCTTTGTATCATTTTTAAATATTCTGTCCGACGTAGGCATGTCAATGCCTCGGCCGGTATCCCTGACCGTTAGCTGATTGGACTCTAATGACACCGTGATAGTGCCCTGCTCGGTATAGCGAAATGCATTTCGTATCAGATTGGCAACAAGAACACTGAGAATGCCAGGAGGAGCCGACACCTTTAGTGGTTCTTTTTCCTCAACTACCACTTCGACCGGTTTATTTCCTAGCCATACACGTTGTTGCTCAATCACCTTGCGGATAACCGGTCCGATTTCGCAAGCGTCATTGTATTTGACTGATTCGTTATTGATCTGCGCCAATATTAAGAAAGTTTCTATTAATTCGGACATCTCTCCGACCGCACGTTGAATTCGCTGAATTCGCGCGTATTCCAAAGCAGATAAATCCGCTCTCGTGGCTAATACTTCTGCGGCCAAACTTATGTTGGTAATTGGGGTTCGTAATTCATGACTTACATTGCTTGCAAATTCCTTCTCGCGAATCAACAGATGTTGCAATTGTTCATGATAATGCTGTAATTGACGAGCCAGAACGCCTATCTCGTCGTCACCAAATTCTGATAAATCCAGCGATTCGCCTAGCTGATTCTTAAATGTCGTAATTTGGTGAGCGAGCCGTCTGATAGGGCTGATAACATAATTTGCCAACCCCCAGCCGATAACGAATGCAAGCATCAGGGCAGCAATCGAACATAACCAGACAAGGCGAATGAAATCACGTTCGCGGTTATGAATGCTAGTATCGTCGAACTGCACGGTGTACCGGGTATCGCCGATATGTTCGACCAATACCCGGTAATCTTGATTATCGTGCGTTACATCGTGTATGCCTTGGGGAAGGCTACGTATATGTTCAGGTATTTTGGTCGTTTCATCGCGTGATGTAACGTAAATAATGATCGTCGTGCGCGGATGGGAAAAACCGGGTATCTGTGCACTTTCAGCCTGTAATTGAAATTCCTTAAGTTCAGCGTATAGGATGTCATCGAGCATGTTTGTCTCGATTGATTTTAATGCAATAACCAACCCAAAACCAAACATAAGGGTTAATGCGGCTCCGAATAATAAAAACGTAAGGGTGATGCGTCGGCTTAGGCGTTTAGTCTTCTGCATTCTTATCCGTAAGTTTGAAACCAAAACCTCGCACAGTGTGTAAAAGCGGGCGATCAAATGGTTTGTCAACAATCTGGCGGAGATTGTAGAAATGGGTGCGTAAAGCATCACTTTCCGGAGGATTATCCTGCCAAACAACGTACTTGAGCTCTTCCCGAGGGATAGCCCGATGTGGGTTCTGCATCAAAAACATGAGCAATCGGAATAGCGTTGGATTGAGATCGATGCGCTTCCCAGCGCGATATGCTTTGTGAGCATCCACGTCGAGCAAGAGGTCTCCGATTTGTAATTGTGAAGCGGGTTTGCGGCGGATACGTTCGGATAAGATTTTAATGCGCGCGGTCAGTTCTTTTAGAGAGAAAGGTTTTACCAGGTAATCATCCGCGCCTGATTCGAAGCCTTCCAATTTATTCTCGATTGAATCCCTGGCGGTTAGCATGAGTACAGGCACTAACTGTTGTGCATCTTGGCGAATTCGGCGGCAGAGGGTGATGCCATCAATGTCCGGTAAACCTAAATCCAAGATGACTACGTCATAATCCTTCGTTATCGCCAGATTTAAGCCTGTCATGCCATCACTCGCCGTATCAATCGTATAACCCAAACCTTCCAAGTAATCACAGATGCTGGCGGCGATGTCTTGGTTGTCCTCTATGATAAGTACTTTCATGGAATGTTCCTAGGAGTCTGTCGGACTTAAGGTCAATCTACTGCGCCAGTGGGATAATGGTTCATATTTCCTCAATTTCTCGTTGCATAGATCGACTATGCGCCTGAAAATAGAGAAAATATGCACTCTTTCTCCCACTCGGCTCGCTACGATTGCTTAAGTCCGACAGACTCCTAGCTAAGATGAAAAGCCAAAAACAAGCAAAACAAGAATCTCGAAATTGACTGCACATAGAGATGCTGGAATATCGAGAAGGTACAAAAGTTCTCATATGGTTGCAATTTTAGCTATTGGTGATTACGTATCTGTATGGTATTTAGCGCAATTCCAACGTGCTCAATCATGTGTTATTAGGTTCATCCGGCAGCTATTGTTTCTCTGCACTATCATTAGACATCTCTAAAAACCCAAATTTCGTCACAACACTTTGTTGCTCGAGAAAAATGTCTCCTTACATATCAGATATATGCTGCGTCACCATTTTTTGCTCGTGCCTCGTGTTGTTTAGAACTTTGAATTTTTAGAGGCGCCCTATTGACGGTGCATTTTAGGATCGGTCATTTAATTGTTTATTCTTTATGCTTTTGGTGGACGAACCAATAGTATCGAAGAATTGACTTTTGCGATGAGCTGTTCGGCAACCGAGCCAACGATGAAACGCTCCAATCCTCTACGGTTGGATGTTCCTACTACCAGTAAGTCTGCATTCCAATCGGCGGTGGCAGCCGCGATAGCTTCGGCAATTCCATTCAAACCATACCCGGCTTCAGCTTCCAATAGACGGGTCTCGACATTCAATGCATTAATGGAAGACTTGGCTTGATTCAGTATCTCAGCACCCGTCTCTTTTTTGGTTATAGTATCGCTGCCTACGGAATGGACGATGCATAATGTTGCAGTATACGTATTGGCAATATTTTCTGCTTCCGCTAATGCCTGCTTAGCAGTTTTGCTACCATCGACAGCGACCATGATTCTTTTGTACATAGAGATACTCCCTCATGAATATTGATTCTGTTGGAGAGCAAAGTTTTAATATACTTTCTCTCGAACACTAAACTTTACTTAAATGTTAGGTAGAGATAATTATTGTAAATTGTTGCGGTCATTTTTTAGACTATCAAAATATCGTTTGACAACAGATTTAACTGACATATGTTCGTGTTGAGTATAGATCATGAAATGAACAATGGCGTGTATCGCCATGGCAACCAATAAGCCCTCAAAAATGCCAACCTGAAAGACCAAGCCGGCGGTTAAACACGCAAGCATTAACGCATAAGGGCCGTAATGCGTAACATGCACCAGCCCGGCAATCATTTTGTAGCCGGTAAACAACATGATCGCCGCTAATGAAAATTTCGGCAAATAATCCAGATACTGCGGGTTAAATGTAAAAAAACAAACCACAGAACCAATAATCAAAACAGAAAACTTGGTCATTGCGCCAGCCAGTTTATTGGTTGTGCTCTTGGCCAGACCATCCAGGTTGGTCATACCATGAAAAAAGCTTGAACCCATATTAGCTATCCAAATAGCGAGCAAGCTATTGTTACTATTAGTTTTGCGCTTTAATGGATCAATTTTTTCAATGGCCGCGTTACTCATGACTTGTTCAATGACGTCAACAATTGCTAGCATAGCGCAGAAAAGAACCATATAAACCAGCATCATAGGAGCGACATCCGCTACTGGTAATGGCAGCTTGAGATAAAGATCAACATCTTCCACAAAAATCATGGGCACAGTAACAAATTGTGCCAGTAACACACCGCCAATGATCAACACAAAATATGGAATGGCGGGTTGAGTATCTTTGAATTTGGAAAACAGAAGTAAAAATACGCCGAGACCGGCTGCAGAAATGGCGATCATCTGGATACGCGCGCTATTCCAGAACTCTTCGGTTATCGATTCTTCAGGTATTTCGTAGGTGAACTCGGAAAACTTCAATAATATTTTCAATCCCACACCTGCCAATAGCCCCTCAACCAGATAAACTGGAACTGCAATGAGCAGGTATCGTTGCCAGTTAAACTTCCAGATGACGGCTTGCATTGCTGCAGTGAGGAAGATACAGAATGCCATATTTTCCCATCCGAAACTGGCTACACCTAAGGCTAGCACAGGAGCCAGCCCTGCTGCAACGCCAGGTGAGCCGATATAATTACCTGGTTTAAACCAGGCATTGATCCAACCAATTAAAGAAGCAAACGCGACTGTGGCTAACGCGATTTTGATTGGATAATCGGACATAATCGCAATACCAATCGTTAATGGAATTGCCATAGCGCCAGTGATTAAACCTGCGGCAGTATCGCGCAATACGTACTGCGTCTGAAAGGCTGCTGATCCTGTGTCTTGTGTTTGCTGACTGCTTGAGGGCGACTTGTTTTCTGTTTGTGATTTCATGAGTTATTATTCCTCTAATTTAACAAATAATAGTGACATAACCTAACCCAAGTTTAACATCTGCCTAAAAACATTTATTATAATCAATCGATTGCGGTAGTATGGTTTTTTTTGTGCAAAAACAGCTTGCAATCCATTGATTCTAAAAGTATAAAAACGCATGT
>Ga0105090_10001117_pt1 | contig 14217 bp, 11 predicted proteins | sample PPLLak3March2015_FD_79110 | JGI IMG/M metagenome (GOLD analysis project Ga0105090, IMG submission 79110) | Freshwater sediment microbial communities from Prairie Pothole Lake near Jamestown, North Dakota, USA - PPLs Lake P7 Core (1) Depth... | ecosystem: Environmental > Aquatic > Freshwater >... | reverse complement strand
TCTTGCCCGAGCCGGTGGGGCCGACGCACAACAGCATGCCGAAGGGGCGCCGGATCGCGACCTGGATCTGCTCGAGGTTGCGCGCGCTCAGGCCCAGCTCGGCGAGCGGGATCGGCTTGCTCGACGTCAGCAGCCGCAGCACCGCGTCTTCCAGGTTGCCCAGCGTGGGGATGGTGGCCACGCGCAATTCCAGCCGCACGCCCTGCACGAACTTGGCAAAGTTGATCTTGCCGTCCTGCGGCTTGCGGCGTTCGCTGATATCCAGGTCGCACATGATCTTCAGCCGCGCGATCAGGGCACTGCGGTAGTTGTGCGGCAGTTCCAGGTAGGGCCGCAACTGGCCGTCCTTGCGGAATCGGATGCGCACCTTTTCGCGCCCGGCCGGGCATTCGATGTGGATGTCGGACACGCCCTGGTTGTGCGCCTCCAGGATCATGGAGTTGATGAGCCGCACCAGCGAGTTGTCGCTTTGCTCGATGGAGGCGTCTTCGTCGTCGTCCTGGCGGCCGTCGCCCTGCTCCATGCTGGCCAGCAGCTTGCTCGCGTCCACCGACTCCAGGTCCGAGCCCGCATCGGTCAAGCCGCGCAGGGCCTGCGCCGAAGCGCCCATCTTCTGGTACGTGCGCGCGATGACCTCGGCCAGCACGCCGGAGCGAACCAGCACCGGCACCACCTTGCACTGGGCGGCAAATTCGATCTCGTCGATGGCAGCGCGGTTGGAGGGATCTTCCATCGCCACCACCAGGCGGCCGGTGCGCAAGACCAGCGGCAGCGCCGGTATGCGTGCCGCCACGGCGTGCGGCAGGCGCGCCACGGCATCCATGTCCACGGGAAACTGCGCCACGTCCACCAGCGGGTAACCCATCTTGCGCGCCAGCGCGGTCTGCAGATCGGCGCGCGAGACCAGGCCCTTGCGCACCAGCAGCTCGCCAAGGGGCACGCTGCGGTCGCTGCGCTGCTGCACCAGCGCCTGTTCGAGTTGCTCTTCGTTGATGAAGCCCAGGGCGATGAGCGCCTCGCCGATGCGCACCATGGGCATGCGCGCCTGGCGCTCGATGGCCGCGGTCAGTTCCTCGGCCGTGATGATCTGGTCCACGACCAGCATCTCGCCCAGCTTGCGCGAGCGCAAGAGCTGCTGTTCGTCCAGAGTCTGCTTCACCTGCTCGGGCGTCGCGGCATTCAGCGCCACCAGTGCTTCGCCGATGCGCAGGCCGATCTCGGCGCTCTCATAGGCCGAGCGGGGTACGAACCAGCGCCGCAGGCTGCCCTTGTCGTCCAGCGGTTCGAACAGGAACAGGCCCCAGGGCCACTCGCGGCAGCCCTGTGTGCGCCCCTCCCAGAGCCGGCTGCCGTGCAGCTGGATGCGGAAGTTCAGCAGCGGCCGCTCCGCGGTCGGGTCCGGTGCGCCGTCCGTGGCCGGCAAGGCCAACAGCGGCTGGCGCAAGCGCAGGCGGCGGAACTGGTCGAAGCGCAGCGGCAGCGGCGTGCGCGAACTGGCCACCTGCAACTGCACCAGCGTGCGCTGGGGATCGAACAGCGTCAGTCGGCCCTCCAGCGCGTGACCGTTCAGGCCTTCCACGGCGCACGCCGGCGGCGCCGGCGAGGCGGCAGGCGCCTGGTAGCAGGCGAGGTCGGGCGCTGGCCAGGCGAAGCCTTCGCTATCGGTGGGCAGCAGGGTCAACGGCGGTTGGGACAGGTCGGCCATGGCGCTTCCATGCTGCCGGCGGTTGCGCGCACGGCGCGGCGCAACGGGCAGCCTTGGTGGTGATGATGAAGCGCGCATGGCAGGCCGGAGCCGGGAAATGCGCCGGCTTCGGCCGCCAGATCGACACCATGCCGGACTGGGAACCCCATGTGCCGTGACCGGCGCGCGCGGGGCGACGCCCCGGCGCCCTGGCTCGCCGGTCGGGTTTTCAGGGACACTGCGGTCATGACACGAACCAGGCCGCTGCCCATACACCGCCGCGGCCAGGGCCTTGCGCGCCGGCCATGAACCTGCGTTTCGTCGAGGCCTATTACTGGGTGGTGATGCTGCGCAGCGTCACGCGCGCGGCCGAGAAGCTGCACCTCACCCAGTCGGCCATGTCCAGCCGCATCGCCACGCTGGAACAGGAGCTGGGCACGCTGCTGCTGGACCGGCGCGACAAGCAGTTTCGCGTCACCGTCGCCGGCCAGCGTTTCTTTGCCTACGCCGAGCGGCTGCTGGACCTGCAGCGCGAGATCCAGGCCGAACTCGGTGGCGCCGGCACGCAACCGGTGCTGCTGCGCGTGGGGGCCATCGAATCGGTGCTGCATTCGTGGCTGATGGACTGGGTGCGCGCGCTGCGCGAGCAGCAGCCCCTGCTGGCGCTGGAGCTCACCGTGGAGACCTCGCCGGTGCTGGTGGACCAGCTCGTGCGCGGCACGCTCGACATCGCCATCGCGGCATTGCCGGCCGGTGGCAGCGGCGTGCGCGCGCTGGCGCTGCCGTCGATGGCGATGGTCTTCACCGGCCATGCCGCACGCCACCGCCGCCGGCGCTGGGCACTGGCCGACCTGGCGGCGCTGGAGCTGATGACCTTCCAGCGCGGCTCGCAGCCGCACGTGGCGCTGCTCGACCTGCTGCGTCGCCAGGGCCTGGAGCCGCTGCGCGTGCACAGCGTGTCGTCGATCAGCGCCATGGCGCAGCTGGTGGAGGACGGCCTGGGCGTGGCCACGCTGCCCGCTGCCGTGGTGCAGCGCCTGGGCCAGCGCCTGCCGCTGAAGGCGCTGGTCTGCGACACCGCGCTGGCGCCGCTGCCCATCCACCTGAGCTGGCGCGTCGACCCCGCGTCCACGGCCCAGCGCACGCTCATCGACAGCCTGCTGGCGCACCGGGGCGTGACGACGCAGCATCGAAAAATTCGATGAACTGCGCTGGAAAACTTCCATTTGCCAGATCGGCTCGGTCGCCGCACCATGCGCTGGCGGTTTGCAGCGGGTGGCGCAGCGGCCGGCCACCACGGGAGAAACGCGATGCAGGCCCATCGGCCCCCCCATGTTTTCCACGACGACGCGGCCCGGCGCGGCGCCGGCCTGCGCCAGCGCTTCCGCGACGGCCTTGCGCAGGGCCACACCAGCGGCGTGGCCGACGACCTGGTGCAGGGCAACCTGGTCGTGCTGCCGCGCAGCGACGCGAACGACTTCCTCGTCTTCTGCCAGCGCAACCCGCGGCCCTGCCCGGTGCTGGCGGTGGGCGACGTGGGTGACCCGTCGTTGCCTTCGCTGGGCCGCGGCATCGACCTGCGCACCGACCTGCCGCGCTACCGCGTCTGGCGTCACGGCGAACTGGTCGACGAGCCGGCCGACGTGCGCGCGCTTTGGCGCGACGACCTGGTGTCCTTCGTCATCGGCTGCTCGTTCTCCTTCGAATGGGCGCTGCGCAGCGAAGGCATTGCGCTGCGCCACGTGGAGCGCGGCTGCAACGTCGCCATGTACCGTACCAGCGTGCCGACGCAGCCTGCCGGGCGCTTCGCCGGCCCGCTGGTGGTGTCGATGCGGCCAATGACGGCGGTCCACGCCATCCGCGCGGTGCAGATCACGGCGCGCTACCCGGCCGTGCACGGCGCCCCCGTGCACCTGGGCGACCCCGCGCAAATCGGTATTGGCGATCTTTCACGGCCCGACTATGGTGACCCCGTGGACGTGCTGCCGGGCGAAATGCCCGTCTTCTGGGCCTGCGGCGTCACACCCCAGGCCGCCATCGCGCAGGCCCGCCCCGAGTTCTGCATCACGCACGCCCCGGGCGCGATGCTGATCACCGACCTTCTCAACCACCAGATCGCCAGCAGCTGAGCCTGCGCCGGGTCGATCGCAAACAGGAGAACACCATGAAGTCACTCATCCTCGGCGCTGCCGTCCTGGCTTGTGCCACCGCCGCCAGCGCGCAGACCAAGTGGGATCTGCCCAGCGGTTACGGCGCCAACACCTTCCAGACCAAGAACCTGGAGCAGTTCGCCGCCGACGTGAAGGCCGCCACCGGCGGCAAGCTCCAGATCACCGTGCACTCCGGAGCTTCGCTGTTCAAGCAGCCCGAGATCAAGCGCGCCATCCAGACCGGCATGGCGCAGGCGGGCGAATTCATCATCTCCGGCATGGCCAACGAGAACCCGCTCTTCGGCGCCGACTCCATCCCCTTCCTGGCCACCAGCTACGCCGACGCCAAGCGCCTGTACGACGCCGCGCGGCCGGTGCAGGAAAAGGTGCTGGCGGGGCAGGGCATCAAGATGCTGTTCTCGGTGCCGTGGCCGGGCCAGTCGCTGTATTCGGTGAAGCCGATCAATACCGCCGACGACTTCAAGGGCACCAAGATGCGCGCCTACAACCCGGCCACGACCAAGATCGCGCAGCTGCTCGGCGCCTCGCCGGTGACGATCCAGCTGCCCGAACTCAGCCAGGCCCTGGCCACCGGCGCGGCGAACAATTTCCTCACCTCCAGCGCCAGCGGCGCCGACGGCAAGCTGTACGAGCAGGTCAAATATTTCTATCCCGTCAACGGCTGGCTGCCGCGCAACGTGACGGCGGTCAGCCAGAAGGCGTTCGACGCGCTGGACAAGGCCACGCAGGACGCCGTGCTGAAGGCCGCAGCCGAGGCCGAGGCGCGCGGCTGGAAGATGAGCGAGCAGGTCGACATCGACTCGATCGCCATCCTCAAGGCCAACGGCGTGACCGTGGCGCCGCCGTCGGAGAGCGTGCGCCTGGCGCTGCAGAAGGTGGGCGAGCAGATGACCGCCGAGTGGCTGGCCACCGCCGGCCCGGACGGCAAGGCCATCATCGACGCCTACCGCAAGAAGTAGCGCAAGAAGTAACGCAAGAAGGGACGCCACGGCCGCGCCGCGGGCTGCGCAGCGCGTCGCCTCCCTTTCCGTTGCGGTGCCTACTGCGGCGCCGATCCACTGTCCTGCCGAGGTTGATCCATGCTGCACAGAATCGCGTTCGGCTTCTATCGCATCCTGCTCGTGCTGGCTGGCGTGGCCATGGTCGGCGCCTTCGTGGCGATCATGCTCAACATCATGGCGCGCCTGTTCGGCTGGAATCTGCCGGGGCTGGACGGCTATGCCGGTTATGCCATCGCCGCCGCGCTGTTCCTGGCGCTGCCCGCCACGCTGCAGCGCAACGAGCACATCCGCGCCACGCTGCTGCTGGACCACGTGAAGCCGCGCACGCGCCACCGCATGGAGTTGCTGGCGCTGGGCCTGGGTGTGGCGATCTCGCTGTACCTGGCATGGTTTGCGGTGCGGCTGGTGTGGGTGTCGTACACGCTGCATGACGTGGCGCCCACCGGCGACGCCACGCCGATGTGGATCCCGCAGCTGAGCATGGCGCTGGGCTGCGTGGGCTTCGCGCTGGCCTTTGCCCAGGCGCTGTGGTCGGCCGTCTCCGGCCGGCCCTTCTTTGCCGAGCCCGGTGCCGACGCGCCGCGCGCCGACTGACCCCCCACCGCTGCCGAGGTCCCCATGGACATCCTCTACGCCACGGCACTCGTCGTGCTGCTCTTCGTGGCCCTGGCCTCGGGCCTGTGGGTCGGCATGGCCTTGCTGGCGGTGGGCCTGGTGGCGATGGAACTCGCCACCAGCCGCCCCGTGGGCGACAGCATGGTGCTCACGATCTGGGGCTCCACCTCGAGCTGGACGCTGACCGCGCTGCCGCTGTTCCTGTGGATGGGCGAGATCCTGTTCCGCACCAAGCTCAGCGACGACATGTTCAAGGGCCTGGCGCCCTGGCTCGAACGCCTGCCGGGCCGGCTGCTGCACGTCAACGTCATCGGCAGCACCATCTTCGCGGCGGTCTCGGGTTCGTCGGCGGCCACCTGCGCCACCATCGGGCGCATCGCGCTGCCCGAACTGCGCCAGCGTGGCTACCCGGAAAGCCTGGCCGTGGGCACGCTGGCCGGGGCGGCCACCTTGGGTCTGCTGATCCCGCCTTCGATCATCATGATCGTCTATGGCGTGGCCGCCGACGTGTCCATCGCCAAGCTCTTCATCGCCGGCATCGTGCCGGGCATCGTGCTGGCGGCGTTGTTCATGGGCTACATCATCGTCTGGTCGCTGCTCAACCCGTCGCAGATTCCGGCAGCCGGCGAGAAGCTGAGCCTGGCCGCCAAGCTGTACGCGTCGCGCCACCTCATCCCCGTGGTGTTGCTCATCGGCGCGGTGCTGGGCTCCATCTACTCGGGCCTGGCCACGGCCACGGAGGCCGCGGCCATTGGCGTGCTCGGCGCCTTGGTGCTGGCCGCGGTCGAAGGCAGCCTGAACTGGAAGACCTTCGTCGGCGGCCTGGGCGCGGCCTGCCGCGTGTACTGCATGGTCGGCCTCATCCTGGCCGGTGCCGCCTTCCTGACGCTGGCCATGGGCTTCGTCGGCCTGCCGCGGCACTTGGCCGAATTCATCACCGCACTGAACCTGTCTCCGTTCGCGCTGGTGCTGGCGCTGACCGGCTTCTACCTGTTCCTGGGCTGCTTCCTCGACGGCATCTCGATGGTGGTGCTGACCATCGGCGTGCTGCTACCCACGGTGCAGGCGGCGGGCTTCGACCTCATCTGGTTCGGCATCTTCACGGTGCTGCTGGTGGAACTGGCGCAGATCACGCCGCCGGTGGGGCTGAACCTGTTTGTGCTGCAGGGGCTGACCCGGCACGACCTGACCTACGTGGCGCGCACCGCCACGCCCATGTTCCTGCTGATGCTGCTGGCCGCCTTGCTGTCGTACTACTTCCAGGACCTGATCCTGTGGCTGCCCAGCCGCATGTGACGGTGCTGCGGCATCGCGGAGCCCCGGCCCTGTCTGCCCCCGGATCAAGAGTCCTGGAATGACCCTGCGCCTGCTCGATGCCGGAGACGCCGCCTTCACGGTGGAGTTCGGCGACACCGTCGACCCCGCGCTGCTGGCGGCGGTGCAGGCGCTGGACGCCGGGATCGCACGTGAGCAGGCCGCTGGCGGGTTGGCGGGGCTGATCGAGACGATGCCCACCTTTCGTTCGCTGACCGTCTTCTTCGACCCGCTGCTGACCGGTCGCGCCGAACTGATCGAGGCGCTGCAGCCGCTGCTTGCGGACGCCGAGCACGCGCCGCCGGTCGACGGCCGCCACTGGCGCCTGCCGGTGTGCTACGAAGGCGAGACCGGCCCCGACCTGGCGGCCACCGCCGCCGCCGCCGGCATCACGGTCGACGAGGTGGTGGCCCTGCACAGCGGTACCGAATTCCGCGTCTACATGCTCGGCTTCATGCCCGGCTTCCCGTTCATGGGCGACCTGCCCGAGCGTCTGCGCCTGCCCCGGCGCACCGAGCCGCGCGTGCGCGTGCCCGCCGGCAGCGTGGCCATCGCCGGTGGCCTGACCGCCATCTACCCCTGGGAAAGCCCGGGCGGTTGGCACCTGCTGGGGCGCTGCCCGGTGCGCTTGTTCGACGCCGCCAGCGCGTCGCCATCACTGCTGGCGGTGGGCGACCGGGTGCACTTCGCGCCGGTGCCCATGGCTGAGTTCCGGCGGCTCGAAGCCGGGGTGCAGGCGCGCGAGATCGACCCCGAGTGCTGGCTGGCGCCAGCGCCGGCCGTCGAAGCCCCGGGTGCCGGAAGATGAGCCCGGCACCCTCGCTCGAGGTGGTCTCGCCCGGCGCCTACGCCTCGGTGCAGGACGCTGGCCGGCGCGGATACCGCCGTGTCGGTGTGCCCTGGGCCGGCGTGCTCGACCCGCGCCTGATGCGCGTGGCCAATGCGCTGGTCGGCAACGACGGCGGTGCACCGGTCATCGAGTGTTTCGACGGCGGCCTGCAACTGGCCGCGCGCGACGGCGCACTGCGCCTGGCGGTGGCCGGCGATGCGACGGTCGAGGTCGAGAGCGCGGGCGAGCGCAGGCTGCTCGCCGCCTGGCGATCGCTGACCCTGGCCGCCGGCGACGTACTGCGCCTGCGACGCCTGGAGCGCGGCCGCATCGCGGTGGTGGCGCTCGAGGGGCTGAGCCTGCCGAAGGTGCTGGGCAGTGCCTCGACCTATGCACGTGCCGCACTCGGCGGCGTGGACGGCCGCGCTCTGGCCGCCGGAGCGCGGCTGCCGGCGGCGCCCGCCAGCGCGCGGCCCGAGCGCATGCTGGCGGCCGCACCGAAGGCCGCATCTTCGACCGTGGCCGACCCGATCCGCATCGTGGCCGGCCCGCAGGCCGACCACTTCACTGCTGCCGCGCTGGCGGTCTTCACCGAGTCCCGCTATCGCATCACCACCGAGGCCGACCGCATGGGCGTGCGCCTGGAAGGCCCGGCACTGGCGCACCAGGGAGCGCCCGAGATCGTGTCCGACGCCACCGTGCCGGGTTCGATCCAGGTGCCCGGCAACGGCCAGCCCATCGTGCTGCTGGCCGACGCCCAGACCGCCGGTGGCTACCCCAAGATCGCCACCGTCGTCAGTGCCGACCTGCCGCGGCTGGCTGCGTCCCGGCCCGGGCAGGAGCTGCGCTTTGCGTGGGTGGACACCGCCGAAGGCGAACGCCTGGCCCGTGCGGCCGAAGCCGAGACGCTGTCGCTGCTGGCCACGCTGCGCCCGCTGCTGGTGGGGGGTGTCGACGAGGCGGCGCTCTATACGAGCAACCTGGTGACCGGTTTCCTGCATGCGCTTGCCCCCGAACACCGGCCCGCCGCGTCGGGCGGCGGGCTTGAGCTCAAATCCGCGCGAGAAGGACCTTGAGATGAAGATCAACCTCAATGCCGACCTCGGCGAATCCTTCGGCGCCTGGACCATGGGCGAGGACGAAGCGCTGCTGGGCGTGGTGGGCGCGGCCAATATCGCCTGCGGCTTTCATGCCGGCGACCCGCTGGTGATGCGCAATACGGTGCGCACGGCGCTGGCCGCGGGCGTGGGCCTGGGCGCGCACCCGGCCTACCCCGACCTGCAGGGTTTCGGCCGCCGGCCGATGACGCTGGCCCCGGCCGAAGTCGAGGCGGTGATCCTCTACCAGATCGGCGCCCTGGCCGGCATGGCGGCCGCCGAGGGCGGCAGGCTCAGCCACGTGAAACCGCACGGTGCGCTGAACAACCAGGCCTGCGAGGACGCCGCGCTGGCCGACGTGGTGGCCCGCTCGGTGCGGGCCTTCGACCGCGGGCTCATCCTGCTGGCGCCGGCACTGTCCGAACTGCAGGCGGCGGGCCAGCGCGCGGGTCTGGCCGTGGCGGCCGAGATCTTTGCCGACCGCGCCTATACCGATGCCGCCACGCTGGTGCCGCGCAGCCGCCCCGGTGCCGTGCTCCACGACTCAGCCGCCGTGGTGACGCATGTCATGCGCATGCTTGAATCCGGCGGCATCGTCGCCACCAGCGGCAAGGTCCTGCCCACGGCCATGCACAGCATCTGCGTGCACGGCGACACCCCCGGGGCGGTGGACAACGCGCGCCGGCTGCGCGCGGCGCTGCAGGCGGCGGGCTGGCAACTGACCGGGCTGAACGAAGCCATCGCCGGCTGATCCGGCACGGCCCAGCCGCGGCGGGCCGGCGCAACGCACAGAATCAACGTCATGACGCGGCCATCCATCCTGCTCACCGGCTTCGAGCCCTTCGGCGGCGAAGCCATCAATCCGTCATGGCAGGTGGCGCAGGCCTTGCACGGCGAGACCCTCGCCGGCGCGCGCGTGCAGTCGCTGTGCCTGCCCTGTGCCTTCGGCGATGCACTGGACGCACTCGGCGCGGCGCTGGCGCGTCAGCGGCCGGTCATCGTGCTCGCGCTCGGCCAGGCCGGCAGGCGCAGCGACTTTTCGGTGGAGCGCATCGCGATCAATGTCGACGACGCGCGCATCCCCTGCAACGCCGGCCGCCGCCCCATCGACGAGCCGGTGGTGCCCGGCGGGCCGGCGGCCTATTTCGCCACGCTGCCCATCAAGGCCATCGTCGCGGCCCTGCGCGGAGCGGGTTTGCCGGCGTCGGTGTCGCAGAGCGCCGGCACCTATGTCTGCAACCACGTCTTCTACGGCCTGATGCACGCATTGCGGCGAAGGTCGGGCGTGCGCGCCGGCTTCATGCACCTGCCGCTGCTGCCCGAGCAGGCCGCGGCACAGGCTGTCTTGCCGGTGCCACCGAGCCTGCCGCTGACGACCCAGGTGCAGGGTGTGCGGCTGACGCTGGGCACGGCGGTTACCACCCAGGCCGACCTGCGCGCCAGCGGCGGCGCCGAGGCCTGAGGCGAAATCGCCAGGCCATTCGGGCCGTCCCGGCGTCGCTGAACACATAGCGCGTATCGTCGCGCGCTGGTCGTCTGGGCCGATGTAACTGATCCGCCGGCTCAGACGACTGACGCCCCATTGACGGGAGCCCGCGTGACATTCAGGAAAATCGGACTCGTGCTGCTGCTGGCCTTGCTGGTGGCGGCCTTCTTTGCGCTGGACCTGGGCCGCTTCCTCAGCCTGGACTACGTGAAGGGCGCGCAGGACCGTTTTGCCGAGCTCTATGCGCAGCGCCCCGCAGCCGTGCTCGGCATCTATTTCGTCATCTACGTCGTGGTCACTGCCTTGTCGCTGCCCGGCGCGGTGATCATGACACTGGCCGGCGGCGCCATCTTCGGCCTGCTCGTGGGCACGCTGGTGGTGAGCTTCGCCTCCAGCCTGGGCGCCACGCTGGCCATGCTGGCGGCGCGCTACCTGCTGCGCGAGGGCGTGCAGTCGCGCTTCGGCGCGCGGCTGGCCGATGTCGACAAGGGCATCGAGCGCGAGGGCGCCTTCTACCTGTTCACGCTGCGCCTGGTGCCGCTGTTTCCGTTCTTCGTCATCAACCTGCTGATGGGCCTGACGAAGATGAAGGCCGCCACCTTCTACTGGGTCAGCCAGCTCGGCATGCTGGCCGGCACCGTGGTCTACGTGAATGCCGGCACGCAGTTGGCGCGCATCGAATCCCTGCAGGGCATCCTCTCGCCGGGGCTGGTGCTGTCCTTCGTGCTGCTGGGCGTGTTTCCGCTCATCGCGAAGAAGCTCGTCGACCTGGTGAAGGCGCGGCGCGTCTACGCGCCCTGGGCCGATCGCAGGCCGCGAAAATTCGACCGCAACATGGTCGTCGTCGGCGCCGGAGCGGCCGGGCTGGTCACGGCCTATATCGCCGCCGCGGTGAAGGCCCGGGTGACGCTGGTGGAAAGCCACAAGATGGGCGGCGACTGCCTGAACTACGGCTGCGTGCCGAGCAAGGCGCTCATCAAGACTGCCACGCTGGCGCACCAGATGCGCCACAGCGCCGACTATGGCATCGCGCGCGCTGAATTCACGCTGGACTTCGCGCAGGTCATGGAGCGCGTGGCCGGCGTGGTGCGCGAAGTCGAACCGCACGATTCGGTGGCGCGTTACACCGGCCTGGGCGTGGACGTGCAGATCGGCCGCGCGAAGATCCTGGACCCGTGGCACGTGCAGATCACGCGTGACGACGGCAGCACGCAGGTGCTTTCCACCCGCAGCATCGTCATTGCCACCGGCGCACGGCCCTTCGTGCCGCCGCTGCCGGGCATCGAGGAGGTGGGCTATCTCACCAGCGACACGCTGTGGGACCTGCGCGAGCAGCCGCGCCGCCTGCTGGTACTGGGTGGCGGGCCCATCGGCTGCGAACTCGCGCAGAGCTTCGCGCGGCTGGGCTCGCAGGTCACGCAGGTGGAAATGGCGCCGCGTCTCATGATCCGCGAGGACGAGGACGTTTCGGCCTACGCGCAGCAGGCGCTGCAGGCCGACGGCGTGACCGTGCTCACCGGCCACAAGGCGCTGCGCTGCGAGCAGTTGGGCGAAGCTAAATTTCTGGTGGTGGAAGCCGCGGGCCAGGAAGTACGCATCTCCTTCGACGTGCTGCTGTGCGCGGTGGGCCGCGTGGCGCGGCTGCAGGGTTTCGGCCTGGAGGAACTGGGCGTGCCGGTGAGTCGCACCGTGGTCACCGATGAATACCTGCAGACCGTCTTCCCCAACATCCTGGCCGCCGGCGACGTGGCCGGCCCCTACCAGTTCACGCACACGGCGTCGCACCAGGCCTGGTATGCGGCGGTCAACGGCCTGTTCGGCGGCTTCAAGAAGTTCAAGGCCGACTATTCCGTGATCCCCTGGTGTACGTTCATCGACCCCGAGGTGGCGCGCGTGGGCCTGAACGAACAGGAGGCGCGCGAGCAGGGCGTGGCCTGCGAGGTCACGCGCTACGACATCGATGACCTCGACCGCGCCATCGCCGACAGCGCCGCGCACGGCTGGGTGAAGGTGCTCACGGTGCCGGGCAAGGACAGGATCCTGGGCGTCACCATCGTCGGCGTGCATGCCGGCGACCTGCTGGTCGAATTCGTGCTGGCCATGAAACACGGGCTGGGTCTGAACAAGATCCTGGGCACCATCCACACCTATCCCACGCTGGCCGAGGCCAACAAGTTCGTGGCCGGCAACTGGAAGCGCGCGCACCAGCCTTTGGCGCTGCTGCGCTGGGTGGAAAGGTTCCATGCCTGGCGCCGCGGTTGACGCGCCGCGCGGCCGCATGTGCGCTGCCGCCGCGGCGCTGACGCTGTTGCCTTTGCTGTGGCTGCCGTGCGCCCGCGATGCAGGCGCCGGCGGGTGGGCGCTGCCGCCGCTGGTGGACGAAGCAGCAGGCCTGGGCAACGGCTGGCGCGTGGTCACGCTGCCCACGCAGAAGCCGCCGATCACGCGCTATACGGCCGAGCGCGTGCAGGGGCGCCAGGTCCTGCGCGTGGAGGCTGATGCGTCCTACGGCAACTTGGCGTATGCCGTGCCTGGCGTGGATGCACCACGCAGGCTGACCTGGCGCTGGCACGTGCCGCAACCCAATGCCGACGTCGACCTGCGCCACAAAGCCGGCGACGACAGCCCGGCCAAGGTCTGCCTGAGCTTTGACCTGCCGATGTCTGCCGTGCCCTTTGTTGAACGCCAACTGCTGCGGCTGGCGCGTTCGCGCACCGGCGAGAACCTGCCTGCGGCCACGTTGTGCTGGGTGTGGGCCGGCACCGAGCCGCACGGCACGCGGCTCGACAACGCCTACACCCGCCGTGTGCGCTATATCGTGCTGCGCAATGGCCAAGACGCACCGGGCCAGTGGCATTCGGAGAGCCGCGACGTGGCGGCCGACTTCCTGCGCGCCTTCGGCGACGAGAGTGCCACCGTTCCGCCGCTCACCGCGGTGATCGTGGCCGGCGACGCCGACAACACCGGTGGGCGGTCGCTGGCCCATGTCGCCGACCTGGCATTCGCGCCATGAAGCGCCTCGTGCTGCTCGGTGGCGGCCACGCCCATGTGCACGTGCTGCGCGCGCTGGCGCTGGAGCCGCTTGCAGGTGCCGAGGTGGTGCTGGTCACGCCTTTCCTGCGCCAGATGTATTCGGGCATGGTGCCCGGCCTGGTGGCCGGCCACTACCAGGCCGACGCCTGCGCCATTCCGTTGGCGCCGCTGGCACAGGCTTCCGGCGTGCGCCTGATCGAAGGCGCGGCGGCGGGCCTGGACGCCGCCTTGCGCCGCGTGCCGTTGCAGGACGGCGGCGGGCTCGACTACGACCTGCTGTCGCTGGACACAGGCGCCGTGATGGACCGCGACCGCCTGCCCGGCGCACGCGAGCACGCCTTGTTTGTGCGCCCGATCGAGCATTTCGTGGCCGGTCTCGAAGACCTGCTGCAACGCGCGGCGCAGCGCGCGCTCGACATCGCCGTCATCGGCGGCGGTGCGGCCGGTGTCGAACTGGCGCTGGCCCTGCGCCACCGGCTCGGCCGGGCGGGCGGACCGATGGTGCGCATCACGCTCGTCACCGGCGGCCCGGTGCCGCTGACCGGCTACCCGCCGGGCGTGATCCGGCGCCTGCAGCGCGTGCTGGCGGCGCAAGGCGTTGCCGTGGTACGCGACACCTGCACCGCCGTCGAAGCCGGCGCCCTGGTGCTGGGCAGCGGGGCGCGGCTGGCCTGCCACGCCGCCGTCATCGCCACCGGCGCCGAGGCGCCGGCCTGGCTGGCCGGCAGCGGCCTGGCGCTGGACGAACGCGGTTTCGTGCGCACCGGCGCCACGCTGCAGAGCGTGTCGCACCCCGAGGTGTTCGCCGCCGGCGACGTGGCCACGCGCGCCGACGCGCCGCACGCCAAGAGCGGCGTCTACGCCGTGCGCGCCGGCCCGCCGCTGGCGCTGAACCTGCGCCGCTTTTTGGCCGGTGAAGCACTCCAGCCGCATCGCCCGCAGCAGCGCACGCTCAACCTCATTTCGTGCGGCGAGAAGCGCGCCGTC
>Ga0105090_10001113_pt1 | contig 14233 bp, 11 predicted proteins | sample PPLLak3March2015_FD_79110 | JGI IMG/M metagenome (GOLD analysis project Ga0105090, IMG submission 79110) | Freshwater sediment microbial communities from Prairie Pothole Lake near Jamestown, North Dakota, USA - PPLs Lake P7 Core (1) Depth... | ecosystem: Environmental > Aquatic > Freshwater >... | reverse complement strand
TTGCAGGCCTTCCGGCTGGCACGCGGCGCACTTGCGCGCATGGGTGATCCGCTCGATGCCGGTGCCCGTGTTGAAATGTGCGCCGCCGCTTTTTTGCAGAACCGCGATGCCGATGACGGTGGCGCGTTGACCGAAAAACACTGGCCGGCACGCGTGACCTATGCGCTGGCCACGGCTTTGTTCAATTTGCACGGCCACGTCGGTCAGGGCGAAGCGAACTCGGCGCTGACCGCCACGGTAATCCGTCATTTCGGCGCGCGCGACCCGGAAGCCATGGCACTGATCGCTGAGGCCTTTGACATCACCGACGGCCGTCCCGCACATGAACGTGCTGCCGACGCCGTCGAACGCGCTTTCGCGCAAGCCGGCATGCCGGTGAAGCTGCGTGAACTCGATATTTCCCGCGATAGCCTGGCGACGGTCCTCGAAAACTCCCTGAGGAATTTCAACGCCGATCCCCAGCGCGAATTCCTGCGCGAGCGGGAGGCGCTGATGGCGGCGCTGGAAGCAGCCTGGTAATCCCCGGGGCGGCCTCAATCGCGGGCGGTGTCGCAAACGACGGACAGATCGGCTAACCTGCCGATACCCATGAAATATCTGATCCTGATCGCGCTGCTGTTCCCCGGCGGAATTCATGCCGACACCACTCCCGAACCCCTGCGGCTCGCGGCGATGGCCGACTATGGGCAGGAACAGAAAGTCGTGATGTATGCCACCAGCTGGTGCCCGTACTGCGAAAAAGCGCGCAATCACTTTCGCCAGCAGGGTATCCCGTATACCGAATACGACATCGAGCGCGATGCCGAAGCGAAGCGGCGCTATCAGGCGTTCGGCGGGCGCGGCATCCCGGTGATTTTTGTCGGCAAACGCCGGATGAACGGGTTCAGCGTTTCAGGCTTCAACAAGATTTATCAATAACACCCGTTAAAACCGGACCTTCCGGCGATTGCCGGCCGTAAATATTGAATCCACTGCACAGGTGGCGGGTTCTATGATTAAAATCCGGGAAAGCGGGGGTCGGAACAGCGGGGCTGCAGTTTTTGTGAAGCAGGCAGAACTACAGGGGGCAGGACATGTTCGCAATCGTCAGCAAAGCCGATGGTTATCCGGTCAGCCGCAGCGTCGGCGGCGGGCAAGCCGATCTCGTCGTGACCTGGACTTCCGGGGACAAGGCCAGGGCCTTCCTCGCCGCCAAGGGTATCGAAGCCGATTACGCCGTTGTCGCACTGACCGAAGACGCGCTCAGCACAATGGCCAAGGCGCTGGGCTGCGACGCTGACTCCATCGCCTTTGATTCCTATCCCGAGAAGTAGTGTACGAAAAAACATCAACATCTCATGTCAAGGAAGATTGTTATGAAATCGAAGCTATTAAGTTACATCGCGTTATTGCTGGTTGCTGGCGCCGTGTTTCTTGGTGCGGTCGAGCCGACTTATGCCCAGGCTCAGGCCAAGAAGCCCAACATTCTCGTCATCTGGGGCGATGACATCGGCACCTGGAACATCAGCCACAACAATCGCGGCATGATGGGCTACCGGACGCCGAACATCGATCGTATTGCCAAGGAAGGCGTCGCTTTCACCGACTATTACGCGCAGCAGAGCTGCACGGCGGGTCGCGCGGCCTTTATCAGTGGCTCCGTGCCAGTGCGCTCCGGGATGACCAAGGTTGGCTTGCCGGGCGCCAAGGAAGGCTGGCAGAAGACCGATGTGACCATGGCCACCGTGCTGAAAAGCCAGGGTTATGCCACGGGCCAGTTCGGCAAAAACCATCAGGGCGACCGCGACGAACACCTGCCTACCCTGCACGGTTTTGACGAGTTTGTCGGCAGTCTCTACCACCTGAATGCCGAGGAAGAGCCGGAGAATCGCGATTATCCGAAGAACATGAAGCTGGCAAATGGCAAGACCTTCTTCGAACAGTTCGGACCGCGCGGTGTCCTCAAGACCAAGGCCGACGGCAAGGGTGGTCAGACTATCGAAAACACCGGGCCGCTGACCAAGAAGCGCATGGAAACCATCGACGATGAAACCATTGCTGCGGCCAAAGATTTCATCACACGCACGGTAAAGTCCGGCAAACCTTTCTTCGTCTGGTGGAACGGCACTCGCATGCACTTCCGTACGCATGTGAAAGCCGCACACCAAGGTATTTCCGGTCAGGATGATTACGGCGACGGCATGGTCGAACACGATATGCACGTGGGTGAACTGCTCAAGCTGATCGATGACCTTGGTGTTGCCAAGGACACCATTGTTCAGTATTCGACCGACAACGGCCCGCACTACAACACTTGGCCGGATGCCGGCACCACCCCGTTCCGCGGCGAGAAGAATTCGAACTGGGAAGGCGCCTACCGCGTACCGGCTTTTGTCCGCTGGCCCGGGAAATTCCCCGCAGGCACGACGCTGAATGGCATCGTGTCGCACGAAGACTGGCTGCCGACCTTTGCTGCTGCGGCCGGTGCGCCCGATATCAAGGAAAAGCTGCTCAAGGGTGTTTCGCTCAACGGTCGCAGCTACAAGAACCACATCGACGGCTATAACCAGCTCGACTACCTCAGTGGCAAGGCCAAGGAGTCCCCGCGACATGAATTCTGGTACGTAAACGATGACGGCCAGATTGTCGCGGCTCGTTACGACGACTGGAAGGTGGTCTTCCTCGAGAACCGGGGTGTGGCTTTCGGCGTCTGGCGTGAGCCGTTCACCGAATTGCGTGTGCCACTGCTGTTTAACCTGCGGCGTGACCCGTTCGAGAAGGCACAGCACAACGCGAACGTCTATAACGACTGGTTCCTGGACCGTCCGTTTGTCATCGTGCCCATCCAGGCCCTCGCTGCGAGGTTTCTCCAGACTATGAAGAGTTTCCCACCCAGCCAATCGCCAGGTTCCTTCAATCTGTCCAAGATTGAGGAGCAGCTCAGGAAAGGCGCCGGCGCCCGCTAAACAAGCCGTGGACATGGGACGCTGTCCGCAAGGTCGGCGTCCCATATTTTTTCAGCACTGGAGTTACTCATGAAAAAATTCCTGATGGTCATCGCCGCCTTTCTGGCGAGCACGGCATGGGCCGCCGACCCGCTACCTTCCTGGAGTGATACCGGACCCAAAAAAGCGATCATCCAGTTCGTCGAGAAGGTGACCAAGCAGGGTTCACCGGATTTTGTGCCGGCGGCGGAACGTATTGCCACCTTCGACAACGATGGCACCTTGTGGTCCGAGCAGCCGCTGTATTTCCAGCTTTTTTTCGTTGTGGATCGGGTAAAGGCGCTCGCACCTAAACATCCGGAATGGAAAACTCAAGAGCCTTTCGCTGCATTGCTCAAAGGCGACATGAAAAAGGCACTGGCCGGTGGCGAGCGCGGCCTGCTCGAAATGGTCATGGCAACGCATGCTGGCATGACCACGGAAGAATTCGAAAAATCCGTCACCGACTGGCTCGCCACGGCAAAACATCCGAAGACCGGCAAAGCCTTCACCGCCATGGTCTATCAGCCAATGCTGGAACTGCTGACCTACCTGCGCGCGAACGGCTTCAAGACCTTTATCGTTTCCGGCGGCGGTATTGAATTCATGCGGCCGTGGACGGAGAAAGTTTATGGCATCCCGCCCGAGCAGGTTGTTGGCTCCACCGGCGGGCTCAAGTACGAGTTGCGTAACGGCAAGCCCGTTATCGTCAAGCTGCCCCAGCTGGTCCATAACGACGACAAGGAAGGCAAGCCGGTCGCTATCCAGCGGCAAATCGGCCGTCGTCCCATTGCCGCATTCGGCAATTCCGACGGTGACCTGCAAATGCTGCAATGGACCACGGCCGGCAGCGGCCCGCGATTCGCGCTGTACGTTCACCACACTGACGCCGAACGCGAATGGGCCTACGACCGCAAGTCGCACATTGGCAAACTCGACAAGGGGCTGGACGAGGCAAAAACCAATGGCTGGACGGTGGTCAGCATGAAGGACGACTGGAAGAAAATTTATCCCTGATAGAGGCTGGCTTTGACTGATCGTTCAGCAGCAGCGAAAAACCCGGATCAGGCCTTCTCGCCGATCAAAAATGAACCGCGTCGTTCACCTGTCGGGCGGGACGGTCATGGCGCCGCACACCGAACTGGGTGCGAACTATGAATCCAAGCGGCCGAACGATGGTCGGATCCTGACCGGCGTTGACCCTGGTCGAGACTTCTCCGTGGACCGGATCGCTGCGCGTTAGAGCGAGGGCCCATGTTACCCGCTCGACGTTCATCGAGACGGGCGTCGGCTACCTGAGCATCGGACAGAATGGTTAACAACCCGTGGGAAGGGAACTCTTTCTGTCCCATGCCTTCAACTAGGCGTAGTTTCTGCGACTGATAAAAGTTTCATCCGTAAAGCCGTTGCGTGTTGCGCATCCCTATTCCCCGCCGCTTATCTTGCCCAGCGCACGAACGTAGAGTAAAAGATTATTTCTCGTGAGAGTTGGTGCGTATTGGCAGGCGAGGGCGGGCTGCGGTGCCAATAAAAACAACCACATACATCAAATTTTATCCGTCATGCAGACCGGTGCTGTAGCGGATTACCGCGCTGGTAGACTTTCGTAGTGAAGTCGCTTTTTGGGGAGCAGGCATGCGCACGTATTGGGGAGTGGCAACGGGGATTGCACTGATCTTGGCCGGATGCGGGCAGAAGGCCGCACCCCCCGCGGCGCGCGTAATCGATGTCACCGCAGTCACCGTGGCCGCCCGGGACACCCCGGTGGTGTTCGAGTTTGTCGGCCAGACACAGAGTTCGCGCGAAGTGGAAATCCGTGCCCGCGTGGACGGATTCCTGGAGCGTCGCATTTATACCGAGGGCAATCTGGTCCAGGCGGGGCAGACGCTGTTCCTGATGGACAGCAAGCCTTTCGAGGCTTCGCTGCAGCAGGCGCGGGGCGAAATGGCCCAGCAGCAGGCGAAACTACAGGTTGCCGAGGCCAATCTGGCTCGGGTGAAACCGCTGGCCGACCAGAACGCGGTATCCAAAAAAGATCTCGACGACGCCATTGGCAATGCACAGACGGCGCACGCCGCGGTGCTGACCTCGCAGGGCAACATCCGTCAGGCGGAACTCAATCTCGGTTACGCCACCATCAAATCGCCGCTGACCGGGCTGTCGAGTTTTGCCAAGGTCCAGGATGGTGCGTACGTCAGCGCGCAGAACAATCTGCTGACGACGGTCGCGCAGCTTGATCCGATCTGGGTCAACTTCAGCATTTCGGAGAATGAATCGCTGGGTTATCGCGAACAGGTGGCCAAGGGGTTGCTGCGGCTGCCCAAAAATAATGAAATGGACATTGAAATCATCCTTGCCAACGGTACGGCATTTCCGAACAAGGGCCGCATCAGTTTTGCCGATCCGTCGTTTTCCCGTGAAACCGGAACCTTCCTGGTGCGTGCGACGCTGGCCAACAAAAATGGCGTGCTCCGCCCCGGACAATTTGTCCGTGTGCACGTGCTGGGCGCCGTGCGTCCTGATGCAATCCTGGTGCCGCAACGCGCCGTGCAGCAGGGTGCGAAATCGCATTTTGTCTGGGTGGTGAACAAGGACAGCAAGGCTGAACAGCGCGCGGTGGTGGTTGGCGAGTGGAGTGGCGACGATTGGGTGATTGCCAGCGGCCTGGCTGCGGGTGAGCAGGTGGTGGTCGATGGCGCGATCAGGGTGGCGACAGGCGCGACGCTGAAAGTATCACCGTACAAAGCTGCTTCCAGTGAGGCTGTACAGGCCCCCGCGACGGCAGAACCTTTGAGTATCGAGAAACCGAAAACCGGCCCTGCCGCCCAGGCTCCGCCCGCGAAGCCGTCGAAATAAGGCGCGCGCGCCATGAATATTTCCCATTTTTGCATTGACCGGCCGGTTTTTGCGTCGGTCATTTCGATCATCATCACGCTGGCCGGCGCGGTGGCGATGTACAACCTGCCGATTGCGCAGTATCCGGATATCACGCCGGTGCAGATTTCGGTGTCCGCCTCCTATCCGGGCGCATCAGCCGATGTCGTCGCGCAGAACGTCGCGGCGCCCATCGAGCAGCAGGTCAATGGCGCCGACAACCTGATTTACATGCAGTCGACCAGCTCGGCATCGGGCCTGATGACGATGACGGCGTTTTTCGAGATCGGCACCAATCCTTCGCTGGCGCAGGTTGATGTGCAGAACCGCGTCAACCTTGCATTGCCGCAACTGCCGCAATCGGTGCAGTCGCAGGGCGTGTCGGTACAGAAAAAATCGTCGGCGTTCATGATGATCATCGCGATCCATTCGCCGACACAGCGTTATGACCCGACCTACGTGGCGAATTTCGCCAGCATTTATGTGCTCGATGCGCTGAAGCGCGTGCCAGGCGCCGGTCAGTCGTCCATCCTCGGTTCATCCGATTATGCGATGCGCATCTGGCTTAAACCCGACCGCATGGCCGCGCTCGGGGTCACTGCCACCGACGTGCAGCAGGCGGTGGCCAACCAGAACCAGCAATTCGCTGTCGGCAGCATCGGCCAGGCGCCGACCGGGCAGCCCGTCGAACAGTCGTTTTCGGTGACCACGCAGGGCCGGCTCACCGAGGCTGCACAATTCGACAACATCATCATCCGCGCCGCCAGCGGAGGTGCTGCGATCGTGAGACTGAAGGATGTCGGCCGCGCCGAGCTGGGTCAGAAGGATTATTCGATCCGCAGTTTTTTCCAGGGTAAACCGTCGACCACCCTCGCGGTGTACCAGCAGCCGGGCGCCAATGCGCTGGAAGTGTCCAGGGCCGTGCGCGAAATGCTGGCCGAGATGAAAAAGTCCTTCCCGGAAGGCATCGAATACACCATCGCCATGGACACCACAGCGTTCACGCGCGCTTCCATCGAGACAGTGGTGCATACCTTCTTTGAAGCACTGGTACTGGTTGTGCTGGTGGTATTCCTGTTCCTGCAGAGCCTGCGCGCGACACTGATTCCGATCCTGGCGGTGCCGATTTCGATCATAGGAACGGCGGTAGGCATGACCGCGCTGGGGTTCTCGATCAACATGCTGACGCTGTTCGGGATGGTGCTGGCGATCGGCATCGTGGTTGATGATGCCATCGTGGTGATCGAGGCGGTCGAACACAACATGGCCAAGTACGGCATGCAGGCCAAGGAAGCCGCCAAAAAAGCGATGGACGAAGTCGGCGGGGCGCTGGTGTCGATCGTGCTGGTGCTGTGCGCGGTGTTTATCCCTGTTGCGTTCGTGCCCGGCATCACCGGCCAGCTCTACAAGCAGTTCGCGATCACCATTGCGATTTCGGTGGTGATCTCCGGCATTGTGGCATTGACGCTGTCGCCGGCGCTGGCGGCCTTGCTGCTGAAGCCGGGCCACGGCGAGAAACGCGGATTCTTCAAATGGTTTGAGAGCACCTTTGCGCGCATGACCGAAGGTTATACCCGCAAGGTGGCGTTCATGATCAAACGTGCCGGACTCGCGCTGCTGCTGTTCGCCGGCATGATCGCGCTGCTGGTCGGCATGATGAAACACATCCCAGGTTCCTTCCTGCCGCCGGAAGACCAAGGTTACATCCTCGGTGCCGTGATCATGCCTGACGCCGCGGGGCTGGACCGCACCGGCGCAGTCAGCCGTAATGTCACGGAACACTTCATGAAAAGCCCGGCGGCCGAATCGGTGGTCGTGGTGGACGGTTACAGCCTGCTCGACGGCCAGAGCAAGAGCAATGCCGCGCTGTTTTTTGTCGGCCTTAAGGATTTTTCCGAACGTTATTCCTCTGACAACATCCGTACCCAGAATGCACGTGCCGTTATCACCGATGCCTACCAGAAGCTGTCACAGGTGCGCGAAGGGGTGATCCTGCCGATCAACCCGCCGTCCATACCCGGCCTGGGAACCACCGGCGGTCTGGAACTCTACGTGCAGAGCAAGGGCGAAGCCGGCAGCGCCCAGATCGCGGAAGTGCTGAAAGAGTATCTCGACAAGCTGCGGACGCGGCCGGAAATCATGCAGGTAACCTCCACCTTCAACGCATCTGCGCAGCAGCTCCGGGTCGATGTCGATCGCGAAAAGGCCGAAACACTGGGTGTGCCGGTGCAGGATGTCTATACCGCGATGCAGACGTTGTTCGGCTCCCTGTACGTATCCCAGTTCACCAAGTTCAGCCGCCTGTTCCAAGTCATATTGCAGGCCGAGCCTGAATACCGGTTGCGTCCCGAGCAACTGACCCAGGCCTTCGTGCGCAGCAAAAACGGCGACATGGTGCCACTGCGTTCGGTGGTGACCACGCGATATGTCACCGGCCCCGACCTGGTGACGCGTTTCAACAACTTCCCGGCGGTGAAGGTCACCGCCAATCCGGCTGCCGGCTACAGCTCGGGCCAGGCCATTGCGGTGCTGGAGCAGGTGGCGGCGGAAACGCTGCCCTCGGATTTCGGCATCGCCTGGAGCGGACAGACCTTCGAAGAGAAAAAAGCCGGTGGCGCGTCCGCGATCGTGTTTGTGTTCGGCCTGATCATGGTGTTCCTGATTCTCGCGGCACAATACGAGAAATGGACGCTGCCCTTCGGCGTACTGATGGCAGTGCCCTTCGCACTGTTCGGTGCCTTGCTGGCGATCCTGGTGCGCGGACTGAACAATGATGTTTATTTCCAGATCGGCCTGACCATGCTGGTGGCGCTGGCGGCGAAAAATGCGATCCTGATTTTTGAATATGCGGTGATGAACCGCGATGCGGGGCAGTCGGTGTACGACGCGACCATGAATGCGGCGCGCGACCGGCTGCGGCCGATCGTGATGACCTCGCTGGCTTTTATCCTTGGTTGTGTACCGCTGGCGATTTCGGTTGGTGTTGCGGCCAACAGCAAACATTCCATCGGTACCGGCGTCATCGGCGGCATGCTGGGCGCGACCGTGATCGCGGTGTTTTTTATCCCCTTGTTTTATTACCTGATCGAGAGTTTCGGTGAACGTTACGGCAGGAAAAAGCCGCCTGCCGCCACCGTGCCGGCGGGGGAAAAATGAGACAAGCATTTGTTTTTATTGTTTTTTTATCCGCGACGACTGGATGTACGGTTGGTCCGGATTACCAGCGTCCGGCGACTGACGCGCCGGCCGCATACCGCTTTCAGGACGCGCAGGCGCAGGACACCGCCAATCTGGCGTGGTGGACGCAGTTCGGCGACAGGGAACTGGAGCGCCTGATCGGCATCGCGCTGGCAGAGAATAAAAACGCGCTGATTGCCGCGGCCCGGGTCGAGGAATTCTACGGACGTTATGGTGCGCAGCGCGGCCAGCAGTTCCCGCAGGCGAGCGTGCAGGGGCAGGGGGCCAGTCAGCGTTCTTCACGCGTCAGTACTCCGGGCATCCCCGTGGGCGACGTAACGGCGGATGTGTATGCGCTCGACCTCGGGGTTTCCTTCGAACTCGATCTGTGGGGCCGGTTGCGGCGCGCGAGCGAAGCCGCCCGCGCCGACCTGCTGGCGGCCGAGGAAAACCGGCGTACGGTCATCCTCTCGCTGGTGTCCTCGGTGGCCGGTTCCTATGTGAACCTGCTCAGTCTCGATCGCCAGCTCGAAATTTCCCGTGATACCGTGAGGACGCGCGCTGAATCGCTGCGCATCTTCGATCTGCGCTTCAAAGGCGGGGTCATTTCCGAAATCGAGTTGCAGCAGTTGCGCTCGGAGTATGAAGTTGCACTGGCGGCAATTCCTTCGCTGGAAAGACAGATTGCGCAGCAGGAGAACAACCTGTCGCTGCTGCTCGGGCGCAATCCCGGCGGTGTCGCGCGTGGTGTCACCTTGGATCGGCTGGCGCTGCCGGCAGTGCCTTCCGGCCTGCCATCCGATCTGCTCGAGCGCCGTCCGGATATCCGGCAGGCAGAGCAGCAGCTGGTTGCCGCCAATGCCCGCATCGGTGTCGCCAAGGCGGCGTTTTATCCGGCAATTTCACTGACCGGTTTGCTGGGCACCGCGAGTTCGAGTCTCTCCGACCTTTTTACCGGCGCTGCCAGAACCTGGACTTATGCCGCGACGGTGAACCAGCCGATATTCACCGGCGGCACTCTGCTCGGGCAATTGACGGTGTCCGAAGCCCAGCAGAAGCAGGCCTTGTACGGCTATCAGCAGACCATCCAGAATGCCTTCGGCGAAGTCGAAAATTCACTGGTCGACCAGTCCAAGACGCGGGAGCAGGTCGCCGCACAACGCCGGCAGATCGAGGCACTGGGCCGTTACGCGCATCTCGCACGCCTGCGTTTCGACAACGGCTACACCAGCTTTATCGAAGTGCTGGATGCCGAACGCAGCCTGTTCCAGGCACAGCTGCAACTGGTACAGTCGCAGGGCCAGCTGTATTTCGCGCTGATCAATCTCTACAAGGCGCTGGGCGGCGGCTGGGTGGACAAGGCGGTGGCACTGGCGCCGCAGCCGGGTGTTGACACCTCGCGCAATCCACCGGTTTTTCCATGAGTGGCTGGTTCAAACCTCAGAAACGATAACCCATGAATATCCGTAACGCACTCAAATGGTCTGTGCCCTGTGTCGCGGCCTTGTGCCTGGTCTTGCTGCCATTCCTGGCCCGGGCGGTGGAAGGTGAGCCATCGGTTTCCCAGGTCGTACGCACGAGCCTGCCGCTCAAGATCGCGAACCGCACCATCATCTATTTGTACGGACCGATTGCCGGCTACAGCGCGCTGGAGCGGGTGACGGGTGCATCAAAACAGATTGAACGGGCCCTCGCTGCAGAACAATACCCGGCCATATCACAAGGAGATGTCGCAGACGGCACCGAGGTGTTGATGGGAGGCAGGCGGGTATTTCTGGTGATGAAAATCGATATCGATGCGCAGACGGGCGAAACCACGTCGAACGTCGCGCGCGAAGCGATCAAGCGCCTGGAAAGTGCGATCCGTGAACGGCGCGAGCACGAGACGCCACGATACCTCTTGACCGCAGCCGCATTGTCGCTGCTGGCGACCCTGATTTATGGCGCGATCCTGTGGTTGATTTTCCATGGCAACCGCTGGTTGGGCGCGCGGCTGTCGCTGGCGGCGACGACACACGCCGAAAAGCTTCGTGTCGGCGGTGTGAGACTGCTGGACTCCTCCCATTTATTCCTGATCATCAAGCGCGTGTTTACGTTGCTGGCCTGGTTTATCGCTATTGTCCTGGCCAGCGGCTGGCTGACCTTCGTGCTGGAGCAGTTTCCGTACACGCGGCCCTGGGGTGAAGGTCTCGAAGGCAGCCTGCTGCAGCTGCTCAAGGGTGTCGCTTTGGCCATCGTCAATGCACTGCCGGGATTGCTGCTGGTGGCGATCATCTTCATGATCGCGCGCGGAATCATCCGGCTCGCGGGGGTGTTTTTTGACCGGGTGGGAAACGGCAGAATCCAGTTGGGCTGGCTGGACTCCGATACCGTGCGTCCGACGCAGCGCATCTTCAGTTTCATCATCTTTGTGTTTGCGCTCGCGATGGCCTATCCCTATCTGCCGGGGGCGAATACCGACGCGTTCAAAGGACTGTCGGTGCTGGTTGGTGTGATGATTTCCCTTGGCGGCGCCAGCGTGATCGGGCAGGCCTTCAGCGGGCTGATCCTGATGTACATCAAGTCTTTCCGCCGTGGCGATTACGTGCGCATTGGTGACACCGAGGGCACCGTGGTTGAGCTGGGCATGTTCGCGACGCGCATCCGCACCGGCATGGGAGAAGAAATCACGCTGCCCAACGCGGGCATCATGGGCACGACGACCAGAAACTACTCACGTGCTGTTTCCGGCAGCGGTTATGTCGTGGATACGGTGGTGACCATCGGATACTCGACACCATGGAGGCAGGTGCACGCGATGCTGGAAGAGGCGGCGCGCCGTACCATCGATATTGTCAAAACGCCGCAGCCCATCGTCCGCCAGACCGCGCTGGCGGATTATTACGTGGAGTACCGGCTGATCGCCTATACGCCGGTGGAACTGCCGGTTGCGCGCGCCGAGGTGCTGAGCCGGCTCCACGCCCACATACAGGACGTGTTCAACGAATACGGCGTCCAGATCATGTCGCCGCATTACATGATGGATCCGCCGGCGCCGCAGGTGGTGCCCAAAGAACAGTGGCATTTGCCGCCGGCGCCGCCACCCGGGAAAACGTGACTGACGGCGGTGCAGCGTGATTAAATGAATGTCATGTCTGCGTGAAATCATTGAAAATCGCATAAATACCGACAAAAACATGCCTCTGACGAGACTTTCATGTTTTTGGAAAAACAATTTGGGGAAACCATGAAAACCGCATATCTTTTACTCGCGCTTGCCGGATTTTCCGCGCCGGCGCTGGCCATCAACATGAGTGGTTTCAAGGATGCGCCGATCACCCGGCTGTCTCCTGACGAAGTGGCCCAGTTCCGCGCCTTTGTCATCAAAACACTGGATACAGCGCCCGACGGCACGACGGCAGACTGGAAAGCGCCGAAGACCCCGTTTGCCTCCAAGGTGACACCGCAGAAAAGTTACTCCGAAGGCAAACGCAAATGCCGCGAAACGACGATAGAGTCCGAAGCCCGGGACCGTTTCGAACGCGGCACCTATCTGTTCTGCAAGGCGGCCGGCGGCGACTGGGGCTTTGCCAAACCTGCAGCGAAACCGGCGGCAAAAAAATAACCACGTCCCGGCGCCCTGTGCCGGGACAGACCACCACAAGAGGTTGCAGATGAAACTGAAAGCGTTGTTTTGCCTGGTTCTGGCTGGTTTGTTCGTGTCTCCGGCCCTGGCCCAGACCGGCACTCTCGACAAGATTCGCAAGTCGGGCGTCATCACCATGGGTTACGTCGATGGCAGTGCCCCGTTTTCGGCCAAGGACTCTGCCGGGGAGCCACAAGGTTATTCGGTTGCCTTGTGTCGCGAGATTGCCAGCGGCATCCGTGCCCAGCTGAAACTGGCCAGTCTTGAAACACGCTGGGTGGAACTGACCCTGCAGAACCGTCTCGAAGCCGTGCGCACCGGGCGTGTCGATATCGAATGCAGTACGACGACCTGGACGCTGTCGCGGCAGGAAGCTGTCGATTTCAGCCTGATCACTTTTGTTGATGGTGGCAGCATCATGACGCCGATTGATGCAGAAGTCCGCAGGCTCGCCGACTTCGACCGGAAGCGCATCGGCGTGATCTCGGGCACCACCACTGAAAAAGTGCTGCGCCAGGCGGTAACGCAGCGCGGCATCAGGGCCGAGATCATTACCGTGAAAACGCGCGACGAGGGATTGCAGATGCTGGAACAGCGCAAGGTTGACGGTTTTGCGTCCGACCGCATCGTACTGATCGGTCTGGCGCTTGCCGGAAAATCGAAAGGGCTGTTCAAGCTGCTCGACGAGGATTTTTCGATTGAACCCTATGCCTTCGCCCTGCCGCGGGGTGATGCGGATTTCCGCCTGGCGGTCAACCGGGTGCTTGCCGGGCTCTACCGCAGTGGCAACATCGACAAAATTTACGCCCAGTGGCTGGGCGGTCTGGGACCGGCGAGCCTGTTGTTGTCTGCTGCATATTTCATCCAGGCCCTTTCTGAATAACATGGCCAGCGCAAAACGTGTCCGCTGCAGGCGGGGTCATCAATGGGTATGTGAACTGCTGGTGGCGGGAATTTTGCCGCTGGTGGCTGCCATGCCGGCCCAGGCCCAGTACATCCGGATTCCGGATTTCCGTAACTCACCACCGCCAGCGGCTGCAGCGCCACGGGCCGGAGAGGTTTGCGACAATTGCGGTGTCATTCGTTCGATCCGCGAAATCCAGGGGCAACGCCCGGTCGCCGTGCCCGGTGCTTTTCAGAACGATCCGTCGGATCACGGTGGCCCTGGCAGCCCGGTCCGCGTTGGAGCCGTGGTCGCCATGCCCATGAGTGAAAACCCCAAAGACCAGCCTTTCGTCGGCGGCGTCGGTACGCCCGAGATGCGCGAACGTTTTTCGCAATCGACGTATGAGATCACCATCCGCCTAGACACCGGTGCGACGACCGCGACACAACGTCGTGATGGCGCGAATTTCCGGGTAGGCGACCGGGTCCGGGTGCGCGGCATCGAGCTTGAACTGATCACGCCCTGATGTAGTTTTTCTTGTTGTCATGGCAATGATCGGTAACGTATGAAATACCTGCTGTGTCTGGGCATTCCACTGCTGCTGCAGGCCATCCTGACGCTGGTCTTCAGCCAGGCCGGATCCGGCGGTTCGTTCGTCGGCCTCGGCGCGATGCTGTTCGCGCTGGTCGGCATACCGCTGACGCTGAT
>Ga0105090_10001112_pt1 | contig 14235 bp, 16 predicted proteins | sample PPLLak3March2015_FD_79110 | JGI IMG/M metagenome (GOLD analysis project Ga0105090, IMG submission 79110) | Freshwater sediment microbial communities from Prairie Pothole Lake near Jamestown, North Dakota, USA - PPLs Lake P7 Core (1) Depth... | ecosystem: Environmental > Aquatic > Freshwater >... | reverse complement strand
CCGTAGTGTTCGGATGCTGCGTCGGCGAGCTCGCCATCTTCGGTGCAGCGGCCGCCTTCGCGCGCTCGGCCGCGACCAGCGACGTCGACACCACGCCGCCCTTGTTCCCCCAGGTGTTCATCGCGTAGGTGAGGACGTCGGAGATCTGCTCGTCGCTGAGCTGGGTCATCGCGGGCATCACGGAGTTGTACTTGATCCCGTTCACCTCGATCTCGCCCTGCAGGCCGTTCACGACGACGCCGACGGCCCGCTCCTTGCCGCCAAGCAGGTAGTCCGAGCCCGCGAGCGGCGGGAATGCCCCCGGCAGGCCCTTCCCGTCGGCCTGGTGGCAGGCCATGCACGCGGTCTCGTAGACGCTCTTGCCCGCGGCCAGGCGCTCGGGCGTCGGCGCTGCGGCGCCCGCGACTTCCGCCTTGTGCACGTCCTGTGCGAGCGCGGCTCCGGCAACGGACAGTCCGGCGACGGTCGCCGCCACGGCCATCGCTACCGTGAGGCTGTATCTTGCGTTCATCGTGTCTCCTCGATTCGTCGTGATCCTGCACGCGGAACCGTGCCCGGGATGGAGGCAGCGTAGGACGACGCCCGCGCGGGCGCCTTGACCGAGATCAACCGCAGCGCCGGGACGGCGTCAGGGCGTGGCGTCGAGTACGGCGAGCAGCCGCTCTCGGCTCGGCACGGAAAGGACGCGTCCCTGCACGGCGATGGCGCCGGCGTCCGAAAGCTGGCGCAGGATGCGCGACAGCGTCTCGGGCTTCATCGAGAGCCGGGACGCGATCTCCTGGCGCGACTCCTGCAGCGTCACCTCGAACGGCCCCTCTCCCTGGGCGGGCAGGCGGCCCTCGATCAGGCGCACCAGCCGGTGCGTCGCGCTCTCGAGCGTCAGGTACTCGATCTCGCGGATCCGCATGTGCAGCCGCTGGCTCAGGTGCCCGAGCATCCTCAGGCACGTCTCCGGGCTCTCGCGGAGCATCGCCACGTAGTCCCGGCTCGAGAACCGCGCGACGCGCGAACGGGTCGCGGCCACCGCCGAAACCGGGTACCCGGGCGCCTCCATGAACATCACCGCCTCGGCGAAGCTGTTGCCGGGGCCGAGGATGTCCACGATCTTCTCCTCGCCGGACTTGGAGTAGAGCACCAGGTTCACCTGCCCCTCGAGCACGATGTAGAAGTGCTGCGCGGGCTGGCCGCGGTCGAAGAGCAGCTGGCCGGCTTCCCACTCGTCGACGTGGCTCGAGGCGAGCAGTCGCTGCAGCTGGTGCGGCGCGAGGCCTGCGAACAGGTGGTGAGCACGGATCCCGGGGAGCTGCGTCGGTTCGATGGACATGACTATTGGGGGATCGGGAGGATGGAGGTATCGGGCTTCATCCTACACCCGCGTCGGCTGCGGCCCGACGGCCCGGTCAGGACAGCGCGGCCTGGATTCCCGCCAGCATCCCGAGCGGATGATGTGCGCGCGCGACCGTGATCAGGAAACCGACCGTCGCGAGCGCCGCCCAGAAGGCGACCACGCGCGTCCGCCGCGTGCGGCCGCGCTTGAGTGCGATGCTGCCGAGCACGATGTACAGCACGAGCAGCGCCACTTTCGCCGTGAGCCAGCCGGCGCCGAAGGGATACTGGTGGATCACCGTGGTGAGCATCAGCGCGGAGGTGAGCAGCACGGTGTCGACTGCGTGGGGCAGGTAACGCAGCACCGGCTTGCGCTGCCATGGCGACTCCGCGAGCATGAGGCCGCCGCGCAGCACGAAGAGCGCGATGGTGAGTATCGCGCACGCGATGTGCGCGTGGCGCAGGGCGAGGTAGTACTCGGTCACCCGGGCCGTCCGTCGACGCGCGGCGCGAGGTAGATCGCGGCGTTGCGGCTGCCCCAGATCGCGTACGCCGCGAGCCACGCCGCGGCGCTGCCGAGCAGCAGCCACTGGATCGCGGCCGGTGCGGTCGCCACCTCGCTCAGCACCCGTGCGACCGCAGCTGCCTGCACCGCGAGGAAGCAGCCGAACGCGACGCGGTCCATCGCGAGCGGACGTCCCGAGTGTCCCATCGTGACGCGTGTGACCATCGCCACGAGAAGGCTGCCGAAGTACCCGATGCCGAGCGCGTGGATCGGGGCGCGGCCGAGGGCCCATTCACCGCCGAGCACGAACGCGCCGTCCCGCACGGTCTGCAGCAGCATCGCGACCGGCAGCCACGCATAGCCCGCATACAGCGTCCACAGCAGACGGTTGCCGCGCGCCCGGAAGGAGGTCCAGCGCACGGCGCACCAGGCCGTGAGTACGAACAGCGCGGCGTCGACGAGGACGAGGGCGTCGAGCACGCCGGCGGTCCCGAGCAGAAGGCGCAGCCACGCGAGGCCGACGACCGTGGCCAGCATCCACGTGGGTCGCCAGGGCACGTAACCCTGCACGACGTTCTGCGAGAAGAACGGGATCATGCGGTGGCACACGGCGAAGAACACGGGGAGCAGGAAGCCCCAGAGCGCGGCGCGCACGGCGAAGTGCAGCACGAAGTCGCTCGAGGTCCACGTGCCCCAGCCGAAGCCGACCGCGCACACGATGCCGACCGCGAACGCGACGCTCGTGACGATGGCATGCGACACGACCTGCTGCGCCTCGATGAGGACGCGCAGCAGCGCGACCAGCGCGACGAGCAGCCCCGCCGCGGCGAGCGCGACCGCGGCAAGCCGCAAGGCGAGCGTGCCGTGCACGCCCGCGAGCCAGAGGACCGTTGCGGCGCTGAGGAGCAGCGGGGCACCGACATACGCTCCGCGCGGCACGGGGGGGCCGTTCATCCAGCGGGGATAAGTCGTGTACAGGAAGCCCAGGAAGAACGTGGGGAACACCGTGTAGAGCATCAGGAACGAGTGTGCCCAGATCGGCGCCACGGCGAGATCGAGCGTCCAGAGCGGGAACCCGGTATAGCGGGCGAGCAGGTGCAGGCCCCACCACAGGCTCGCGAGCACGAGGCTCGCGACGCCGCAGAGGAACCCGAGCCGGTGCGGCGCGGCCGTGACGGTGCGCCAGGGGCTCGAGGCGGCAGGAAGCGGGTTCGTCACGGCAGGGTCCTCGCTGCGGGCGGACAGGAGATTGGACCGGCGCGCCGCGCCCGTGGTTCGTCGCGCCGGAAAGAACGCGGGCGCCCGAAGGCGCCCGCAGTGCGTCACCCGGCCGCGCTCAGCGGCCCGTCGTGGCCTCGGCGACCGGCGCCACCGGCACCGTCGCCGGCCTGCGCTTGCCGATGTACAGTTTCGCGACGAAGAGCGCGAGCATGCCGGCGCCCGCCGCGAAGATCACGTCGCCCGGCATGCGCAGCCAGACCAGCGCCTGCATCAGCGGCTGCTGCAGGAACTCGGCCGAGCGCGCGTACCAGAAGCCGTGCGTCACGGCCGCGTGGACCTGCATGAGGCCGTGTGGCAGCAGCGAGAGCAGCGCCATCAGCGCGAGGCCGATGTTGAGGCTCCAGAACGAGGCCTTGAGCAGCTTCTCGTCCCACACGGCCGTGCGGCCGAGGCCGCGCAGGCAGAAGAGCATCAGGCCGATGCCGAGCATGCCGTACACGCCGAAGAGCGCGGTGTGGCCGTGCAGCGGCGTCGTGTTGAGGCCCTGCATGTAGTAGAGGGCGAGCGGCGGGTTGATCAGGAACCCGAAGAGGCCCGCGCCGACCATGTTCCAGAACGCGACCGCGACGAAGAACAGGATGGGCCACTTGTACGTCGCGACCCACGGCTTCGCCTTGCTGTGGCGGTAGTTCTCGTAGGCCTCGAAGCCGATCAGCACCAGCGGCACCACCTCGAGCGCCGAGAAGGACGCGCCGAGCGCGAGCACGCCGGTGGGCGTGCCCGTCCAGTACAGGTGGTGGAAGGTGCCGAGCACGCCGCCCGTCAGGAATACGACGGTCGCGAACAACACCGCGGCGGTCGCCGTGCTGCCCCGCACCAGGCCGAGCTTCGTGAAGAGGAAGGCGATGACCGCCGTGGCGAAGACCTCGAAGAAGCCCTCGACCCACAGGTGCACGACCCACCAGCGCCAGTACTCGACCATCGACAGGTGCGTCTCGTGGCCCCACATGAGCCCCGCGCCGTAGAAGAGGCCGATCGCGATCGTCGAGAGGAAGAGCAGCATGGTGATCGAGCGGCTGTCGTCGCGGCGCTTGAGCGCCGGCCACAGCGCGCGGCCCACGAGGCCTAGCCACAGCATCAGGCCGACGAACAGGAAGGCCTGCCAGAACCGGCCGAGGTCCACGTACTCCCAGCCCTGGTGCCCGAACCAGAAGTTGGCCTCGAGGCCCATCTTGTTCATGACCGCCGCCCACTGGCCGCCGAGGCCGCCGATCACGATGATCAGCAGGCAGGTGAACAGGAAGTTTACGCCGAGGCGCTGGAATCTGGGCTCGTGCCCGGAGATCGCGGGTGCGATGTACAGGCCCGTGGCGAGCCACGCGGTCGCGATCCAGAGCACCGCGAGCTGCAGGTGCCAGCTGCGCGTGACCGAGTAGGGCAGGTACTCGGCGAGAGGGAAGCCGTAGAACGCCTGGCCCTCGACCGCGTAGTGCGCGGTGATGCCGCCCAGGATGATCTGGACGACGATCAGGGCGGTGACCACCCAGAAATACTTCGCCGTGGCCTTCATCGAGGGCGTGGGCGTGAGGCTCTTGAGCGGGTCGCTGTCGGGCACGACCGGCGGCGGCTCCTTGCCGTGCGTCGTCGCGTAGTACCAGGCGAGCGCGCCGACGCCGCCCAGCAGGAACAGGATGCTGACGAAGGTCCAGATGAAAGTCGGAGTGGTGGGCACGTTGCCCACGAGCGGCTCCGACGGCCAGTTGCTCGTGTAGCTCGCGTCCTCGCGGGGACGGTTGGTCACCGTGGACCAGGACGCCCAGAAGATGAATGCGTTCATCGCCGCGCGGTTCGCGGCGTCGGGAATCGGGTTTTCCTGGATCGCATAGTCCTCGCGCAGCGGCTGCAGCGCGGGGTCGTTGCCGAACAGGCGGTCGTAATGGTCCGCCACCGCCGCGAGCGCCTGCGCGCGGTCGTCGGAGACGGTCACCATGCCGGTCGCCTGGTCGTAGGTGTTGGCGCGCATCTCCGCCTGCAGCCGGGCCTGCAGCGCGGCCTGCTGCGGCGCATCGAGCTCGTCGTAATTGCGGCCGGTCTCGCGCACCGCCCAGAGGTCGAGCAGCGCGATCGCCTCGCGGTGCAGCCAGTCGGCGGTCCAGTCGGGGGCCACGTAGCTGCCGTGTCCCCAGACCGAGCCCATCTGGTGGCCGCCGACCATCTGCCACACTTTCTGGCCAGTCTGGATGTCGGCCTTGGTGTAAAGCGTTTCGCCGGAGGCCGTTCGCACCTCCGCGGGGATCGGCGGCATCGTCAGGTAGATCTGCCGCCCCATGAACAGCAGGATGCCGAAGGACACCAGCAGGATGCCCGCCAGGACCTTCCAGAGTTTCTTCGTGTCGGTCACTTGAGTCTCTCCGATGCAGGCCGCAGTCGCACCGCGGAATGGAGAGGATGCTGAGCCGCGGCGAAAGGGAGCGCCTTGACCGGGATCAAGAGGGCCGGGGCAGGCCAGTCCGGCGGGCTCTCCTGTCAAGGGGCGACTGGCCCGCGGCTGGCAGCAAGGTTGCGTTCACGAAAAAAAAAGGGTCCCGGCGACTTGGCCGTCGCCGGGACCCTTTGAGGAGCGCCCGACCTTCGATGGGGGGAACGTCGAGTGCTTTAGGCAGGGTCGTCAATCTGGCCGTCGAGGTCTGTGCGCTGTCGAACACAGATCGAAGAAGGCCCACCGCCGCTCCCGCCTGCCCCTGACGGCGCTCAGGACTGGCCGTAGCGCGCCTTGGCTTCCTGGATGCAAGTCGCCTTCGCAGCCGCCGCGAGCGAATCGCACTTCTCCTTCGCAATGGCGTAGGCCGCGTCGTCTTTCTCGGTCGCCGCCTTCCTGTCGGCGTCGCTGGTGGCGCCGCGTGCGGTCGCGTTTGCATCCGCGGTCTTCTGGACTCGCTCCGCTTCCGCCTTTGCGGCGATTTCCTTGCCCTCGGCCTCCTTGCGACACACGTCCTGGGCGTTGCCGGCGAGATCGTCGCACTTCTCGTTGGCGATCGCGTACGCGGCGCTCGCCTTGGCCATGCTCACGTCGTACCGATGCTGATCGGAACTGTCGTAGGTCGCCTCGAGTTCCGCCTTCGAGATCTTTCGACGACCGTTGGCCTCTGCCATGCAGACGTCCCTGGTGTTGCCGGCCAGCGCCAGGCACGCAGTCTCGTCCGACCTGTGCCGGGCCGAAATGCCTTCTTCGGCAGTCTTGTACTGCGCGTCCGAAATGGCGCCACCCGCGGCGCTTGCGCTGATGGCCAGGCCGATTGCGACGGCGAGTGCAGTTAGTTTGCGTCTATTCAATTGTGTTCCTCTATGCGTGATTCAAACCGGGCCGACGAACCTTATTCCTGTCGGTGACCCGCGTCCGTCTCCTGGCGCACGGAGCAGGCGCTTCGCCACCCGGCGATTCCGACGTCGTCCGCCGCCAGCAGCGCGCACGCCGACGCTGGTACGTCGGCGCGAATGTGGCGCCGCGGTCTGGCCCGGGTACGCTGCCGTACAGACCAGCGGGGGCGCCACGCAGCACAGGTGGAAATCCGGGAGGACGAGGGTGGAGCGCTGGCAGGTCGCCCGTCGACGGTCGATCTGTACGGTAGGAGACGGAACGGACGGAGCTGGAGAGCTAGGCTGTTCCACACCTGCGCTTCAGCGCGGACAACGCCGGGACCGGCAACACGATAGGAAAAAAGCATGAAAACTTCGATCTTTAAACTCACCGCAATCCTCGGAATGCTGGCAGTGGCTGGCGCCTGCTCCTCCACGCGCACCCAGCAGTCGGCCGGAGAGGTCATCGATGACAGCACACTCACCTCGAAGGTGAAGATCGCCCTGATCGACGACCCGGTCACCAAGGCCGGCCAGATCAACGTCGAGACGTATCGCGGGGTCGTGCAACTCGGCGGCTTCGTCGACAACGCCGAGCAGAAATCGCAGGCCACGAAGGTGGCGCGCTCCGTCACGGGCGTCAAGGAGGTCCGAAACGACCTGCTCGTCAGCACCAAGCCGCATGCGACGGCCGGCCAGGACTACGACGACAGCATGCTGACGGCCTCGGTCAAGACGAAGCTCATGGAGAATTCGGAGACCAAGGCACACGAGATCAACGTGGGAACTCAGAAGGGAGTCGTGCAGCTGACCGGGTTTGTCGACTCGACGGCCATGAAGGCCAAGGCCGGCGAAATCGCGCGCTCCGTAGACGGTGTGAAGGACGTGCGCAACGATCTCGAGATCAGGCAGAAGTAAGTCTGCAGCGGCCGCGGGCGGTGCATCGCCCGCGGCCCGGTTGGATGGCGGCGGCCAAAGCATCGGCAGATGATCGAGTCCACGCCCGCCCGATCGCGCGGGCGCCAGGCCGGGTGTCCCCTCGTGCTAGCGGGCCGCGAAGAACTCCTCGACCGCTGCCAGGCAGAAGGGCGGCACCAGCCCGGCGTGATAGGCATCGGCGACCGCGCTCGCCCCGCCATCGGTGGCGCCTTGGGCTACGGCCGTCGCGGCAGTGATCTGTTTCGCCAGCGCAAACCCGCTCTTCAGGTCCGCATACGGATCACTTGCCGACGCAGTCGAATCGAGATCCAGCACGATCACCGGACCGGGTGACGGTGCGCGCGACGCCCAGTAGCCCTGCATCAGTTGCGTGTTGAACCAGAAGACCGTCGGGTCCGCGTTGCCCCCGCACAATAGGGTAGGGGCCGCCGGCGTCCAGTTACGCAGGTCATTCTGTTTCAGTGCCTGACGCAGGCGGATCCCAGGCGTCGCGGCCGCAATGACCGTCGACGTGGTCGGCCAGCCGCCGTCCGGATTGACCTGCGCGTCCAGGAGATAGCTGAGGCGGAAGCTGTTATCGACCAGTTGGTCCGTGCCAAAGCCGGCCGCGAAGATCGGCGCCAGGTTTGTCGGCGTGGTTGCGGGTGTGATGTCGGCGAATGCCGGATCCGGAGGCGTCGTGCTGAACAACGCATCTTTGGGAAGCTTGCCCTGTGCATACAGCACGCTTCTTGGCGTCGTGCCCGGCAGCAAGGACTCGATGCCTCCTGCATACTGCGCCTCGAAGACCTCGGCCGCGTCGAAGTAAATGTTCGCGTATGCCTTCTGGTACGCAGTGATCAGCAGGGTGGCTGACACGGTTGCGCCGGCACTGACGCGACCTGAAAACACCGCGTCGACGAAGGCGGCCAGGGCGTACGGCCCGGACATCGGAGCCGATGCCGTCACGGTCATTCCTGCGGCCTCCATCGCGCGATGGGTCGCCATCGCCACGTAACCACCCTGCGAGTACCCGGTAATGAACACTCGGCCGCCGTCCTTGGTCGTCGGCGCGACAGCACTCGGCAGCGCGCTGCGTGCGGCGGTCAACGCGTCGATCATGTCCTTGGACTGCTGGTCGGCGATCAGGTATGGATGGTATGGCAGCGTCGAACTGTCGTAGCCCGCGTAGTCCGGGGCGACCACGATGTAGCCCTGCGACGCGAAGAGCGCCGCCATGATGAGCGCCTCTCCATTGGGGTCACCCTGCAGGTTCGTCATGTCGAACGCGCGGTCGGTCGTCGTGCCATGCGCGTACAAGAGGATGGGGCGATTGCCGCGGCAAACTGCATCGCTGCCGAGCGGCACCATCAGTGCTGCGGATGCGGTCGTCGCCTCGCTTGCTCCGCCGACGGTCGCATACCGAATGCGATGCACGGCAATGTCGCAGAGGGGCGTTCCACTGATCGCGAGCAGCGGCTCATTGGCCAGAGCATTCAGGGCGAGCAGCAAGGCTGGCGCGGTGACGGTGGAGACGAGCTCGGGCGGGTTCTGCAGCAACTGGCCGCGCACTGGGCTCGCAACTATGGCGTCCGAGCCGGAATTGCCCCCGCCACAGGCGGTCAGCAGAAGCGCCGGAAGAATGAAGAGCGCGATGGCATGAATTCGACGCATGAGATGGGACCGCTGGCAGGCTGAGAAGGCGCAGCCGCGCGATCCTGGGCGATCCGCCGCTGTCCGTCGGTACGGTGACGCACAGGACCCCGTGTATTCGAGTCCTTCCAATGTACGTTGTCGCACCGAAATGTCCGCCACTTGCGCCTACGCTGATTCCGACGCGAATGGAACCTGCCGAGTCGCGTTCCGTTCGCGGACGACCAGAACCATTCGCACCGCGACCTCCCACTTCCAGAGGATTACCCATGAACCGTTCGATACTGACACTTGCGCTGGTCGCAGCGCTGGGCCTGAGTGCCTGTGAGCGACAGCCCACCGTCGTCACCGTTCCCGCTGCACCTGCCGAGCCCGGCCCCGCCGGTCCGCAGGGTGAACCCGGTGTCCAGGGAACGACCGGCAGTACCGGCTATTCCGGCCAGACCGGTGCGCAGGGCGAGACCGGTGCGCAGGGCGATCCGGGCTACACCGGGCAGACCGGTGAGACGGGCGAGACCGGCAAAGCCGGCCCCGGCACGACGGTGATCGTCGAGCCTTCGCCGCCGCCGCCGCCGACGAACTGAGCAGCCCGCCGGCATGGGAACGCCCCTCGCGCGACTGTGATCACAGGAGATCGAACATGCATCAACTCAAGGACTTCATGAGCCGGGACGTCAAGGTCATCAGCCCGGACATGACCATCAACGAAGCTGCCCGGACCATGCGTGACGGCGATTTCGGGATGCTGCCCGTCGGCGAAAACGACCGCATGATCGGCGCGATCTCGGATCGGGACATTGCGATCCGAGCCGTGGCCGAAGGCAAAGGGCCCGACACGAAGGTGCGCGAGATCATGTCCGACGGCATCTGCTGGGCCTACGACGACGACACCGTGGACCATGCGGCCAGGCTCATGAGTGAGAAACAGGTCCGGCGCCTGCCGGTCGTGAATCACGACAAGCGGCTGGTGGGCATCGTTGCGCTCGGCGACTTCGCAGTCGACAGCTCTGAGATCGGGCCGGCCGCCGAAGCGCTTGCGAAAATCTCGGAACCGTCGTGACGAGCTCGAGGGCGGCACCACGGCGGGTTGGACCATCGACCTCCCGTCGCAAGGCGGGAGGTGGTGGGCGCCGCATGTTGCCTCGAACGCTGAAGGCACGCAGCCATCCCACCGACACCACGCTGCAGAGGCACGTGTCCTTTTTCGATGACAACGGCGATCGTGGCGTCGACGTCAAGGAGTGCGCTCGCGGACTCAGGGCGCTCGGCCTGCCAATCGGCGTGGCAGAGGCGGCCGCGCTCGCCATCGTCGTTCCCTTGAGCCTGCAAACGCGCGGCTCGCTGCTGGCGATGAACGTCGACATCGACAGGATCCAGAAGGGTAAGCACGATGGCGACACCGGAATCCTCGACAAGCGGGGCCGGTTCGTTGCCCGGCGCTTCGAAAAGGTATTCGGGGCCCGTTCCACCGTCGACCGCAATGCTGACAAGGCGTTTACCGCGACCGAACTGGCCAGGATGATCAACGCGAATCGCGAATCGTTCGCGGGCTATGTAGCGGCGATAGGCGAGTGGCAGCTTCTGCTGGCGCTGGGCGCCGATACCGTCGCCGTCGAGGGTGGCAAGACGGTTCCCGCCTTGAGCGTCGACAGGGTGAAGTCCTTCTACGACGGCACGCTCTTCTACCGACTCGCGGCAGAACACGCCCAGGACGCGCGACGCGGCGGCGTCGCGCGCGCACGGCACCGCCGAAAATCACGCACTTTCATCATGTCCGTGCGCTAACGGACAGAGCCCGTGCCGTCGTGGGCTCACGCTTATCAAGCGGTAGGAACCGCTGTTCGACGCCTCACGGCAGGTCTTGAACACACCATCGAGGGAACGCCATGACCAAGGCACACGTCAAGGGCCACATGAAAGAAGCGGAAGGCAAGATCAAGGAGGTCGCGGGGAAGCTCGCCGGCAACGAGCGCCTGGAAGCGAAGGGCAAGGCCGAGAAGATCGCCGGCAAGCACGAGGCGGCCCGTGCCGACCTGAAGGAAGACATCAAGAAGCTCGCTGGCGCATGAATAGCGAGCGACGCAGCGTCGCGGTCGTGCCAGCTTGAGCGGGTGCAGCAGGCGAGGGAAAGTCATGAACAAGAAGCAGATCAAGGGCCGAGTCAAGGCCGTGAAAGGACGGCTCAAGGAAGCGACCGGCATGCTCGTCGGCAACGAGGCCATGCAGAAGAAGGGCACGGCCGAAAAGAACGCCGCGGACCGGAAAGTCCTATACGAGGACTTGAAGGAGGACGTCAGGAAGCTGGTTTGACTCTTTCAGCCGCGCGGACGATGTGATCGCACGACGGGTTCGTCCGTGCTGACCGCCGGCGGTGCGCGGCGGGGCCACGCGGCGTGCTTCCTGCGCATGACACGAGGAGTGCGAAATGAATCTTCACCTGACAGTGCTGGCTGCATCCGTGCTTGCGACGGTGCTTTTTGCCATGCCGACGACGGGGCTGGCGGCCGTTGACCCATATCCAAATGGCTGCGTCAGTTGCCACGTGCTCGACAAAGGCAAGGGCGTCGACCATCGCCTGAGCGTCGCACTGAAGGAATGGACCGCGGGCCAGATCGAGCCTGGCCTGCTCGCGATGAGCAAGGCGGCCGCGCCCGCCGGACTCGCGCTGAAGGGCAAGCATCCTTCGGCAGGGGATTCGCTCGAGGACATCCCGGGTGCCTGCCTCGATTGCCACGACGCCGGGTCGAAGAAAGCGCCACCCTTCGTTCGCCTGCTGCATCTCGTGCACCTCGCGGGCGGAGTGAACAACGCCTACGTGACCACGTTCAAGAGCGATTGCATGCACTGCCACAAGCTCGATACGCAGACCGGGGAATGGTCCATGCCGAGCGCCCCGGAGAAGTGACGGTCGCGTCGTCAGTCCGATGCGACATCGTGAGTGGCACAGGACACATCGCACGGGCTGGCTCCGTGCCGCTGTTCTCGGCGCGAACGACGGCATCGTTTCCACTGCCAGCCTGGTCCTGGGGGTCGCGGCGGCAGGCGCAACGTCGCAGAGCATTCTGGTTGCCGGGGTGGCCGGACTCGTCGCAGGTGCGATGTCGATGGCGGCTGGCGAGTATGTATCGGTCAGTTCGCAAGCCGACACCGAGCGCGCGGACCTGGCCCGGGAGAGCAGTGAGCTGGCTGCGAATCCCGAGCAGGAACGCGCGGAGCTGGCGGCCGTCTATGTCAAGCGCGGACTGGATGAGAAGCTGGCTGAGGACGTGGCTACCCAGTTGATGCACCACGACGCACTTGGCGCACATGGACGCGACGAGCTGGGCATATCCGATACGCTGGCGGCGCGACCGGTGCAGGCCGCACTCGCATCGGCGGGTACGTTTGCGGTGGGCGCCGCGCTTCCTCTGCTGATGGTTCTGTTGTTTCCGGTGACTGCACTGATGTGGGGTGTTGCCGGCAGCTCACTCCTGTTCCTCGCGCTGCTGGGCCTTCTGGCGGCACGCGTCGGGGGTGCACCCGTGATTGCCTCGGCCCTGCGCGTCACGTTCTGGGGTGCCCTGGCCATGGCGCTGACCGCTGGTGTGGGGGCGCTGTTCGGGGTCGTTGCCTGAGCAGAGCGACCACGGCATGGCGCGCGAGCCGGGTGACGCATCACCCGAATGCCGGAGTCGTTGGAGTATAATCACCCGGGCCTTCCCAGCGGTTCGAGGGGCTCATTACCAGAGAATGCCGAGCGCGCACGACCCCTCCGAGAATCACCTGCTCGCGGCCCTCGCTCCCGAGGAGCGGGAACGGATCGTGCCGCATCTGCAACTCGTGGACATGCCGCTCGGCAAGGTTCTTTATGAGTCCGGAGACACGTTGCGATACGTGTATTTCCCGACCGACTGCATCGTCTCACTGCTCTACGTGCTGATTGACGGTGCGTCGGCCGAGCTTTCGGTGGTGGGCAACGAGGGCCTGATCGGCATCGCGCTGTTCATGGGCGGTGAGACGACGCCAAACCGCGCGATCGTGCAGAGTACGGGGCACGCCTTTCGACTCGGCGGCCAGCGGCTCAAGGAGGAATTTCATCGGAATGGCCCGCTCCAGGGGCTGCTCCTGCGCTACACGCAAGCCCTGATCACGCAGATGGCACAGACGGCGGTGTGCAATCGCCATCACTCAGTCGACCAGCAACTCTGCCGCTGGATCCTGCTGTCGCTGGACCGCCTGCCCTCCAACGAGTTGACGATGACCCAGGAACTCATCGCCGACATGCTGGGCGTACGCCGCGAGGGCGTCACCGAAGCCGCTGGAAAGCTGCAGAAACTCGGAATCATCCGCTATAGCCGCGGGCACATCACGGTGCTGGACAGGCCAAGGCTGGAACAGCTGAGTTGCGAATGCTACGCGGTCGTCAAGAGTGAAACGGACCGCCTGCTGCCGTACGTGCCACCCCGCACGCGTATCTCAGGGGCCTAGGGCGCCGAGGCCTTTACAGATTCACGGATTTCGACGCACGCAATCAGGAAGCGTTGGCCGGATGGATCGGGACCGACGACCGCAAGAGCGGTCTGAGACGCCCCGTCGTGCCTGACAAATCGCAGTTCAAACCCTTGCCCCTCCGCGCCCTCGGCGACGCGCATCAAGGCCGTGTGGAGGGCAAAGCGGGAGTCCGGTTCCAGGAAGTCGTCGAGGGCACGATCGAGCGCCGCATCCCGATCGAATCCCAGCAGGCGCGCGCCGGCGCGGTTCAGTTCGCACAGTGCCGTGGACCGATCGACGGTGAAGAAGCCGGCCGGCGCAGAATCGTAGAGTTGAACTTGCCGATACAGCGCCACTTCCAGCACCGCCACCGAGCGTCGCAGCTCTTCCTCCTGCAGGTCCAGCTCTACCTGGTGCACCTGCAGCTCGTGCAACAGCTTGAGCGAGTCCGCGGCGGTCTCCGGCGACGATGCGAGGTCGTGCAGGACCGCAAGCGCAGCAGACGAGTTCGCCCGTGTGCCATGAGGATCGCTGTTCCCGGTGAGTCGCGAAAGAGCCCGCTGACGCAGGCTCTCTGGGCTGACCGCTACGCTTTTTTCGCTCGACATGTGTTTACCTCGATTCTGCATTGATTCCGGCGGCCAACGGCAAGGCACACGCCGCTAGGCTTGGCGAAGGCGCGACTCGAGCTCCTTGGCGGCGGTGATGTCGATGAGGGTGATGACCGCACCCTGGATCACGTTCGCCACCGTGCGGTACGGCATGATACGGACCGTGAACCAGTG
>Ga0105090_10001111_pt1 | contig 14245 bp, 13 predicted proteins | sample PPLLak3March2015_FD_79110 | JGI IMG/M metagenome (GOLD analysis project Ga0105090, IMG submission 79110) | Freshwater sediment microbial communities from Prairie Pothole Lake near Jamestown, North Dakota, USA - PPLs Lake P7 Core (1) Depth... | ecosystem: Environmental > Aquatic > Freshwater >... | reverse complement strand
GGGATCCCGCTGGTGGTGGATTTCTGGGCGCCCTGGTGCGGGCCCTGCAAGATGATGGCTCCTGCCTATGAGAAGGCTGCGGCGGTGTTGGAGCCGCACGTTCGCTTAGCCAAGGTGAACACGGAGGAGGAGCAGGCACTGGCGGCCAAGTTCGGGATTACCAGTATCCCGACTCTGGTGATCTTCAGGGGAGGGCGTGAGGTGACGCGGCAGCCCGGTGCCATGGGAACACAGGATATAGAGAGCTGGATCCGCGGTCATTTATCGAATGCTCGATGAGCGCGATCCGCCCGGGTACCTATCCGGAGAGCGAGGCAGGGGAGCCCGTCAGCGTGCAACCCTGATTCTCGCATCCACGATTCTGCAACCTTGTCCTTCCGGTAGAGCGAAGATTGGATTCAGATCGAGTTCGATGATCTCGGGAATTTCTTCGACGAGGCGGGAGAGACGCAACAGCACCTCTGCGATCGCCCCAATATCCACTGCCGGTTTTCCCCGGTAGCCTTGCAGCAATCGATGGCCTTTAATCTCGCGCACCATCTGAGCTGCATCGCGATCGGTGAGTGGAGCGATGCGAAACTGCACATCGCCGAGAATCTCGACATGAATCCCTCCGAGGCCGAAGGCAAGCAGGGGGCCGAAGAGCGGATCGCGGGTCATGCCGACCATCACTTCCACGCCGCCTGAAATCATCGGCTGCACCAGTACACCTTCCATTACATCCAGTGTGTTGTCCTGTGCAAGTCTGGCCTTGATCGATTCGAACGCGTCACGCACGGCTTGTTCACCGGTCAGGTTCAAACGTACGCCGCCGATCTCGGTCTTGTGCAGGATCGTATGGGACGCGAGCTTCACTGCCACAGGAAAGCCGATCTCACGCGCAGTTCTGACGGCATCCTCCGCAGTTGTGGCAAGCCCTCCTTGCGCCAGCGGGAGTTTCATCGCTGAGAGGAGCGCACGGGTTTCTTGCGTGGTCAGCCATCCCGGCCCACGGCTGGATAAGGCTTTGGCGCAAATCGCTTTGGCGTTCTCCAAGTCGGCATCGGGGTAGCGTGGCACCGGTCCAATTGGCTGCCGTCTCCAGGCCGCGTACGTGATCGCCCGGTTGATGATGCGGGCAGGAATCTCCGGATGGGGGTAGGTGGGAATAGTTTCTTCGTCCACGGTGAAGGTCCGATCCAGGTCGCCTTCCGCCATCCAGCAGAGATAGACCGGCTTCTGTGTCCCGCTCGTCCGGCGGGCTGCTCTGATGCCCCGGACGATTCCGGCTGCCACGGGGGGATTGTCTTCGGCCCTGACCGAGACGTGTACGATGATGAGCGCGTCGAGTGTGTCTGCCGTGAGCATCGTCTCGACGGCCCGCGCATGCTGGTCCTCTGTGGCAAAGCCGATGACATCGACAGGATTGTTCAGCGCGGCGGCGGGCGGAAGAAATGATGCGAGGGCGGATTGCGTCAGGTTGGATAATCCCGGAACCGTGAGCCCTTCCGCCGCGCAACTGTCCGCGCAGAGCACGCCGGGACCGCCGGAATTCGTCAGTATGCCGATGCGCCGCCCTTGCGGCATCGACTGGGAGGAAAGACCGGTCGCCAGGGCCAGAAAGTCGTCCAGCCCGTTCGCGCGGATTACCCCGCATTGAGTGAAGAGCGCGTCAACGGCTGTGTCGTTTGTGGCGAGCGCCGCGGTGTGCGATCCGGCCGCGGATTGGCCCGCCGATGTCCTGCCAGCCTTTAACGCGATGATCGGTTTCTTTTTTCCCACCCGCTCGGCGATCTGTCTGAACCGCCGGGGATCCACGATGGTTTCGAGATAGAGCAGGATCACGTCAGTGGATTCATCCTGTTCCCAGTATTCGAGCAGATCGATGACCGACACATCGATATGGTTGCCGACGCTGACGAAGCTGGAGAGGCCGAGATTCAATCGCCGGGCTGCGGTCACCACGGCCAGTCCCAGTCCGCCGCTTTCGGATGCGATGGCCACCCGGCCGGCAGGAGGGATCGCGGGTGTATAGGTGGCATTCAGCCGCACGGCGGGATCGAGATTCATCAACCCGAAGCAATTCGGCCCGATCAGGCGTATCCCATGTTGACGGACTTTTTCCCGTAACTCCTGTTCGAGCGAGGTTCCCGATCCTCCGGTTTCCGCAAATCCCGCCGTGATGAGGATGGCGGCTGGAATGTGTTTGGCGGCACAGTCGTCGATGACAGCGAGGACGGCGTTGGGGGGGACCGCGATGAGGGCGAGATCGACAGGGCCGGGAATAGCTCTCAGCGAGGGAAAGGCCGAAAGCCCTGCAATCTCGGTAGCCTGCGGATTCACCGGGATGATCGTTCCTGTAAAACGGCTTCCCTGCAGGGATTTGAGCAGCCGGTAGCCGATGTGCGTGTTATTGCGCGATGCGCCGATGACGGCGACGGAACGAGGACAGAAAAACGGTTTCAGCGATCTGGTTGTGGAGCGGTCTGGGGGTGGAGGTACCACATCCATTCCGAAAGGGTTCGTGTACTCGCTCATTGGACGCCGCTCCTCACATAAGCCACTTGGGTTGAAGAAGCAAGATTGCGCCCAGTCCGACCATGACTAGGCCGCTGGTCAGCTTGAGCCATCGACCGGCCCGTTCCTGTAGCTTCGTGCGGCTCAGCGTAATGACTGCAAGGATGACCATCAGGCTGTCGTCGAAGACATAGGCCAAATTATACAGGCCGAGGTATGCGTAATATTTCCATGCAGGTATCTGCTGCATGGTCAGAATCTGCGTATAGAGAGCGGGGAGCCCGGCGGTGCACAGCAGCTCGACGAGGTTCACGAATCCCGCCAGGAGGACGACTCCCGCCAACGCGCCGGCGAGATGCTCGGCTTGAAGGATCTGCCTGGTGCGAGCATAGAGGCCGGGCTTGGCGGACTCGGGAATGCTCAACGAGAGGCCGCGGTGCAATGCAAAGAAGTCCTTCACGTTGACGGATCCGATCAAGAGCGCGATGCCGCCGAGACCGATCTGAATGGCTCTCGAGAGGCCGATCAGGAGGAAGATGTTCAGCCAGGCGGCCATGAAGGCAAAATAGACCAGGCCGCTGACGAGGACAAACGTTCCGGCGATGAGGGCCATTTTCCTCCGGTTTCGAAGATTGACGAGGAGCGACAGCAGAAACAGCAGGACCCACATGGCGCAGGGATTGAATCCGTCCAGCAGGCCGATCGTGATCGTGAAAAGCGGCAAGCCCAGATCCGTGACCCGCAATTCCCCCAGCCAGCGAGACTGGATACTTTCGACGGCTGCTGGCGTAGAGGGGCGTTCCGGGGGCCGGTCGAGTCGTGCAAGAATCTCCTTCCCCGTCGTGTCGGCCGATTGAAATCCGATGATCAGTTCCGAGCCGATAAGGAAGGCAGGAACGCCGAGGCTAGCCAGGCCTCGCTCGGTTCCCAATCGTGAAAGTCGATTGCGAGCGAAGGCGTCCTCGGCGATATCGTAGACGACTATCCGCAGCCCCGGATGGTCTTCCCGGATGTCGGCGAGGAACGATTTGGCAGCTTCACAGTGCGGGCAGCCGGATCGGACGAAGATCTCAAGGGCGGGCGCAGGCTCTTCTGCCTGCACGGTGATTCCGACGAGGCTGATGAGGAAGAGTACACCGCCGACTGCCGCCCTGCGAATCAGTCCGGACCAGCGTGTGTCCCGATGGCTCACCGCCGGCTAACTGACGACGTCAAAAGGAGCTATGGTCCGGATATAGGACAAGACGTCCAGCATCTGCTGATCCGTCAGCTTGCCTCGAAAGCCGTGCATCGGGCTGAAGAGCACGCCGTTGGAAATGGTGATGAGCAGCTCCCAATCGGTTTTCGCCCGCGAGATCGGTGACTGCAAGTTGGCAGGCCTCACGATGAGATACTGGCCGTCCGGTCCGTTTCCGTCAAGTTTAGGCCCATGACATCGCAGGCACTGTTGTTCGTAAATCCCTTGTCCCGCTTGGGGATTTCCGCGCGGGGTTTGCCCGGCAACCCAGGAAGATCCGAGGATGATGATACTGAGGGCGCAGATCACGGAGAAAGTTTTCATATGGCTCCTTGTGTAAAACGTCGTTACCGTATGACCAGGACGGAACAGCCGGCCCGGTGGACGATGCCATGCGATACGCTGCCGAGGAGGAACCGGTCTACTCCTTTACGGCCATGCGATCCGACGATAATCAGATCGTGTCCGGTCGCTCCGGCGCAGACAGCGGAAACCGGATCGCCCGTCCGGACATCGGTGGTGACCGTAAAACGCGGGCCGGCCAACGCCTCGGCGGTTTCTGCCACGATCTGTTCGGCCTGGCGTTTGTGCTCCTCAGACCAGCTTTGATAGCCCGCCATAATGTCCGGTTCGACCATGGCGAGTGACGGCACGATCGACAGGATGGTCAAGGCCACAGGGTTTCTGAAGGGGTGTTTCGTGAGCCAGGACTGCACCCGGACGGCATCGTCGCGGCCTTCGATGGCCAGGAGCACACGAGCGACAGGCTTGGCCTTGCCTTTGACAACAAGCGTCGGCGTGCGCGCGTGGAGCAGGACATGATGCGAAACACTGCCGACGAGAAGCTCGGCGAGGCGGGAGTGGTCATGGGTTCCGACGACGATGAGATCGGCCTTGACCGCGTCGGCGTTGTCGAGGATATACGCAGCGGCGTGGTGCGGCTCGGACTTGGTCTGCACGGAAGGAATGTCGGCGGGCAACACGGATCGCCCCCGTTCGACGGCCTGGCGTCCGGCGTCGATCATTGCCCGGCGAAACTCGTCGTATCCTTGCAGATTGGCGGCTCCGGCCAACAGGGGCGACTGAAACATTCCCAGGTCCACTCCGTGGACCAACAGGACTTCATCCGGTTTGTATAAGAGGCCGAGCTGTTCAACTGCGGCAAACGCCTCATCGGACCAATCGACACCGGCGACAATCTTCATGACTACTCCCTGTGTTGCATTCCCGGCCTTGCGGCGGGGTATTAGGACTTCGTCCAGTTGACCCGGACGGAGTCCTCACCTTCGCCATAGTGAATGTCCAACTCACCATGATAGGCATGTTTCAGCGCCTCGCCGATCTGTCTGGGTAAATGCGCATCCGTGGTCGAGACTACCAGACCGTCCGGCGTGTTTTCTATGCTCATGATGCGGGCGAGAGGGTGCTCTTTATTTTCCTTCGTCTCGATGTTCTTGATCACTCCCATCACCTGTTCCGACTGCTGGGAGGCAAAGGTGCCTTTCAGCATGAGCACGCCCCTCGGGCATTTGTCCTTCACGCGGTGGCAGGCGGGGCAGACGGTTTCATGTGCGCCGACCGGCGGGGCAACCCAGCTCCACCGTCCTTTGTGAAAGACGGCGCTGCATGTTGGGCATACCGTCGGCTCTGCCAGCTTGCTCGGCAATTTGTACGAGTCGTGCCGGTATTCCTCGACAAAACGGTCCCGGCGGGCCTCATGACCTCCGGCATTGGAACTTGTAGGCATCGATTATACTCCCTTGGTTGAAGGCATGGCAGAACGTGTCCGTCGAGCATTGGGTTCACCCTGGAAGGCCTCGTTGGCCTGGTGCAGGGTGCGGATCACTTCGTCGTCCGTCACTTGATCGAACTCCTCGAAGAAACAACCGACGGCTCCGAATGGCTCCGGTGTCGAGAGAATTACGCACTCATCGACGAGTGCGCGAATGCGCTCGGCTGTCGAGGGCGGCGCGACCGGCATCGCCACCACCACGCGCAGAGGATTAAGCGCGGACAGCGCATCGAGCGTGGCAAACAACGTGGCCCCCGTGGCGACTCCGTCATCGACAAGAATCACTGTCCGATGGTGGAGCTGCGGCAACCCGCGCCCTTCGCGATAGAGGACCCGCCGCCGCTCGATTTCACGGCGCTGCGCGGCGATCAGTCCGTCGAGATCTTCTTGAGATAACTGCATGGCCCGCACGGCTTCCTGGTTGAGATAGACGGCCCCGGTTTCGCTCACGGCGCCGACGGCATATTCCGGCGATTCGGGGACCGCGATCTTGCGGGTAATGAACACGTCCAGCGGCAGATGGAGCGCCAGACTCACCTCATGACCCACCACCACCCCTCCGCGCGGGAGCGCGAGCACGACCGCGTGATGATCACCCCGATAGGCCTGCAGATGATTGGCTAACAGAATTCCCGCATGGCGACGATCGCGAAACAACATGACGCCTCCCTTGCTGCTACGTCATTCAACGAGACCTGCGCCTAGAACTCTCCGCCGACGGCACGCACTCCGATGAGGAGCAGCGCGATCAGCACCAGACCGCCGATCAACCACCAGACGTGCCGATGCCGCGCGTGCGGCCCTGTGTGCCAGTGGATCTCCCAGGGAATGTCCAAGTAATGGGGGTGGCGAAACATCGTCGCCTCCTTTCGAAACGGATTTGGCTGAGGAAGCGGCCCTAATTCCTCTCACCTCAGCCTCACCCTGAAACTTGCACTCTCGTCTTAGGACACCTTGACTTCGATCGATTTCGGCTTGGCCTTTTCCGATTTCGGCAACCGGACGTTCAGCATCCCGTCCTTATACTCCGCCGTCACCTTCGTTCCGTCGGCATCTTCCGGCAGGGTGAAACTACGCATAAAGCTACCATAGGCCCGCTCGACTCGATGGTACTTTTTGCCCTTCTCTTCCTTTTCATACTTCCGCTCGCCTGTGATGGTGAGGACATCGTCATGCACGTTCAGCTTGATGTCTTCTTTCTTCACATCGGGCAGCTCAGCCTTGATGGCGTACTCCTTGTCGTCTTCGCTGATGTCGACCACCGGTGACCATTGGGCCACGGTGATGGCTTCATTCTTGTCGGCGCTCCCGGCAGGTACATTCCGACCAAGGAGCTGCGAGAGACGCTTCTCCAGCTCTTCCACTTCCTTAAAGGGATTCCAGCGGCTCATCGGTTCCCATCTTGTCAGACTGCTCATAACCCATTCCTCCTTGCCTACACGGCGTTAGGCATGATTTTGTGATAAAACCCGACTCCTGGCCTGCCTCTGTGGGGCCAGCTCTACTTTGTATCGACCCGATCCTTGTTGCCGAAGCGACACCTTTCCCGATCGGCTGAGATTGTCCAATGTCAGGAACACCTGATTCCATGTAGCTTGAGGGCAATGCACAGCCAACTCATCCACGTCGCAATCCGGATTCCGTTCAACCATCTCCAGAAGGATGGCGTTTAAATCTCGCGCTGTCGCCATGGCTCACCTCAACCAACCGGTGTATTGCTAAGAAGAGGAATAGCATTGACGATGCCAAAGGGAAGAGGTTCCTCAAAAAAAATATGATCAGTGGAGATTCAACGAGTTCGATCACTGATCGAGCACTCGAGGGGAGAGAATGGGCCTGGCACTGTTGCGTTATAGGACAGTGACAATTGTTGTGCTGGGGAGTTGTTCGACATTGATGGCGATCAGACCTGCGTTATCAAATAAATAAGAGGGGAGGTGAGACCAGGATAAGTTAAAGTTCCCGCTTCTGTGCTGGACGGTTGGTTTCGGGGCTCGGATCTAGGTCAGGAGCGGAGTGGGACTGAAGGGATGCGCTTCTATCGCGGTGCCCGTAGGAGGCACGGCTCATACAGGAGCCCGAAGGCTGAGAGGCGCAGAGTGATCGGACAGGGCTGGAGGTGCCGGGTTGCTCAGACTCACTCCGGCAGTGATTGACCGGATTGGAGAGTTCCTCACAGAAGCGGATCGTTTTATGCCTCCGGGTTGGTGCCCCATTTGTCCTCCCCGGTACAGTCACTCTAATTCCAAACAACACCGACGGGGTGAAGCTCAGAAGAGCGGGTGCGGTGCAGTTCCAAAGGGGAGCACCGGTTCTGATTCGCCCCCCGCGTTTCCTGTAATACGCCAGCGGCCGTTTTCCCTCTTCAGAAAGTGCACTTCCTCGTACCAGCTATCGACCGGACTTCTCAGCTTGGTGTTCTTAGCCGTGCCCCAGACAACCCCGGTGCAGGTCATTTCGGCCGTGAGCTTACTCGCGGTCCCCACCGTCCGAATAACTGAAAACGTGTGAAAGCTTTCCAGCTCTTTGTAGTGCTCAAAAAGCTGGCTCCAGATTTTCCTGATATCCGCTTTCTTGAGACCGTGATAGAAATAATCATCCGAATACAACGCCATAACCCCATCAAGGTCCTGAGAGTGCATCGCTTGCTCCGCCTGTTCAAACGTAGCCAGCAATTCTTTGACTGTTTGTGAGTCGACCTCCTGAATCGTGCTCGCCGTGATCTGGGTCTTGGCTATGGTGAGAGCGGGTTGCGATGCCCAGAGTCCTATCCCGAGGCATAGTGTGCCTAAGATTGAGGCTGATTGAAAATTCATGGGAATCTTTCTCCTGTGAGCGATCTGTCCGTGACTGTGAGTATGAGAACTGCAAGGTAGAGACCAGGGGATGAATGAGTCAAGTCGTAAGATCTTCTTGAGAATTCAGGGATTCTACTCTGAGAAGTTCATAAGGGGCTGTTTGAGTTTGTTGCAGAAATCGCCATCGCAGGAGAAGGATAGTGGCAAATCGCGCCAGTAAGGCAATCAACGTTGTGATCATGGGGGCCGCCGGCCGCGACTTTCATGACTTCAATGTGGTGTTCAGAGCCGATCCCGACTACCGGGTTGTTGCCTTCACTGCCACGCAGATCCCCAATATCGCGGGACGGATCTATCCCTCCGAGCTGGCAGGAGAGTTGTATCCGCGCGGGATCCCTATTGTGCCGGAAGAGAATCTGGAAGCCGTCATTGCAGACCAGGCGGTTGATCAAGTGATTTTTGCTTACAGCGATGTGTCGCATGAAGAGGTCATGCATAAGGCGTCGCGTGTGCTTGCGGCAGGCGCTGAGTTCCGATTGCTGGGGCCGCATTCCACGATGCTCCGGTCGAATAAGCCGGTGATCTCCATCTGCGCGGTGCGGACAGGAGCCGGCAAGAGTCCGGTTGCCAGGCACATTGCGGCACTGGTGAGAGAACAGGGGCATCGGGTCGCGGTTGTCCGCCACCCGATGCCCTATGGAGACCTGGCACAACAGGCGGTCCAGCGGTTTGCCACGCCTGACGATCTCCGGGAGGCCCGTTGCACGATCGAAGAGCGAGAAGAGTACGAGCCCCATCTCAGGCAGGGCGACCTTGTCTTTGCCGGCGTCGACTATGAGCGGATTCTTCGTCAGGCCGAATCCGAAGCCGACGTGATTCTCTGGGACGGAGGAAACAACGACTTCTCTTTTTTTGAGTCCGATCTGGAGATCGTGCTGGTCGATCCTCATCGGGCCGGTCATGAACGAAGCTATTTCCCCGGCGAAGTGAACCTGCTTCGTGCCGACGTCATCATCATCACGAAAATGGAGACAGCCGATCCTCAGAAACTAGCAGCGCTCCGGACAACCATCCGCTCAGTGAATCCCACTGCGGCCGTCATTGATTCGACGATGCCGGTGACCGTCGAGGATCCCTCGCTGGTTCGAGGGAAGCGCGTGCTGGTGATCGAAGACGGTCCGACGGTGACGCACGGGGGGATGGTGTACGGGGCCGGCGTCCTCGCGGCGAAGAGGTACGGGGCGGCGGCAGTAGTGGATCCCCGATCGGCTGCGACGGGAAGTCTCCGCGAAACCTTCCGGTCGAATCCCCATCTTGATTGTGTGCTTCCTGCGATGGGCTACGGGCCGGAGCAAATCCGGGAATTGGAGCAGACGATCAACGCGGTGGACTGCGACCTCGTGCTCATCGCCACGCCGGTGGATTTGCGGCGGCTGATCAGCCTCAAGCATCCGACCTGCCTGGTGCGCTATGAATTCGAGGAAGCCGGCGGCAAGCTTCGCGGCATCCTTGCTGATCTGCTGGCCAAGGACGGGCGCAGTCCGGCCAGACCGTGCGGAAGTCGCGAGGATCGGCCGTGAAGCAGCGGCTGTCGTTTAAAAATCTGCCGAAGATCCAGGCGAAGCGATTCAAGAAGTTGAGGTCGGAGCAGGACCAAGCAGCGGCTAAAGGGCTGACGGTTAAACCGGTCAAGAAGCGGACTCCTCGGAAACGAGAAGGTTGAGGGCGCTTGTGATGACGGTGTCCGGTCGCTCGTAACGTCGTAGTGTGGAGAGCAGGACGTCGATGCCGATACACAATGCGGATATTGCCGCGGACTTTGATGAGCTGGCGGATCTGCTCGAAATTGAAGGCGCCAATCCGTTCCGCGTCCGTGCCTATCGCAACGCGGCCCGCACGCTACGCGATCTCCCCAGTGATGTTACCGCGATGCTTGAGAGGGGGGAGGATCTGACCGAACTGCCCGGAATCGGCAAAGACCTGGCGGCGAAGATTAAGGAGATTATCGAGACCGGCACGGCCGCTATGCTTGAAGAACATCGAAAGACGGTGCCGGCGACGTTGACCGAATTGCTCAAAATCCCCGGTATCGGACCGAAACGGGTGAAAGCGCTGTATCACGATCTCGGCATCCGGACGCTCGACCAGTTGCAAAAGGCGGCGGAGGAGGGGCGCGTGAGATCGCTTCGGGGGTTCGGAGAAAAAACCGAGCGGTATATCCTGAATCAACTGAAAGCCAGGACCGGTGAGGAGAAGCGTTTCAAACTGGCGATCGCGACCCAATACGCCGAAGCGCTGATCGCGTATCTCAAAGAGTCCCGCGGGGTGAAACAAGTTGTCGCAGCGGGAAGCTACCGGCGGGCGAAAGAAACGATCGGGGATCTCGATATCCTGGTCACGGCAGCTCCCGGCAGTGCTGTGATGGACCGTTTTGTGTCCTACCCGGAAGTCGAAGAGGTGCTGGCGCAGGGCGCTACGAAAGCGAGCCTCCGACTGGCCTGCAAACTGCAAGTGGATGTGAGGGTGGTTTCCAAGGAGAGTTACGGAGCGGCCCTCCAATATTTCACCGGCAGCAAGGCGCACAATGTGGCGCTCCGCCAGATGGCTCAACAGCAGGGGCTCAAGATCAATGAGTACGGCGTGTTCAAGGGCGATCAATCCGTGGCAGGAGCGACGGAAGAATCGGTCTACGCTTCAGTGGGGTTGCCCTGGATACCACCGGAACTGCGGGAGAATCGCGGGGAGTTCGACGCGGCGCTGGCCGGGCGCCTGCCGGCGCTCGTGGAGGTCGCTGATCTGAAAGGGGACCTTCATGCCCACACCAAAGCGACTGATGGCCAGAACAGCATAAAAGAAATGGCGGAGGCGGCGCGCGACCGCGGCCTCGAATATCTGGCGATCACCGACCACTCAAGACGGCTCACGATGGCAAAAGGCCTCGATACCGATCGGCTGTTCGAACAGCTCGAAGAGATCGATCGGCTGAATGCGAGCTCGATCGGCATCACGTTATTGAAGGGGATCGAGGTGGACATTCTGGAGGACGGCAGCCTGGATCTTCCGGATGACGACCTGAGCCGGCTCGACCTGGTCGTCGGGGCCGTCCATAGTCACTTCCGGCTTTCCCGGGAGAAGCAGACCGAGCGGATCCTGCGAGCCATGGACCATCCGTACTTTACGATCCTGGCGCATCCCACCGGACGGCTCATCGATGAACGAGCGCCGTACGATGTGGATATGCCGCGTGTGATTCGTCATGCGCGCGAGCGGGGCTGTTTCCTGGAGGTGAATGCGCATCCGATCCGCCTGGACCTGACCGACACGGACTGCCAGATGGCGAAAGAAGCAGGCGTCATGGTGAGCATCAACTCCGATGCCCACAGCACCCTCGACTTCGGGAATCTCCGGTACGGGGTGGGGCAGGCGCGCCGGGGATGGATGGGAAAATACGACGTCTTGAATACCAGGCCTTTGCCATCGCTACGCCCGCTGCTCAAGCGGACGATGGCAGGGTAAACCGCCAAATCGCGGAGTCTCCGGTCCGGCGGTCGGCTCAAGGATACGCTCCTCCCGGCATCAACAAAGGGACGCAGGCATGAATCCTTTTCGGAGATTGTGGCTCACACGTGCAACCCGATACTTCACCCAAGAGGAGGGAGGCGTTTATGGTCAAGGTCTCAAGAAAATCCGTCGCCACATCAGTGCGCATCGATTGCTGCCATCGCTGCGGCGGTCTCATGGTTCCGGAGCCGGTGCACGAACTCGCCTCGTTCGACTGGCGCTGCGTCAGTTGCGGCGAACGGGTCGATCCGGTGATTCTTGCCCATCGTCAACAAGACGGCGCGAGTGCAGAAGCCGAAAAACAATTTGCCGGCCACAGCCCATCGCGAAGGAACTGATCCTCATTCTTGCCCGGCCTGACGCCACTTGCGTGGCGTCGTCCCCCCGGCCCTCTCCCTCGACCATCAAAGAATTGGAGCGCACCTTGCCATGCGGATGATGCTCTATCATCTGAGCGGCAGAGGGAACTTCAGTGCCCAAGCCCCTCAGGGGCATCGTAGCGGACAGCCGTGTTCTCCTGGTCCCCCCTCCCCATCTTCGCGATCTCTCAGACCACAATCCTATTCGTCCTATATGTCCGCGATATCCAGGGTCACGCCCGCTGTTGAGTGTTGATTGTGCATGAAGAAAAGAGGTTACCGATGCCGACCAAAGAAGAACTGCTGGCTAGGGCTCAGAAGCCGGCCGAAGAGGCGCTTAGGCTCCACGCCTATTACAAGGGCAAGATTCAGATGGCGCCCAAGTGTCCGATTCGAGGGGTTGAGGATTTCTCGATCTGGTATACGCCGGGCGTCGCCGCTCCCTGCCGTGCGATTCAGGCTCAGCCGGATTTGGTATATGAGCACACCAATAAGGCGAATTCGATCGCAGTCATTTCAGACGGTACGAGAGTCCTGGGCCTGGGGGACATCGGTCCGGAGGCCGGCTTGCCGGTCATGGAAGGCAAGGCGTTGCTGTTTAAATATCTGGGCGGAGTGGATGCGGTGCCGATCTGCCTCGGAACGAAAGATCCGGCGGAGATCATTCGTACCGTCAAAATTCTGGAGCCCTCGTTCGGGGGGATCAATCTCGAAGATATCGCCATGCCGAAGTGCTTTCGCGTCCTGCGCGAAGCCCGTCGGCTGTGCACGATCCCTGTGTGGCATGACGATCAGCAGGGGACCGGAACGGTGGTGCTTGCGGCGTTGCTGAACGCCTTGAAGGTCGTCGGCAAACAGATCGGTCATGTCCGTATCGCCATGATCGGCATGGGTGCGGCCAATATCCCGACCTACCGGTATTTGAAGGCTAGCGGCGCGGATACGGGGAAGATCGTAGCCTGCGATCTCGGAGGGATTCTCGGACCGCATCGTCATGATTATGAAACGAATCCGGACTATAGTGAGCAATGGACGGTGTGTGTGGAATCGAACAGGGATCAGCGTCGAGGAGGAATTGCCGAGGCGTTGGTTGGTGCGGATGTGTGCGTGGCCTTTGCCGCCGGCGGTATCATCAGGCCGGAGTGGGTGCGGACGATGGCCCCGGACGCCATCGTGTTTGCCTGTGCGAATCCGGTCCCTGAGATCTGGCCTTGGGAGGCGAAAGCGGCGGGAGCCCGCATTATCGCTACGGGGCGGTCGGACTTCCCGAATCAGGTCAACAATTCACTCGTATTTCCCGCCGTCTTCCGCGGCGCTCTCGATGTGCGGGCCGGAACCATCACCGATGAGATGGCGATGGCGGCGGCGCATGAGCTCGCACAGTATGCGGCGGACAAGGGACTCCACGACGGGTACATTCTGCCGGCAATGGATGAATGGGAGGTCGTTCCTCGAGTGGCGGTGGCGACGGCGATGAAAGCGCAGGCGCAGGGCGTCGCACGGCTGATGAAAACCGCCGAAGAGTTGCACCGGTCTGCGGTGGGCAGGATCAGCGATGCCCGGAAGGCTCTTGCCGTACTGACCGGCCAAGGGGTTATTCCACAACCTCCGAATCCGGAACTGTGAGGCATCGGGCTACAGTAGCCGGTTTCGAGACTCCTTCGAGACTCCGTTGATCCCGGGGGGAGAGTGATTATTAGAGAAGTGAGGGAGGTGGAATGGGCCTAGTGAGGGTGGTAACCTCTTCAGAGTTTGACCTGCTCTTATGCAGCCAACGCGCAGAGGACGCGGTTGTCGTGAGAGTAGCGGGTTAGGGTTCGAGGGACGCGTTATCAATCTCCGGTGCTGTTAGGTACGACCGTTGATTCGAGTCTGTAGGAAGTTGAAACGCGGAGCAATTAGCCTCATGCGACTGAAGGGTTGCTGAATCTGATCCCGGCCAGTGAGCGGCACTCCGTGAAACCACATAAGGGCAGGCCCCATTTTTTTATTACCCTCCATG
>Ga0105090_10001110_pt1 | contig 14256 bp, 11 predicted proteins | sample PPLLak3March2015_FD_79110 | JGI IMG/M metagenome (GOLD analysis project Ga0105090, IMG submission 79110) | Freshwater sediment microbial communities from Prairie Pothole Lake near Jamestown, North Dakota, USA - PPLs Lake P7 Core (1) Depth... | ecosystem: Environmental > Aquatic > Freshwater >... | reverse complement strand
TCGAACGCCCGGTTCACGTCGTCGACCACGGGCCCGACGAGCACGACGTCGAGGTCGTTGAAGTTCGAGTGCTCGGACGCGCCGAAGTACTCGTCGCCGATGTTGCGTCCGCCGACGATCGCGATGCGGCTGTCGACGATCCACGCCTTGTTGTGCATGCGCCGGTTCAGGCGGTTCGCGCGCGTCACCCACTCGGTGGCGAAGCCGAGCGCGCCGGAGCGGCTGTAGAAAGGATTGAAGATGCGCACCTCGACGTTCGGGTGCTGGTCGGCGACGCGGAACAGCTCGTGCTTGGCACGGGCATCGATGTCGTCGACGAGCACGCGCACCCGCACGCCGCGCTCTGCGGCGCGCATCAGCTCCGCCGCCAGCAGGCGACCGGTCAGGTCGTCATGCCAGATGTAGTACTGCACGTCGATGCTGCGCGTGGCGGCGACCGCGGTGGCGGCGCGGTACGCGAAGGCGAGCGCGTTCTGTTCGACGAGCCGCACGCCCGACTTGCCGGGATCGTGCTCGAGATCACGCATCACGGCGATCTCGGGGGCACCGTCGTCCGGGGACGGCAGCGCGTAGCTCGGCTCGACGCCGTGCAGCGACGGCGCCGTCGCGCAGTGCGTCAGCCAGGGCAGTACCAGCAGCAGCAGGAGTCTACGCATGGGGGCGCGATGATAGCCTGCTCAGCGTGGCATGGCCGCATCGATGAAGCCGTCGATGCGTTCCAGCAGGTAGCCGTGGAAAGGGTTGCTCCGCTGCCGCGTCAACGCCCACATGGGCACCTTGAGCACTCCGTTCTCGCCGCGAACCTCGATCCGGCCGAGTTGCACGTGGCGCGCCGGCTCCAACATCTCGTAACCGTACAGCGGGTCGTCCGGCGGGAACGGCAGCGCCACGTGCGACAGCGAGAACGTCATGGGTGGCCAGGCGAGATCGAGCGCACGCTGCAGCACCTCGGCGGATTGCGCTGGCGCGCGCAGCTCGACGACCTGCAGCGACTCAGGCGAGGCATTGGTGATGACCGTCAGCGCGTAGGGCCGCTGCGCACGGGACCGCAGGCGGTGGGTGAGTGGACCCGGGTCGTTCACCAGCAGCGGCTGCACGTCGGCGTGGCGGTTCACGTCGAACAGCACGAGTTCGTGACCATCGGGCGCGAGACGGTCGAGCAGCGTATCGGTCACCGCTTCGGCCTTCACGGTCGAGTCGACCGTCGACAGGAATGCAAGTACCGGCGGAAGGCCATGCAGTGGCCCACCTGCGCTGTGTCGTTCGATGCGGCGTGCCAGGGCGCGCGTGAGACGGAAGGTCTCGCCGGCCGCGTGGAAACTGAACGAGGTGTACTTGTAGGGATCGAACTCGGTACCGATCACCTCCCAGGCCGCACGCTCGAAGCCCGGCACGGACGACAGTCCGGTCTTGAAGCGACCGACGACCGCGAGCTGGGAGACAGCGATGGCGGGCGAGATGAGCACCAATCCGGCGGGCTTCGGCAGCGTGGCGTCTTCGAGTGCCGCCAGCGCGTAATCGACGGCGAGCGCCGCACCGTTCGAGTACCCGACGAGCAGCAGCGGCCGGTCCTGCGTGCCGCGCGCCTGCAGGTCGCGAGCCGCCAGCCGGACGGCAGCCTGCATGTCCTCGACGTGGAAGCTCAGCAGGCCGGACGGCGCGGTGCCGTGCCCCGGCAGCCGCAACCCGATCACCTCGAAACCCTGGGCGGCCAGGTGCTCGCCGATCGACCGCAGGCTGTAGGGCGCGTCGGTCAGGCCGTGCAGCAGCAAGGCCGCACCGCGTGGCGGGCCGTCGGTGGCCGGGGCGAGCCGGAACGTGCGGTTCCAGTTGACCGGCCACACACCAGGGTCGCTGCGGCTGCCGGCGTGATAGCGGTTGATGGCGATGCGGTCCGCCGGGGGAACGGCCGCATAGACCTGCTGCTGCAGGTCGGCGAACAGCCGCTCCTCGAGTGCCAGGTAGTCCTCGAGCGTGCGTACCGTGTCGGCTTCCCGCGCCGTGAAATCGCCCAATGGCACCTGGTGCCACGGGGCTGGCGCGGGCCCGCTGCGCAGGAAGTGCCAGTACAGCCCGGCACCGATCAGGCCCAGGCCGAGCAGCACCGAGCCTGCGGCAGCCATCAACCAGCGAGTCAGCGATCGGACCATCCTAAGGCCTCCCCGGGCCGTTTCCCCCGGCCGGGATCTTAGTGCCTTCCGGCCGTGTCTCGTAAATCCCGAATGGCCGCCGCGGTTTCCGCGGAGCAGCATCTGACGCGCCATGAGTGACCGGGCCGGGTCGTTGAACGCGCAATGCGCCGATCGGTTGCGCGAAGCGGCCGACCTGCTGCATTCACAGGGCGCCAACCCGTTCCGGGTGTCGGCGTACCGCAAGGCCGCCGCGATGATGGTCGACCTGCCCGAGGACCTGCAGGCCCTCATCGACCGCGAAGGACTGCCGGGGCTCGAGGCGCTGCCGCACGTCGGCCGCGGCATTGCCGCTGCGCTGCTCGAGATGTCCCGCACCGGGCGCTGGACGCAGCTCGAGCGACTGCGCGGCAGCGCCGATCCGGTGCAGCTGCTCACCGTCGTGCCGGGCCTCGGGCACCGGCTCGCCGAACGCATCCATGAGGAACTGCACATCGACACGCTCGAGGCACTCGAGCTCGCCGCGCACGACGGGCGCCTCGAGTCGGTACCCGGCGTCGGCCCGCGCCGTGCCGCCTCGATCCGTGCCAGCCTGCAGGCCATGCTGTCGCGCAGCCGGCCGCACCGCGCCGTGGCGGCGACGGGCACGATCGAAGAGCCCCCCGTGGCGATGCTGCTCGACGTCGACCGCGAATACCGCCAGCGTGCTGCGGACGGCGACCTCCCCACGATCGCGCCGCGCCGCTTCAACCCGTCAGGCGAGGCGTGGCTGCCCGTGCTGCACACGACGCGTGACCCGTGGCACTTCACCGCACTGTTCTCGAATACCGCGCAGGCCCACCAGCTCGGCCGCACGCGCGACTGGGTCGTGCTCTATTTCTACGACGACGAGCACGCCGAGGGGCAGCACACGGTGGTGACCGAGACGCACGGGCCGCTCGTCGGCCAGCGCGTGGTGCGCGGCCGCGAGGCAGAGTGCCGCACCCACTACACGAAGTAGGCCAGCGCAAATACCCCGAGCATCGTGAACACGAGCGCCAGCTTGGCGAGCGTGCCGAAGACCAGGCCCATCCACGTCGCGACACCGGCGCGCGTGGCCTGCTCCACCTTGCCGTGCGAGATCAACTCGCCCACCACCGCGCCGACGAACGGGCCCAGGATCAACCCGGGCAGGCCGAGGAACAGGCCGCCGAACGTGCCGAGCGCCGCGCCCACGACGGCCAGCCGGGTAGCACCCACCCGCTTCGCCCCGGCCGCTGTCGCAACGAGGTCGATGACGAACGAGAGCGCGGTGAGCAGGCCGAGCACCACCAGCGTGAGCCACGTGACCTGCTGAAAATCACCCGCCCAGGCGGCCAGCAGCAAGCCGACGAAGACCAGCGGCACGCCGGGCAGCGCCGGCAGCACCGATCCGGCGATCCCGACGCAGACCAGCACGGCGGCCAGCACCAGCCACAATACTTCCATCGACATGCCAGGCTCCGGGACTGAACGAGTACGCCGAGTTTGCAGGCCGCCGCCGCGCACGTCACCTGTGCCGGGCCGTGCGGGCGCGGCGCGGTACACTGCGTGGCTGCACCATGCCCTCGCTGCCGCAACTGCCGATCGTCGAAGCGCTTCCCGAGCTGGCCAGCGCCCTGGCTCACGGCCGGCAGGTCGTGCTCGAGGCGCCGCCGGGTGCCGGCAAGAGCACGGTGGTGCCGCTGGCACTGCTCGACGCCGCGTGGCGCGCCGACGGCCGCATCGTGATGCTCGAGCCGCGCCGCCTCGCCGCCCGGGCGGTGGCGGAGCGCATGGCGGCTTCGCTCGGCGAATCGGCCGGCGGGCGCGTCGGGTTCCGTACCCGGCTCGAAACCCGCGTAGGCCCCGCGACGCGCATCGAAGTGGTCACCGAGGGCATCCTCACCCGCATGCTGCAGCGTGACCCCGAGCTGGCGGGCGTCGCGTGCGTGGTGTTCGACGAGTTCCACGAGCGCAACCTGCACGGTGACTTGGGGCTGACGCTCGCGCTCGAGTGCCAGCGCCACCTGCGACCGGACCTGCGGCTGCTGGTCATGTCGGCGACGCTCGACGGCGATGCGCTCGCCCGCGTCCTGGACGACGTGCGCTTCGTGCGCGCGCCGGGGCGCATGCACGACGTCGAGACGATCTACGCGCCGGCGCCGGCAGGGTCGACGCCCACGCCCCTGCCGAGACAGGTGGCGAACCGCATCCTGCAGGCGCTCGACTCGCACCCGGGCGACCTGCTCGCATTCCTGCCAGGCGCGGGTGAAATCCGTCGCGTGGCCGAAGCGCTCGAAGCCGCGCTGCCGGCGGGACGGCACGCCGTGCTGCCACTGTACGGCGACCTCTCGACGGCCGCGCAGGATGCGGCCCTGCGGCCAGATCCACACGGCCGCCGCAAGGTGATCGTCGCAACCAACATCGCGGAGACCAGCCTCACGATCGACGGCGTGCGCATCGTCGTCGATGCCGGACTCGAACGCCGGCAGCGCTTCGATCCCCCGAGCGGCATGAGCCGCCTGGAGGTGCTGCGCATCTCGCGCGCGTCGGCCGACCAGCGCCGTGGCCGGGCCGGCCGCACTGCGCCCGGCGTCTGCTACCGGCTGTGGAGCGAAGCGACGCATGCATCGCTGCTGCCGCAGGCCCCAGCCGAGATCCTCGAGGCCGACCTCGCGCCGCTCGCCCTCGAACTGGCTTGCTGGGGTGCGCAGGACGCAGGCGCGCTGGCCTGGCTCGACCCGCCGCCGGCGGCCACGCTGGCCCAGGCGCGTGACCTGCTGGTGCGACTCGAGGCGATCGACCCGAACGGCCGCGTCACGTCCCTCGGACGCGAGATGGCCGCGCTCGGCGTGCACCCGCGCCTGGCGCACATGCTGCTGCGCGCACGGGCCCTGGGACATGGTCACCTGGGCTGCGAGATTGCCGGATCGCTGTCGGAGCGCGACCCCTTGCGGGTCGATTCCAGCGCACCGGATCCGGACGTGCGCACGCGCATCGAGGCCCTGCGCGGACAAACCTTGCCACCCGGCGTCACCGCGGACCGGGCGGTCCTGCGGCGCATCGAGCGGGTGGTTCAGCAGCTCGAGCGCCAGCTCGACCGGCAGCGTCCGCCGCAGCGGACTGGTCAGGCCTCCGTGCCGGAGACCGAGGCCGTCGGGCTGCTGCTGGCCTTCGCGTACCCGGACCGGATCGGCCGTGCGCGCACGCCAGGCTCCGGGCGCTATGTACTGAGTGGCGGCCGCGGCGCGGTGCTGCCCGGTCCTGCGGCCCTCGCGCGCTCCGAATACATCGTGGTGGCCGCGCTCGACGCTGGCGAGCGCGAGGCGCGCATCCAGCTCGCCGCGCCAGTGGACCTCGCCGTGCTGCTCGAGCACTTCGCGCACCTCGTCGAGGAGACCGAGCGCGTCGCGTGGGACCCGCGCAGCGAAACCGTCGCCGCACGCCGGCTGCGCAGCCTCGGCGGCCTGGTGATCGAGGACACGCCCCTGCGCGGCCTGGGCGCGCAGGCCACGACCGCCATGATCGCCGGCATCCGCGCGCTGGGCCTGGCGAGCCTGCCGTGGACCCGCGAGCTCGAGCAGTGGCGCGCCCGGGCCGCCTTCGCGCGGGCCAACGATCCGCGCGGCAGTGCCGCGTGGCCCGACGTCAGCGACGCGGCGCTGCTCGATGCAGCGGAGCACTGGCTCGCCCCCTGGCTCGACGGCATCACGCGGCGTGATCAGCTCGGCCGCCTCGACCTGCGCGGTGCACTGCACGGCATGCTCGATTGGGATGCCCAGCGGCGGCTCGATGCGTTCGCACCCACCCATCTGACGGTGCCGAGCGGCTCGCGCATCGCCATCGACTATTCGACCGGGATCCCGACGCTATCGGTGCGGCTGCAGGAAGTCTTCGGCCTCACCACCTCGCCACGCGTGGCCGAGGGACGCGTTCCGGTGACGATGGAACTGCTGTCACCCGCACGCCGCCCGGTGCAGGTGACCCGCGACCTCGAGAGCTTCTGGGCTCGCGGCTATCACGAAGTCCGCAAGGAACTGAAGGGGCGCTACCCGAAGCACTACTGGCCCGACGACCCTCGCGAGGCCACACCGACGCGGCGCGTGCGTCCGCCCGGCACCTGAGCGCTCATTCGGCGCGCAGCGCCTCCACCGGGTCGAGCTTTGCGGCGTTCAGCGCCGGCAGGATGCCGGCCACGAGCCCGATCACCATCGACAGCCCGAGCGCGAGCCCCATGAACAGGCTGGAGAAGCTCACCGGCAGCTGGCGGACGGCCTCGCCGAGCAGCCAGGCCACGGCTGCGCCGAACAGCAGGCCCGCGAACCCGCCGCACAGCGAGAGCACCACGGCCTCCGCCAGGAACAAGGCGAGCACCTGCCGGCGCCCGGCACCGAGCGCGCGCAGCAGCCCGACTTCCGCCGTACGCTCGCGCACCGCGATGGTCATGATCGTGAAGATGCCGACGGCCCCGACGAGCAGCGAGATGCTGCCGAGCGCAGCGACCGCAAAGGTGAGCACGCCGAGCACCGACCCCAGCGTGTCGAGCATCTGCTGCTGGGTGGTGACGGTGAAGTCCTCGTCGCCGTGCCGGGCCATGAGGACGCGGCGGATGCCGGCCACCACCTCGTCGACCGGGGCGGCCTCCTCATACAGCACGTCGATCTCGAACAGGCTGTCGCGATCGAACAGCTCGAGGGCCCGGGCCGCGGGCACGTACACCGTGTCGTCGAGGTCGAAGCCGATCATCGTGCCCTTCGCGCGCATCACGCCGACTACGCGGTAGCGCTCACTGCCCACCCGCACGCTCGCACCGAGCGCGTTGGCATCACCGAACAGCTGGTCCTTCATCTTCGACCCGAGCACGGCGAGGTTGCGCGGCGCGCGCGGATCGTCCGGCGGCAGGAACGAACCGCTCGCCACCTCGAACCGGAACGCGTCGGCGAACTCGTGCCCCACGCCGTACACCGTCACGCGGCGCTTGCGGCCGTTGCCCTCGACCTCCGCGTTGCCCTGCACCACCGGCACCGCGGCCGTCATGTACGGCACGCGACGCAGCGCCTCGGCATCGTCGATGGTGAGCGGGCGCACCGTGCCGAACACGCCGATCGAGCCGCCCATGGTCTGCGTCGTGCCGGGCGTGATGCTGACGATGTTGGTGCCGAACTGCGTGAACTCGGCGACCACGAACTGCCGCACGCCCTCGCCGATCGACGTGAGCAGCACCACCGCTGCGACGCCGACGCCGATGCCGAGTGCGGTGAGCAACGCGCGCATGCGGTGCGCGACGACCGAGCCGCCGGTGTACTTCACGAGGTCGGCGGTACGCACGGCTCAGCGCCTCCCGGCCAGCGCGACGACCGGGTCGAGCCGTGCCGCGCGCCGTGCCGGCATCAGGCCGAACACGACGCCGCTCGCCACGGCGATCACCAGCGCGAGCACCACGGCCCACACGGGCGCGCCGACCGGCAGCGCCGGATAGAGCCGGCCGACCAACGCGTTCGCCGCGTAGCCTACCGCCAATCCCGCCAGCGCCCCGGCGATCGAGAGCAGCACCGCCTCCGCGAGGAACAGCGCCGTGATCTGCCGGCCGCGCGCGCCGAGCGCCTTGAGCAGGCCGATCTCGGCCGTCCGCTGGCTCACCGCCACCAGCATCACGTTCATGATCAGGATGCCCGCCACGGCAAGGCTGATGGACGCGATGCCGGCCAGCGTCAACGTGAGCGCGGTGAAGATGCGGTTGAACGTGGCGAGCACGGCGTCCTGGGTGATGACGGTGACGTCCTCCTCCCCCTGGTGCCGCGCCTTGATCGTCTCGAGCACGGCGAGGCGTGTGCGCGCGATGCCGTCGTGGTCGCTCGCCTCGATCAGGATGCGGAACAGCGACTCGGTGTTGAAGACCTGCTGCGCGCTGCTCACCGGGATGATCACGAGTTCCTGCAGGTCGAAGCCCACGGCCCGGCCCGACTCGCCGAGCACGCCGATCACGCGGAAGCGGCGGTCGCCGATGCGCACCGAGGCACCCACCGCGGGCCGCTGCGGAAACAGCTCGGAGGCCACCTTGGTCCCGAGCACGCACACCGCCAGGTCGCGGTCGAGGTCGCCGGGCGGCAGGAAGCGGCCCTGGCCCATCGACAGCTTGCGCACGTGGTAGAAATCGGCCGTGGAGCCGATCACCGGCGCCTCGCGCGTGAGCGCGCCCGAGCTGACCGGCGCCGAGCCCACCACCAGCGGCGCGATCCGCTCGACGTTCGGAATGCGCAGCAACGCACGCGCGTCGTCGAGCGTCAGGTCGCGCGGCGTCTCGCCCGCAAAGAGCCCCGGCTGCACGCCGGTGGTCTCGGAGCGGCCGGGCAGCACGATCAGCAGGTCGGTGCCGAGCGCCTGGAACTCGCCGGTCACGTAGCGGCGCGCGCCTTCGCCGAGCGAGGTGAGCACGACCACCGCCGCGACGCCGATCGCCATCGCGATGAGCATCATCACGCTGCGCAGCCGCGCCCGGAACAGCGACTCCGCCGCAAGGTGCAGCAGGTCGCTCCCCCTCATCCCGCCGCCCCCGGTGTCGGCGCGTCATGGACCACGCGTCCGTCGCGCATGCGGATCTGGCGCCGCGAGCGGGCCGCCACCTCGTCGTCGTGCGTGACCACGAGGAGCGAGATGCCGCCGGCGTTCAGCGCTTCGAGCGCGGCGAGCACCTCGGCGCCGGAGACGTGGTCGAGGTTGCCGGTGGGCTCGTCGGCGAGCAGCACGGTCGGCCGCATCACCATGGCGCGTGCGATGGCGACGCGCTGGCGTTGTCCGCCCGACAGCTGGTCCGGACGATGGTGCGCGCGGTCGGTCAGGCTCAGCGCAGCGAGCACTTCCGCGGTGCGCGCGCGGCGTGCTGCCGGCGCCTGCCCGGCGAGCACCATGGGCAACTCGACGTTCTCGAAGGCGGTGAGGCGCGGCACGAGGTGGAATGACTGGAAGATGAACCCGATGCGCCGCGCACGCACGTCGGCCAGCGCATCGTCGTCGAGGTCGGTGGTCTCGCGTCCGTCGAGCACGTACTGGCCCGCCGTCGGACGGTCGAGCAGGCCGATCACGTTCAGCAGGGTCGATTTCCCCGAGCCGCTCGGCCCCATGATCGAGACGTACTCGCCGTCGGCGATCGTGAGCGTGACGCCGTCGAGCGCCCGCACCAGCTGGTCGCCCACCTGGAAATGGCGGTCGATGTCGCGCAGTTCGATCACGGCCGCGCCCTGCTCAACGGGCCACGGCCGGCACGCCGTCGGCAAGGCCTTCACGGTCGATCGAGACGACGACCCGCGCGCCGGCCTCGAGCCCGGCGGTGACCTCGGTGTACTCCCAGTTGCCGATGCCCTTGCTCACCGCGCGGGACCTCACGACGCCGTCCTCGAGCACGTAGGCCCGCTCGCCCTCGATGAGTGCGCGGGTCGGTATGCGCAGCACGTCGCTGCGCTCGGCAAGGATCACCTCGACGTCGGCGCTGTAGCCGGGCAGCAGCACTGCGTCGCCCAGCTCGTCGATCTCGGCCTCGACCTCGACGGTACGCGCCTGCTTCTCGGTGTCGAGCACGTAGGGCGCGACACGCCGCACGTGCGCCTTGAAGCTGCGGTCGCGGAACGCATCCAGCGTGACACGGGCGGGCATTCCTTCGCGCACGCGTGGCGCGTCGACCTCGTCGATCGGCGCCGTGATGTAGATGCAGCTCGTGTCGACGACATCCACCGCCGGCGGCGTCGGGATGCCGACCGGTGACGGCGTGACGAACTCGCCGATCTCGCCGTTGATCTCGGCCACCGTCCCGTCGAACGGCGCGCGCAGCAGCGTGCGCTCGAGCGTGGCACGCGCGGCATCGATGCGCGACTCGCTGACGCGCACCTGGGCAGTGGCCGCACGGCACGCGGCCTCGCGGGCATCGGCCTCGCCGGCGGCGCGCTCGGCCAGCTCGGTGGACACCAGCCTGCGCTCGACCAGCGCCGCGAGGCGGCCCGACTCCCGCCGCGCGACCTTCGCGGCTACGCAGGCTTCCTCGCGGCGCGCCTGCGCGGCGACGGCGTCACGCTCCGTGACGGCCAGTTGCGCGCGGATGTCGTCGTTCCACAGTTCGAGCAGCACCTGCCCAGCCGCGACGCGGTCGCCCTTCTTCACGGGCAGGCGCGCGATCTGGCCGCCCGCCGGCGGCGCCAGCTTGGCACGCTGGCAGGCCTTCACCGTGCCGGCGCGGGTGTTGGTGACCGTCTCCGCGACGCTGCCGCGGCCCACCTCGACGACCTCAACCGGGATGGGCTCCGGGCGCCTGAGCCACAGCACCACGCCGATGCCGGCGACCGCCAGGCCGGCGAGGATCCCGAAGGTGCGCCACTTCATGCGGTGTCTCCTGCATCGTCCGCGCCACGATTGCAGCACCGCCCCCTGTCGAGCGCAATTCGGGACGTTCGCGCCGCCGCATGAACCCGTCGGAGACTTTGCGGCCGCGGCCGACCTAGACTATCGGCCATGACGATTCGGATCTGCAGCTCATCCCGACCGATGGCGGCGCGTTCGCTGCTGCTGGTGGTGCTCCTGGCGGGGCTGGCGGCGTGCACGCCGTTCCGGGCCGGCCTGCCCGGGGATGCCGCCACGGCCGACCCGGGCCGTGCAGTGCTGCAGGTGGCCCAGTCCCGGATCGGCTCCCCGTACAAGTACGGTGGCGCCGGGCCCGACGTCTTCGACTGCAGCGGCCTGGTGACTTATGCGTACCGCCAGGTCGGCGTTGCCGTGCCGCGCACCGCCGCCCAGCAGTTCGCGGCCGCCACGCCCGTCAAGCGCAGCGAACTGCGCCCGGGTGACCTCGTGTTCTTCCGTCTCGAGAGCCGCAGCGTGAGCCACGTGGGCATCTATGCCGGCGACAACCGTTTCGTGCATGCGCCGCAGCGCGGGGGCAACGTGCGCGTGGCGAGCCTCGACGAGGAATATTTCCGCCGCAGCTTTGCCGGCGGCGGACGTCTCCACTCGCACCCCTGACCGTGCATTGCCTCAGGTCGTCGGCCTGCGGGGCACCGGGCGAGCACTCGCGTACTTCAAGGCCAGGAAAGCGAGCGCGACCGCGGTCGCGTCACCGACCGCGGTGTGCCGGCCGACGGGAGGCACCTCGAGCGCCGTGAGGATTTCATCGAGCGCCTGCGACGGGTGGTCATCCGGGTTACGCTGCAGCATGCGGCGCCGGTAGATCTCGCGAATGTCGAAACGACGGCCGTCGAGCAGCCCGCCGCCGGCCCACTGCGCCGCGCGCTCGAGCATCATGCAGTCGAAGCCGATGCAGTAGCCGAGCAACGGCCGCTCGCCGAGCCACGTGATGAACTCCGTCACGGCCTGCCGCGGGGGCACGCCGTGCTCGACGTCGGTCGGCAGCAAGCGGTGGTACTTCACGGCCTCGCGGTCCACCGCCGCACTGCCGCACACGATCCGCTCGAATCGCTCGCTCAGCATCACCTGCCGGCCGCGCACGGGCACCGCCGCGATGCTCAGAATCTCGGCCGACCTCGGGTCGAGACTGCTCGTTTCGAGGTCGAGCGAAACCAGCTCCGGTTCCTCGTACGGCGAGACGCTCGCGAGCGAGCGCCACCAGCGGCGCAGTCCGCGCAGGTTCACACGCCCCTCCGGTAGCGCGACGACAGGAACGACTGGAAGTCCTTGACGATGCGCAGCGCGTCGCGCAGCAGCTCGCGATCGAGCCGGCGCATCCGGCCGATCTGCACTTCATTGGTCGGCACTTCGCCCTCGCGCGCGGCCTCGAGCTGCTGGCCGAGCCGCACGCGCAGCATGATCGCGAACGCCTGCCGCAGGTCGGTGCCGAGCTGCGTGCTCAACGCCCCCTGCGCCATCAGCGAATCGATCCGGTCGAACGTGGACGTGCTGCGCAGGCCCCGCTCGACGGCCATCAGGCGCACCCCGTGCACGACGGGGAAGATGCCGCCCTTCTTGAGGTCCACGGCGCTGCCCTTGCCGCGCAGCCCGCCGAACAGCGTGAGCGGCGTGTGGAACTCGATGGCCGGCAGGACGAACTGGTGCAGCCACAGTGCATCGCGCCCCAGCGCGAGTAGCGCGTCGCGCACCGGCTCGAACAGCTCGAGGTGGCCGGCGACCGGCTGCGCATCGATCATGATCGCGGCGCGCATCAGCCCCTCGCTCGAGGTGTCGCCGCGCAGCGAGCTGATGCGCGTGACCCAGGCCTGGCCGGCGCCACGCCACGTCGGGTTCGAGACCATCACGCCACCCGGGCACGGCGGGTAGCCCATGGCCGCCAGGCCTTCGCTGAACGCCCTGGCGCCGGCGGCGACGGCCTCGTCCGCCAGGCCGGCCGCCAGCACCAGGCCATTGTCCTGGTCGGTCTTGAGCAGCTGCTCGCCGCGGCCTTCGCTGCCCATCACGACCAGGCAGCAGCGCGCGCGTGTTTCGTCGTCGAAGCAGAATTCGAACAGCCGTGACATCAGTCGCTGGTTCAGCACGCTCACGAGCTCGCCGAGGTACTGCATGCGCGCACCGTTCAGGTACAGCGTGCGCACCAGGCCGTTGATCTCCCGGGCGGCCGCGGCCAGTTCCTCGACCGAGGCTGCGCGTGCCACGCGCAGCCCGATGATGTGCGAATGGCTGGAGTAGTGGCTGAGCAGCTCGGCAAGACCGAGCGTGCCGCGGATCTCGCCGCCGTCGAACACGGCGATGCGCTCGATGCGCCGGCGCGTCATCGTCACCAGCGCCTGGAACAGCGGCTCGTCCACCTCGCAACCGACCACCGGACGGCTCGCGATCGCGCCGACCGCGCTGTCGAGCGGACGGTGCTTGAGCGCGATCGACTCGAGCAGGTCGGTGCGCGTGGCGATGCCGAGGCCGTGCCCGCCGCTTACGAACACGCAGTCCACCCGTCGGTCGCGCATGCGGCGCGCCGCCTCGTCGAGGGCACAGTCCTCGGGTACGATCACCGCGTCGCCGAGCAGCGCGTCGCCGATCTTGGTGAGCATCAGCTCGCCGAGGTCCGACGTCCCGCTCGGGGCCGTCTCGGCGAGCGCCGTGCGCTTCGCGAGCGAGTCGACGAAATGCGCCGCGAAGCGCCCGTTCGACTCCACCGCCTTGCGGAAAGCCGCCGACGGGATCACCCACAGCAGCGTGTCCTCGAGCGCCTCGTAGTTGTGCCGGGCCCGGCCGGCGAGCACCGCGGTAGCGCCGAAATAATCGGCAGGCCCGAACTCGCTGAACGTGCGCGGCACGCCGTCGCGCTCGTCCACGGCGGCGATGCCGCCCTTGAGGATCACGTACACCGCGGACGAGCCGGCGCCCTCTTCGAGGACGCGGGTGCCCCCGGGAACGAACTCGATGTCGATCGCGGTGGCGAGCGCGCGCGCCTGCTCGGGAGTCAGCAGGTCGAAGGGCGGCGAGCTGAAGTCGAATTCCTGTCCGTGGGCACTCACGTCATCGTTCCTGCAGCGACAATGAAAAAGGCCGGGGCGGTGTGCAACCCGCCCCGGCCTCGAACGTCATCCGGACCGTCAGTGGTGGGTGGCGACTCCGGCGCCACGCGGCACGCGGATGTCCTCCACCAGGTGCTGGATGTGCTCCGGCGGCGGGGCCGTCAGGTGGCTCACCGTGTAGGTCACGGCGAAGTTTAGCAACATGCCCACGAAGCCGATGCCTTCCGGCGAGATCCCGAGGAACCACTGGTCCGCGCCCGCCGTCGGCTCCACGAACTTGAAGTAGATGATGTAGCCCGCCGTGAAGACGATGCCGACGATCATGCCCGAGACGGCGCCCTGCATGTTCGCACGCTTGTCGAAGATCCCGAGGAAGATCGCGGGGAAGAACGAGGCCGCCGCGAGACCGAAGGCGAAGGCCACCACCTGCGCGACGAACGCTGGCGGGTAGATGCCGAGCAGGCCGGCGATCACCACCGCCACGCCCGCCGCCAGTCGTGCGTAGAGCAGCTCCTGTTTCTCGGTGATGTTCGGCATCACCACCTTCTTCAGCAGGTCGTGCGAGATCGCCGAAGAGATCACCAGCAGCAGGCCCGCTGCGGTCGAGAGCGCCGCTGCGAGGCCACCGGCCGCCACCAGCGCGATCACCCACGCCGGCAGCTGCGCGATCTCGGGGTTGG
>Ga0105090_10001108_pt1 | contig 14284 bp, 12 predicted proteins | sample PPLLak3March2015_FD_79110 | JGI IMG/M metagenome (GOLD analysis project Ga0105090, IMG submission 79110) | Freshwater sediment microbial communities from Prairie Pothole Lake near Jamestown, North Dakota, USA - PPLs Lake P7 Core (1) Depth... | ecosystem: Environmental > Aquatic > Freshwater >... | reverse complement strand
TCTGCGCGAAGCTCTCGAGCAGCGCCGCCTGGTCGCGAGAGACGCCGCTCTGCACCTCGGTCGCCGCGCCCTTGCGGATCGCGATCACATTGTTCGGTGAGCCGGTCGCAACCAGGGTCTGCCGCAGCCCGTCTTCGAGCATCAGCACTGCAGCGAATACGAACACCACCAGCGCCATGCCGCCGGCGGTCAGCAGCGTGGTCAGCCGCCGCACCCAGAGATTGCGGGCGACGTAGGAAAGCGGCAGCTTCATCCTTTGCTCAGCCGACGTGCCTCAAGCCATCGACGATCTTGATTCGCGCGCTGCGGAACATCGGCACCAGCGCGGCCAGCAGGCCGACGCCGGCGGCGGCCGCCGCCTGCAGCAGCATCGTCGTCGGCGTGACCTCGAAACGGACGAACAGCGTCTTGCCGATGGCGTTGAAGAAGCCGGCGGCGATCGGCGGCGTCAGCAGCACGGCCAGCGCGCCGCCGAGCAGGGCGATGAACAGGCTCTCGGCGAGGATCAGCCGGGCGACGAAGGCCGGGCCGAAGCCGAGCGCCTTCAGCGTCGCGTACTCCGACAGCCGCTCGCGCGCCGTCATCGCCATCGTGTTGGCGGCCACCGCCAGGATGATGACGATCACGATGTAGGAGACGCCCGAGATCACCTGGACGATCGTCTCCACCATCGCCACGAAAGAGAGCTGGAAGGCCTTCTCGGTCTCGGTCAGCGTCTCGGCGAGCGAGTTGGCGAACTCCTTGTCGATCGCCTGCGAAACGTCGACCACCTTGGCCGGATCGTCGACGTCGACCACGAACACGCCGACGTTGTTGGCGCCGCGGGGGAAGCGCGCCTTCAGGTACTCGTTCAGGTAGTCGTAGTGAAAGTAGAACTGCCGCGTGATCGTGCCCTCGTCGCGGCCTTCGTAGATGGCGCGGATCGTGAACTCGTGATTGCCGGGATAGATCGTGCCGCGGATCGGCACCCGGTCGCCGACCTTGAAGCCGTACAGGTCGGCGAGCTGCCGCCCGACCGCGGCGCCGCGACGGTCGCGCAGGTAGTCGGCCCACTCTTCCGGCCGGAACACGAACTCCGGGTACATCGCGAAGTACTGCGCGGAGTCGACCGCGAACTGAGCGAAGAAGCTCCGCTCGTCGCGCCAGATGCCGCCGAACCAGTTCGACGTCGCCACCGCGCGCACGCCGTCGATGGCGCGGATGCGGTCGCGGTAGTAGATGGGCAGCGGGAACACCAGCGAGATGCTGTTGCGCGTGACCAGCCGCGTCGGCGAGGCCGCATCGGCGCCGGCGTACCAGGCCTGCACCACCGTCTGCAGCAGGCCGAAGGCGACCAGCGCGATCACCAGCCCGAGGATCGTCAGCGCCGTGCGCAGCCGGGCGCGAAAGGCGTTGCGGGCAATCAGCTTCAGCAGGAACACGGAACCGGGATCAGGCGATCAATGGGCGAAGGGGCTGGTGTCGGTCAGCTGCCCCTTGTCGAGGTAGATCAGGTGATGCGCGGCCTCGGCGGCGCGCGGATCGTGGGTCACCATCACGATGGTCTTGCCAAGCTCGACGTTCAGCCGGTCGAGCAGCTTCAGGATCTCGGCCGCCGATGTGCGGTCGAGGTCGCCGGTCGGCTCGTCGGCGATCAGCAGCAGCGGATCGGTGACCACGGCGCGGGCGATCGCCACCCGCTGCTGCTGGCCGCCGGACAGCTCGTTCGGCCGGTGGTCCATGCGGTCGGCCAGGCCGACCAGCGCCAGCAACGTCTCGACGCGCTGCGCCCGTTCGCGTCGCGACAGCGCCGTCAGAAGCAGTGGCAGCTCGACGTTCTCCCAGGCCGTCAGCACCGGCATCAGGTTGTAGAACTGGAAAATGAAACCGACCGACGCGGCGCGCCAGGCCGCCAGTTCGGACTCCGTGAGCTGCGTGATGTCACTGCCGGCGATGACGATCGAGCCGGCATCCGGCTTGTCGATACCGGCAACGAGGTTCAGCAGCGTGCTCTTGCCCGAGCCCGAAGGGCCCATCAGGGCCACGAAGTCGCCGCGGCCGATGTCGAGATTGATGTCGGTGAGCACCGCCACGTGCTGCTCGCCGCGTGTGTAGCTCTTGGCGACACGGCGGATCGCAACCAGGGCCTCGCTCTGCGCCGCCCTGGGCGTGCGCTGCACCACGGCCTCGTCCATCGGTCTGCCGCTTACCGCTTGGCCGAGACCGCGGCGCCGTCGGCGAGTTCGGCCGGCGGACTGACGACCACGCGGGTACCCGGCGCGAGCCCGGTGACGCGCACCAGATCGCCGATGCGGGCGCCGGCTTCGACGGCAGTGCGCGCGACGCGGCCGCCGGTTTCGGCGCCCTTGCCCTCGGCCTTGCCGTCGCCTTTCGGCTTGTCCGCCGACTGGACGACGAACACCCAGTCCTTGCCGTCGGCCTGGACCAGTGCCTCGGGCCGCACCGCCGGCACCGGCTTGCGCTCCTCGTCGGTGAGCCTGCGCGACAGGAAGGCGATCTTCGCGCTCATGTCGGGCAGCACGCGCGGATCGATATCGTCGAACTTCACCTTGACCAGCAGCGTCGCCTTGCTGCGGTCGACGGTCGGCACGATGCGCGACACCGATCCGGCCAGCCGCAGCTCGGGGAAGGCGTCGAGCTGGATCTCGGCCGGCTGGTTGACGCTGATCTTCGCGATCGAGTTCTCGGAGACGTCGGCCTCGACCTCCAGCGTGCTCATGTCGGCCATCGTCACCACCGCGCCGGTCGTGCCCGAGGCGCTGGAAAACGGCGTCAGGATGTCGCCGACGTTGGCGTTCTTGGTCAGCACGACGCCGGTGAACGGCGCCTTGATCAGCGTCTGGTCGAAGTTCACCGACGCTGCACGGAAATTGGCCTGCGCCACCGCAATCTGCGCCTGCAGCGACTTGATCGCTGCCGCCGACTTGTTGTAGCGCGCCTCGGCGGTGTCGACCGCGGCGCTGGAGATGAACTCCTTCGCCGCCAGCTCGCGCGACCGCTTCAGCGATACCGCCGCGTCGGCGAGCTCGGCCTCGCCCTGCACCAGGTTGGCCTCGGCCGCCCTGACCCCGGCAGCGGCCTGTTCGCGCGCGGCGGCGACATCGCGGTTCTCCAGCCTCGCGATCACTTCCCCTTCGGTGACGCGCTGGCCTTCCTGCACGCCAAGCCACTCGAGGCGGCCGGTGGCCTTGCTCGACACCGAGGCCCGCCGTGCCGCGACGACGCGGCCGGTGGCGTTCAGCACGGCGATCGACTGCGACGGCCAGGCGCTGATCACCGTGGCGATCTCGACCGCCGGCGGTCGGCTGCGCTGATTGACAAACGCTGCCGCGGCGCCGACGGCGATGAGCAGCAGCAGCCAGACCCACCAGCGCTTCCACAGCGGACGGCGGCGGCGGATCGGCGCGCTGCCGCGGTCGATGGCCAGCGTCGACAGCGAGGATTTCGATTCGGTAGCAGCCATCGGAACGGAGGGGCGCGAAAGGGAGGGCGGATGCTACCGAAAGCACATCCGCCGCCGGCCGCTTCCGCTCAGCCGCTGGCCGCGTAGACGTGATCCGGGCCGGGGAAACGTCCTGCCTGCACTTCGTCGACATACGCACGCACGGCAGCTTCGAGCGATCCGGCGCCCTGCAGGAAATTCCTGACGAAGCGCGGCCGTCTGCCGGTGCCGGCGCCGAGCATGTCGTGCAGCACCAGCACCTGGCCGGTGCAGGCGACGCTGGCGCCGATGCCGATGGTGATCAGCTGCAGCGCTTCGGCCAGTTGGCGCGCCAGCGGCTCGGGCGTGGCCTCGATCACCATCATCGCTGCGCCGGCATCCTGCAGCGCCCGCGCCGAGGCCAGCAGCCGCTCGGCTGCGGCCGCCTCGCGCCCCTGCACCTTGTAGCCGCCGAACACATTGACGTGCTGCGGCGTCAGGCCGACGTGGGCGCAGACCGGGATGCCGCGCCGGACCATGAACTCGACCGTCGGCGCCATCTCCTCGCCGCCCTCGATCTTCACCATCTGGCTGCCGGCCTGCATCAGCGTCACCGCATTGGCGTAGGCCTGCTCGGGGCTCGCCTGGAAGGAACCGAAGGGCATGTCGGCCACGATCCACGGCCGCGCCGAACCGCGCGTCACCGCGGCGGTGTGATAGGCGACATGTTCCAGCTTCACCGGCAGCGTCGAGTCGTGCCCCTGTACCACCATGCCGAGCGAGTCGCCGATCAGCAGGATGTCGACCCCGGCGGCATCGAGCGTCGCCGCAAAGGCGGCGTCGTAGCAGGTCAGCATCGCCAGCTTGCGCGTGGCGGCGAGCTTGCGCAGGTCGGCGAGCGTCAGGCGGGGCGTGAACGAATGGCTGGACATCGTCGTCTCCGCGCGACCAGGGTCGCAGCGACAGGGGGCGTAACGATATCGCGGCGGAGCCGCCTGCTGCTGCGCTACTTGCCGATGCAGAAGCGCGAAAAGATGCGCCCGAGCAGATCATCAGCAGTCACTTCGCCGGTGATCTCGCCCAGCCGCTCGCCGGCCAGCCGCAGTTCCTCGGCGAACAGCTCCAGCCGCGCATTGCCATAGCCGTGCTCGGCATCGGCCTGCGCCGCCGCCACGGCCAGATGCTCATGGGCCTGCGCCAGCGCCTGCAGGTGCCGCTCGCGGGCGAGGAAGACGTCTTCGCCGCGGGTCGATTCGTTCCAGCCGGCGACGCCCAGCAGCGCCGAACGCAGGCCGTCGAGCCCGGCGCCGGTCTTCGCCGACAGGGTGATGCGTGCCGCATCGGCCTGCGGCGCCTCGCCGGTCAGGTCGATCTTGTTGACTACCGTCAGCAGCGGCACGCCTTTGCCTGCCCGCTGCCGCACCTGCTCGAGCACTTCGGCGTCGGCCGCGGGTTGCGTGGCGTCGACCAGATGCAGCACGACGTCGGCGCGCGCCACCTCGGCCAGCGTGCGCTCGATGCCGAGCCGTTCGATCTCGTCGCAGGTCGGCCGCAGCCCGGCGGTGTCGACGATGTTGAGCAGGATGCCGTGCACGGCCACCGGCTGCACGATCCGGTCGCGCGTCGTGCCGGCCACCGGGGTGACGATCGCCACCTCCTCGCCGGCGAGCGCGTTCAGCAGGCTCGACTTGCCGACATTGGGGCTGCCGGCCAGCACCACGTTCAGTCCCTGCCGCAGTACCGCGCCCTGGCGCGCCCGCAGCAGCAGGTCATCGAGCCCGCCGCGGATCGACGCCAGCCGGCCGCGGGCATCGGCCGCCTGAAGGAAATCGATCTCTTCCTCGGGAAAGTCCAGCGTCGCCTCGACCAGCATGCGCAGTTCCAGTGTCGCCTCGACCAGGGCGCCGATGCGCTGCGAGAACTCGCCGGTCAGCGAGCGGCCGGCCGAGCGCGCCGCGGCGGCGGTCGAGGCTTCGATCAGATCGGCCACCGCTTCGGCCTGCGCCAGGTCGAGCCGCTCGTTCAGATAGGCGCGGCGCGTGAATTCGCCGGGCTGCGCCAGCCGCAGGCCGATGGCCCGGCCGGCTTCGAGGCAGCGGCCGAGCAGCAGTTGCAGCACCATCGGCCCGCCGTGGCCCTGCAGTTCGAGCACCGTCTCGCCGGTGTACGACTGCGGCGCCGCAAACAGCAAGGCGATGCCTTCGTCGATCGCCGTTCCGTCGGCGGCGAGGAAGCGCGCCAGCGTCGCCCGCCGCGGTTGCAGCATGCGTCCGGATTGCGGCCCGAGCAGCCCGGCGATGACCGGCGCCAGGTCGGCGCCGGAGACTCGCACCACGCCGATGCCGCCGCGACCCGGTGGTGTGGCGATAGCGGCGATCGGGTCGCTGTCGGAGAACACGGAAAAACGCTAGCACAGCGATCGCGCCGGCTTCGGTAGCCTAGGCCGCCCGGAACTGCCCCGACCGAGATGTCCTACGACAACGATCCGCTGCACAAGTACGGCCGCGCGCTCGCCGGCGTGCTGATCGCGGTGGTGATCTCGGTGCTGATCGCCGCCGTGATCGGCGGCAGCATGCCGCTGGAATACGGTGGCCGCGCCTGGGTCTATACCGGGCTGGTGCTGTACGTGGTCGTCGGCGGCGTGGTGGTCTTCAAGCTGGTTGCCGGCGCCGAGCAGGGCGGCCTGTCGGCGACGCGGGTGCTCAAGTGGACGCTGTCGCTGTGGGTCTGGCCGCTGTTCCTGCTGCTGCGACGCTAGCGCGAGTCCTTCGAGCGCAGCGAGACGGCGGTTCAGCCAGCGCGCCTAACCGACCGGCTTCGCCCCGGCGATCTGCCGCGTGACGTACCACTGCTGGGCAATCGACAGGATATTGTTGACCAGCCAGTAGAGCACCAGTCCGGCCGGGAACATGAAGAACATGACGCCGAAGATGAACGGCATCACCGCCATCACCTTGGCCTGGATCGGATCGGGCGGCGTCGGGTTCAGCTTGAACTGGATCCACATGGTCGCCATCATCAGGATCGGCAGGATGAACCAGGGATCGGGCGTGGCCAGGTCCTGCACCCACAGAATCCACGGCTGGTTGCGCATCTCGACGCTTGCGAGCAGCACCCAGTACAGCGCGATGAACACGGGGATCTGCACCAGGATCGGAAGGCAGCCGCCGAGCGGATTGATCTTCTCGTTCTTGTAGAGCTCCATCATCGCCGTGTTCAGCTTCTGTTTGTCGTCGCCGTACTGCTCGCGCAGCTTCATCAGTCGCGGCGTCACTTCCTTCATCTTGGCCATCGACTTGTAGCTGGCCGCAGACAGCGGATAAAACGCCGCCTTGATCAGCACGGTCAGCAACACGATGGCCCAGCCCCAGTTGCCGACCAGGCCATGCAGGAACTGGAGCAGCCAGAACAGCGGCTTGGCGATGACCGTGAGCCAGCCGTAATCGACCACCAGTTCGAGGCCGGGCGCGATCTTCTCCAGGACCCGCTGATCCTGCGGGCCGATGAACAGCGTCGAACTGAGACTCGCCGACTTGCCCGGCTCGATCACCGGCAGCTGGGTGATCGTGCCGATGCTGTACAGGTTCTTGTCAACCGCGCGCGCGTAGTTCTCGCGCGCCGCGCCTTCGGGCGGCACCCAGGCGGTGACGAAGTAGTGCTGGATCATCGCGATCCAGCCGTCGCGGGCAGAGGTGACGAAGGAGAGCTTCTTCTTCTCGATGTCGGAGAAGTCGACCTTCTGGAACTTGGCCGCATCGGAGTAGACCGCCGGGCCGGTGAAGGTGTAGTACATGCCCGACTCACCTTCCGGCTTGTTGCCGTCGCGCATCAGTTGCAGGTACAGCGACGGTTGCAGCGGCTGGGTGCCGACGTTCTGAAGCTCGTGCCGGACCTCGATCGCATACTCGCCGCGGCGGAAGACATAGGTCTTCAGCAGTCGCAGGCCGCCCGACTCGGCGGCAAAACTCACCTTGAGCTCGTCCTGCCCCGGCTCAAGCCGGGTCGGGCCGTCGAGGCGAACGAAGGGCGTGCGATGCGTCGGCAGTTCCGGGCCGCCGATCAGCCCGCTCTGGGCCACGTAGACGCGAGTCGGACTGACCTCGAGCAGCACCACGTTGGCATCGAGATCCTGCTTCTTGCCCGTGACCAGCGACAGCAGCCCGGCTGCCGTCCAGTCCGGCGCCACCCGCTGGTGCAGCAGTTCGGCGCGGCTGATCACGGCACCGGCTAGATCGATATCGGCCCGGATGCGGTCGGTCTCGACCCGCACCCGCTGTTGCTGCGCCGCGGCGCTGCGCGGCGGCTCGCCGCCCGGCGGTGCCGACACCGCCGGCGGCGTTGCGGCAGCCGACGTCGCGGCAGCGGGCGTTGAAGCCGGCGGCACGCTCGCGTCGGCTGCTGCGGCAGCGGGAGTCTCAGCCTTCGTTGCCGGGTCGCTGCTGCTTGCCGCCGGCGCCGCCGGGGCGCCGAGCAGCGACGGCCGGCCGTGGTAGCGCTGCCAGTTGTCCCAGAGGAACAACAGCGACATCGCAAACACCACCCACAAGATCGTGCGCTGGAAATCCATGCCGTCTTTCATTGCTTTGACCTTGTTGTCGCGCCGGCCTGCACGGGGTGTAGGGGGCTGGCGTCGGACTTCATCGGATCGGTGCACCAGCAGCGCCAGCGAAAGCGCTCCGGTACCGGGTCGACGCCGCCGGCGCCGTAGGGGTGGCAGCGAGCCAGCCGCGCCAGCGTCAGATAGCTGCCGCGGCCGGCGCCGTGGGCTTCGACCGCCTCGCGCGCGTACTCGGAGCAGGTGGGCCAGTAGCGGCAGCTGCCGCCAATCCACGGCGACAGCAGGTAGCGGTAGATCCGCAGCAGCGCCAGCAGCAGCGACTTCATCGCCCGGCCGCGCGCAGCCGCGTCGCCAGTTGCCGCAGCAGCAGATCGACCTCGCTGCGCAGTTCCGCTTTCCACGCCTGCCAGTTCTGGGCGGCGCGATCGCGCAAGGGCGCCTTCAACCGCAACACGATGTCGATCGAGCGATCGCCGGCAGCCGCATCGAGTTCCACGAGGTGCCTGCGCGCCGATTCGCGCAGCACCCTGCGGACGCCGTTGCGGTCGACCGCCCGTGGCGCCTGCCGCCGCGACGTGGTGAAGCCGACGCGGACCGGCGCTCGCCGGCCCGGTGCGGTCAGGCGCCCGGCAAGCGACAGCCAGCGGCCGCCGGCGCGCAGAGCTTCGGGGTCCGACGTCACGGCCGCGAATTCGGCGGGCTTGAGCAGCCGCCGCGCCTTAGGCCAGCGGGCCGGCCTGCCGCGACCACGCGCGTCAGGCGGCGAGTCGCTTGCGGCCCTTGGCGCGGCGCGCATTCAGCACCGCGCGGCCGCCGCGCGAACTCATCCGGACCAGAAAGCCATGGGTCCGCTTGCGCTTGACGACCGAGGGTTGAAAAGTGCGTTTGGTGGACATGATCGGAATCCCTGGATGGACCCGCCGGCAGCGGAAGTTGCGCCGCCCGTTACGAAGTCCCTGAAAGTCGTCGCGCAACGAGGACATGCGCGGCAGCGAAAAGCCGCGTATTAGACGCGATCCCGGATGGACCCGTCAAACCGGCGATTGCGGCGCTCGATTGCCGGGCTTATCCCCGGCGACCAGGCAGTTGTCCACAGCTTTGTCATGCTTATGCACAGTCGCAGAAGGGGGCAAAAAAAAATTCCCCTACCAGATACGGGAACGAACAGGTATGTGGGTGGACACTATCGCGGCTCGGCTCGCCTTGACTAAGGTCTGCCCTGCCTAACTGTTGAGCAGCCGCCGTGGGGCTGTGGATAAGCACCGGCACGCTGGCTAGACTGCCGCCTTCGCAGCCCGACCCAACGACCAGGCTGGTAAAGCGCCTCGGCCGTGGAACCCTCGGGACAACATCCTATAAATCCGCGAAAGAACTCTAATTCAGGTCAACTTCGTTCAAAAGACGCTGATGAAGTCGTCTGAGAACAGGATTCCGGGGTCGCCCATGGCGGAGCCCTGGTCGGCGAGGGGGCTGAAAAGCACAACATGAACCAGATCTGGCAAAACTGCTCCCGGCAATTGGAGCGCGAACTGACACCGCAACAATTTCTTGCATGGATCAAGCCCTTGCGAGTGATCGACTACGACGAATCGACGCGACAGCTTCGAATCGGCGCCCCCAACCGGCAGAAACTCGACGCCGTCCGCAGCCAGTTCGAAGCTCGAATCCGAGCTGCCGCCACCGATGCCGCGCAGCAGCCCGTGGACGTTCTGTTCGAGGTCTCTCCGACCCTGATCGCGGACGCCTCGCCCGAGCTCGGACTTGGCGTCGTCGCGGCCGCCGCCTACGAGCCCCCAAGAGAAGTTGCAGGACCGATCGCCGCTGGACCGACAGGGCACGTCGAACGCGCCCGGCTGCAGCCGGCGCTCACTTTCGACAACTTTGTCACCGGAAAGGCCAACCAGCTGGCGCGTGCGGCCGCGATGCAGGTGGCCGAGAACCCCGGCGGCTCATACAACCCGCTCTTTCTGTATGGCGGCGTCGGGCTCGGCAAGACGCATCTGGTTCATGCGGTGGGCAACGGCATCCTGGCGCGGCAGCCGAATGCCAAGGTCCGCTACATCCATGCCGAGCAGTACGTCAGTGACGTCGTCCGCGCCTACCAGAAGAAGGCCTTCGACGAGTTCAAGCGCTACTACCATTCGCTGGACCTGCTGCTGATCGACGACGTCCAGTTCTTCGGCGGCAAGAGCCGGACCCAGGAGGAGTTCTTCTACGCCTTCGAGGCGCTGGTTGCCGGCCGCAAGCAGATCATCATCACCTCGGACACCTACCCCAAGGAACTGAAGGACATCGAGGAGCGGCTGGTGTCGCGCTTCTCCGTCGGCCTGACGGTGGGCATCGAGCCGCCCGAACTCGAGATGCGGGTGGCGATCCTGCTGAAGAAGGCCGAACTGGAAAATGCCGAGCTGTCCGAGGACGTCGCCTTCTTCGTTGCCAAGAACCTGCGCAGCAACGTCCGCGAACTCGAAGGCGCACTGCGCAAGATCCTCGCCTTCGCCTCGTTCCACGGCCGCGCGCTGACCGTCGACGTGGCGCGCGAGGCGCTTAAGGACCTGCTCGGCGCCAGCACCGGGCAGATCACTGTGGAACTGATCCAGAAAACGGTCGCCGACTACTACAAACTGAAGGTCGCCGACATGTTCAGCAAGAGGCGGCCGAACTCGATCGCCATGCCGCGCCAGATCGCCATGTACCTGGCCAAGGAGATGACGCAGAAGAGCCTGCCGGAGATCGGCGAACTCTTCGGCGGCCGCGACCACACCACCGTGCTGCATGCGGTGCGCAAGGTCAGCCAGCACCGTGCCAAGGACGCGGAACTGAATCACATCCTGCACGTGCTGGAGCAATCGCTGAAGCGCTGAGTGTCCCGGCCGAAGACCGGCGCCAAGGCTGTGGACGGCGCCGGCCCACGGCTGTGGACAACCGTGGGAAAATCCGCGGTTGCTGGCGCCTCCCACGAATCTGTCCACCGCCATGCACAGGCGATTCGAACGGCGCCAACCGGCTGCCCACAGCGTTCCTTCCCCGGCAAGTCCTTGCTGCAGCAACGGGGATCGACCTTGTCCACAGCTGCCCTGCCGCCTTATCTATTAGCTGTTCTTGTATTGAAGGAAAAGGAAACCAATGCAACTCGTCAAAGCCGGCCGTGATGCATTGTTGAAGCCGCTTCAGGTCGTGAGCGGCATCGTCGAGCGGCGGCAGACGCTGCCGATCCTTGCCAATGTCCTGGTGCGCAAGGACGGTGATCAGGTTTCCTTCACGGCCACCGACCTCGAGATCCAGATCCAGACCCACGCCAGCATCGGCGCCGGCCGCGATTCCGCCGCGACCACGGTGTCGGCGCGCAAGCTCACCGACATCCTGCGCGCACTGCCCGAAGCCGACGTGGCGCTGTCGCTGACGGGGAAGAAGCTGACCGTCGCTTCCGGCCGCAGCCGCTTCAATCTGCAGACGATGGTGGCCGAGGAGTACCCGGCGGTCGCCGCGGCCGAGTACACGACCGACTTCAGCCTGCCGGCAGCATCGCTGAAGCACCTGCTGGCTATGGTCCATTACGCAATGGCGGCGCAGGACATCCGCTACTACCTGAACGGCATGCTGCTGATCGTCGACGGAGCGACCGTACGCGCCGTGGCCACCGACGGTCACCGCCTGGCGCTGTGCGAAGTCGCCAACGACAGCGCGGTCGGCGGTCGCATCGAGGCGATCATCCCGCGCAAGACGATCAACGAACTCGCCCGGCTGCTGCCCGACAGCGCCGAAGAGCCGGTGCGGGTGCAGATGGCTGCCAGCCAGGTGCGCTTCTCCTTCGGCGGCATCGACCTGATCTCCAAGCTCGTCGAAGGCAAGTTTCCCGACTACACGAAAGTGATCCCCGCCAACAACACACGCCGCGTCGTCGTATCGCGCGAACTTCTGGCGGCGGCGCTGCAGCGGGCGGCGATCCTGACCACCGACAAGTTCAAGGGCGTCAGGATGGTGCTGGCCGCCGGCAGCCTGAAGATCAACTCGACCAACTCCGACCAGGAAGACGCGCAGGAGGAACTCGAGGTCGACTATGCCGGCGAGGCGCTCGACATCGGCTTCAACGTCACCTACCTGCTCGACGTGCTGGCCAACCTGCGCTGCGAAGAGGTCGCCTTCGAACTCGGTGACGCGCTCGGCAGCGCCCTGATCACGATGCCGGATAGCGACCGCTTCAAGTACGTCGTGATGCCGATGCGCATCTGAGGCCGCGGCGCCTTGCGCCGCCCCGGCACCAGCGGCCGGGAACAGCAAGGGAACTCATGACAGCAGGACCCACCCCGCCGGTGCAACCGGCTGAAGGCAGCGACTATGGCGCCGCCAGCATCCAGATCCTCGAGGGCCTGGAAGCCGTGCGCAAGCGGCCCGGCATGTACATCGGCGACACCGCCGACGGTACCGGCCTGCACCATATGGTGTTCGAGGTCGTCGACAACGCCATCGACGAGGCGCTGGCCGGCTGGTGCGACGACATCGTCGTCACCATCCACACCGACAACTCGCTGTCGGTCATCGACAACGGCCGCGGCATCCCGACCGACGTCAAGATGGACGACAAGCACGAGCCGCGGCGGTCAGCGGCCGAGATTGCGCTCACCGAACTGCACGCCGGCGGCAAGTTCAACCAGAACAGCTACAAGGTCTCGGGCGGGCTGCACGGCGTCGGCGTCTCGGTGGTCAATGCGCTGTCGAAGTGGCTGCGCCTGACCATCCGCCGCAACGGCAAGGTGCACTTCCTCGAGTTCCGAGGCGGCGAGTTGATCGACCGCATCGTCGAGCAGGCCGAAGGCGTCGCCGTGTCGCCGATGAGGCTGGTCGGCGACACCGACCGGCGCGGTACCGAGGTGCACTTCCTCGCCGACGAGGCGACCTTCGGCAAGGTCGAGTTCCACTACGAGATCCTGTCGAAGCGGCTGCGGGAACTCTCCTTCCTCAACAACGGCGTCCGCATCCGCCTGGTCGACCAGAGGAACGGCAAGGAGGAGGACTTCGCCTTCTCCGGCGGCGTCAAGGGCTTCGTCGAGTACATCAACAAGTCGAAGACGGTGCTGCATTCGAACGTCTTCTACATCGCCGGGGAATCCGCCGCCGGCGGCACCTCGGTCGGCGTCGAGGTGGCGATGCAATGGAACGACGCCTACGCCGAGAACCTGCTCGCCTTCACCAACAACATCCCGCAGAAGGACGGCGGCGCGCACATCACCGGGCTGCGGGCGGCGATGACGCGGGTGCTCAATAACTACATCAAGGCCAACGAGTTCGACAAGAAGGCCAAGGTCGAGACCTCCGGTGACGACATGCGCGAGGGCCTCGCCTGCGTGCTGAGCGTCAAGGTGCCGGAGCCGAAGTTCAGCTCGCAGACCAAGGACAAGCTCGTTTCCAGCGAGGTGCGGCCCGCGGTCGAGGACGTGATCGCCCGCGCGCTCGAGGCCTTCCTGCTCGAGAAGCCGGCCGACGCCAAGATCATCTGCGGCAAGATCGTCGACGCCGCCCGCGCCCGCGAGGCGGCGCGCAGGGCGCGCGAGATGACTCGCCGCAAGGGTCTGCTCGACGGCGCCGGGCTGCCCGGCAAGCTCGCCGACTGCCAGGAACGCGACCCCGCCAAGTGCGAGCTTTACATCGTCGAGGGCGATTCGGCCGGCGGCAGCGCCAAGCAGGGCCGCGACCGCAAGTTCCAGGCAATCCTTCCGCTGCGCGGCAAGGTGCTGAACGTCGAGCGGGCCCGCTTCGACAAGCTGATCGCCTCGGAGCAGATCGCCACCCTGATCACCGCGCTCGGCACCGGCATCGGGCCGGAGTTCAACCCCGACAAGCTGCGCTACCACCGCATCATCGTGATGACCGACGCCGATGTCGACGGCGCCCACATCCGCACGCTGCTGCTGACGCTGTTCTACCGCCAGATGACGGCGCTGGTCGAGCGCGGCCACATCTACATCGCCCAGCCGCCGCTTTACAAGGTCAAGCAGGGCAAGGACGAGCGCTACATCAAGGACGACTACGAACTCGGCCTCTACCTGCTGAAGCTTGCCCTCGACGGCGCCAGGCTGTACGTCGACCGTGGCGCCGTCGAGGCCGGCCGGCCGATCGAAGGCAGCGCGCTCGACGAACTGGCGCGGCAGTACCTGCTCGCCGACGCCGTCGTGCGGCGGCTGGCGCACGTGATCGATCGCGCCGCGCTGGAGGCGATCATCGGCGGCGTCGAACTCAAGCTCGCTGACGCGGCAGCGGCGGAGGCCTGCGCCCACGAACTGGCCCAGGCGATGGGCAATCACTCG
>Ga0105090_10001107_pt1 | contig 14285 bp, 11 predicted proteins | sample PPLLak3March2015_FD_79110 | JGI IMG/M metagenome (GOLD analysis project Ga0105090, IMG submission 79110) | Freshwater sediment microbial communities from Prairie Pothole Lake near Jamestown, North Dakota, USA - PPLs Lake P7 Core (1) Depth... | ecosystem: Environmental > Aquatic > Freshwater >... | reverse complement strand
GGTCCTGCCACGCCCAGACTACGACCGCTTCATGCACGCCTTCGGCCACGTCTTCGCCGGCGGCTACGCGGCCGGCTACTACAGCTATAAGTGGGCGGAAGTGCTCTCCGCTGACGCCTTCAGCCTGTTCGAGGAGGTGGGTGTGCTGTCCCCGGAGGCTGGCGCCCGCTTCCGCGACGAGTTCCTCGCCCGCGGCGGCAGCCGGAGCGCGCTGGAGTCGTTCGTCGCCTTCCGCGGCAGGCCCCCCCAAATCGACGCGCTCCTGCGCCATAATGGCATGACAACGTCATCGACGTCGTCCTGACGGGAGGTCCGATGCAGCGACTGTCATTGCCCGCCGCCGGCCTGTGCGGCGCCATTGCCCTCGTGCTCGCGGCAGTCGCCGTGGCGCAGGAGCGGCAGGTCTACCGCTACGTCGACGCCGACGGTCGAGTCGTCTACTCGGATCGCGCGCCCACCGGCGCCGTGAAGGACCTGCAGACGAAGCGCGTCGGCGGCAACACCATCGAGACGTCGACGATGCCGCTCGCGCTGCAGCAGGCGAGCGAGCGCTACCCGGTAACGCTCTACACGTTCGCCTGCGGCGAGGCCTGCGATCGGGCTGCCGCGTTGCTCAACCGGCGCGGCGTCCCGCACTCGACGCTCAACGTGGAGGACGGCAACAACGCGCAGAAGCTGCAGCAGCTCACGGGCGAACTGCAGGCCCCGGTGCTGCAGGTGGGCGACAAGCTGGTGGCCAAGGGTTTCAGCGAGTCGCAGTGGAACACGATGCTCGACCAGGCCGGCTACCCCAAGTCGGCGCCGAGACGCAACACGCCGGTCAAGCCGGGCGAGGCGCCGGAAGTGCCGCCGCGCACGGCCGCAGCGCCGCGCTAGCCTTCGCCCCACCAGCGCCACTTCCGCCTGACGGCCCTCTCCCCTCTCCCGCCTGACGGCGAGAGAGGGGAGCACTGCTCCTGCGTCGTCGCGTGTTTCTCCCCTCGCCCCGCGGCAGCGGGGAGAGGGGTCGGGGGTGAGGGGGGAGCGCGAACCGTACAATCGCGCCGTGAAGCTCGTCACCTGGAACGTGAACTCGCTGAACGTCCGCCTGCCGCGCCTTCTCGCGTGGCTCGCGGCGCACCGCCCGGACGTCGTCTGCCTGCAGGAAACCAAGCTCGAGGACGCGAAGTTCCCGCATGCCGAGCTGCACGCCGCCGGCTACGCCGCCCACGCCTTCGGGCAGAGGACCTACAACGGCGTCGCGCTGGTCGCGCGTGAAGGACTCGCCGTCGCCGACGTCGCCACCGGCATCCCGGGCTACGCCGACGCGCAGAGCCGGGTGATCGCCGCCACCGTCGGCGACGCGCGCGTGATCTGCGCGTACGTGCCGAACGGGCAGGAAGTCGGCAGCGACAAGTACGCCTACAAGCTCGCGTGGTGCGCGGCTGCGACGGCGATGCTGCGCGACGCGCTCGCCCTGCACCCGCGCGTCGCGTTCTGCGGCGACCTCAACATCGCCCCCGAGCCGCGCGACGTGCACGACCCGGCCGCGTGGGAGGGCCAGGTGCTGTTCTCGGAGCCCGAGCGCGCGGTGTTCCGCGAGTGGATCGCGCTCGGGCTGGTCGACAGCTTTCGCCTGTTCGACCAGCCGCCGAACACGTTCAGCTGGTGGGACTACCGGATGCTCGCGTTCCCGAAGAACCGCGGCCTGCGCATCGATCACGTGCTGCTCTCGGCCGCGCTCGCGCGGCGCTGCACCGCGGCGCGCATTGACCGCAACGAGCGCAAGGGCGAGCAACCTTCCGACCACGCACCGGTGATCGCCGAACTCGTGGATTCATGAGCGGCGTTGGCCGCAAGCTGGGAGCCAACGCATGACCGGTCGCCCGCCCGACCGCTCCGCGCGCCGCGCACTCGTCCTCGCAATCGCCGCTGCGGCGTGCGTCTCCCTCGCCATCGCGCTCCACGCGTGGCTGGACCGGCCGGCGAAGAGCGACGGCGTGAGCACGCTGCGCGCGACCCACTACTGGGCCGGCGGATATCCGAAGTCGTTCTGGGATGGCCTCGACCCGTCGCGCGTCGACGCCGACTTCGCGCGGATCCGGGTGCAGGGCTTCAACGCGGTCGTGCTCGCCGTCTCGTGGCCTGAGTTCCAGCCGCGCCTGACGCCGTCGCCCGCGTACGACGAGCGCGCGTTCCGCGACCTCGCGTGGCTGATCGGCAAGGCCGCCGAGCACGGGCTGCGCGTCGCGCTGCGGGTCGGCTTCCTGTGGTCGTTCCGACCGGACGCCGAGCTGCCCAACGCCGAGCGGCTCGACGCCGTGTTCCACGACCCCGCCGTCCATCGCGCCTGGCTCGCCTTCGTCGAGGAGGTTTGCCGCCGCGTCTGCAACGCGCCGAACGTGAAGCTGGCGTTCCTCTCCTGGGAGGACCTGCATCCGTTCGGCCTGCTCAGCGACCCCAGCCGCCAGCATCCCGGCTTCGAGCGTGCGTTCGTCGACTGGCTGAGCCAACGCCACGAGCTTTCTGCAGTCAGCGCGCGCTACGGCCGCGCGTTCGCGTCGTGGGAGGAAGTGCCCGTGCCCGAGCGCCGCAGCCCGGCCTACGAGTACGTGCTCGCGTGGTGGGATGACATGCTGGCCGCGCGCTTCTTCATTCCGGCGCGCGAACGCTTTCCCGGCCTCTCGTTCGAGGAGCGCGTCGACTGGGATCCGGTGTGGACGAAGGGTGAGCGCCCCGACTGGCATCGCCACCCGAGCGTCACGGGCCGCGCCGGCGCGGAAGTGACGACGCTCTACTACGCGGTCGCGTGGGGCATGAAGAACGACAGCGACACGACCGACGCGCGCGGCGCACTCGGGCAATTCGCGCGCCTGCTGGAACTCACGGCCGCGCACAACCCGCGCGAGGGTCTATTCGTCGACCAGTTCAACTTCATCGACAACACGCCCGAATTCAGCCGGAACACGCGCCTCGCCGAGGACCAGTACGACGCGATGCTCGCCGGGGCCGCCGGCTTGCTGGCACGCCACCGCGCCGGCTACGCGCTGTGGCTCGACGAGGACTATGCGGCGAACATCCTCTACAACCCCGGCTTCCAGCGCGGGCTCGTCGGATGGGAAACGCGCGGCGCGGCGAGCGTCGCCGCCGACCGCAGCGGCGCCGCTGTCCTGAGGCTCGCGGCGGGGGCGAGCGTCGCGCAGGCCATCGTCGCGACGGGGCGCGAGACCGGATTCGAGCGCGGCAACCCGGGAACGCTGTGCATGGTCGGACGCGCGATAGCGTCCGCGCCAGCGGCCGTGCGTGCGACGGGGCTCCCCGCTCCGATCACGCTCGAGTTCGGCGCGGCCGCGGAGCGTCGCTGCGCGGCCGTCCCGCTCGCCCCCCAGTTCCGCCTCGAGATCGCGGCCGAGGCCGAGGTCGAGCTCGACCGCATCGAGCTCTACCACCACGTGCAGGTGTCGCGCATCCGCACGCTCGAGGGCCGCCCGGGACCGCAGGCGGGCGCGCTTCGCGATTTCAATCGCGCGCTCGCGAAACTCGCCGGCGAGTGATCCGGCGCGAAGCACGAGCCCGGCAATTGCGCGGCGTCTGACGCCCTTCCCTGCTCACGGTCGCGCCGACCGCAATTCGACATGAGCGAGCGGCCCGCTCGTACGCAGTTGCCCGGGGCCCGCATACGTCACTCCCGGCAGCAGGATGAGCCAGTGCACGTCCGCCGGGATGGACGCGCCGTCGATGACGGTCGCGCTGTCGACCAGCCTGCCGCGCGACATGGACGCGAGATGGAACATGACGCGGTAGGCATCCTCGGGCTCGCCGTGCGTGCCGATCACGAGGCCGTCCGCGCGATGCCGCAGTCCCCGCAGCGTTGCGTCATTCAGCATCGAGCGATCGAACTCGTTGGCCACGAAGCGCTTGCCGGTCAGCGGCGCGGCCAGCGCCAGCACGGACGTCGCGACGACGACGCTCGCCCACCAGACGACGGGAAGGACGTGCGCCGCCTGGCCCCATGGCTGGCGACCGGTCATCCGGCGGTCGGCAAACGCAGCGACGACGGCAGCGGCGACGACCAACGCACCCCACGGCCAGCGCAGCAGGACGCCGAGTTCCGGGTAGTCGACGATGCCCGTCTCGAAGTGCCGCGCCACGATCCAGCCCGCCAGCGCTGCGACACCGGCGGCGACCGGCAGCGCGAAGCGCGTGGCGAGCACCGCGGGCACACGCCCGCGACGCATCGCCACCACGGCGGCGAGCATGATCAGCGGCAGGATGTAGGCGTAGTAGCGGCCGTGCAGGCGCGTGATCCGCTCGCTTTCGGGGTTGACGGCGTGAATCGCGGACGAGAACCAGATCGTCATCGCCAGCGCCGCGAGCAGCGTGCCCCATGCCAGCAGCGCGAGTTCCCGCAGCATCGGATCGACCGACTCGCTCCGGCGCAGGTCGCGGAGCAACGCCGCCGCAACGACGCACAGCGGCAGCGCGGCCAGCAGGGCGAGCGCGGCCAGGTGGCCGAACGCGTTGATCAATGCGGACTCAGGCACCAGGCCCGGCGACACGAGCACCGCTGTGTAGGCCGGGCCGCCCAGCGAGAAGTGCCAGGTTTCGCCGAGCAAGCGCGCGATCACGATGCGCGCCGCGTAGAAGCATGCCACCAACCCCACCGCATCGCGCCAGCGTGCCATGGCCGGCCGCACGCGCAGCAGGAGCAACGCACCCGCGCCGGCCAGCAGCGCCAGCGCGTGCGGCTTGACGAGCGACAGCAGCCCAAGCGCGACGCCGGCGGCGAGCGGCACGACCCATGCGCGGAGCGGCGGCGCGCGCAGCAGGATCCAGACGACGCACCAGAAGCCGAAGTGGAACAGGCTCTCCGGCATGAAGTAGCGCGCGAAGGTGCTGACAGGGGCAGCGACGACCACCACGGCGAAGACCGCCGCCTCGTGCGGGCGCAGGTAGATCCTCGCGGTCGCATAGGCCGGGGCCGCCGCAGCCACGACGAACGCCGCATTCAGCAGCTTGGCCGCGCCGTAGATCTCCGCGCCCGGCAACAGGCCGTAGATGCGGAAGTAGAGGACGTTGGGGATCTGCGCAATGATGCCCCAGCGCTCGTAGTTCCCGGCGCGGTAGCCGAACAGCGACGGCAGCAGGTAGTTCGCCTCGTCGGACAGGACGAAGGGCCAGGGCGTGGCCGTGGCGCTGATCGCGACGAACACGAACCAGGCGAGTGCGAAGGCCACCAAGGCCAGCACGCAGGTGCGCTCCGGCACGTCGACCAGGGCCCTCCGCGACCGCGTGTCGCCCGCTACGCGCATCATCGCTCCCGGCGCCGCGCTCGTCCGCGGCCCGCAAGACAGAGTGCCTCGCTACGCACTACCCTTGCGCAACTCGTCCTCCAGCCCGAGATCCTGGATCTTGCGCGTGAGCGTGTTGCGCCCCCAGCCGAGCAGCAGCGCCGCTTCCATGCGGTGACCGCCGGTGTGCGCGAGCGCGCGCCGGATCAGCGCCGCCTCGAAGTCGCGTTCCAGTCTGTCGCCGACCTCGCGCTCGCCGCGCGTCAGCGCCTGCGCGAGCTCGCGGTCGAGCGCGGGCAGCCACCCGGACTCGCCGGCGGTCCCGGCGGTCGTCGCCGGCTCCCGTACCTCGGGCGGCAGGTCGGCGACGTCGACGCGCTGCCCGGGCGCCATCACGGTGAGCCAGTGGCAGACGTTCTCCAGCTGCCGTACGTTGCCGGGGTAGCCGAACGCCTGCAGCAGCTTCAGCGCATCCTCGGAAATCTGCTTGGGCTCCACGGCCAGCTCGCTCGCGCTCTTGCGCAGGAAGTGGCGCACGAGCGGCGGAATGTCCTCGGCGCGCTCGCGCAAGGGCGGCAGGCGCAGCCGCACGACGTTGAGCCGGTGCATCAGGTCCTCGCGGAACAGGCCCTGCCGCACGCGCTCCTCGAGGTTCTGGTGCGTGGCCGCGATGATGCGCACGTTCGCCTTGAGCGGCGCGTGCCCGCCGACGCGGTAGTACTCGCCGTCGGAGAGCACGCGCAGCAGCCGCACCTGCAGGTCCGGGGGCATGTCGCCGATCTCGTCGAGGAACAGCGTGCCGCCGTCGGCCTGCTCGAAGCGCCCGCGGCGCATCGCCTGCGCGCCGGTGAACGCGCCGCGCTCGTGGCCGAACAGCTCCGACTCGAGCAGGTCCTTCGGGATGGCCGCCGTGTTGATCGCGACGAACGACCCCGCTGCGCGCGGGCTGTGCCGGTGCAGCGCGCGCGCGACGAGTTCCTTGCCGGTGCCCGACTCGCCGGTGATCAGCACGGTGGCCGACGACTGCGAGAGGCGGCCGATGGCGCGGAACACCTCCTGCATCGCCGGCGCCTGCCCGAGCATCTCGGCCGCTTCGGGCGCGTGCGAACCGTTGGCCGGCGCGCTCTGCGGCTTCTCGCTGATCGCGCGGCGGATCAGCGCGAGCGCGTGGTCGATGTCGAACGGCTTGGCGAGGTACTCGAACGCGCCGCCCTGGAACGCGGCCACCGCGCTGTCGAGGTCGGAATACGCGGTCATCACGATCACCGGCAGGTGCGGGCAGCGCTCCTTCACCTTCGCCAGCAGTTCGAGCCCCGACTCGCCGGGCATGCGCACGTCGGAGACGAGCACCTGCGGCTCGCTCACCGCGAGCGCCTGCAGCGCCTCGTAGGCCGAGGCAAACGACTTGTGCGGGATGCCCTCGCGCGAGAGCGCCTTCTCCAGCACCCAGCGGATCGAGCGGTCGTCGTCGACGATCCACACCGTCCGCGCCGCGTCGGCGGCGTGCGGCGCGCGCTCGCCCATCGCCTGGTCCCCGTTCACGGATGGGCTCCCGCCTGGGGCCGCACCGCGTCGAACGGCAGCACGATGCGAAACACGGTGCGCCCCGGCTCGCTTTCGCAATCGATCGTTCCGCCGTGCTGTGCGACGTAGGTCTGCGCGATGGTGAGCCCGAGCCCGCTGCCGCCCTCGCGGCCCGACACCAGCGGATAGAACATGCGCTCGCGCAAGGCCGGCAGCACGCCGGGGCCGTTGTCCTCGACGTCCACCTCGAGCGCCAGGCGGTGGAGCTTGCGCGAGAGCGTGACGTAGCGCGCGACGCGCGTCTTCAGCACGATCGCGGGATCGCCGGTCGTCGCGAGCGCCTGCGCGGCATTGCGCACGACGTTGAGCACCGCCTGGGTCAGCTGCTCGGCGTCGGCCTCGACGTCGGGAAGCGAGATGTCGAAGTCGGTGTCGACCCGCACCGCCGGGAACTCCGCCTGCACCAGCCCCTTCACCCGCACCAGCACCTCGTGGACGTTGACGCGCCGGTACGCCGGCAGCCGGTGCGGCGTCAGCAGCCGGTTGACCAGCGACTGCAGGCGGTCGGACTCGCCGATGATCACCTGCGTGTACTCGGAAAGGTGCGGCGCGTCGAGCTCGCGCTCGAGCAGCTGCGCGGCGCCGCGGATGCCGCCGAGCGGATTCTTGATCTCGTGCGCGAGATTGCGGATCAGCTCGCGGTTCGCCTGCTGCTGCTCGAGCTGGCGCTCCTCGCGCGCGAGGCGCAGCTGCTGGTCGATCTGTCGCAGCTCGACGACCAGCGCGACGTCGCCGGCCGCCACCGGGGTCACGGTGACGGCGACGTGCAGCTTCGCCTTGCCGACGACGGCGAGCTCGAGCTCCTGCTCGGTGTACGAGGAGCCGGCGGCCTCGGCGTGGTCGATCGCGGCGGCAAGCAGGCGCGCCTCGGTGAACAGTGCGCCGATCGCCGTGCCTGCGAGCCGCGTGCGCGACACCTCGAGCAGGTTCTCGGCCGCGGGATTGGCGTGCGCGACGCGACGCTCGTCGGTGAGGAACAGCACGGCCGTGGCGAGCACGTCCACGCCCGCATGCGGGGCGCCGCTCTCCGCGGCGAGGAACACGGGCAGCGCGGCGCTCATGCCAAGCGCCGGTTCGAGCTAGCGCGGGAGGCCGAGCTCCTTGCGCAGCGCCTCCACGTTGCGCTCGTGAAGCTGCACCCCCTGGCGCAGCCGCGCGATCCGCTCGGCATAGCGCTGCGGCTGCGACTGCTCCTCGGGCAGGGCCGGCGGCGCGCCGTTGCCGTAGGCGCTGCGCGCCTCGAGCAGCAGCTTCTCCTCGGCCGCGAGCTCGTCCTGCAGCACCTTGCGGCGCATGTCGTCGCGGCCCTTCTGCGTGCTCGCGTCGACGCGAGGGAAGTTCGCGGGCGCGCTCGGCGCGGCGGCGGGCGCCGCGGGGGAAGCGCGCTTGGGCGCCGGCCGCTCGGGCGCGTCGGGGACGTTGAAGTACGCCGAAGCGCCCGAGACCGTAGTGCACTTGTACATCGAGCCTTCGACGACGCGGGGCGCATCCACGCAGCCCGACTCCCGCGCCTTGGCCTGCAGCGATTGCGCGAGCGCGGGAACGCACGCGAGCGCGCCCGCTGCGGCGGCGAGTACGCAGTGCGCGAGGGAAGGCAGGCGGAATCGGCCATCGAAGGGCATGACGCCCGAGTGTAGCGAACATCACGCGGGGGTTGAAGCGCGAAAGGGCGGACCTTCGTCAAGCCCGCCTCTTCCTCGCCGACCCCGCGCAACCTGAACGGATGGGCGTTACAGGCTGTAGTACATGTCGAACTCCACCGGATGCGTGGTCATCCGGAAGCGCGTCACCTCCTCCATCTTGAGCGTGATGTACGCGTCGATCATGTCGTTGGAGAACACGCCGCCGCGGGTCAGGAAGTCGCGGTCGCGGTCGAGGTGCGACAGCGCCTCGTCGAGCGACGCGCAGGGGTGCGGCACTTTCGCGGCCTCCTCCGGCTCGAGGTCGTAGAGGTTCTTGTCCATCGGGTCGCCCGGGTGGATCTTGTTTTGCACCCCGTCGAGGCCCGCCATCAGCATCGCCGAGAACGCGAGGTAGGCATTCGCCGTCGGGTCCGGGAAGCGGACCTCGATGCGGCGGCCCTTCGGATTGCTGACGTAGGGGATGCGGATCGCCGCCGAGCGGTTGCGCGCCGAGTACGCGAGGTTGATCGGCGCCTCGAAGCCGGGGACGAGGCGCTTGTACGAGTTCGTGCCCGGGTTGGTGATTGCGTTCAGCGCCTTGGCGTGCTTGATGATGCCGCCGATGTAGTAGAGCGCGAGTTCGGAGAGGCCCGCGTAGCCGTCGCCGGCAAAGAGGTTCTTGCCGTCCTTCCACACCGACTGGTGGCAGTGCATGCCGGAGCCGTTGTCGCCGACGATGGGCTTGGGCATGAACGTCGCCGTCTTGCCGTACGCAGCCGCGGTGTTGTGCACGACGTACTTCAGGATCTGCAGCCAGTCGGCGCGCTGCACCAGCGGCGCGAACTTCGTGCCGATCTCGCACTGGCCGGCGGTGGCGACCTCGTGGTGGTGGACCTCGACCTCGACACCCATCTGCTCGAGCGCCAGGCACATCGCCGAGCGGATGTCCTGCAGCGAGTCGACGGGCGGCACCGGGAAGTAGCCGCCCTTGACCGTGGGACGGTGGCCCATGTTGCCGCCCTCGAACTTGTCGCCGGTCGACCAGGCGGCCTCCTCCGAGTAGATCTTGCAGAAGCTGCCCGACATGTCGACGTTCCACTCCACCGCGTCGAAGACGAAGAACTCGGGCTCGGGGCCGAAGTAGGCGACGTCGCCGATGCCGGTCGACTTGAGGTAGGCCTCCGCGCGCCTGGCCAGCGACCGCGGGTCGCGCTCGTAGCCCTTGCCGTCGGAGGGCTCGACGACGTCGCAGGTGATGTTGACCGTCGTCTCGTCCATGAACGGGTCGACCACGGCGGTATTCGGGTCCGGCATCAGCAGCATGTCGGAGGCCTGGATGCCCTTCCAGCCGGCGATCGACGACCCGTCGAACGCGTGCCCGGACTCGAACTTGTCGGACCCGAAATACTTCGCGGGCACGGAAACGTGCTGCTCCTTGCCCCGCGTGTCAGTGAAGCGAAGGTCGACGAACTTGGCGTCCTTTTCCTTGAGCATCTTGAGCACGTCGGCGCCGGTCATGGCCATGGAATCTCCCTCTTGGGTTCGGTTTGGGTGCACTGCAATACAGGCCGGGGCCTATTGCGATTAGCGTGCCATCCACAGTGGCGACGCAAGTGTTTGTTCGAACACGGATTTTTGCAGACTCCGCGATGCTGCGGAGCGGTCGGGGCACCGCAATTGTGCACCGCTCACGGAATGCGCGCCATATCGGTGCAAATGCCGACCGACCCGAGAGCGCGATGCACGCGTTTGGCGCGAGCAACGCGCCACGGCAACCCGTGGGCGCTCCGCGGGGACCCTTTGGGGCCTGTGCGTCGAGACCCCGGCGCACCAAGTCAGTGCGTTAGTGGCCGCGCCTCAGGGATAGAAGAGGTAGACCCGGTAACCCGATTGGACGGTGGCGCTTGCATCGACGTACAACCGCACCGCCACCTCGCCGTTGCCGGGGATTCCCTTGACGGCGTCCAGCGTCGCGCCGACGTAATCGGAGGGGGCCAGCGCGCGGCGCACGACGACTGCATCCTGCCCGTCGGTCAGCGTGAGCTCGAGGTGCGGGTACGCGACCGCGTAGGGCGCGCGGTTGCGCACCGTGGCGGTGAGGATCAGCAGGCCCTTGTGCGCGGGGTCGGCCTGCAGGTCGGAGGCATCGATCGACAGCCAACCGATGTCGCGCAGCGGCTTGATCGTGCAGCCCGCGACGGCGCACATGCGGTCGAGCAGCGATCGCGCGGCCGGGAAATGCGCGGCGAGCAGATCGCGGTAGTGCCAGCCGAGCTGCGCCGCAAACAGCGCCACGAGCAGCAGGAAGCCGGCCAGATAAGCCAGCGTCGTCGCGCGCGAGCGGCCCCTGGGCCGGTCCCACGCGAAGCGCTGGTCGTAGTCGACGCGCTGCTCCGGCGGCGACCCGGCCTTGGCGGCATCGGCCGCAGCGTGCTCGCCCGAGACCGCGGCATCGGCGGTCACCGGCTCGAGCGCGTGCGCGCTGCGCAGCGTGACCGTCAGCGGGCCGTTCGCTTCGTCCTCGGGCGGCGGCGCGCTGTCGGGGGCGAGCCGGATCAGCCGCGCGGTGCCATCGAACACGGTGCGGCAGTGCCCGCAACGCACCTGGCCTTCGCGCAGCGCGAGCTGCGCGGACGTGACGCGGAACACGGTCCGGCAACCGGGGCAGCGCGTGAACTTCTCTTCGGTCATCGCGACGTGCACGTCACGCCATCCTCAAGTCTGCCGCCCGCCAGCAGTACCCAGCCGTCGGTCGTGCGCCAGGCGCGAAGTGTAATCCAACGCGCATACGCCGCGATCACTTCGCCGGCCTGCGCTGCGAGGATGCCGGATAGCGCGAGCCTGCCGCCGGGCGCCACGCGCGATGCGATCGCAGGCGCCAGCAGCGCGAGCGGGTTGGCGAGGATGTTCGCGACGACGACCGCAAAGCTCCCCGGGCCCAGCGCCTCGGGGGCCGCGAAGCGCGCATCCACCGCGTTCGCCTGCGCGTTGGCGCGACTCGCGACGAGGGCCTGCGCATCGACGTCGGTGCCGAGGACGCTAGCGGCGCCGAGCTTCGCGGCGGCGATGCCGAGGATCCCCGAGCCGCAACCGTAGTCGAGCACCGACTCGCCACCGCGCAGCGTCTCGCGCAGCCAGTCGAGACACAGTCGCGTGGTCGGGTGCGATCCCGTGCCGAAGGCGAGTCCCGGATCCAGCCGGATCACGGTTGCCGCCGGCGGCGCGTCGCTCCAGCTCGGCACGATGAAGAAGTCGTCCGCGATGCGGATCGGGCCGAACTGCGCCTGCGTCGCGCGCACCCAGTCCTGCTCCCCCACGCGCCAGGTCGTCGCCGGGGGAGCCGCGCGTTCGAGTGCCGCGGCGGCCTGGACCAGCGCTGCGTCGGCATCGGCCGCGCCGTCGAACAGCGCGACCAGCCGCGACCGCGGCCAGGCGTGGAACGCTGCCTCGCCCGGCTCGGCGAACTGCGCGATCTCCTCCGGCGTGCCCGCCTGCGCGTCGGTCGCTTCGATTGCCAGCGCCCCCGCATCGAGCAGCGCGTCGCCCCAGGCGTCGGCGTCGGGACCGGGGCAGTCGAAGGAGAGTGCGGTGTACGACATGGGGGAAAGCAGGGTCAGACTCGACTTCCCGTGAGCGGCGGCGCGAGGCGTCATCGAGCGGCGGGCAAGTCGAGTCTGACCCTACACTCCCCCGACGCAGGTGCGGGCGCACCCACCCCTCGCCTCCCTCGTCACTTGCGCTTCGCCAACCTGTCCTCGAGAAAGTGGATGTTCGTGCCCCCGCGCACGAACTTCTCGTCGAGCAGCAGCTCCTGGTGCAGCGGGATGTTCGTGCGGATGCCCTCCACCACCATCTCCGAGAGCGCGACGCGCATGCGCGCGAGCGCCTGCTCGCGCGTGTCGCCGTAGGCGATCACCTTGCCGATCATCGAGTCGTAGTTCGGCGGCACGAAGTAGTTCGCGTAGACGTGCGAGTCGACGCGGATGCCGGGGCCGCCCGGCGCGTGCCACGAGGTGATGCGCCCCGGCGAGGGCACGAACGTGTACGGGTCCTCGGCGTTGATCCGGCACTCGATCGCGTGCCCGCGCTTGACGATGTCGCGCTGGCGGAACGGCAGCTTGTGGCCGGCGGCGATGCGGATCTGCTGCTGGACGATGTCGATGCCGGTGATGAGCTCCGTGACCGGATGCTCGACCTGCACCCGCGTGTTCATCTCGATGAAGTGGAACTCGTCGTCCTGGTAGAGGAACTCGAAGGTGCCGGCGCCGCGATAGCCGATGCGCCGGCAGGCGTCCGCGCAACGGTCGCCGATGCGGGTGAGCGCGCGCGCGTTCACGCCGGGCGCGGGCGCCTCCTCGATGATCTTCTGGTGGCGGCGCTGCATCGAGCAGTCGCGCTCGCCGAGCCACACCGCGTTCTTCTGCTCGTCGGCGAGCACCTGGATCTCGATGTGCCGCGGTGTGGTGAGGAACTTCTCCATGTAGACGTTCGGGTTGCCGAACGCCGCCTGCGCCTCGGCGCGCGTGAGCGTCACCGCGGACAGCAGCGCCGCCTCGGTGTTCACCACGCGCATGCCGCGGCCGCCGCCGCCGCCTGCCGCCTTGATGATCACCGGGTAGCCGACCACGCGCGCGATGCGCACGATCTCCTTGGGATCCTCGGGCAGCACGCCCTCCGAACCGGGCACGCAGGGCACGCCGGCCTTGATCATCGCCGCCTTCGCGCTGACCTTGTCGCCCATCAGCCGGATCGTGTCCGGCCGCGGGCCGATGAACACGAAGCCGGAGCGCTCGACCTTCTCGGCGAAGTCGGCGTTCTCCGAGAGGAACCCGTAGCCCGGGTGGATCGCCTGCGAGTCGGTGACCTCGGCCGCGGCGATGATCGCCGGGATGTTGAGGTAGGACAGCGCCGAGGGCGGCGGGCCGATGCAGACCGACTCGTCGGCGAGGCGGACGTACTTGGCGTCGCGGTCGGCCTCGGAGTGGACCACGACCGTCTTGATGCCCAGCTCGCGGCACGCGCGCTGGATGCGCAGCGCGATCTCGCCGCGGTTGGCGATCAGGACCTTGTCGAACAGCTTGCTCGGCGCGGTGGCCAAGGGTGCGCGCCGGTCAGCCCAGGACGAACAGCGGCTGGCCGAACTCGACCGGCTGGCCGTTCTCGACGAGGATCGCCTTGACCACGCCCGAGGCGTCGGCCTCGATCTCGTTCATCAGCTTCATCGCCTCGACGATGCACAGCGGGTCGCCTTCCTTGACCGTGTCGCCGACCTCGACGAAGGCCTTCGCGCCGGGCGACGACGTGCGGTAGAACGTCCCGACCATCGGGCTCTTGACGACGTGGCCTTCGGGCTCGGCGGCGGCCGCCGGCGCCGCGACGGCCGGCGGGGACGCCGGCGCCGCCTGCAAGTGCTGCAACGGCGGGGGCGCTTGGATCATGGCGGTATGCCCGGCGCTGGCAGGCGAGCGCGTGATGCGGACCCGCTCCTCGCCTTCCTGGATCTCGAGCTCCGCGATGCCAGAGGTCTCGACGAGCTCGATCAAGGTCTTCAGCTTGCGCAGGTCCATCATCACCCCCTGGCTGCCGCGCTGCGGCCGCGGCGCCGCCCGCGGCCTCGGACTCTCCGTCGCCCCTGTCCGTTGCTGGACGCCGTCCTCGCCCGGCCCGGAATTGATGGGCGAAGCTGGGCAGTTTGCCGCAGTTCGCGACAGAATGTCCAGCAATGTCCGGAAAACCCGCTTGCTGAGGGCTCGGCTCACCAGCGCGGGCCGCCCGCGGCATCTGGCGCTGCGAAGCAGGCCGATGCTTC
>Ga0105090_10001105_pt1 | contig 14293 bp, 10 predicted proteins | sample PPLLak3March2015_FD_79110 | JGI IMG/M metagenome (GOLD analysis project Ga0105090, IMG submission 79110) | Freshwater sediment microbial communities from Prairie Pothole Lake near Jamestown, North Dakota, USA - PPLs Lake P7 Core (1) Depth... | ecosystem: Environmental > Aquatic > Freshwater >... | reverse complement strand
GCCAGCTTATAGAAGTAAACGTTGTCGCCGGTACGGTTGACCAGCATGAATGCGTCGTATCGCGGCACGTATTGGAACCGACCGTAGGTGCCCGTCTTGTTCGGCGGCGTGGGTACGACGGAATTGCCGTCAGCCACGTCGACGCGTCTCCAGCTCCAGTCGGCCGGATCCAGCAGGTAGACTTCCGGCCCGCCATTCCACATTACGAAGGTGCCGCCGACACGATCGAATACGAAACCCGGGTTGTTGGCCGACTCGAGGGGTGTACCGGCGACAGCCATGCGCCTGGCGCCGACGTCAGGATCCTTCGTGCTCCAGCTGATCACGCCGTCAGGCTTGCCCAAAAATACCGCCAGACCGCGCGATTCGTCGACGGCCCCCGCTCCGCCGATCAGCTCGAATCCGGCGCTGGTCGACGACGGCGCAATCCAGCGATCGTTGACCGCGTCGTATGTTTGCAGCGGCCCTCGTGCACCGGGATGGCGGAAAATCATCCCGGAGACGGCGTCAAGGGCGGTGATCGAATCGTACCCCGCACCCGTCGGCATCGACGTCCGTCTCGACCACGTTCGGGCTGCGGGATCAAAGGCATCCACCTCCCGTCCCGCATAGGACTTGTCGCCCCATCCTGAGCTGACTCCGATCGAAAACAGTCGGTCCACCTGCTCGACGTACTGCAGGTTGTTGTACGTATGCCGCGCGGTCGGCCGTCCGTCGGGATAGTACGGCACGTTCTGCGGCGTCTCACGGCTGGGTTCATCCAGTCGTCGCCAGGTGAGGCTGGCAACATCGAATGCATAGACTTCGTTACCGGCATAATCCATGTGACCACCGCCCCAGACCAGGAGCTGGTCGCGCTTCGTGTCGTACGCCGCACCACTCCACGCGTCCATCACCGAAACCGGACCCGTGTAGCCCTGCGCACGTACTGCGGGAAAGTGTGCGTCGAGGCGCGAATCTTGGACTTCGTACCAATGCCCCGGCAGCAGGTCATCCAGTGGATGCGCGACGCTTTCGCCAGCGACTCCCGCGCAAGCCAGCAATGAAAGCGCACTGATCCTGATCCGCTCGATCGCTACAGTCATCTCTGGCAACCCCGCTGTCGATGAGGCCATGCAGGCCCGTTAGACCGGAAGCTTTGCGTCCCCGCCTTTCGGTGGGTTTGCCCTTCTCAGCGGACCGGATGATGCCCGCGGAGCCTCGACCCATCAAACATAATCAGGAGAAAATGTGACGCTCCTCCCAGAGGCGGCGGCGGCCGATTAGACTGGTCAATTCAAACGGCGTGCTACATCATTCCGCGGGGCGACGATGCCCCGATAACACAAACTCACCGTGTGATCAGACAGTTGATTCGGCGTCCCGAAGCCATTCGTAGGTTCGGCCTCCTGGATGGGCTCCTTTACCTGCTGGGACGTGTCCTCGAAAAAGCGTCGGCTGGTCGAGTACGCCTGATCAAGTACGTTCTCGTAGCGCAACCGGTCATGCAATCGCCGATGCTCCCGCCGCGGCGGGGCCGGGACATTGTGGTTGGGCAAGTGTTGCCTGGATCACCGCTGCTTGATGCCCTGCCAAGGCCGACTTCAGTCATTCACAACCGATACCGGCAGGGCGGCATCTGCCTCTGCGCGACCAAGGACGGAACGCCAATTGGCTACATCTGGTTCAACCTCGGGCCCTATGAAGAGGATGAGGTTCGGTGCCGATTTGCGCCGACTCCAGCCGGCCGCAGTTCGTGGGATTATGATGTTTACGTAGCTCCGCAGTACCGAGGTTCATTCACCTTCGCGCGGCTCTGGGATGCTGCCAACGAACACCTTCGGGAGAGAAGAGTCGACTGGTCGATGAGCCGGATTTCAGCCTTCAACGCCGAGTCGCTCGCTTCTCACAGTCGCCTGCAGGCACAGCGGGTCGGGACAGCCACGTTCCTCGAGATCGGACGAATTCAGCTGATGTTTTCGTCGCTACCACCACGGTTTGACGTCAGCTGGAACCCGCGCCGCCGTCCACAGCTGGACGTCCCAGCCCCTGAAGCCTCGCATCACAAAGGGTAGCCCGCCCTGCGAAGCTTGTTGCGCAACCCAGGGAGCGGATAGCCGCCCGCATACGCGACTTTCGCATGCTCTCTCGCCTTGGCGAAATCCCCTGCCTGGACATAAACCAGCCCGAGGTTGTAATGCACCTCGGGCGAGTTGGGCGCGATCTCCAGCGCTCGCTGATACTCAAGAACCGCCGCTTCCGTCTTGCCGCGCTTGGCCAGGTAGTTGCCGTAGATCATGCGAACCGTTTCGTCGTCGGGCCGCCAACGGATGGCCCTGTCGAAATAGCACTCTGCCGGGTAGTTGGCGCCTGCCATGCTTCCACCGCTCAGGGCCAGTTTCGACATCGAGTTCAGCGCCCGATGGTGATTCGGAAACGCGCGCAGCGTGTATTCAAGGTCTGTCGCTACGTATCCCGTGCTGCCCGCCTTGAGCAGTTCCACGTCGGTCGTGAAGTGATGCCGTTCCACAATCGGCAGGTTATCGCGACGCGCCACGGGATCACGATAATCAAACGGACCGTATGCGTTTTCCAGGCTGCCGCATGCCGTCATATCCTGTGCATTCGCAGAGCTCCCCATCGTGGCAAGCACCGCGGCAGCGAGAACGGGCAGGAAGAAACGAGATGCTGTCATTGGGACCTCCGACGAGCCGTCGATCTGCGCGAGTGGCAATGCGGCGCCACTCCTAGCCGATTATAGCGATCCGCTGTCGCAGGATACCTGCGGTCCTGTGGATTCCCTCACGAAAAACCCGGCGACGCAGTTTGCCGCTCGTACATAATTACCCAGTTCGCCAATCCCGACGTCGACATTATGACAGCCAAGCTGGACGCTCCGGCACCACCGGAGCCACACATGCAGACCTGGACCTCCGACGACGGGTCGCTCCGCGTCATGTCGCGGAAGCCCGGCGCCGACTTCGACCAGAGCGGCTCCGATGCACGAAAAATTGGGATCGAAGTGCAGGCGAACCACGGGAACTGGCCAACTGACCTCGAGCCATTCAGCACGACAATAATTGAAGATTTCTCCCGTGGGGTATCGTTCGCAGCCGTCGATGCCATCGGTCAACAGCAACTCTATTGCCTCGGCAACCAGCAGCAATTCTACTGCGGCGTCGACCCCGCTACAGTGCTCGCGGCGGCTGGAGTCCCGCCGACCCTGGATCCGCAGGGCCTGTACGACTACCTGTATTTCCACGCGATTCCGAGCCCGCGCACGATCTATCTCGGCTTGCACAAGGTGCCCAATGGCTGCTTCGCTCGGCATGAGCGAGGTCGGATTGCCTTCGAGAGGTACTGGAGACCACAATTTTCCGAGGTAACCCCGCAGAACCGTGCGAATCTCGAGCAAGACCTCAGAGACTCGCTGCATGACGCGGTCGGTGCCGCAGCCCGGGGCGCCACCAGACCCGGGGCCTTCCTGAGCGGGGGTCTCGACAGTTCCACTGTCGCGGGTCTGCTCGCAGGAATTCGTCCGCAGGCCGATTCGTTCTCGATCGGCTTCGATGCCGAGGGCTACGACGAGATGGAGTACGCGCGGATTGCCGTCCGCCGCTTCAAGACCACTCCCCACGAGAAGTACGTCACGCCCGAGGACATCCTCACCTCCGTCGAAAGCGTGGCGGCTGCGTTTCCGGAACCGTTCGGCAATTCCTCCGCCTTGGCGGTATACCAATGCGCACGACTAGCTGTCGAAACCGGAATTGACCGGCTGCTCGCCGGCGACGGCGGCGATGAGCTTTTCGGTGGCAACGAGCGCTATGCCAAGCAAATGGTCTTCGAGCGTTACCTAAGAATTCCTGCCGTCATCCGGCATGCCCTTCTCGAACCGACGGTCGATGCAGCAGCGGAATTGACACGGCGCTTTCCGATCGGCAAGGCGAAGAGCTACATCGATCAGGCAAACGTTCCTTTACCCGATCGCCTGCAAGCCTACAACTACCTGCATCGGCACGAACCGCGCGAGGTCTTCAGTCCTGGATTCCTCGATGCCGTCCGCACGGAGGAGCCGGCCGAACTCCTGCGAGACGAGTATCACAGTGCCCTGTCGCGTCACGCCGTGGATCGGATGCTGTTTCTCGACTGGAAGTTCACGCTGCACGACAACGACCTCGTCAAGGTCAATACGATGTGCCGGCTTGCGGGAGTCGAGGTTGCCTACCCGATGCTCGATAGTCGTCTCGTAAACCTGAGCCTGCGGATGCCGGCGGAGTGGAAGGTGCGGCGTGGTACGCTCCGCTGGTTGTACAAGAGGGCGCTGCGCGACTTCCTGCCGCGCGAAATCATTGACAAGCCGAAGCACGGGTTCGGGCTGCCTTTTGGCGTGTGGACGGCCACCCACCCTGCCCTGCGAAAGCTGTCCGAGGATGCACTCGGCTCACTCGCAACGCGCGGGTATTTCCGGACGGAATTTCTTCGCGACGCCTTGCGCATGCACCAGGAAGTGCACGCCAAGTTCTACGGTGAGCTCGTTTGGGTACTGATGACGCTCGAACTCTGGCTGCAAGCGCACATTCCCAACGCTCGCCTTTAGCAGTTCCGCGCCGCGCGAGGCCTATTGAGTGTTGCGGTACTCCAGGATCAGCCGGCCCAGCCAGCGTGCAGGCTGTCGATCCCAGGGAGTGAACCGAGGCAGCTGGAACCGATCTGAGGTTGCGTGCGCGACACCTCTTCGCGTCGATACTGCATAGGCGAAGCCCGATTGTTCCACCAGATTTCGGTCCCGCAGGCCGTAGTCGTCACCGGGCCGCCCGTTCGGATAAGCAAAGGCATTCACGCGCTGCCCGGTCAGGTCCTGAAGTGCCTTCCGACTACGCGTGATCTCGCGGAGCGCCTCCTGGTCGGACAACGCCCGCAGGATGGGAAGCGTCACCGTGTGAGCACCGATCTCCATTCCCGCATCGGCGAGAAGACGTACTTGAGTCGATGTCATCATCAGATCGTCCGGCAACGGCCGTCCGACACGCCTCCGGATCTCCTCGACGAGATCGGCCCGCTCCGCTGGCGGCCGATGCTTTATCGCGCGCAGGAGCGATTCGGCGCCTGCAGCCCGTGCAGCGCCCTGTCCCAGTGCAACGCGATCAAGTCCAATGTCCGTGAGGTCGAGCGTCGCTGATTCGCACTGGCGGACCGCCTCGATGACCGTGTCGTTCCACATCCTGCCACCATTGAGGAAACCGGTGGCGACAAAGAACGTGGCCGGAATTTCATGGCGCCTCAGGATCGGGAGTGCCACGCTTTCGTTATCCGCGTAGCCATCGTCAAATGTCACGCTTACTGCACGAGGCGGCAATCGCCCGCCGGACAAGCCCGCAACACCTTGTGAAAGTGGTACCGGACTGCAATGTTTCCGGATTGCGGTCATTTGCGCTTCAAATGCTGTCGCGTCCACTTCGAATGGAAACAGTGGATCCACCTGAGTGCGGACCCGGTGGTACGTAAGGATCAGCAGGGGCCCCTGCCGTGCCGCAGAGAACAAGCGCCCGAGGAGACTCACAACGCTCTGCATTCAGCCGCCCGTACCGCTCGGCACACCACGTACTGGCACCTCACTTGAGCCCGGGACAGTCGCTGAGAGACGGTCGTCCGACGGCTGAGTCGCGGACACAGCCAGATCGCGCCTGACGACCGCGTGTGTCGCGACCACCACGGCCATGATGGCATACGGAAGATCGAAATAGGCCAGCCCGAGGAACGCGCCGCCGACTAGAAAGCCGACGAGCGCGACCTGGCTCATTCGCGCCAGGTCTTGCGCCCACTCCAGGTCTGGCCGGTTTCGTACCATTCTTCCGATTCGCGAGCACAACAGGAACGTCGCCAGACCCATCGCAAGGTAGATCAACAGACCCACGTAGCCCATTTCACCGAGTACTTCGAAGAGGATGCTATGGGCATCGTGATGACGCTCTGGTTCGGGCGCATAACGCTGGAACAACTCCGGCGTGAACGCTCGGAAACCACCGCCCACCATAGGTCGATCATTGGCAAGATTGATGGCGAATTTCCACGCATTGATTCGACCCATCGCGGATTCATCCTGCTGGTAGGTCTGGATCGTGTTCATCCGATCGACCCACTGCTGAGGCATGAACAACAGTGCACCGATCGCCAGCGGGATCATCGCTGAAACTGCCACAAGCTTGTGCCGGCTGCGCAACACGAGAAACGACAGCATCGCGGCCATCGCAAGGAATGCTCCGCGCGAATACGATCCGACGACGGCAAACAGGCATAAGCCCGACGAGGCCAGCAGCGCCATCTTTACCCAGCGCTTCGTCACGTGGTGCCTCAGGTACCAGAGCCACGGCAGCACGACGACCAGCGCAAACGCTATTTCGTTGTTGCCCTCGATGAACGTGGCCGGCGGCCCCCATACCATGAACTGGCCGCCGCTCAGCAGCGTGAAGATGCCGCCCTTGACGCCGAAGAAGGCGAGCGACCCGGCGATGACCCAAACCGCGCCGTCGATCCGCTCTCGACTGGTGAGCATCATCAACATCATGGCCACCATGACCTGGATCTTGATGAATCGCTCCCATTCGAGCCACGCAAAGTCTGGATTCAGGGCCAGAAACGTGGCGAATGTCCCCCAGACCGTAAATGCGAACCATGCCACGCTTGCCCCGGTAAGGGGAATGCGCTTCGATTCCCCGGAGAAGACGAACGCCAGGATCGTGACGATGGCAACGATCTGGACGAAGGGGAAATCATAGGCAAAACCGTAAGTCATCCGGTGGGGGTTCAGGAAACCGATGCCGATCCAGAACAACAGCCCGACGTAAGGTCGTGCCAGCATCCATGGAATCGCGCCCAGGATCAGCGTCGCCACCAGTATGTCTCTCATCGTGCGATCCTCGACTGCATCAGCTCCGTGGCGAGCCGGATCACGCGCGCGGCGTTGGATGCCCATGTCAGGCCCTGGGTCACAACCGTCTGCCTGGCAGCGACACCCAGGCGTTCGCGCAGTTCCGAATCGCGGCAGAGGCGGCCCAGCACCCTCGAGAAGTCGCTCTCGTCAGTAGAGGCAAAGAGGACGGCATTCGCACCATCCTCGAGAATCTCGCGAATGTTGGGCGAGTCCGGTGCAACGATCGGCAGGCCCACGGCAAGGTACTCGAATAACTTCAGTGGCGATGCGTACTCGACGACCGCCGGCTGCAGCGCGACATCGAATGCAGCGATTGTGGCCGGAATGGCGTCACGCTTCATCACGCCCGTCACAGTCAGTCGATCGCCGAGATCCATTTCGATCGCCATCTTTTCCAGTCGAGCTCGGTCCGGGCCATCACCGACAAAGAGCGCGTGCGCATCCAGGTCCCGATTCTGCGCCATGAACCTCAGGACGCGGTCGAGCCCATGCCAGTCACGCATGAAACCAACAAATCCCAGCACGAGGCGCCCCGACAGCCCAAGGCGCGCCTTGGCCTGGTCTGGAGTCGGCAGATCTGCGAAGTGCCGTTCATTGATGCCGTTGTGGACGACCTGCATACGCTCGTCCGGCACCCCGGCCTGCCGCAACGTGCGGGCCAGCACTCCGGTGACTGGCAGGACGATGTCTGCGTTCCGCCACACGAAACGCTCGCTCCACTCCGCCACTCTCCTCAGCGAGATGCCGCCGAACCTGGATCGCTCGTCGAATAGCGGAGCGTTGACCTCCAGTATCAACGGCACGCCGTGACGACGCTGCGCCCAGATACCGGACGGCAGATATAGGTTGTAGCGCTCGTAAATTACATCCGGGCGAAAACGCCGGACCGCCACCGAAAGCCGCCTGTAATCCGCCAGGGCGTACGTGAGTTCAAGCATTTCGTAGACTGGGGGCGGCATTTTCTCCTTCAGGACAGCCACCAGGCCACCGTCTGAGCCGAATTCCTCGTTTTGTATGTTCCCCGGGCCGACCAGTTCGACCTCGTGCCCCAGCGCCAGCAAGGCGTGCACCATCTCTTCAAGGTGGACGTACTGACCATCCTTGGAGCGAATGCGGTGGTGATAGAGAATCTTCACGCCGCAGTCCTCGCGAGCCTGCCGAATAACTCGAGCTGGCCGTCCGTCGTTGGCTGCCAGCCGAATTGCTCCGCGTATCGCCGGGTCTGCTCCGGCGAAGGATAGTCGGACATCAGCATGGCCAGTGCGTTACACATGGACTCAGGCGTTCGCTGCTGCATCAAGACGCCTGCCGATCGTGAGGCGACGACCTCGGGCGTTCCCCAGACCGCCGACGCCACCACCGGCGTTCCACAGGCCATCGATTCGAGCAGGACGTTCGCCCAACCTTCCCGGCTCGAAGCCAATACGAGTGCATCGACAGCACTGTAATAGAGCGGCAGACGCGCCGCAGGCACGAGCCCAGAGAAGTGCACCCGATCCGCAACGCCGCAATCGCGCGCAAGCGACTCCAGCTCAGCTCGAAGTGGTCCCTCACCGGCAATGACCAGCGACCAGCCGGGTAAACCGGGCAACGCCTTGATCGGGATATCGTGCCCCTTGCGCTCGATGAGGTGCCCGACGCTGAGCAGCCATCGCCCGTCGACGATCCCTAGCTGTCGTCGTGCATCACGACGATCAATCGGTTGAAAGCGCTCGAGGTCAACCCCGTTTCGGAGCACCCGGATCCGGCATTCATCCATACCCATCGCGACCATCTCGTCCTTGAGGGCCTGGCAGACTGCGACGCTCTCCTGAGCCCTCGCCGACGCTCTCAGGATCATTCTGCGCGCGAGCGCATCGCGAGGAATCAAGTTGATATCCGTGCCGCGGGCAGTGATCACTACCGGCTTCTTCAGCCATTGCCCGATGAGGCTTGCGGCGACACCGTCCGGGTAGTAGTAGTGGGCATCGATCACGTCGAAGTTGAAGCCGTCCCGCATCAGCCGCCGCACTGCCGTGAAAGCCCCAGCTGCCAGCGCAAAGGGGCTCAGGTGCATACCGACCTTTGGTATGACCACATACCGCGGATGCACGACCGTGACGCCCTCCCAAACCTCGTCATAGGGCACGCTTGCGACACGTGCATAAGCACCGAATCGCGGATTGCTGAAGGGAAACCAGGGCACCGGCGCCACGACCCGAGTTTCCACTCGCCCAGTCGCGAGGACCTCGCGCAATCGACGCCACACAAATATCCCGTGCGCGGGCTGCTCCATGTTCGGGAACAGCGTCGAAAACGTCAGGATCTTGAGTGTCTCTTGGCCTCGCATGATCGGTGTCGCGGGCGTCCAGATGTCATCCAGCGAGCTTTCGAGCCGGACTTTCCTCAGCGTCGCCCATCACGTTCCTCAGGAACGCTTCGAACATGACGAGCGTCCAGAGCGCTGAACTGTGATCGCGCCTGCCGGACTCATGCGATTCGACCAGGTCCCGGAGAACGGTGCCGTTGAACATCCCCGTATCCATCAACCTCGAACCCAGCACCGATTCGCGCAGGCGCTGCCGGAGCGGACCGCGAAACCACTGGGCGACCGGAATGGCGAAACCCATTTTCGGCCTGTACATGATCTCTGCCGGCAGCAGCGGTTCCATGGCTTTCTTGAGGACGTACTTGCCCTCCTGGCTATGCATCTTCAGCGACGACGGAAGCGTGGCAAGCCACTCGATCAGCGGATGATCCATCAGCGGTTCACGCACCTCGAGCGAGTGAGCCATGCTGGCACGGTCGACTTTCGTATTGATGTCTCCGACCAGGTAAGTCTTGAGGTCAATATACTGAATGAGTGCCAATGGATCGTCGGTGCCGGCCCGCCGGGCGTGACGCATGAATACTTCGGCTGCCGTGTAGCCGTTCAGTCGAGAGCGCAAGGCCGGAGTGAACATGCTTGACCGGGTCGGTTCGCGGACCAGGGACATGGTGTGGACGTACGCCTGAACGGAGTCCCGGGCGAGGGCCTCGAACGTGGTCTTGGCCCTGAATACGCGGGGCGCCCAGTCGGCTTTCGGGTATGCGCGGCCCAGCAGGCTGAAGATCGGACGGCGGATCCCGAGCGGAACCGCTGCGCGCAACCGCTCCTCCGCCAGGTGCAGCTTGTAGCGACGGTACCCGCCAAAGCTCTCGTCGCCCCCATCACCTGACAGCGATACGGTCACGTGCTTCCGCGCGAGCTGACAGACGCGATAGGTCGGAATCGCAGAGCTATCGGCGTAGGGCTCGTCGTAAAGCCTCGCCAGCTCGTCAATGAGATCGAAATCGTCGCTTTCGACCCGGTCGACAAAGTGGCGGGTCCCGTAACGGTCGGCAACCTGCTGCGCGAATCGGCTCTCGTCGTAGGCCGGGTCGTTGAAAGCAATGGAGCAGGTATTCACTGGATTCGGCGAAATTCGCGCCATGGTAGCCACGATAGCGCTCGAGTCGACGCCTCCGGACAGGAAGGCCCCAAGCGGTACCTCCGAGATCATGCGCAGCCGTACCGACTCCTCCAGGCGCCGGTTCAGTTCCTCGCAGGCCTCGGGCAACGCAATCCTGCTGTCCAGGCTGAACCGCACGTCCCAGTACTCGCGCGCCACAGGCAGCGGCTTTCCCCGCGTGATCGTCAATGTGTGCGCGGGCGGGAGCTTCTGTGTGCCCGTAAAGATACTGCGCGGCTCGGCCACATACCCGAATGCGAAATACTCCTCAACGGCACACGGGTCGATATCGCGCCTGAGCCCGGGGTGCACGAGCAGACTCTTCAGCTCGGATCCGAACAGCAGTGTCCCGTCGGGCAAGAGCGCATAGAAGAGCGGCTTGACCCCCAAGCGATCGCGCGCCAGGAATAATTGCTGTCTGTTCCGGTCGTACAGGGCGAACGCGAACATGCCGCGGAAGCGCTCCACGCAACGTTCACCCCAGGCTTCCCATCCGTGGACGATCACCTCGGTGTCGCTGCGGGTGTGGAAGGTGTGCCCGAGGGCCTGCAGCTCCGGAATGAGCTCCTGGTAGTTGTAGATCTCGCCGTTGAAGACTACGACCACGGAGCCGTCCTCGTTGTAGAGAGGCTGCTGGCCCGTGGCAATGTCAATGATCGACAGGCGCCGGTGGCCAAGACCAACACCCGGCTCCAGATGCAGTCCCTTTCCATCGGGACCGCGGTGGGTTTGCGAATCGTTCATGCGCGTGAGCAACGCACGGTCGAAGTCGCGCCTGCCTCGAGTATCAAACAGCCCGGTGATGCCACACATGTCTAAGAAATCCTTGCGCTACCCGGGGACCGGCCTCCAGGGGCCGGTACGGGAGGGGGTGACACCGAGAGCAGTTCGTCGTACAGGTCCAGGTAGGCGCTGACCATCGACTCGAGGCTGAACTCGCGCACGACGCGGGCCCGGCCAGCTTGACCGTGCACTCGGCGCATATCCGGTTGTTCGACATACCGACGCATCAGTTCTTCCAGTTCCCCGACCGAATTCGGTGTAAATGTCAGACCGGTGCATCCGTCCGTCACCAGCTCGGGATTGCCGCCAACCCTGCTGGCAATCACCGGCAGTCCCGTTGCCATCGCCTCGAGGATCGTGTTGGAGATGCCCTCATTCACGGAGGGCAGCACGAACACATCCAGGGCTCGCATCACCTGCGGGACGTCATTCCGGACCCCAACGAACTCGACCTGCCGCGCCACGCCGAGATCGGCCGCCAGAGACTCCAAATCGGACCGGAGCGGCCCGTCGCCCGCAATTATCAGCCGCAGGCGCTCGCCGCCTCCGGGAACCCTGTCGCGGATTGCGCGAAATGCCCGCAGCAAGACCGCGTGATTCTTGACCGCATCCAGGCGTCCGACGGTGCCAAAGGTCACCGGACTGGATGAGGCATCCCGGCCCTGACACCCGCCCGTCGTCGCGGCAGAGTCAGGTGCGGCCGGTTGAAAGCGCTCGGAATCCACACCACTGTAGACCTGGCGAATGCGAGTGGCAGCAACACCTACATCACGCTCGAGCCAGGTGGCGATATCCCTGGACATGACGAGATAGCGATGAATCGCGGGGCGACACGCGCGGCGGATGCGCAGGTTGTGTAGATTCTGGCCGGCCGGGTCGGCGGCGTCCCAGCCATGTTCGCCATGGACACGACGTGGAACTCCAGCCGCCAACGCCACCCACTGCAGGTCCACGGTTCCGATGTTGCGCGTATGCACGATCTGCGGCTGGAGTCTCCGCAGAGTCCGCCACAATCGCGCGTAAGCAAGGAGATCCTTGCCGGGCCGCTTGTCGATCGAGATGACTTCGATTTCCGGCCGGCGGATACGGCTCAGGAACGACTGATCGAATCCGGCGAGGCAAATAATGGTATGCCGATACCTGTCCGGAGGCATGCGATTGATCAGGTTCACCAAACCGTTCTCGAGGCCACCCACGTCGAGCCGATAGATGATGTGGGCGATCAGCGGAGATGTCATCGGCACGCCTCAGCCTCGAACCCGCTGGTGACACACAGAACGTGCGTCTCGACAAATTCGCGGAGTATCGCTCGCGCCTCTTCCTCGCCCCCTGCCTGCAAGGGTGTCGCGAGCGAGACGATCCGCTCGTCGGACGCTCCCTGGGTCAGGAACTCCAGTGCTTCCCGCGCCTTGACGTGATAGTCGCGGAGCAACTTCCGGTCGCCGACCTGGTACCAGTACCAGACCAGTTGCGGGGTACTGCCGGGGACTGTGGTCTCGCGCGCCATAAATCCACCTTGCGGCAACGGAACCGTGACGTCGTTTTCAGGAAGCAGACTCAGGTCGGAGATTGGATGGATTCGGTTCGTGTAGGTGATCATCTCAGCCCCGGACGACGCGCCGAGCGCATAGAGCCCCACATAGACTTCGACGGTGCCCCCGCGCGTGGCGAACCCCGCGGCCTGCTCGGCCGCCGCGCCACTGAAAGCGGGGCGCCAGCCGAAAGCGCTGTCGTACGGCCCGGACCACGGCGCCTCGGTCGCGGGCCAAGCGAGTCGCTGCGCCGCGGAAGCGCCATCGAGGCGACTGTGCGCAATAGCGTTCTTGAGATACAGGGGCGTCAGGCCGAGAATGAGGAACGTCGCGAACAGCACGATGAGCCCGCCCCGGGGGGCGGGCGCGTGCGACGCAGCGGACGGCATTGCAGGTTCGAACGGCAGCCCGGGCTCCGAATCACGCCAGCGCAGACCAATCCAGAACATGGCCACGATTACGATTATGAAGAGCACCTGTCCGAAGATGATGTGGTCCGTGCCGATGCCATATTGCATGTCCGTCCAATGCGCGACTGCGATCGTCAGGTACGCCCGCAGGCCGTTGGCAAGGATCGGGACGACGATGGACGCCACGATGAACAGCAGGCGTTTGGGCCATGTCCGATAGGTGAGATAGGCGTATAGCGTGCCGAGCACGAGGCCCGTGATAACGTAATTGAGCCCGCTGCACGCGCGAGCCACCTCGAATTCGCCCGCGGGAACGCTGATGAACATGGCATCGCGATAGGCTGGAATCCCGGTCAATCGCAGGCCAATCATCGACAGGTCCGCTGTGACTTGCATCAACCAGGGGACGAGTCCCTTTCCGAAGGGGACCGCCAGCATCAGAAACGCCAGCGGAAACGCCAACGTTCTCGCGGCCCGAGTCCCGAGTACCGCGAGAACCGCGGCAGGCACCATGGCCAATGCTGCGAACTGCTCGACGACCAGTATGCCAACGCCGCGGGCCACGACCCACGCGGCAGCGCATACCAGAAGGGCCACCACGCCCAAGGCACTCGGCTGCAGGCGCACAACCGCGAAATCTTTGCGTTGACGCCAGGCTAGCCAGACGGCTATCGGGACCACCAGCAGGCCATGGGAGTAAGTGGCATCGTCAAGCCACTTTGCAACGATCGACTGCAGTGTGGACCCATAGGCAACGGCGACAAGCGCCAAGGCACCGATCATCGCGAAACCGAGGCTTCGATTCGACAGCTGCATTACGCTGTAACCTCGTGCGCGACGGCACCAGCACCAGGACATCCATCGGGATGAATCCCGGGCGTCGTTCCAAGCAACTCAGATAGCCGTCGAACGGACTCCTCCCAGGAGAACCGGTGCTTTACAAACGCGCGACCGAGATCGACGGAGCGACGACCGATTTTGAGTGAGCTGATCAATGCTTGCGCCATCGCCGCCGGGTCATCAACGAGTCGCACGCCGCCAAGCGCTGCGTCTGCGATCCCTTGCACCGCATTGCTTGTCGCCACCACGGGCCGAGCCATCGCCATCGCCTCGAGCACCTTGTTCTGGACGCCGCGGGCGATCCGCAGCGGCGCAACGACGAGCCGGGCATGCTGCAGGTACGGGCGG
>Ga0105090_10001104_pt1 | contig 14295 bp, 7 predicted proteins | sample PPLLak3March2015_FD_79110 | JGI IMG/M metagenome (GOLD analysis project Ga0105090, IMG submission 79110) | Freshwater sediment microbial communities from Prairie Pothole Lake near Jamestown, North Dakota, USA - PPLs Lake P7 Core (1) Depth... | ecosystem: Environmental > Aquatic > Freshwater >... | reverse complement strand
TGGTCGCCTTCGATGGTGTAGCGCACCCCGGCGAGGCCGCGCAACAAATGGTCCAGTTCACGCACGTCGGCGACCTGGAATTCCGCGCGCCAGCGTTCGGCCTCCCAGTGCGATTCGTAGCTTACACCCGATGACAGGAACCGCGAACGGAGGTCGCCGGGCAAATGTTCGGCAAATCGCACGCCGTCGACCAGCGTGGTTTCTCCCCCGGGCGCCGACGGGGGCGTCAGGCAACAGAAGAAACAGAGCTCCGGTGGCGGAGGCCACGGCCGGTAGCAGCCTTCGCTGTGCGCCAGCAGGGTAAAGTTATCCCTGAAAACCTCCGAGCTGTATCCATCTCCTTCCCGGCGCAGCCGAACCCGGCTGCCCACCTCATGGAACCGATCGCAAAATCGTGCGGTAAAAACCTCGAATTCATCCATGTCGAAGTCGAAGCCGCGGAGGAGCACGGCGCCCGCGGCGTCGAGCGGTTCCAGGACCTGTCGCGAGTCGAGGGCCGCCAGGCGCCGCGCGGATCCTGCTTTCAGCATTTTCGGAAACACTTCGTTCACTGCCAACGATGCCCTGCAGACCTTGTCCGGACGGGCTGGGACTCGAACCGTCGTGGAACTCGGCTGAGACCGATTCGAGTCGAACCCGTGCACCGGTATTCTGCTCCTCATTTTCGCGCTTGTGCAGTGCGGCGCCGCGGCGGGGTGACGGCGTTGACCGGGCGGCCTTCCTCGCGTTCCCCCCTTGAAATCATCCGGCCGAACTCTGCTATAGTTCGCGCAAGACACAGGCGCTGTCGCCGATACCGAGCGATGGCAGGCACGCGGATTCAGTGAGTCAAATATGATAAAAAACAATAGTTTATTGATGGCGCGCAAAGCGCATCCAGGTACCTGGCGAATCCTCGCCGCGGTCGTCGCGGTGGCGGGACTGCTGGGCGGCTGCGTCCAGTTGGGCCCCCAGGCACTGAGCGCCGGCCGCCCGCTCTACAATGTCGCCGTGCAGCAGACCGAGTCGCAGCAACTGCTGCTGAATATCGTCCGCCAGCGTTACAGCGACCCGGTCCTGTTTCTCGACGTGACCAGCATCGCGAGCGGTTTCACCTGGCAGGCCAGCGCCGGCGTCGAAGGAACCTACTCCAGCGGCGATGCGAATACCGCCACCGGCACGCTCGGCGCCCTGGTCAGCGAATCGCCCTTCATCACCTACGCGCCGAACACCGGCGAGAAGTTCGTGACGCAGATGCTCACGCCCGTGGACCTCAGCACGGTCGCGCTGGTCGTGCAGGCCGGCTGGAGTATCGAGCGGGTGCTGCTGATCATTGGAGCGTCCGTCAACGACGTGCGCAACACGCCGACCGGGAAGGACGATCAAAACGGGCATGTCAGGTTCCGGGAGGTCGTGTCCGCGCTGCGCGATCTGCAGCGGTCCGGCATGCTGAGCGTCGGCGCCGAACCGGATCAAGGCAGCGACGACCCGGGGTTCATACTGCTGTTCGATCCGGCCGCGGTGGACTCGGCGCCCTATCGGACGATCTGCGAATCCCTCAAGGTGGCCTGTGACGGCGGCCCGCTGCGGCTGCGCCAGGCGGTCGGCGTCTCCAGCGACGGCGAAACCATGGCCCTGGCCACGCGCTCCTTGTTTTCCTCCCTGTACTACCTGGCCCAGGGCATCGACGTGCCGGAGGCAGACCTGGCGAGCGGCAGTGCTTCCCGGCCGGCCTTCGCGACCGGCAGCCCGTTCGAGCAGACGGGCGCCCAGGAGAGCATCTTTCGCGTGCGCGCGTCGGAGAGCGAACCGGAGTTCGCGTCGGTCAAGGTGTTCTATCGCCGCCACTGGTACTACATCGACGACCGCGACGCCGACAGCAAGACCACCTTTGCGCTCGTCAGCATGCTGCAGATGCTGCAGTCCGGGGAGACTTCCGCGATCACGCCGCTGATCACCCTGCCCGCCAACTGACCGGGTAGGCACTAGCGCGACCAGGATCCCTGATGGAAAAGGGCATTTTCCGTTTCATCCTGCGCTTCAGCCTGCGCGAACAGATCGGCCTGGTGCTGCTGTCCATCAGCGCCCTGCCCCTGCTGTACCTGACGCTCGAACTACCGAAGATCATCGTCAACAAGGCCATCGGCGGCACGGACTTTCCGCAGGTCGTCCTCGGCATGGAATTCGCGCAGGTGCCCTTTCTGCTGCTGCTGTGCGGCCTGTTTTTGTTGCTGGTGATGCTCAGCGGCACGCTCAAGTACTTCGCGTCCACGTTCCGCTACCGGGTCGGCGACCGGCTGCTGCGCCGCCTGCGCTATGACCTGATCGAGCGGCTGCTGCGCTTTCCCTCGGCCGACTTGCGCAACCTGTCGAGCGGCCAGGTGGTTTCCATGATCACGGCGGAGACCTCGAACCTGGGCTATTTCATCGCCGAGGCCTTTGCCGTGCCCGCGATCGCCGCCGGCACGCTGGCGACCATCGTCCTGTTCATGTTCATGCAGAACTGGATGATGGGCGTGGCCGCCATCGCCCTGTATCCCGTGCAGATCTACCTCATTCCCAGGATCCAGCGACGCATCAACGCTCTGCAGCGCCAGGAAGTTCACGCCATGCGTGACATTTCGCAGCGCATCGCCGACGTGGTAGCGACCGCCAGTGAGATCCACGGCCACGATACGGCGCAATACGAACTCGCCGACTTTTCGCAGCGGCTGGGCACCGTGTTCGGCTTTCGCGTGGAGATGTCGTCGAAGCGATATATCGCCAACATTTTGAACCAGATTTTTTCCCAGCTGACGCCGTTCTTCTTCCTTTCCATCGGCGGCTACCTGGTAATCGTCGGCGAACTCTCCCTGGGGTCGCTGGTGGCCGTTCTGGCCGCCTACAAGGACATGTTGTCGCCGTGGAAGGACCTGATCGACTACTACCAGAAATCCGAGGACGCCCGGGTCCGCTACGACCAGCTCAGGGAGTTCTTCGCGCGCAGCGGCCTGCACGACCGGTCCATGATCGAGTCGGAACCCATCGACCATGATTTCAGCGGCAAGCCCCTGGTGGCGGCGAACGTGGTTTTGGAAAAGGAAGAGGGCCACCGGCCCGTGGATGGCGCGACAGTCACCCTGACCCTGCCGACCCATACCGTCATTCTCGGTTCCGCCGGCAGCGGCCGGGAAGAATTCGCCCGGCTGCTGGCGCGCCAGGAATTTCCGCGCTCCGGGCGGGTGACGGTGGGCGACATCGACCTGGCGGCGCTGCCGGACAGCGTGACCGGCCGCCGCATCGGCTACGCCGGGCCGAACACCCACCTGGGCTCCGGCTCGATCCGCGACGTGCTGGTCTATCCGCTGCTGCGCAGGCCGAGAAGCGATGCGGCCGGCGACGAGGCGCCGCCTCCCGCGCTCGCCAAGGCCAGGGCCGAGTCCCGGCGCGCCGGGAATTCGCCGTATGACCTGGCGTCCGACTGGATCGACTACGCGGCTGCCGGCTGCCGCGGCGACGCGGATCTGCGTTCGCGCATGGTCGAAATCCTGCGGCTCGTCGAGTTCGACCGGGAGGTCTATGAAATCGGCCTGCGGCACTCCATCGATCCGGCGCGGCAGCCGGACCTGGCGGCGAAAGTGATCCAGGCCCGCGGCAGATTCAGGGCCCGGCTGCCCGCGGCGAGGAAGCACTCGCTGATCGAGGGTTTCGACCCCGGCCACTACAATGCCCACGCCTCCGTCGCCGAGAACATACTGTTCGGCACGCCGGTCGGGCCCTACTTCGCGATCGAAAATCTCGGCCACAACGCCTACATGCGGCAGGTCATCGAGCGCAGTGGACTGACCGGAGCGTTCCTGCAAATGGGCCGTCGACTGGCCTCGGTCAAAGCGGAGATCTTTCGCGACCTGCCCCCCGGCCACGAGTTCTTCGAACGTTTCGGCTTCATCAGCGCCGACGATCTGCACGCCTTCGAGGGCATCCTGCGGCGCATCGAGTCGCACGGCCTGGACAGCCTGGACCAGGGCGATCGGCAACGGCTGATGGCGCTGCCGTTCAAGCTGGTGGAGGCGCAGGACCACGAGGGGCTGATCGATGAAGCCATGAAAGCGCGCCTGCTGCAGGCGCGCGAGGCCTTCGCCCGCGACCTGCCGCAGGACTTGCGCCCGGCGGTCCAGTTTTTCGATCCGGAGTCCTATAACGCCGCCAGCAGCATCGTCGACAACATCCTTTTCGGCAAGGCTGCGTCCAGCAAGGCGGGCAGCGCGGCGGAGATCGGCCGGATCGTCGCGCAAGTCGTTGACGAGCTGGGCCTGCGCGAGGCCATCATTCTGGCCGGGCTGGAGTACGAGATCGGCACGGGCGGCACCCGTCTCTCCCTGGCGCAGCGGCAGAAGATCGCGCTGGCGCGGTGCCTGCTCAAGCGGCCCGACATCCTCATCATGAACGAAGCGCTGTCATCGCTGGACACCAAGGCCCAGGAACGCGTGCTGGCCAATATCCGGACGGAGATGGAGGGGCGCAGCCTGATCCTGTTCGAGCCGCACGAGGACCGCCGCCGGGAGTTCGAGAAGATCCTGGTGATGGACCAGGGCAGGTTCGTGCAGGGCCATGGCGTGGAAGGGGCCGCCGGTGAACCGGCGGAGGCGCCGGCGCCCGGGGAAACCCTGCCGGCCGAAGCGTCCCACGCGCCCGGGCTCAACGAGATCGCCAACATGCTCATGGGCATACCGCTGCTGGCCGGCATCGATCGCTCCAAACTCAAGCTGCTGGCGTTCACCAGTGAACGCGTGCATTTCGACCAGGGCCAGGAGGTCTTCCACCAGGGCGACCCGGGCGACCACGCCTTCGTCATCGTCAACGGCGAAGCGGAAGTCGTGCTGGAGTCGGCCGGCGGCCCGCGGACCGTCGCCACCCTGGGGCGCAACGAGATTTTCGGCGAGATGGCGCTGCTGGCCAAGATGCCGCGCAGCACCACCATCCGCGCCAGGACGCCGCTGGTCCTGCTCAGCCTGAGCCGCGACGTGTTCATGCGCATGGTGGCGGAGAACAGCGAGATCGCGCTCGCCATGCTGCGCGTGCTCACCGAGCGCCTGGCCTCGACCCTGCGCGATTACGGCAAGGCCATGGCCGACGCGGAAAAATCAGCAGCCGCTCCGGCTTCGGAGTAGCTCCTCGCCTTCCGCCGTACCGCGCCATGCAGCGTATCGTCATCCTGGGAGCCGGCTTTGGCGGGCTGTTCGCCGCGCAAGGGCTGGCGCGCGCGGCGGCCGACCTTACCGTCGTCGATCGGCACAACTACCATCTCTTCCAGCCGCTGCTGTACCAGGTCGCGACGGCCGGGCTCGCGCCTTCGGACGTGGCCTGGCCGATCCGCTCGATCCTGAGCCGGCAGAAGAACACGACCGTGTTGCTCGACGAAGTGGTCGATATTGCCGTCGACCGGCACCAGGTGATCCTGAGGCGCGAGACGGTGCCGTTCGATTACCTGGTCGTCGCCACCGGCGCCCGCCATTCCTACTTCGGTCACGAGGACTGGGCGGAAACGGCCCCTGGACTCAAGAGCATCGATGACGCGACGCAGATCCGCCGCCGCATCCTGACCGCATTCGAGCAGGCGGAGATGACCGCCGATGCCGCGGAGCGCGCGCGCCTGCTGCGTTTCGTCATCGTCGGCGGCGGCGCCACCGGCGTCGAGCTTGCCGGCACGATTGCCGAGCTCGCCCACCGCACGCTGGCGGCCGATTTCCGGCACATCGATCCGCGCGCGGCCAAAATCCTGCTGGTCGAGGCGGGGCCGCGCCTGCTGCCGTTCCTCAGCGAAGCATCCTCGAGCTATGCGCGGCGGGCCCTGGAACGGCTCGGCGTCGAGGTCCGGCTCGGCGCGCCGGTGACCGCCTGCGACGCGCTCGGCGTGACGATCGGCGAGGAGCGCGTCGGCTCGGCCACCGTCATCTGGGCCGCGGGTGTGGCCGCCTCGCCGGCGGCGCGCTGGCTGGACGCGCCCTGCGACAGAGCCGGCCGGGTCATCGTCGAGCCCGATCTGTCGCTCGCGGGCAACCCGGATATCTTCGTGATCGGAGACGCCGCCTCGGTCACGACCGAAGCGGGCAGCCCCGTTCCCGGCATCGCCCCGGCCGCGAAGCAGCAGGGACGCTACGTCGCGGACGTCATTGCCCGGCGCATTGCCGGCAGGCCTGCGGCCGAGGCCTTTCGCTACCGTCACGCCGGCTACCTGGCCACGATCGGCCGCCGCTCCGCGGTGATCGAATTTCCGCGCCTCAAGGTGACCGGCTGGCTGGCGTGGTGGATCTGGGGCATCGCGCACATCTATTTCCTGGTCGGCGTGCCGAGCCCCTTCATCGTCTCGATCCGCTGGCTGTGGGAGTACCTGACCTACGGTCGCGGCGCGCGCCTCATCACCGGCGACCACCCGCACGATAAAATCGGCGGCCCGGCGGCGTAATCGCGAATCAGTCGGACTGCGCCCGGTTCGGCGTCGACGATGGGTTTCATGAATGCGCCGGGCGCCCGCTCACTCGGTGATCTTCGCAGCATGCCCGCCAAAGGCCTGGCGCATTCTGGCCAGCACCCGGGCCGCGTAGTCCTGCCCGCCCTGGCTGGCGAAACGCATCATCAGGGCCGTGGTCATCACCGGGGCGGGCACGCCCTGCTCGATCGCTTCGATCGCGGTCCAGCGACCCTCGCCGGAATCGGCGACGAAGGGCTCGATGCGGGCCAGCCGCGGGTCCTCGGCGAGGAACCCTGCGGCGAGGTCGAGCAACCAGCTGCGCACCACGCTGCCGTGGCGCCAGGCCTCGGCGATGCCGGCCAGGTCGAGGTTCCAGTCCTCGCGCGACTGCAGCAGCGCGAAACCCTCGGCATAGGCCTGCATCATGCCGTACTCGATGCCGTTGTGGATCATCTTGACGTAGTGTCCGCTGCCGGCCGCCCCGGTGTGCAGCCAGCCGCGGTCCGGCGCCGGAGTCAGCGCGTCGATCACCGGCTGCAGGCGCGCCACGGCGTCCGCCGGGCCGCCCATCATCAGCCCGTAACCGGCTTCCAGGCCCCAGACGCCGCCCGACACGCCGGCGTCGATAAAGTCGATGCCGCGAACGGCCAGCTTCCCGGCGCGGCGGATCGAGTCCTTGTAGTGCGAATTGGCGCCGTCGACCAGGAGATCGCCCGGAGCGAGCAGGGTCTGCATTTCCTCGACGCTGGTCTCGGTTACCCCGCCTGCCGGCAGCATGAGCCACACCACGCGAGGGCTTGCGAGCTTTTCGACCAACTGCCGGCCCGAAGCCGCCGCGACCATACCGCACTCGGCGGCCAGCGCCGCGGCCGCCGCCGGGTCGCGGTCGAAACCCACCACCTCGATGCCGGCCCGGCGCAGCCTGCGCACCATGTTGCCGCCCATCTTGCCCAGCCCGATCATACCGATTCGCATCGTGACCTCCATTCCGCGCCCCGGCCGGTAACGGCCGCAGGCCGCCGTCATGCCGCTTTTGTCTGCGTCCCCGCCGCCTTGGCGTCGTCGTGGCGCAGGCGCGCGCAGAGAACCTTGATGATACCGCGCGCCACATCGGGATTGTGGTCGATCAGGAGCTGCAGATTCTGATTGCTGATGCGCAGCAGCAGCGTCGGTTCGATCGCCGTGACGCTGGCCGAGCGCGGTTCGGGATCGAGGGCCGCCATCTCGCCGACCACGTCATTGGGACCCAGTTCCGCCAGCGTCTTCTCGCCGATATGCGCCTTGATGCGGCCCTCGACCACGACGTACATCGCATGGCCCGCCTGGCCGCGCTCGAAGAGCGTGGTCCCGGCGCCCAGCTCCACCGGTTCGGCGTGCGCGGCGACGTCGACCAATTGTTCCTCCTTGACCGAGTCAAAGATCGGCGTATTGCGCAGAATGAGCACTTTCTCGATGGTCAACATGGATTGCTCCCTGGGTTGGTCGCGGGTCATTGAGGCTTGCGCGGCGTCAAGCTCGGCACATAACGGGTCGGTAGCCAGGATGTTTGCGGCCGGCGTGACGGCCGCGCCCGCCTTGATGAGGGTAAAGAGCGCAACGGCCCGCGTCCATGGTGTCACGAGGGACGCAGGTGCTTCGAACAGGGCGCGTGCAACGTCCCCGCCCACGGACGCCGGCGGGCGTCGGTCGGACGGCAGGGCGGACAAACGCTTGCGGTCGTCGTCGTGTTCCAGCAGCGCCAGCACGGCGGCGCGAACATCGGTCTGCAAAAGCGTCTCCACGGCCTCCACGGTGATGGAGCGCCGCGCGGCGTCTGCGCTGCGGAACGATGTCCAGGCGTCGGCCATGTCGGCTTCGGGATGGAGCAGGGCCAAAACGTGGAACAGGCCTTTCAGGTCCGATTCCAGCTGATCCGACAGCGCGCGGCGCAATACCAGCCCTGCGCCCGCCTGCGGCGCGGCATCCAGCGCGGCCCGCCACGCGGTCGTCTGCACGGCCCGGGCGATCAGTTGGTTCTGATGATCGCGCAAAGCGCGCCGTTCATCATCGTCGATTCCAGGCGCCGGCCTGAGTGCGAAAAGCACGGCTTCGCCGATCTTCCGATCCGCAATGGCGAGGTGCTGCAGCAAGCAGCGGCGCGCCGCCGCGGAGCCGATGGCGCCCAGCACGCGGGCCGCGCGTTGGCGCGCCGTGCGGTCGGTTTCGGCGGAGGCCAGAAACGCCGCGAGTGGTTTTAGCGCGGCGTCGCCGCTGTGCGCCAGCGCGTCCGCCGCGGCCCGGCGCACTTCCATGTGCGGATCACTCAACAACGCTACGGCGTGCGGCCAGAGCTGATCCGTCCTCGCTCCGCCGACGGCGCGAAGCGCAGCGCTCCGGACGACGGAATCCGTGTCGAGCAGCAACAAGGTCAGTTCGTTGGTGAAGCCGGCCACGCGCGCGCTCTCGAGCACACTGGCCGCGAAGTGCCGCTGGGACGGGTCTGCGGAGCGCAGTGCCGCAAGCAAGGGCTCGCCGGCGCGCAGAATGCCCTCGATGCCCCCATGCCGCAGCAAGCCCACGAAGGCTTCGCGACGGACCGGCTGGTCGCCCGCATCGAGCAGCGGCAGCAGGTTGTTGGTCGCATTGGCCGGGTCGATGGTGGCGAGGGTTCGGACCGCGGCTGCGCGCAGGGCCGGTTCGGTTTCGCGCTCGACCTGTGCCTTCATGCGCGCCGGGTTGAAACCGCCGGGGCCGAGCGCCTCGATGAGCCGGATGACCTCGTAGCGCACCGGTTCGGCCGGATGTGCGAGCAAGCGCTCGTAGCAGGCCGCTCGATCGAAGCCCTCGATCTTGTCGATCAGCCCGAGGGCATTGATGACCCGGCCCGGCGAGGCACTCTCCAGTGCATCCTGGATCACGGCGATCGTCGCGGGGTCGTCGATGCTGATCTGCCCGGTGCCCAGGCGGCGCGCATTCATCGCGAGACGCAGTGCCCCCCGGTAATAGCGGTCCTGCACGAGAACGAGGAGGCCCCAGGCGGCAGCCACGATGACGATGGCCACCACGATGCTGTGTGAACCGAAGCCGAGCACCTGCAGCAGCAAGGCGAGCAACAGGCCGCAGACGCCGCCCACCAGGGGTTCGATGATGCTCTCCAACGCGGTTTGCACCTGCATGCGCTGTTCCGCCGGCAGCGGCTGGTTCAGCGAGACCGACGCCGTCTTGTCGACCGTATAGCGGATCGACTGGTCCAGCGTCTTCATGATGAATACGATCCAGAAGAGTGCGGACGTTTCCGCAAAGCCGAAGCCCGCGACCGTGCCCACCGAAGCCGAGACGACCAGCAGAACGGGCAACAGCAGCAGCGCGCCCCTCAGCCCGAAACGCTTGAGCATCGGGCCGGAAACGAACAGACTCGAGATCAGGCTGACGATGCCGACCGCGGCCATGTAGGTGCCGAGGAACGCCCCCAGCTCCTGCTGCTCGGGATAGCGCGCGCTCGCTTCCAGGTAGAACACGGTGTCGGTAAAGAAATAGCCGAACTGCGAGATGATGACGATGCCGACCAGCACCTGCACATAACGCTCGGCGTACCACGGCCGGGCGGCTGGTCGCTCCGGCGCTTCCGCCGGCAACTGCTCCGCGACATCGCGCTGCAGCGAATAGCGCGTCGTGATGTAGAGGACCACGCAGATCGCGACGAGCACGCCGGCCGCGGAAAACAGCAACAGGTCCTTGGTGGCGATGAAACGCAGCGCGAACGGGGTCGCCAATCCGCCGAGGATGATCGCCAGCGGCTCGCCCGCACTGATGTAGCCGAACAGTCGCTTGCCCTGGCGCAAATCCAACAATTGTGTCGCCGTGCCCCACAACCACAGGCTGCAGAGAACGAACTCGACCTCGAACCAGATCATGCCGACCCACGCCATCGGGCCGAGCTGGGTAAAGGTGAATCCGGACCACATCCCGAGCAGGACCAGGAAATCGAGCGCCATGCTCCCGATGACCAGCGAGCGCAGCGGCAGCCGCGCATCCGCCTTCATGAACAGATAGCCGAACAGCGGAATGAAAACCGCCTGGGCGACATAGGCGTAGGGGATGAACTCGGGGCCGTAGGCATCGATGAAAATCGTGTGGGCCGCGTTCGACGTGTATATGCGCGGCAAGCCCAGGCCAAAGAACGAGAGCAGAAACAGCAACAGCGTCAGCCGCACTTCGTCGGCACGGCCCGCGAGTCCGGCGGGACGGGCGGACCCGCTCGGCGCCCCGCCCGGCGCCTCACCCGACGATGAATTATTCATCGAGCAGGTATTCGATTTCGTCGCCGAGGCCCGTCATTTCCCAGCGCGACAGGGCGATCGGGATGCTGTCGGTGGCGTTCAGCACATCGAAGAACGCGCGCAGCGAGAATTCCTCGCCGCGTTCCTCGCGCTGCTTCGCATAGTCCGCCAGCGTGCGCTCCAGCAGGTACTTGCCGGTCACGTAACTGGTGCCGTAGCCGGGCTGCCGCAGGTACAGGTGCTGCTCGAACAGCAACAGGTCCGGCTCGGTCTTCATCCAGCCGCGCGGCGTCCACTCCATGTGCACCCTGCCCGCCTCCTCCATGGTCATCTCGTTGGCGTGCGCGTAGAGCGAGCCGAGCCCGCGCGCCGCGCGCTGCGCGAGCATGATCCACACCAGTTCGCGCGAGCGGGGGCTGTCGTCGTAGAGCCCGGCGTGCAGGAACATTTCCTCGACCCCGGTGGCGGTGCCCTCGTTGCCGCTATCGAAGATGTTGTACAGCAGGGCGCCGCGCCGGATCGGGCTGGCGTGCGGCTCGCGGTCCATGCGGGCCAGTTCGAACCAGTGCCAGAAATGCGTGTAGAGCGGGGTCGGATCGTAGTGCGCGCCGATCCAGAAGAAATTGCGCGTTGCCGCCGGAACGAAGCTGCCCAGGTGCTCGCGCAGGGCGGGCTCGAAGTAGTCCTTCACCGTGACGATTTCCTGGCGTTCGAGGAAGTCCATCAGGCGGGACGCGGACCGGTCCGCCAGCGCGTCGAACTCGGCCGGGCTCTGCGCCGCCTGCAGCGGCGGCAGCTTGCGGTTGCGGTGCTCTTCCAGCTTCAGCGAGGACCAGGCGCGATCGAGCTCGCGCCGCAGCAGCCGCTCCTCGTCGTCCCAGCTCAGCGGCACCAGGTGCACGTTCCGCTGGTACCAGGTGTAGTGCTCCTTGCCGATGCCCGAGGGGCCGGTTTTCCCGGGGGCCTCGGCCTCCAGCCAGGCCACCAGTTCCGCGGTGGCGGCTTGCGCCGCCGCGATCGCGGCGTCGAGCTCCGGATTCCCAAGGTCCGCGGTGCGGGCGGCGATGGTGTCGAGGTCGGCCAGCTGATCGCGGATGACGCGGATGCCGGCGATCCACAACTCGCGGGCGTTGCCGGTGAGATTGCGCCGGGCCTGCCGGTAGAGCGGCGGGATCACGCCGAGGTCGTCGACCAGGCGCTGCTGCTCCGCGGCGTCGAGCGGAAAGGCGTAGGTCCAGAACTCGGTCAGCGCATGGTGGGTCGGGCCTTCGTGCGCCGGCACATCGCTGCGGCTCATCCAGACGGTCTGGTAGAAGGCCGGGTCGCGCGCCCAGGGCTGCAGCACCCGGCGGTTGAAGTCATAACCGTTCATTTCCGCGCGCACCAGCTGCCAGTCGACCTGCTGCGGGACCGGCCAGCCCGCGGGGTCGATCGCCTCGAGGCGCCGCCGCAACTCCAGGAAAGCCGGCTGGCGCTGCTCGAAACGCTCCCGCGTGTAATCCGGCGCGCCCTCCAGCAGGGGCGGCCGCTCGAACGCGCGCCAGTCCGCGAACAGCCCGACCAGGGTTGCGTGGTCGTCAGCGCCGGCCGGTGCGGCCAGGCCCAGCGACAGTGCCTGGGCCAGCACGAGGCCGGGCAACAGGCCGGCCAGTCGGGTCTTGCTCGGGTCCATCGCCATCTCCTCTAGGTGACGCGCACGTTGCTGAACTGCCAGGGGTCGCCGGCATCGACGGCCTCGGGGAACAGAGCGCCCCGGTCGAGCAGCGGGGTCCAATCGGTGTATTCGCCCACCAGCGGGCGGACGTAAGGCCCGCACAGCTCCAGGTGGCGCTCGAAATCCATGTCCTCGGCCTCGACGATCCCGGCCGCGGGGTTCTCCAGCGCCCAGACGATGCCCGACAACACGCCGATGGCCACCTGCAGGCTGGTCGCGCTGTTGTGCGGCGCCAGGCGCCGGGCTTCCGCGATCGACAGGCGCGAGCCGAACCAGTATGCGCCGCGGGCGTGCCCCATCAGCAGCACGCCGAGTTCGTCGATGCCGCTGACGATCTCCTCGAGCAGCAGGCGCTGCTGCTTCTGCGGCCGCCAATTCCTGCCGGCCAGCTCGTGCACCGACAGCACCGCGTCGTCGCAGGGATGATAGGCGTAGTGCGCGGTCGGGCGATAGACCGGCTTGCCGTCCTCCCACACGGTGAAGTAGTTATTCAGCGAGATCGCCTCGTTGTGGGTGATCAGGAAGCCGTGATACGGGCCCTGCAGCGGGGTCCAGCTGCGCACCCGCACCGAGGCTCCCGGGCGCAGCAGGATGACCGCGCGGGCGCTGCCGCTGTCCAGCAGCCGGCCATCCGCCGGCAGCGTTTTCTCATGCGTGCCCCAACCCAGTTCGGCCGGTTGGCTGCCCTCGCTGATGAAACCGTCGATCGACCAGGTGTTGACGAACTCGCCCGCCTGCCTGGGCACGGCGCTCACCTGGGTGTCGCGTTCGGCGATGTGGATGGCGCGGATGCCCAGGCGGCGCGCCAGCGCGGCCCAGGCGGCGCGGTCCTGGGGCGTCGCCGCCGCGACGCCGGTATCGGCCGCGATGTTCAGCAGCGCCTGCTTGACGAAATGCGAAACCAGGCCCGGATTGGCCCCGTGCGCGACCACGGCGGTCGGGCCGGCGCCGAGTTCCCGGCGCAAGGCCAGCATCGCTTCGCGCAGCGCATAGTTCGAGCGCTGCGCGGGGGGGGCGGCAGGATCGGTGTAGGCGCCGGCCCAGGGTTCGACGCAGGTATCGAGGTAGAGCGCGCCGCGCTCGAAACACAGGCGCACGAGGTCGGTGCTGGAAACGTCGACCGACAGGTTCAGCAGGAAATCGCCCACGCCGAGGCGGCTCTCGAGCTCGGCGCGGAAGTTCTGCGGGTGCAGCGGCACCAGGTGATAATCGATGCCGAGTTCCACGGCTTCGGCACGCGCGCGGTCGTCCGCCGTGACGATGGTGATCTGACCGGGGCGGATGTCGAGGTGCCGCAGGATCAGTGGCAGCACGCCGCGGCCGATGCTGCCGCAGCCCACCATCACCATCCTGCCGCCGAACGCGACGTATTTTTCTTGTTCGCTCAACGTGTTACTCCTCAAATCTACGACATTCCCTTGTCGTTTCGGCCGACCGCATCGTGGCGGCGCCCTCGCCGGTCCGCTCAGGTTGCACATGCTACAACAGGAAGCGCAAAAAAACCCTTGCGAATTGCGGGATTTGCCCTACAATGCCGCCACTTTTCCGGAGTATCGTCCGATGCCCGAACTGCCGACCAACGTCATCACCCTTGCCCAGAGCGCCGACGAAGCCCCCCTCCGCCGGCTGGTGGAAGAACACGGCTCGCCCCTGCTGGTGCTGGACTGCGACGCGATGCGCCGGAAATACCGCGAACTGCGCGCCGCCCTGCCGGCGGTCGGGCTGTACTACGCGATCAAGTCGCTGCCGCACCCGGATGCGCTGGCCACGCTGGCCGCCGAGGGCGCGAGCTTCGACGTGGCCACCAGCGGCGAGCTGGACCTGCTGCGCGGCATCGGCGCGAACCCCGCGGCCACCATCCACACCCACCCGATCAAGCGCGAGCGCGACAT
>Ga0105090_10001103_pt1 | contig 14311 bp, 11 predicted proteins | sample PPLLak3March2015_FD_79110 | JGI IMG/M metagenome (GOLD analysis project Ga0105090, IMG submission 79110) | Freshwater sediment microbial communities from Prairie Pothole Lake near Jamestown, North Dakota, USA - PPLs Lake P7 Core (1) Depth... | ecosystem: Environmental > Aquatic > Freshwater >... | reverse complement strand
GAAGATCTCCGAGATCTCGGTCAAGCGGCCGGTCTTCGCGACCGTCGTGAGCCTGCTGCTCGTCATCCTGGGCCTGCTCGCGTACTCGCGGCTTTCGGTGCGCGAGCTGCCCGAGGTCGAGTCACCGGTGGTGTCCATCGAGACGACGTACCGCGGCGCAGCCGCCGACGTGGTCGAGACCAAGATCACGCAGATCATCGAGGATCGCGTCTCCGGCATCGAGGGCGTCACCAAGATCACCTCGCAGAGCGTGGACGGGCGCTCGAGCATCAACCTGGAGTTCATCCCGGAACGGGACGTGGACGAGGCGGCCAACGACGTGCGCGACCGGGTATCGCGCGTCGCCGCGCAGCTTCCGCCGGAGGCGGACCCGCCGGAGATCGGCAAGGTGGACTTCAACGCCGAGCCGGTCATCTGGCTCAACCTTTCGAGCAGCACCCTCGACGTGCTCGAGCTCACCGATTACGCCGAGCGGGTGATCGCCGAGCGGCTCGGCGTGCTGCCGGGCGTCGCACGCGTGCGGTTCGGCGGGGCGCGCCGCTACGCGATGCGCGTATGGATCGACCGCGAGGCGCTCGCAGCCCGGCAACTCACCGTGACGGACATCGAGAACGCACTGCGTCGCGAGAACGTGCAGCTGCCCGCCGGACGCCTGGAGTCCTCGCAGCGCGAGCTCACGCTGCGCACCGAGACCGGGCTCAACACCGAAAACGACTTCCGCGAGCTGGTGATCGGTCGTGGCGCGGACGGCTACCTGGTGCGGATGCGCGAGGTCGCCGACGTGCGGCTGGCCGCCGAGAACGACCGGACCCTGTCGCGTTCGAACGGCGTGCCCGGGATCAGCATCGGCGTCGAGCAGATCTCGAAGGCCAACACGCTCGAGGTCGCCTCCGCCGTTCGCGCCGAGATGGAGCGGCTGCGGCCGCAGTTGCCGCCCGGCACGGTGCTCGAGGTGAACATGGACCGCGCCGTGTTCATCCGCGAGTCCATGAAGGAAGTGGTGATCGCGCTGGTGATCTCGATGCTGCTCGTGCTGCTCGTGATCTACCTGTTCCTGGGTAACCTGCGCGCGACGCTGATTCCCGCGCTCACCATCCCGGTGTCCATCATCGCCGCGTTCATGGTGATGTCGTGGTTCGGCTTCTCGATCAACGTGCTCACGCTGCTCGGGCTGGTGCTCGCCATCGGTCTCGTGGTGGACGACTCCATCATCGTGCTCGAGAACATCTACCGCCGCATGGAGGGGGGCGAGCCGCCGCTGGTCGCTGCCGTGGACGGCAGCCGCGAGATCGGCTTCGCGGTGATCGCGACCACGCTGGTGCTCATCGCCGTGTTCGTGCCGATCTCCTTCCTGCAGGGCAACGTCGGCAAGCTGTTCCGTGAGTTCGGCATCACCGTGGCGGCCGCCGTGGCGTTCTCCTCGCTGGTGGCGCTGACGCTCACGCCGATGCTGAGCTCGAAGCTCCTGGCCGGCGGCGCGACGCGCTCGTGGCTGTCGAACTCGGTGGACGCGTTCTTCCACCGTCTGTCCACCGCCTACGACCAGTTGCTGCGACGGCTGATGAAGCGGCCCTGGCTGGTGATCGGCGCGACCTTCGCGGCCATGGCGGTCGCGACGGTGCTGTTCCGTGCGCTGCCGAGCGAACTCACGCCTTCCGAGGACCGCGGCATGATGTTCATCGGGATGACCGGTCCCGAAGGCGCCTCGCTCGACTACATGGACCGTCACGCCCGCCTTGCCGAGGAGATACTGCTGCGCGAGGTCGAGGGCGGCGAGGTGGTGCGCGCCAACATCCGCATCCCGGGCGGCTTCGGCGGGGCGAGCGAGCTCAACCAGGCGCGCGGCTTCGTGGTGATGGCGCCCTGGGGCGAGCGCGAGCGCAGCACGGACCAGATCGCGCAGGCGGTGCGAATGCAGCTCAACCAGATTCCGGGCGTGCGCGGGTTCGTGGGCACGCCGGGTGGCTGGGTGCGCGGCGGCGGCTCGCCGGTGCAGATCGTGCTCGGCGGCACGGATTACGCCGACCTGGTGCAGTGGCGCGACATCGTGATGGAGCGCATGCAGGAGAACCCCGGTCTCACCAACGTGCAGTCGAACTACGAGGAGCGCAAGCCGCAGGTGAGGGTTGCCGTGGACCGGGACCGGGCGGCGGACCTCGGCGTGTCGCTGCAGACGGTCGGCCGTACGCTCGAGACCGTGCTCGGCTCGCGGATCGTGACCACCTTCGTCGATCGCGACCGCGAGTACAACGTCATCCTGCAGGGACGCGCTGAGGATCGCTCGACGCCCTCCGACCTCGACAACCTCTACGTGCGCTCCGACCGCACCGGCCAGCTCATCCCGCTGTCGAACCTCGTGAAGCTCACCGAGGACGCGGGCCCGACCCGCCTCAACCGCTTCGACCGGTTGCGTGCCATCACGATCAGCGCCGCGCTCACGCCCGGATATCCACTCGGCGAGGCGCTCGATTTCGTCGAGCAGGTCGTCGAACAGGAATTGCCGGCCGCCGCGCGATTGAATTTCGACGGCGAGTCCCGTGAATTCAAGAACTCGGGCGGGCAGCTCTACCTCGTGTTCCTGCTGGCGCTGGTGGTGGTGTTCCTGGTGCTCGCGGCGCAGTTCGAGAGCTTCCTGCACCCGTTCGTGATCATGACCACCGTGCCGCTGGCCGTGATCGGCGCGCTGCTCGGCCTGTGGATGTACGGCATGTCGATCAACGTCTTCAGCCAGATCGCGGCCATCATGCTGGTGGGGCTCGCCGCGAAGAACGGCATCCTGATCGTCGAGTTCGCGAACCAGCTGCGCGACCGCGGCATCGAGTACCGCGAGGCGGTGATCGAGGCCGCTGCCATCCGCCTGCGGCCGGTGCTGATGACCAGCCTGTGCACGGCATTCGGCGCGCTGCCGCTGATGCTCGCGAGCGGGGCGGGCGCGGAGGCCCGGCAGGCGATCGGCGTGGTGGTCTTCTACGGCGTGATGATCTCGGTCGTCCTGACCCTTGCCGTCGTGCCGGCCGTGTACACGCTGGTGGCGCGCAACACCTCCTCGCCGATGGCGGTCTCGCAGCGCCTCGAGAGCCTGAGGGCCGCGATGTCCCGCAAGGCTGCGGCCACCGATTGAGCGAGAGCCCGACCATGGCCATGTCCCCGTACCAGCAGCTCGAACAGGAGTTCCGTCGCCTCCACGCGTTCCGCGGCGCGGCCAGCCTGCTGCGCTGGGACGCGGCCGTGATGATGCCCCGCGGCAGCGCGAGCGTTCGGGGCGAGCAGCTCGCCGCGCTCGAGTCGGAGTGCCACGCCCTGCTCACCGCGCCACGCGTCTCGCGGTTGCTCGAGCGTGCCGATGCCAACGAGGCCCAGCTCGAGGACTGGCAGCGCGCGAACCTGCGCGAGATGCGCCGCGAGCGCGACCGCGCGATCGCCACGCCGCTGTCGCTCGTGATGCGGATCGCGCGCGCCACGGCGGTCGCCGAGGTGCGCTGGCTCGAGGCCAAGCAGGAGTCGAACTTCGCGCTCTTCGCACCGCACCTCGAGGAGGTCGTCGCGCTGACGCGCGACAAGGCGCAGGTGCTGTCGCAGGCGCTCGGGCTCGAGCCTTACGACGCCCTGATCGACGGCTTCAGCCCGGGCTTCCTGAGCGCCGAGATCGACCAGCTGTTCCGCGTCGTTTCGCAGCGCCTGCCCGGACTCATCCGCGACGCGATCGAGCTGCAGGCCGAGCGACCGCCGCTGCCGATCCAGGGCAAGGTCAGCAGCTCGAAGCAGCGCTCGCTCGCCGTCGAGGTGATGCGCGCGCTCGGCTTTCCCTTCGACCGGGGCCGCCTCGACGAGAGCGACCACCCGTTCACGGAGGGCGTGAGCGGCGACGTGCGCGTCACCACGCGCTTCGTGCCCCAGGAACCGTTCACGGGACTGATGGGCGTGCTGCACGAGACCGGGCAGGCACTCTACGACCTGGGGCTGCCCGAGGCGTGGCGCGACCAGCCGGTCGGCCGCGACCGCGGCATGGCACTCGAGGAGAGCCAGTCGCTGCTGCTCGAGATGATCGTGGGCCGCAGCCGCCCGTTCCTGACCTACCTTCGTCCGCTGCTCGAGAAGCACTTCGGTGTGAGCGGCCCGGAGTGGGAGGTGGACAACCTGTACCGGACGCTGGCGCGCGTGCGCCGCGGTGCGATCCGCGCGGATGCCGACGAGCTCACCTATCCGGTGCACATCATGCTGCGTTTCGAGCTCGAGAAACGCATCCTCGACGGCACGCTGCCCGTGCGTGACCTGCCCGCGGCCTGGAGCGAGGGCCTCGAGGGGCGGCTCGGGCTGCGACCCGCGAGCGACGCGGAAGGCTGCCTGCAGGACGTGCACTGGGCGGTCGGCTCCTTCGGGTATTTTCCTTCCTACGCGCTCGGCGCCTTCATCGCCGCACAGTTCCACGAGACGCTGCGCAACGACCTGCCCGAGTTCGACGACGAGATTTCCGCGGGCCGGTTCGGCCCGCTCATCGGCTGGCTGCGCGAGAACGTGCACAGCGTGGGGGCGAGCCTGAGTTCGCAGGAGCTGATCGCCAATGCGACGGGGCGGCCGCTGTCCGCCGCGCCGTGGCTCCGCTACGCCGAGGGCAAGTACCTCGACGAGGCCGGCTGACCTTGAACGCCGTGCCCAGCCGCGCGCCCGGGCGCACCTCGAGCACCTTCCGGCGCCTGCAGGCCCGATTGCGCGGCCTCGCGGGCAAGGCGATCGACGACTACGGGATGATCGCCGACGGCGACCGCGTGATGGTGTGCCTGTCGGGCGGCAAGGATTCCTACACGCTGCTCGACGTGCTGCTTTCCCTGCAGCGCAGCGCGCCCGTGAGGTTCGACCTCGTCGCCGTCAACCTCGACCAGAAGCAGCCGGGATTCCCGGCGCACGTGCTGCCGGAGTACCTCGCGGCGCTCGGCGTGCCTTACGAGATCCTCGAGCAGGACACCTACAGCGTCGTGAAGCGGGTCGTCCCCGAGGGCCGCACGATGTGCGGACTCTGCTCGCGCCTGCGGCGCGGCCGGCTGTACCGCTACGCGGCCGAGAACGGCATCACCAAGATCGCGCTCGGCCATCACCGCGACGACATCGTCGAGACGCTGTTCCTGAACCTCTTCTTCGGCGGCCGCCTTAAGGCCATGCCGCCGAAGCTGTTGTCGGAGGACGGCCGCCACGTCGTGATCCGCCCGCTCGCCTACGTCCCCGAGCAGGAGATCGAGCGCTACGCGCGGGCGCGGCAGTTCCCGATCATTCCCTGCCGGCTCTGCGGCTCGCAGGACAACCTGCAGCGCGTCGCGGTCAAGAAGATGCTGGCCGACTGGGAGCGCGAATATCCGGGCCGCACCGAGACCATCTTCTCCGCGATGCGCAACGTCAGCCCCTCGCAGCTCGCCGACCCGACGGTGTTCGACTTCGCGGGTCTCGATCGGCTGCGAGTGCCTGCGACTACCGGTGATTCGGCGGACGCGCCAGATGGCGAACCTTGGGAGTCGCAAGGCTGAGGCGCGGGCCCGGGGCGGACATTCCCCGGGCCGTCGCGCGACAGGACGTCGCGCGCGGAGCCCCCAGGGATGGGTTCACGGGGACCCGGGGAATGTCCGCCCCGGGCCCGTACCCGAGGTGGTGCCGCGATCCGATTCCGCGTTCGTGGTCCTGCCGTATCATGCCGTGATGCGACCCTCCAACGCAGATCCCGTCGGTACGGCGCCGCCCCGGCCGCTGCCCACCAGCTACTGGGTCGTGCCGGGCCGCTTCCTGGTCGGCGAGCACCCGGGCTCGCAGTCGCGGGCCGAGGCCATGGAACGCCTGCGCTCCCTGCTGCGCGCCGGCGTGAGCTGCTTCGTGGACCTGACCGAGCCGAACGAGGTGCCGGGCTACGACAGCTTCCTACCCTTTGCGACGCCGGCGGGCCGGCGGATCGAGTACCTGCGCGAGCCGATCCCCGATCACTCGGTGCCGACGGCGCGCGAGACCATGACGCGGCTCCTGGCCGCGGTGGACCAGGCGCTGGCCGCGGATCACGTCGTGTACCTGCACTGCCGCGCCGGCATCGGTCGCAGCGCGATGGCGGCGGGATGCTGGATTGCGAGCCGTCCGGTCGTGACGGGCGATCCGCTCGAGCGCCTGCAGGTGCTGTGGCGACAGTCGGAGCAGTCCCTCACCTGGCCGGTCGTGCCGGAGACCGCGGAGCAGGCCGAGTTCGTTCGCACCTGGTCACCCAGGCCCGTGGTGCCGCGCCCGGCGCCGGTCGTTGCCGCGCGTGCGGCGCCTGGCCCTTCGACGGCAGACCGCATTCGCGGCGCACTGCTCGGGCTCGCCTTGGGCGATGCGGCGGGGGAGGGCCGCGCGCTCAGGCGTCCGCCGACCGGCGGCTGGACGCAGCACACCGCGCTGGCCCTGTGCCTCGCGGAGAGCCTGCTCGAGCTCGGCATCTGCGACGCACGCGACCAGATGGAGCGCTACCTGCGCTGGCAGCGCGAGGGTTACCTGTCCGCCCGTGGCCAGCCCGGCCGTCCCACGCCCGACGTGGCGCGCGCGCTCGCGACCTACCAGTGGCGCAGCCTGCCGATGGCAGGGTCGCACGATCCCCGCGACCGGACCACGGCCAGCCTGCCGCGCGTGGTGAGTGCCGTCGCCTTCGCCTCGCGCGACCCCGCCGCCGCGGTCGCGCTGGCAAGCGAGTGCTCGCGCACCACGCACCAGTCACCGGTCGTGCTCGATGCCTGTCGCTACTTCGCTGCCCTGCTGCTCGGTGCGCTCTGCGGCGCCGAGCCCAAGGCCGTGCTCGGTGACCTGTACGAGCCCGTGGCCGGCCTGTGGTCGGCGCGACCGCTGCGGCCTGAGATCCTCGCCGCGGCCAGCACGCCGGTGGACGAGGCGAAGACCCGCGGACACGCCGACGTCGTCAATGCGATCGCCGTCGTCCGATCCGCGGTGCTGCAGTCGGCCGACGTTGCCGGCGCCGTGCAGCGCGCGCTCGGGCTAAGTCGCGACCCGGCGCTCGCGGGGGCGCTCGCCGGCGCGCTGGCCGGTGCCTTCTTCGGCGCCGGCGCGATCCCGCCGTCCGCGACGGCTGGCCTGCCCGGGCTTGCGCTGATCGAGGACTTCTCGGCCCGCCTCGCCGCGGCCGCTCGGGCAGGGCAGGCGCCCGGGCCGGGATTGCGACGGTGAACCGGCGGGTGGAACGGCGGCCGGCGCGCCGGCCGCCCGCGTGGGCCGAGTTCGACGACGAGTCGCTGCTCGACCTGCGGTTCTGCGACCTGCGGCTGACCCTCGCCAATTCGCGGCTCGAGTCGAGCATCGAGCGGCTCTACGGCGAACTCGCCCGCAAGGGCGTCCGCTTCCGGCCGCACGTGTGGCTGGCGGAGGAGTGGTTCTCGCCCGACGGCATCCCCGGCATCGCCATCCCCTTCTACCTCGCGCACCCGCGCCTGATGCGCCTCGAGCGGCGCAACATGCACGAGGTTGAGGGCGGCAACGACAAGTGGCTCATGCGCATCCTGCGCCACGAGACCGGGCACGCGATCGACACCGCGTTCGGTCTGCGACGTCGCAAGGCCTGGCGCGAGACCTTCGGCAAGGCTTCGCGGCGATACCCGAGCCGCTACTCGCCGCGACCCGGCAGCCGCAACTTCGTGCTGCACCTCGGCCACTGGTACGCGCAGAGCCACCCGACCGAGGATTTCGCCGAGACCTTCGCGGTCTGGCTGCCGCCGCGGGCGCGCTGGCGCAGCCAGTACGCGGACTGGCCCGCGCTCGCGAAGCTCGAGTACGTGGACCGGACGATGGGCGAGCTGCGCGGCCAGCGCCCGGCGAACCTCGACCGTCGCGTCGTCGAGCCGCTCTACGAGAACACGCGGACGCTGCGCGAGCACTACCGTCGCAAGCAGGCGCGCTACGCGCTCGACACGCGACGCTCCTACGACCGACCGCTGCTGCGCGTGTTCGCCCCGCGCGAGGCACGCCCGCGCGCCGTGGCGGCGAGCCGATTCCTGCGCGAGATGCGGCCGCAACTCGCGCGGCTGCTGGTGCGGCGGGCGCGCATGCACCCCTACCTCGTGAACCACGTGATGCGGACCGCCGTGCAGCGTGCGCGCGTGCTCGACCTCCGGCTGAAGGCCGGGCAGCGCCGGGCGAAGCGGGAGGTGCTCGAGATGCACGAGCGCATCATGATGGAGATGCTGCTTCGGGACCGGGAGAACTACGCCTTATGAAGACCCTGCGCGTGCTCGTGCTGGTGCACGAGACGCTGGTGCCGCCCGATGACGCGAGCGGCTACACGATGCAGCAGATCGACGAGTGGCGCACCGAGTACGACGTCACCTCGACGCTCCGCGCCATGGGCCACGAGGTGCGCGTGCTCGGCATGGGCGACAGCCTCGCCGAGCTGCGCAGTGCCATCACAGAGTGGAAGCCCGACATCGCCTTCAACCTGCTCGAGGAGTTCCAGGGCATCGTCACCTACGACCAGCACGTGGTGGCCTTCCTGGAGCTCATGCGGCTGCCGTACACCGGCTGCAACCCGCGCGGCATGATGCTCTCGCGCGACAAGACGCTGTCGAAGCAGGTCCTCTCTTACCACCGCATCCCGACCGCGAAGTTCGCGCTGCTGCCGCGCGGCCGGCGCTACCGCGCCCCGAGCCGGTTGCGCTTCCCGCTGTTCGTGAAGTCGGCCACGGAGGACGCGTCGCTCGGCATCTCGCAGGCCTCGATCGTGCACGACCACCAGAAGCTGAGCGAGCGGGTACAGTTCATCCACGAGCAGACGAATTCGGACGCGCTCGTGGAGGAGTACATCGAGGGGCGCGAGATCTACATCGGCGTCGCCGGCAACGAGCGCCTCACCACTTTCCCGCTATGGGAACTCAACTTCGGTACGCTGCCCGACGTCATGGCCGGCATCGCCACGCGCAAGGTCAAGTGGGACCGCAAGTACCAGCAGAAGCACGGCATCGACACCGGGCCGGCCCGCGACCTGCCCGAGGGCCTCGAACGGCGCGTCGCGCAGCTGGCGCGGCGCATCTACCGCGCGCTGTCGCTGAGCGGCTACGCCCGCATCGACCTGCGCCTTAAGCCCGACGGCAGCGTGTTCGTGCTCGAGGCGAACGCGAACCCGAACCTCGCCCAGATAGAGGACCTGGCGACCTCGGCGCTGTCGGCGGGCGTCGGCTACCAGGTGCTGCTCGAGCGCATCATGCGCTTCGGGCTTGCATACCGGGCGGCATGGCGCGAGACGTGAGCACGCCGCCGGCGGAAGTGCGGTTGCAGGTGCAGGCCGCCTTGGCAGCCTTGCGCGAGGGCAGGCACGCCGAGTCGCGCCGGCTGTTCGAGCAGGTGGTCGCCGCCGGACAGGCCGACGCGTCCGTCCACCTCGGCCTGGCCTATGCGTGCCTCGGTGCGCAGGACGCGGCGGCGGCGCTCGCCGCGACCGATCGCGTGCTGGCCATGGACCCTCGCAACCTCCGCGCGCTGCTCCTCAAGGCCGATCACCTGCAGCGCAGCGGCGACCTGCGTGCCGCCACGGGTTACTACCAGGCTGTCGTGAAGGCCGCCTCGTCGCAGGGGCAGTTGCCGGCCGACCTCGCCCGCGAGGTCGCGCGGGCCCAGGCGATATGCCAGCGTCACGCGGCGCAGTTCGAGGCATCGCTGCGCGAGCGCCTCGCTCCCCTCGGGCTCGAGGACGCGCCGGCCGAGAGATTCGCGCAGTCGCTCGACATCCTGTTCGGCCGCCGGCGGATCTACGTGCAGGAGCCGCGCAATTATTTCTTCCCGGGCCTGCCCCAGGTGCAGTTCTATCCGCGCGCGGATTTTCCGTGGCTCGACGCGGTCGAGGCGGCCACCGTCGACATCCGCGAGGAACTGCGGGCCGTGATGCGCGAGGACGGCGCGTTCGCACCGTACGTGCAGAGCGTGCCCGGCCGGCCGCGCCCGCAGGGCAACGCGATGCTCGACAACCCCGACTGGGGCGCGTTCTACCTCTGGAAGGACGGCGCCGTGGTGCCCGAAAACGCCGAGCGCTGCCCGCGCACGCTCGCCGCGCTCGAGGGCGCGCCGCTGTGCCGTCTGCCGGACCGCTCGCCCTCGATCCTGTTCTCGATGCTCAGGCCGCACACGCGCATCCCGCCGCACAACGGCCTCGTCAACACGCGGCTCATCTGCCACCTCCCCTTGATCGTGCCGCCCGGCTGCGGCTTCCGGGTGGGCAACGAGACCCGCGAGTGGGTGGAGGGCAAGGCCTGGGTGTTCGACGACTCGATCGACCACGAGGCCTGGAACGACAGCGACCGCACGCGGGTGATCCTGCTGTTCGAGATCTGGCGGCCGGAGTTGAGCGAGCGGGAGCGGGCGCTGGTGCAGGCGATGTTCGCGGCCATCGACGAGCACGCCGGGCACAAGCCGGCCTGGGAAATCTAGCCCGGCCGCCGGACGGCGCTCAGGGGTGCGCGGCCGGGCGGCCTTCCTCGTCGAGCTCCCGCCGGGCGCCTGCGATCCACTCGTTCAGGTGCGGATCGGACATCGCGTGGTCGAAGTAGCCCCTGGCGGGCGCCGACAGCGACGCCTCATAGGTGTTGAACCGCAGCACCACCGGCGCGTACATGGCATCCGCGATGCCGTAGCGCGGGCCGAACAGCCAGGGCCCTTCGCCGCGGCCGTGGGCCCGGCAATCGCTCCAGATCGAGTCGATGCGCGCGACGTCCGCAATGGCCGCCGCGTCGAGCGGTACGTCGAGGCCGCGCTCCGCGGCCCGCAGGGACCAGGCAGCGCGCAGCGCCGCGAAACCGGAGTGCATCTCGGCGCTGATCGAGCGCGCCCGCGCCCGGGTCGCGGCGTCGGCCGGCCAGCCTGCGCCGCCGGTCCGCTCGCTCAGGTATTCGCAGATCGCGAGCGAATCCCAGATCGCCAGGCCCCCGTCGAGCAGCACCGGCACCCGCCGGCTGGGCGAGTAGCGTCCGATCTCCTCGCGGAAGCGCGGCGTGTCGAGCGGCAGGCGGATCTCCTCGAAAGGCAGACCGAGGTGCCGCAGCAGCATCCACGGACGCAGCGACCACGAGGACAACTGCTTGTCGCCGATGACGAGCCTCAGCATGACCACGTTCCCCCGGGGCGGCCGCCGCCCGCCTGACTCAGAGCGTGTGCCCGATGTTCTGGAAATGCGTGCGCTCGAAGGCGCTCTGGCAGTCGAAGCAGCGGCTCGCGAACGGCGCCGCGCGCAGACGGGCAATCTCGATCGGCGAGCCGCAGGTGTCGCAATGCCCGTAGCTGCCGTCGCCGAGGCGAGCCATGGCCAGGTCGATCAGGCGCAGTTCCTCGAGGTCGCGGTCGATCTCCGCGAGGTTCACGTCCACCATCAGGTCGGCGAAGGAGTCGTCCTCGAGGTCGCGCACCTGGTCCGCGATCATCGCGTACTGCTCCTGGTCGCTCTTCAGCAGCGTCTGGCGGATCTCCTCGCGCAGCTGGCCGGCGCGGGCATTCATGGTGGAGCGGAGTTCCTCGAGTTGGCGGTCGTCCAGGTTGTGTCTCATCGTCGGCTCCCTGCAGGGCTCTCGCCCGCATCGCACCGATGCCGGCGGCCGTCCCAAGCATTGTCCCGGCGACCGCTCGGACCAATACGGGGATTGCGCAGGCGCCTATAGCCGGCGCTCGCCGCGTTGCGGCACTTAGTGGTCCCCGGGATGTCATAATTGCACTGCAAAATCTGGACGCGGAAGCGGCGGCGCCGCTGCCGCACCGCCCATTAGAAGGAGACGGGAAATGGAGGATTCGGGAACCAAGGGCGTCCGCACTCGCCGGACGACGGCCAAGACGTCGCCTGCAGCGACCAAGGCACCGGCCACCCCGGCCACCCCGGCCGCGCCGGCCCGGAAGGCCGCTGCGCCGAAGAAGGCGCCGGCAGTCGGCGGGGCCACCGAGCCCAAGGCGTCTGCCGCGCCCGCGACCACAGTCCACCGCGACGAAATGGTGCGCATCGCGGCGTATTTTCGTGCCGAGCGGCGTGGCTTCGCGCCCGGCTACGAGGTCGCCGACTGGCTGGAGGCGCAGGCGGAAGTGGACGCGGGCGTCACGCCGGCGAGTCCTGCCAGGCCGCGCAAGGCCCCGTCGAAGAAGTGATTGCGGCTACCAGGGGCGCCTGAAGAAGCCGAGCATCGGCTCAGGCTCGGCATCCGGACGGCTCAGTCGCCCGCCGGCAGTCCATCGAGGATGGTCACGAAGAACGTGCCCTTGCCCTCGCGCAGGCGCTTCGCCGCCGCGTACTCGGGCGAGTCCCAGAACGCGCGGGCCGCGGACCGTGAGGGGAAGCGGGCCAGCACGATGCTGCGATCCTCGGCCGCGCCTTCCGCCACCTCGACGAGCGCGGCGGGCACCAGCGCAAGGTACTCGCCGCCGTATTTTCGATAGATCGGCGGCAGGGCCGCGCTGTAGGCCTTGAAGCCTTCGCGATCCGTGACGCGGCCCTGCACCAGCAGGTAGGCGGGACGCTCGGGCGAAGGTGCTGCGCTCATTGGAAAGACGCCTCAGGGTTTCGGTGGTCGGCGCGGAGCATGGTCGGGCGCAGCCGTCGGGTTGACAAGCCCGGGGTGCGTCGGTAGCAGTGGCGGCACGACTTGCGGTGAGGGCAGGGCAATGGGTGAGTTCCAAGGAGTCCGGCTCACGATCCTCGTGCGGGCCGCGGCGGCCGCGGGCTGAGGCGCGGTCGTGGATCACGGTCTGCGCTGCTGGAAGTGCGGGGCGTCGCTCGCCGAGTACACGCTGCCGCTGCGGCGACTCGAGGAATGCCGGGCCTGCGGCGCCGAGCTGCACGCCTGTCGCATGTGCGAGTTCTACGACACCTCGAAGGCGAAGCACTGCCGCGAGCCGGTGGCCGAGGAGGTGAAGGACAAGGCCGTCGCCAACTTCTGCGATTATTTCCTTCCCACGCCTGCCGCCTACCAGCCCGAGGCGATGTCCGCCGCCGAGCGGGCCCGGGCCGAACTCGAGGCCCTGTTCGGCAAGCGATGAGGCTGTCATTCTGTCCGGCCCGCTGGCCGCGATCCCACGGAGCCCTCGAGTCATGACCCTGAGACGAGCGTTCGTTCCTGCCGTTTCCACTGCCTTTGCGGTCATCGCGACGGCCCACGCCGCGAGCGCTGCGCCTGCCGCAAGCGAGACACTCGCCCCGGTGCGTCCGCAGATCTACGCGCCCGTGACACTGACTGCCGACCTCGGCTCGCTCACGGCCAAGGAGCGCGAGATGGTGGGCCTGTTCATCGACGCCGCCAAGATCATGGACGAGCTGTTCTGGGAGCAGGCCTATCCGGGCGATCGCGCGGCGCTGCTCGCGCGCATCGACGATCCGGCGATGCGCCGCTTCGTCGAGATCAACTACGGCCCCTGGGATCGACTCGCCGGCAACGCCCCCTTCGTACCGGGCGTTGGCGCCAAGCCGCCGGGCGCCGGCTTTTACCCGCTCGACCTGACCAAGGAGGAATTCGAGCGCGCCAACCTGCCCGGCAGCCGCGGCGAGTACACCGTGCTCAGGCGCGGCGCCAAGGGCGAACTCGAGGCGGTGCCTTACTCCGTCCACTGGCGCGAGCCGCTGGATCGGACGGCCGCACTGCTCGAGCGTGCCGCGGGGCTCGCCGAGGATCCCGGCTTGCGCAAGTACCTCGAGCTGCGTGCCAAGGCATTGCGCACCGACGCGTACCGCGAGAGCGACCGGGCGTGGCTCGACATGAAGGACAACCGCCTCGACGTCGTGATCGGGCCGATCGAGACCTATGAGGACAAGCTCTACGGCTACAAGGCCGCCTTCGAGGCCTACGTGCTCGTCAAGGACCTCGAGTGGAGCAAGCGGCTGGCGAAGTACGCCGCCATGCTGCCCGCCCTGCAGCGCGGCCTGCCGGTGCCGGACGCCTACAAGGCCGAGACGCCGGGCACCGACTCCGACCTCAACGCATACGACGTCATCTACTACGCCGGCGACTGCAACTCCGGCTCCAAGACCATCGCTATCAACCTGCCGAACGACGAGCAGGTGCAGCTCGAGAAGGGCACGCGGCGCCTGCAGCTCAAGAACGCCATGCGCGCCAAGTTCGACTCGATCATGGTGCCGATCGCTGGCGAGCTCATCACGCCCGAGCAGCGCAGGCACGTCACCTTCGACGCGTTCTTCGCCAACACCATGTTCCACGAGGTGGCGCACGGGCTCGGCATCAAGAACACGGTGGACGGCAAGGGCACGGTGCGCGACGCGCTCAAGGAACTCGGCTCCGGCATCGAGGAGGGCAAGGCCGACGTGCTCGGGCTCTACATGGTCACG
>Ga0105090_10001101_pt1 | contig 14315 bp, 8 predicted proteins | sample PPLLak3March2015_FD_79110 | JGI IMG/M metagenome (GOLD analysis project Ga0105090, IMG submission 79110) | Freshwater sediment microbial communities from Prairie Pothole Lake near Jamestown, North Dakota, USA - PPLs Lake P7 Core (1) Depth... | ecosystem: Environmental > Aquatic > Freshwater >... | reverse complement strand
GCGCTTCGGAATTCCTGCACCTCGAGTACGCCGACAAGGCCACGCTGTACGTGCCGGTGGCGCAACTGCACCTGATCAGCCGCTACACCGGCGTCAGCGCCGAAGAGGCACCGCTGCACCGGCTGGGCAGCGGCCAGTGGGAGAAGGCGCGCCGCAAGGCCGCCGAGCAGGTGCGCGACACCGCCGCCGAGCTGCTGAACCTGTATGCCCGCCGCGCCGCGCGCGAAGGCTTCGCGCACCGCTTCAGCGCCCACGACTACGAGGCCTTCGCGACCAGCTTCGGTTTCGAGGAGACGGCCGACCAGCGCGCCGCCATCCACGCCGTGATCCAGGACATGATCAGCCCGCGGCCGATGGACCGCCTGGTGTGCGGCGACGTCGGATTCGGCAAGACCGAGGTTGCGCTGCGCGCCGCCTTCGTCGCCGTGCACGGCGGCAAGCAGGTGGCGATCCTGGCACCGACCACGCTGCTCGCCGAGCAGCATTTCCAGACCCTGGTCGACCGCTTCGGCAAGTGGCCGGTGAAGGTGGCCGAGCTGAGCCGCTTCCGCAGCCCGAAGGAAGTGAAGACCGCGCTCGAGGGCATCGCCGATGGCACGGTGGATATCGTCGTCGGCACCCACAAGCTGCTGTCGTCGGATGTCAAGTTCGCGCGCCTGGGGCTGCTCGTGATCGACGAGGAACACCGCTTCGGCGTGCGCCACAAGGAAGCGATGAAGGCGCTGCGCGCCGAGGTCGACGTGCTCACGCTCACCGCGACGCCGATCCCGCGCACGCTGGGCATGGCGCTCGAAGGCCTGCGGGACCTGAGCGTCATCGCCACCGCGCCGCAACGCCGGCTGTCGATCAAGACCTTCGTTCGCAACGAAGGCAGCGGCGTCATCCGCGAGGCGGTGCTGCGCGAATTGAAACGCGGCGGCCAGGTCTATTTCCTGCACAACGAAGTCGAGACGATCCAGAACCGGCGCCAGAAGCTCGAGGAGCTACTCCCGGAGGCGCGCATCGCAGTCGCCCACGGCCAGATGCCCGAGCGCGAGTTGGAACACGTGATGCGCGACTTCGTCGCCCAGCGCCACAACCTGCTGCTGTGCTCGACGATCATCGAGACCGGCATCGACGTGCCGACCGCCAATACCATCGTCATCAGCCGCGCCGACAAATTCGGCCTGGCGCAACTGCACCAGCTGCGCGGCCGCGTCGGACGCAGCCACCACCAGGCCTACGCCTACCTCATGGTGCCCGACGTGCAGGGCCTGACCAAGGCCGCGGCGCAGCGGCTGGAGGCGATCCAGCAGATGGAGGAGCTCGGCAGCGGGTTCTATCTGGCCATGCACGATCTGGAGATCCGCGGCGCCGGCGAGGTGCTGGGCGAAAACCAGAGTGGCAACATGATGGAGGTCGGTTTCCAGCTCTACAACGACATGCTGGCCGAGGCCGTGCGCAGCCTGAAGGCCGGGCGTGAGCCCGACCTGCTGAGTCCGCTGGCGGCGACCACCGAGATCAACCTGCACGCCCCGGCCCTGCTGCCCGACGCCTATTGCGGCGACGTGCACGCGCGGCTGTCGCTGTACAAGCGGCTGGCCACCGTCGACAAACCCGAAGCCGTCGACGCGCTGCTGGAGGAGGTCACCGACCGTTTCGGCAGGCTGCCGACACAGGGCCAGACGCTGTTCGACACGCATCGCCTGCGTGTGCTGGCCAAGCCCTATGGCGTCGCCAAGATCGACGCCGGCCCCAAGCTGATCAACGTCACCTTCAGGCCCAAGGCCCCGATCGACCCGCAGCGCATCATCGAACTGGTGCAAAAGAACCGCGCCATCAAGCTGGCCGGCAACGACAAGCTGCGCATCGAGCGCGAGATCGCCGCGCCGGCCGACCGGGCGCACTTCCTGCGCGACCTGCTGCGGTCGCTCGGGCAGCCGATGAAAGCCGAGACATGACAGCACGCGAAGTCCAGCCCGGCCTCTTCGTGCGCGGCTTCACGCCGCCGTTGCGACTGGCCGACTACCGGCTGATCGCCTTCGACATGGACTCCACGCTCATCAATATCGAATGCGTGGACGAGATCGCCGATGTCGCCGGCCGCCGTAGCGAAGTCGCCGAGATCACCGAAGCCGCCATGCGCGGCGAGATCGCCGACTACAAGGACAGCCTGCGTCGCCGGCTGGCGCTGCTGGCCGGCGTGCCCGAGTCGGCGCTGCAGCGTGTCTACGACGAGAAGCTGCAGCTCAACCCCGGTGTCGAGATCTTTGTCGCCGCGTGCCGCGCGGCAGGGCTGAAGACGCTGCTGGTGTCGGGTGGCTTCACCTTCTTCAGCGAACGCATCCGCCGCCGCTTGCAGCTCGACTTCGCGCGTGCCAATACGCTGGGCGTGGCCAACGGGCGGCTCACCGGCACCCTGTTCGACCGCCCCTGGGGCGACATCGTCGACGGTGCCGAGAAGCTGCGGGTGCTGCTGGAGGTGTGCGAGCTGATGGGCATCGGTACCGAGCAGGCCATCGCCGTGGGGGACGGCGCCAACGACCTGCCGATGATGCGCGCTGCCGGTCTGTCGATTGCCTACCACCCGAAGCCGGCGGTGCTGGAGCAGGCCATGCTGTCGATCACCCACGGCGGCATGGAGCGGGCGCTGGAGGTCCTGCGCCCCTGACGCACCGCGGGGCCTGGGGCAAACCAGCGCTTCACGGCCCGGAAACAACTTCTACGATGTCCGACCCGCCACACCCGAGACCGACCATGCCACAAACCAAATTCCTGCTCGACGAAAACCGGATGCCGACGCACTGGTACAACATCATGGCCGACCTGCCGGTGCCGCCGGCGCCGCCGCTGCACCCGGGCACGCTGCAGCCCGTGGGGCCCGACGACCTGGCGCCGCTGTTCCCGATGGAACTCATCCTGCAGGAGGTCAGCACCGAACGCGAGCTGCCGATCCCCGAACCGGTGCGCGAGGTCTTCCGCCTCTGGCGGCCGAGCCCGCTGGTGCGCGCGCACCGGCTGGAGAAGGTCCTGGGCACACCGGCCAAGATCTACTACAAGTACGAAGGCGTCTCGCCTGCCGGCTCGCACAAGCCCAACACCGCCGTGCCGCAGGCCTGGTACAACGCGCAGGCCGGGGTGAAGAAGATCGCCACCGAGACCGGCGCCGGGCAGTGGGGCTCGTCGCTGGCCTTCGCCGGCGCCCTGTTCGGCATCGAAATCACGGTCTTCCAGGTGCGCGTGTCCTACGACCAGAAGCCCTACCGGCGCGCGCTGATGGAGACCTATGGCGCGACCTGCCACCCCTCCCCGTCGAACCTGACGAACAGCGGCCGTGCCATCCTGGCCCAGCATCCGGATCATCCGGGATCGCTCGGCATCGCCATCAGCGAGGCGGTGGAGGTGGCGGCAACGAACGCCGACACCAATTACGCGCTGGGATCGGTGCTCAACCACGTGCTGATGCACCAGACGATCATCGGCCAGGAAGCGATGCTGCAGTTCGAGATGGCCGGCGACGACCCCGACGTCATCGTCGGTTGCACCGGCGGCGGCAGCAACTTCGCCGGCATTGCCTTCCCCTTCATCGGCCAGCAGCTGCGTGGCGGCGGCAGGACCAAGCAGCGGCGCATCGTCGCCGTCGAGCCTGCGGCCTGCCCGAGCCTGACGCGCGGCAGGTTCGCCTACGACTTCGGCGACACTGCGCACCTGACGCCGCTGACCAAGATGCACACCCTGGGCAGCACTTTCACGCCGCCGGGCTTCCATGCCGGCGGCCTGCGCTACCACGGCATGGCGCCGCTGGTGTCGCACCTGGCGGAGCTGAAGCTGATCGAGGCCACGGCCTACCACCAGAATGCCTGCTTCGAGGCTGGCGTGCTGTTCGCGCGCGCCGAAGGCATCGTGCCCGCGCCCGAGGCCAACCATGCCGTCAAGGGCGCCATCGTCGAGGCGCTGCGCTGCAAGGCCGAGGGCAGGAGCGAGGTGATCCTGTTCAACCTCTGCGGCCACGGACATTTCGACATGAGCGCCTACAGCAACTACCACGCCGGCAAGCTCGTCGATCAGCCCTACGACGAGTCCGAACTGGCGATGGCGCTGGCCGGGCTGCCCTCGGTGCCGGCCTGACGGCGGCGCATGCGCCGGGTCCGGGCGGCACGGGTGCGGCCGTTGGCGCCCGAGCGCCTTCGATCCAGGCGGCTATTTGAAGCCCACGCGGTCCAGCATCTGCTGCACCACGGCCGTATTGGCGCCGACCTGGCCGATCGGCACCGTCTCGGCCTTGAATCGACCCAGGCTCACCAGCGCCGGGTTCTCGGTCGCTGCAGAGACCACCACCGGGTATTCGTTGTTGCCGTCGGCGAAATAGCGCTGCGCGGTGTCGCCCGACAGATATTCGAGGAACTGCACCGCGGCTTCGCGGTTCTTGGCGTAGCGCGCCACCGCAGCGCCGGCGATATTGACGTGCGTGCCCCAGCTCGACTGGTTGGGGAAGACGACGCCGACACGCTCCATCGCCGCCTTGTCCTCGGGCTTGGTCGAGCGCATCAGCCGCGCGACGTAGTAGCTGTTGCTCAGCGCGACGCCGCATTCGCCCGCGGCGACGCCGCGGATCTGGTCGGTGTCGCCGCCTTTGGGCGCACGCGCCATATTGGCCACCAGCCCCTTGAGCCAGGTTTCCGTGCCCTGCGGCCCGAGATGCTCGAGCATCGACCCGAACAGGCTCAGGTTGTAGGGGTGCGAGCCGCTGCGCACGCACAACTGGCCCGTCAGCGCCGGCGCGGCGAGCTTCTCGTAGCTGTCGACGTCGGCCGGCTTGAAGCGCGCCTTGTCGTAGACCACGACGCGGGCGCGCGTGGACATGCCGAACCACTGCGCCCCCTGCGGCGTGACACCGCCGCGGAACTGCGCCGGGATGCGCTGCTCGAGCACGGCCGACTTGACGGGCTGGAACAGGCCGTCCTGCTCGCCGCGCCACAGCCGCGCGGCGTCGACGAGCAGGATGACGTCGGCCGGGCTGCCGCTGCCTTCGGCCTTCAGCCGCGCCAGGATGCCGGCATCGTCGGCCTCGATGCGGTTGATGCGGATGCCGGTGGCCTGGGTGAAATTGGCATACAGCGCCTCGTCGGTCTGGTAGTGGCGCGCCGAGTAGAGGTTCAGCACCTTGTCCTGGGCCTGCGCCAGCGGTGCGGCCAGGGAAGAGACGGCCAGCAGCGACAGCAGGCCGAGACGAAGCAGAGGAAGTTTCATGACAGCAGTTCCAGGGCGTGGTTGGCGATGGATTGGATCCTATCGCAATCGCGAATCATTGTCATTTGCATCAAATTGATCCCGATCAAACCTTCGACAGGTGACCGTCCGGCTCGACACGAGGGCCGGTTGTGCCGTCAGCCGGCGATCTGCGCCCAGGCCTTCTCGAGCCGTTTCACGCTCACCGGCTGCGGCGTGCGCAATTCCTGCGCGAAGAGGCTGATGCGAAGTTCCTCCAGCAGCCAGCGGAATTCGTCCAGTCGCGCGTGTCCGGCGCCCCGCAACTCGGCCACACGGCGCAGCCAACGCTGCTCCAGAGGGCGCAGTTCGGCCAGGCGGGCGGCGTCGCGCGCCGGGTCGGTGCGCAGCTTGTCCAGCCGCAGCACCACGCCTTTCAGGTACCTGGGCAGGTGCTGCAGTGCCGGCCACGGCGTCTGCAGCAGGAAGAGTTTGCCGACCAGCCGCTGCAGTTGCGCCTGAATGTCGTCGGCCACCTCGCGCGGCGGCTTGCTGTCCTTGAGCTTGCGCTGCGCCGCGGCATGGTCGAGCAGCACGGTGGCGGCGTGGCGGGCAACCTCCTGCGCAATCAGGTTCAGGCGCGCGCGCCCCTCGTCCAGGCGGGACCTGAAGCTGCGCTCGTCGGTGGGCAAGGGTTCGGCCAGGAATGCGCGGTCGAGCGCGACGTCGATGATCTGCTCGCGCAGTTCCTCCAGCGTGCCCAGGCTCAGGTAGGCCGCCGCCATCGTCGTCAACTCGGGGAGATTGCGCTCCAGATACTTCAGCGGCTCGCGGATCTGCAGCGCGACCAGCCGGCGCAGGCCGGCCCGGTGTCTGGCGGCGGCAACCTCGGGCTCGTCGAAGACCTCGATCTCGACCGCATTGCCGCGGTCAATGAGGGCCGGGAAGCCGATCAGCACCTGCGAGCCGCGGCGCAGTTCCATCAGTTCGGGCAGTTCGCCGAAGGACCAGGCGGTGTACAGCGTGGGACCGGTGGCGGCGGAGGCACCCTCACCCCGGCCCTCTCCCGCCGGCGGGAGAGGGAGGGATGCGGCGCCTTCGGCACGACTCCGTTGGCGCCACGCTCGATCGGCAGCGTTCGGGGGCGAAGGGTCTGCGGCCCCAGGTGTCTTGCCCCCTCTCCCGCTCGCGGGAGTGGGCTGGGATGAGGGCTCGCCAGACGACACCTGCGGCACTTCGCGCTTTAGCGCCGCCAGGGCCTGAAAGGCACTGCGCGCCTGGGCTCCAAACTCGGCCTTGAGCCCGGCCAGGTCGCGCCCCATGCCGAGCTGACGGCCAGATTCGTCGACGATACGAAAATTCACGAACAGGTGCGGCTGCAACTGCTCGAGCTTGAAATCGTTGCGCTGCACCGCGAGTTGCGTTCGTTCGCGCACCGCCTTCAGCAAGGCGTCGAGCAGGCCACCCTGGGCAAACGGCACCGTGGCGCAGAATTCGGCGGCATAGTCGGGCAAGGGCACGAGCCGCGACCGCGGCCGCTGGTGCAGGCTCTTCGCCAGCGCCAGCACCTTGTTCGGCAACATGCCCGGCACCAGCCATTCGCAACGCTCCTCGCTGCACTGGTTCAGCGCATAGATGGGCACCGTCACCGTGAGGCCGTCCTTGGCGTCACCCGGCTCGTGCAGATAGCTCGCCGCGCAGTCGATGCCGCCCAGCCGCACGCTCTTGGGGAAGGCCGCGGTGGTGATGCCGGCCGCCTCGTGGCGCATCAACTCGTCGCGCGTGAGCTGCAGGAGCTTCGGATTCTTCTTCGCCTCGTCGCGGAACCAGCGCTCGAGCGTCGCACCCGAACAGATGTCGCGCGGCAGTTGCTGGTCGTAGAAGGCGAAGATGAGTTCGTCGTCGACCAGCACGTCCTGCCGGCGCGACTTGTGCTCGAGTTCGGCCACCTGCGCCAGCAGCTTGCGGTTGTGCGCCAGGAAGGGCAGCCGCGTCTCCCAGCCGTCGCCGACCAGCGCCTCGCGGATGAAGATCTCGCGCGCCGCCGCAGGATCGACGCGGCCGAAATTCACGCGTTTGTTGTTGTAGATGACGATGCCGTAGAGCGTGGCGCGCTCCAGCGCGATCACCTCGGCAGCCTTCTTCTCCCAGTGCGGCTCGAGCAGCTGCGTCTTCAGCAGGTGGCCGGCCAGCGGCGGGATCCATTGCGGTTCGATCGCCGCCAGGCCGCGCCCGAACAGGCGCGTGGTCTCCACCAGCTCGGCGGCCACCAGCCAGCGCCCGGGCTTCTTGCTCAGGTGCGCACCGGGGTGGCGCCAGAATTTGATGCCGCGCGCGCCCAGGTACCACTCGTCGTCGTCGCTCTTGCAGCCGATATTGCCGAGCAGGCCCGCCAGCATCGCCTGGTGCACCTGTTCGTAGGTCGCCGGCGTGGCATTCAGGCGCCAGCCATGTTCGGCAACCACGGTGTGCAGCTGCGAGTGGATGTCGCGCCATTCGCGCACGCGGCGCGGGCTCACGAAGCTGTCGCGCAGGCGCTGTTCCTGCTGGCGGTTGGTGAGCTTGTGGCTGTCGACGCGCTCGCCGGCCAGCGCCGGATGGCCGTGCTGCCCGCGGCCGTCCTCGATCCAGTTCCAGAGCTTGAGCAGCCCCATGAATTCCGACTTCTCGTCGTCGAACTTCCTGTGCTTCTCGTCGGCGGCCTGCGCCGCTTCCATGGGGCGGTCGCGCACGTCCTGGCCGCTGAGAGCGGCGGCGATGATCAGCACTTCGGTCAAGGCCTCGCGCTGCCGCGCCGCCAGGATCATGCGGCCGATGCGCGGGTCCAGCGGCAGCTTGGCCAGTTCGCTGCCGATGGGCGTGAGCTCGTTGGCCTCGTCGACGGCGCCCAGTTCGCCCAGCAGCGCATAACCGTCGGCGATGGCCTTCTTCGGTGGCGCCTCCAGGAACGGGAAATCCTCGATCTGGCCCAGGTGCAGAGCCTTCATGCGCAGGATCACCGCGGCCAGCGACGAGCGCAGGATCTCGGGGTCGGTATAGCGCGGCCGGCTGGCGAAATCGTCTTCACCGTACAGGCGGATGCAGATGCCGTTGGCGACGCGCCCGCAGCGCCCGGCGCGCTGGTTGGCGGCGGCCTGGCTGATGGGCTCGACCTGCAGTTGTTCGACCTTGTTGCGGAAGCTGTAGCGCTTCACGCGCGCCTGCCCTGCGTCGACGACGTAGCGGATGCCCGGCACCGTGAGCGAGGTCTCGGCGACGTTGGTGGCGAGCACGATGCGGCGGCCATTGCCGGCTTCGAAGACACGGTCCTGCTCGGCCTGCGACAGGCGCGCGAACAGCGGCAGGATCTCCGCCACCGGGCCGCGAAGCGGTCCGCCGGCTGAACCCTGCCCGCCGCGCTGCGTTTGCGCCAGGTGCTTGCGCAGGTGGTCGGCGGCCTCGCGGATCTCGCGCTCGCCGGGCAGGAAGACGAGGATGTCGCCGCGCTCGCCGCCGCGCCAGAGCTCGTCCACCGCGTCGGCGATGGCATCGTCGAGGTCGAGGTCCTTGCGTTCCTCGTACGGCCGCCAGCGCTGCTCCACTGGAAACAGCCGGCCGGAGACCTGGATCACCGGCGCCGGGCCCTGCCGCGAGGCGAAGTGGTTCGCAAACCGGTCGGCGTCGATGGTCGCCGAGGTGACGATGATCTTCAGGTCGGGCCGCCGCGGCAGGATCTGCCGCAGGTAGCCGAGCAGGAAGTCGATATTCAGGCTGCGCTCGTGCGCCTCGTCGATGATCAGCGTGTCGTATGCCCGCAGCAGCGGGTCGGTCTGTGTCTCCGCCAGCAGAATGCCGTCGGTCATGAGCTTGACGCTGGCGCCGGGCTGCAGACGGTCCTGGAAGCGCACCTTGTAGCCCACCACCTCGCCCAGCGGCGACTTCAGCTCGTCAGCGATGCGCTTGGCCACGCTGCTGGCGGCGATGCGCCGCGGCTGCGTGTGGCCGATGAGGCCACGGCCGCCGGCACCCCAGCCGCGGCCGAGTTCGAGCGCGATCTTGGGCAGCTGCGTGGTCTTGCCCGAACCGGTCTCGCCGCAGACGATGACCACCGGGTGCGCGGCGATGGCGCGCGCGATATCGTCGCGTCGGCCGGAGACCGGCAGCGATTCGGGATAGGTGATCGGCGGGACGGGGTTCGCCGCGGGCTTCGGAATGGCCGGGCGCGCCGCGCCGGCCGCAAGGGCACGGGAGGTCACGGGCTGCGGATTATCCGCATGCCCGCGACCGCGCCTGCCGCGCCGCCGCCTACATCGCGCTGTACTTCAGCACGTGGTAGGGGCCGCCGCCCATGTCCATGGCCTCGACGCACCAGCCAAACAGCGGCCCGTAGAAGACGGCGGCGGCGGCCGGGTCGCTGGTCATCAGCTCGCTCCAGCTGAAGGCACCGTGAGTCCTGAATACGTCCATGACGGTCTCCTGCGCAGGTCGCATCCGGGGTGAAGGGCAAACATGCTGCGGCACAATCCGGCACAGCATGAGTCTCGTATTCCCGCACACCTTCGTGCCCTGGTTTCGCGCCGTGGCGCCGTATATCCACGCCTACCGCGGCAAGACCTTCGTCGTTGCGCTGGCCGGCGAGGCCATTGCTGCGGGCAAGCTGAGCACCTTCGTGCAGGACCTGTCGATCCTGCACGCGATCGGCATCAAGCTCGTGCTGGTGCACGGCTTCCGGCCGCAGGTCACCGAGCAGCTGGCGGCCAAGGGGCATGTCTCGCGCTTCGCGCGCGGCATCCGCATCACCGACGCCATCGCGCTGGACGCAGCGCAGGAAGCTGCCGGCCAGTTGCGCTTCGAGATCGAGGCCGCGTTCTCGCAGGGGCTGCCGAATACGCCGATGGCCAACTCCACCGTGCGCGTGGTGTCGGGCAATTTCCTCACCGCCAAGCCGGTGGGCATCGTCGACGGTGTCGACTTCATGAACAGCGGACTGGTGCGCCGCGTCGACCAGCTCGCGATCCGTCGGGCCATCGAATCGGGTGCGCTGGTGCTGCTCAGCCCCTTCGGCTTCTCGCCCACCGGCGAAGCCTTCAACTTGACGATGGAGGAGGTGGCCACCTCCACCGCCATCGCGCTGGGCGCCGACAAGCTGGTGTTCATGACCGAGATCCCGGGCATCCACGAGCGCCAGGACGACGCCGACAGCGCCATCGACACCGAACTTTCGCTGGCCGAGGCCAGGCGCATGCTGGCCGCGCTGCCGTCGCCGACGCAGCCCAGCGACACCGCGTTCTACCTGCAGCACTGCGTCAAGGCCTGCGAAGGCGGCGTCGAGCGCTCGCACATCCTGCCCTTCGCCACCGACGGCGCGCTCCTGCTGGAGGTCTTCACGCACGATGGCGTCGGCACCATGGTCGTCGACGAGAAACTCGAAAGCCTGCGCGAGGCCGGACACGACGATGTCGGCGGCATCCTGCAATTGATCGAGCCTTTCGAGCGCGACGGCACGCTGGTGCGCCGCGAGCGCACCGAAATCGAGCGCGACATCGGTTTCTATACCGTCATCGAACACGACGGCATCATTTTCGGCTGCGCCGCGCTCTATGCTTATCCCGAGGCGCGCACCGGTGAAATGGCGGCGCTGACGGTATCGCCGTTGTCGCAGAGCCAAGGGGACGGTGAACGCCTGCTCAAGCGCATCGAGCAAAGGGCCAGGCTGGCCGGGCTCGAGAGCATATTCGTGCTCACGACGCGCACCATGCACTGGTTCATCAAGCGCGGTTTCGTCGCGGTGGACACCGAATGGCTGCCCGAGGCGCGCAAGCGCAAATACAACGCCGACCGGCGCTCGCAGGTGCTGGTCAAGAAACTCGTCTGAACCCGCTGCCGGGCACACCCCGCGGGGTTGTCCAGGGCAGCTTTCCACCGGAGAATCCCATGACCCGCATGGTGCAATGTGTACACCTCAAGAAAGAGGCCGAGGGCCTGAGCTTTCCGCCCTACCCCGGCGAACTCGGCAAGCGCATCTACGACAACGTCAGCAAGGAAGCCTTCGAACTGTGGAAGAAGCACCAGACGATGCTCGTCAATGAAAACCGGCTGAATCTGGCCGATGCGCGCGCCCGCCAATACCTGGCCCGGCAGATGGAGCAATTCTTCTTCGGCGACGGCGCAGAGCAACCCATGGGTTACGTACCGCCGGGAGGCTGATACCCGGGTCGGGTTATCCTCGAGCGGCATACGCGTCGGCATGCGGTATATTGTCGGCATTCAATGCTTCCCGGAGATTCACGGTGACCCCATCCTCCCTCGGTGACCTGTTGGCTCAGCGTGCCGCGCTGGAAAAGCAGATCGCGGACGCCCAGCGCGAGCAACGCAGCGCGGCCATCGCCCAGATCAGGCAATTGATGTCGGAATATGGGCTGACGCTGGCCGATATCGGCAGCCGGGCCGCTGCCGCACCACGCCGCAGCGGCGGCAAGGTGGCACCCAAATACCGCAACAGCGCCACCGGAGAAACCTGGTCCGGCCGTGGCCTGCAACCGAACTGGCTCAAGGCGGCGATCGCCTCGGGCCGTTCACTGTCCGACTTTGCAGTCTGATCCTGCTGCGCACCTGCGCCGCCGTCGGGCGGCGGCCGGGCCTTCGATGCCGGCGGCCCGGTCGTGACCGACGCTGACGCCGCCCCTTCCTGGCGCGACCAACGGGCCGCCTTGAACGTGGCGGCGGCGGCCGGCTTGCGCGCCGCGGCGCTGGGCCTGCTGGCGCTGGCACTGGCCTATGCCGGCGGCTCCAGCCTCGCACTGGCCCCGTGGACGGCGCTGGCCCTGCCCGGCGGTCTGGCCGTGGCAGCCACCTGGCGCTGGGGTCGCCCGGTGCTGGCTGGGGTGGCGGCCGGGGTGCTGGTGGCGCTGCTCGGCCTCGGCGTTCCCGCCGCGATGGCCCTCGTCGCGACCACGGTGCTGGCGCTGGCGGCGCTGGCGGCGGTGGCGGTCCTGCAGCGGGCCGGATTCGACGCCCGGCTCGAGCGCGCCGGCGACGTGCTCGCGCTCAGCGCTGCCGTCGTCCTCGCCGCGGCACTGCCCGCAGCCCTGGCGCTGGCGGCGTGGCTCGCGGTTGATGGCGGCCAGGCACCGCTGGTGGCCTTCGGCACCGGCTGGACCGTGCTCGGCATGGGCATGTTGTCGGCCGCCGTGGCGGTGCTGGCCTTCGACCGCAGCCTGCTGCACGCGCTGCAACCCGGCGCCCCCTGGCGTGGCCACGTCGCCGGTGCCGCCATCGCGCTGCTCACGCTCGGCCTGCTCGCGTGGGCGCCGTCGCGGGGTTGGGCGGTGCTGGCGCTGGTACTGTTCCTGCCCCATCTCGTGGCCACTGCGCTGGTGCTGACGGGCCACCTCGCGGTGGCCGCCAGCTTCCTCGCGCTGGCGGCATTGCTGGCCGCGGCCCGCATCGGCGGCGGCCTGGCACCGTGGGCGTCCAGCGCCAACGCGCACATCGCGCTCGCCGCCTGGTTCGGTTCGGCGCTGGCGCTGGTGCTGCTGGCGCATGCCGCAATGGTGGGTTGGCGCAGCCGCTCGCAACGGTGGGAATGGGCACTCGACGGCTCGCGGCTCGGTGTTGCCGACTGGCACCTGCTGCGCAACGACCGCTTTGTCTCGGCGGCCTGGCGCACCTTGAGCGGCCACGGCGCCCGCGCATGGAGCCCCGCCGACTGGCTGGCCCAGGTTCACCCCGAGGACAGCCCTGCGCTGGCCGCAGCCATCGCCGCCTTGAGTTCGGGCGAGGCAGGCCGGTGCCAGTTCGAATTGCGCATGCCGCAGGGCGACGGCTGGCGCTGGATGGAGGCGACGCTGTTGGTCATCGAGCGCAGCGCCAGCGGCCGGCCGGTGCGGCTGCTGGCCACGCTGTCCGACGTGCACGAGCGGCGCGAGGCGCTGGACCGCCAGCGCTTGTCGGCCAGCCTGTTCCAGCACCTGCACGAAGGCCTGCTCATCACCGACGCCGAACTGCGCGCGCTCGACGTCAACCCGGCCTACACGCAGATCCTGGGCGTGTCGCGTGACGAGGTCCTGGGCACCGTGCCGCTGCTGTTGCGACCAACGCCGGCGGATCCGGTGGCGCGCCAGCAGCGCGCCGCGATGTGGGCCAGCCTGCGCGACAGCGGCAGCTGGCGCGGCGAACTGCTGGAGAGGCGCCGCAATGGCGAACTGTGCACGTTGCGGGCCACGATCTCCACCGTGCGCGGCCCGGCGCAGGACCTGCGCCACCATGTGCTCGTCATTTCCGACATCACCGAGCAGCGCCAGCAGCGCGAGCAGCTCGAACGCCAGGCGCACTTCGACGAACTGACGCGGCTGCCCAACCGATCGCGCCTGTCGCAACTGCTCGACGACGGCATGCGCGCGGCCGACCGCGACGGCTACCTGCTCGTCGTGTGCTACCTGGACCTCGACCGCTTCAAGCCCGTCAACGACCGCTTCGGCCACGCCGCCGGCGACCGCCTGCTCAGTGAATTGGCCGGCCGCCTGCGCAGTGCGCTGCGCAGCCGCGAGAGCTGGGCCGACGCCGCGGCGCGCCTGGGGGGCGACGAATTCGTGCTGCTGCTGCGTGCCGGCACGCTGGAGGAGGCGCGCCTGGCGGTGGAGCGGGTGCTGCGGGTGGTGGCCGAACCGTACGTCGTCGACGCGGCGCAGGATCCGGTGCAGGTGACGGCCAGCATGGGCGCCACCGTCTACCCGATCGACCACAGCGACGCCGACACGCTGCTGCGCCACGCCGACCACGCGATGTACGGCGCCAAGCAGTCGGGGCGCAACGGCTACCTGTTCTTCGACCCCGAGCACCGCCGTCGCACCGAAGAGCGCGTGATGGCCATCGGCCGCGTGCAGGAGGCGCTGGACCAGCAGGAGTTCGTGCTGTACTACCAGCCCAAGGTCGACTTGCGCAGCGGCCGCGTGCTCGGCCTCGAGGCCCTCTTGCGCTGGGAGCACCCCCACCAGGGCCTGATCGCGCCGCTGCAGTTCCTGCCGCTGATCGAGAATACCGGCCTGTCGTCGCGCATCGGCGACTGGGTCATCTCGCAGGCGCTGGACCACCTGTCGCAGTGGCGGCGCGATGGGCTCGACCTCTCGGTCAGTGTCAACGTCTCGGCG
>Ga0105090_10001099_pt1 | contig 14324 bp, 13 predicted proteins | sample PPLLak3March2015_FD_79110 | JGI IMG/M metagenome (GOLD analysis project Ga0105090, IMG submission 79110) | Freshwater sediment microbial communities from Prairie Pothole Lake near Jamestown, North Dakota, USA - PPLs Lake P7 Core (1) Depth... | ecosystem: Environmental > Aquatic > Freshwater >... | reverse complement strand
TGCGTCGGCAACGTCGACCTGATGCGCCAGGCGCTCGAGTGCTGCCACCGCGGCTGGGGCGTGTCGGTGATCATCGGCGTGGCCGGCGCCGGCCAGGAGATCAGGACGCGCCCGTTCCAGCTGGTGACCGGCCGCGTGTGGAAAGGCACTGCGTTCGGCGGCGCGCGCGGACGCAGCGACGTGCCGAAGATCGTCGACTGGTACATGCGCGGCAAGATCGAGATCGACCCGCTCATCACGCACACTCTGCCGCTCGAGCGCATCAACGAGGCATTCGACCTGATGCACGGGGGCGAGTCGATCCGCACGGTGGTGACGTTCTGAGGCGAGCGCGGTTGAACAGCCGGCCGCAGGGAGGCCTGCCACCCATGACGAGACGGATCCTGTCGTTACTGGCCGCCGCAGCGATCACGCTGCTGACCGTCGTAAACCCGGTCCACGCAGCATCGCCGGTCGATGGCACGGCATCGCTCGAATCGCACCCACCGACCACCATCGTCGGCGTGCGCGACGCCGGCGTGCGCGACCTGCGCGGCACCTTCCGCTCTGCCGCTTGCGCCCGCTTGCCAGCCGACGGACCACAGTGCGCGGAAGTGCTGCTCAAGCTGGCGGGCGAACCGCCTGCGGCGGCGCTGGATCGGGTCGACGACCTCGCCAGCCGCTACCGGATCGCCTTCGTGCCCGGCCTGTTCAATGAGTGCTTCGAGGACCTCGCGCGCCCGTTCGGGGACGTGCAGGCCGACCTCAGGGCCCGCGGCTTCACCGTGGACTACTTCGCGGTCTCTGGCCGTGGCTCGGTGGCGCAGAACGCCCAACAGTTGGCCGGCCATTTCGCCAACTTGCCACAGGACGCTCGCCCGCTGATCGTATTCGCCTACTCCAAGGGCCTCGTCGACCTGCTCGAATTCGTAGTGAAGTTTCCCGACCTCGCGCGCCCTATCGCCGCGGTAGTGTCGGTCGCCGGCGCCTCGAACGGCAGCCCACTCGCCGATCGCATGCACGCCATCTACCGCAGCCTCGGCGCAAGATTCCCGCTGCCGGGCTGCGCACGCGGCACCGGCGACGAGGTCTTGGACCTGCACCCCGACACCCGCATCGCGTGGTGGCAGAACCACGGCGATTCAGTGCAGTTGCCGATCTTCGCACTGGTCGCGTCGCCGCAGCCGGACCGCGTCTCGCCAGCCACTCGCGCGACCTACAACGAGCTTGCGAAGATCGATCCGCGCAACGACGGCAAGCTGCTGTGGCACGACCAGATTCCGCCGCGCAGCCACCTGCTGGGCTACGTGAACGCGGATCATTGGTCGATCGCGGTCCCGGTCCTCAAGGAGGCCCCACAGGCGTCGTTCCTGTTTCGCGACACCACGCCGCGCACGGCGCTGGTAGAAGCCGCCATCGCCGTGGTGGCCGGCACGCGCGCAGTCAGCATGCGCCATGGGCCGCCTCCAGCCGCGGATGATCCGGGTAGCCGCCAATGAAGATCCTCTCGGAACACGCCTGCTTCGGCGGCACGCAGCGCTTCCTGGCGCACGACTCGCGCGAGTGCGCGACTGAGATGCGGTTCTCGGTGTACGTCCCGCCGCAGGCGCAGCACGGCCGCGTGCCGGTGCTCTACTTCCTCGCCGGGCTCACCTGCACCGAAGAGACGTTCATGATCAAGGCCGGCGCGCAGCGCGTCGCCGCGGAGCTCGGCCTGATGCTGGTCGCGTCCGACACGAGCCCGCGCCAGCCGCGACTGCCGGGCGACGACGCAAGCTGGGATTTCGGCCTGGGCGCCGGCTTCTACGTGGACGCGACGCAGGCGCCGTGGTCCGCGCACTACCGCATGTACAGCTATGTGACGCATGAGTTGCCCGCGCTCGTCGCGCAGCACTTTCCGATGGATGCGGCGCGACAGGGCATTTCCGGCCATTCGATGGGCGGGCACGGTGCGCTGGTCTGCGCTCTGCGCAATCCCGCGCAATACCGGTCGCTCTCGGCCTTTGCCCCGATTACGGCGCCGATGCAGTGCCCGTGGGGCCGCAAGGCATTCACCGGCTACCTTGGCGGCGACGAATCGCGATGGCTCGACTATGACGCAAGCGTGCTGGTCGCGCAGCGACCTTTCCACTCGCCGATCCTCATCGACCAGGGCACCGCGGACAAGTTTCTCGCCGAGCAGCTGAACCCGGAGATCTTCGCCGACGCCTGTCGCCGCTCAGGACAGCTCTTCGAGCTGCGCATGCACGCCGGCTACGACCACGGCTACTACTTCATCCAGACGTTCATCGAAGATCATCTGCGCTGGCACGCGCGGCAGCTGCACGATGTGAACTGAGGCCGCGGCTGCGGGCGGTGCCTCACGACCAGGGCCACATGATGTCGTTCATCAGGTCGTGCAGTGCCCTCGAGTCACCACCCTCATCCCTGCCTGCGCCGTCAGAGCTGCGAACAACTCCGTCAGGCGCAGCGTGATCGCGCCGGGCTGCCCGTCCCCGATCACGCGCCCGTCCACGCGCGTGACCGACGCCAGCTCGCCCATCGTTCCCGAGCAGAACATCTCATCGGCGCGGTAGGCCTCGGTGAGCGACAGGTCGCGTTCCTCGCACGGAATCCCGTTGGCGAGGCACAACTCGAGCACCGCTGCACGGGTGATGCCCTCGGGACAGGCCACGACGCGCGGCGTGAGCACGCGGCCGCCATCGACGATGAACAGGTGCGTGGCATTGGTCTCGGCGATGAAGCCACGCGTATCGAGCATCAGCGCATCGTCAGCGCCCGCCACGTTCGCTTCGATCTTGGCGAGGATCGACTGGATCAGGTTGTTGTGGTGGATTTTCGGGTCGAGGCAGTCCGGCGGGAAGCGCCGCACGCTGCTGCTGACCAGCGCGAGACCGTCGGTCGAGTACACCGGCGCCTTGTACTCAGCCAGCACGATGAGCGTCGAGCCCGACTGGTTCAGCCGCGGATCCATGCCCGACGTGAGCTTCACGCCGCGCGTCAGGGTTAGGCGGATGTGCACACCGTCGAACATGCCGTTCGCCTCGAGCGTGCGGCGGATCTCCGTCACGATCGCCTCACGCGGCGGGATGTGCGCGAACGCCAGCGCCTTGGCCGAGCTCACCAGGCGGTCCAGGTGCTGCTCGAGCCGGAAGATACGGCCCTCGTAGACGCGCAGACCCTCCCACACGGCGTCTCCGCCCTGCACCACCGAATCGAACGGGCTCACGGCCGCTTCGTCGCGGTGCGTCAGCTTGCCGTTCACGTTGACGACCAGGTCGCGATTGCGGGGATCGAATTTCTGCAGCACGCGTCAATCCTCTCGATGGCTTCAGGTACGCAGGCGGTGGGCGTGCAACCGCTCGTACAGCGGCCGGCATTGCGCCTCGAGCTCGGCTAACCGGCCTTCGAGTCGCGGCAACTCGACTGCCTCCGCGGGCTCAAAGCCCGTGGAGCTCTCGACGCGCTCATACCAGTGCTTCGCCCAAACGCCGTCCGTCGCACGCGGGCCCGGTGGCCAGGACAACATGCGCTCGCTGAACGGGATACCGAGCGTGGCACACAACGTGCGCAGCATCGGCTCGGGCGCCGCGAGCAGGTCCGCGGCGTCCACCACCGGGGGCGCGCGCCCCGTGGTGCGTCGCACGTAATCGAAGATCTCCACCTGCTGCGGCAACCCCGTCGCTTCGAGCTCGAAACGCCCAAGCTTTTCGCCGAGCGACGACAACATCGGCGCAGGGTCGCGGATCAGGAATGCGTGCGTCACCGCGCCGAGCCACTCGCGGCCCATGTGCGGCAGCAGGTGGTGCGACATCTGCTTCTGGTAGAACACCCGCACGCCGGGCGGCAACGGCGCGAGCAGTGCATCGACTACGCGCCGCCAGTCGGTCTCGTGATGCGCCAGCACCTCGGCGCGGCCCGGATGGTCGATGCCGGTGGCGAGCAGGTAGTGCGCGTAGAACGGCTCGTCCACCACGATCGTGTCGGGACGGTTCTCCCACGAGCGCATGAAAGCCGTGGAAACGTTGCGCGGCCCCGACCACATGGCGAGCCGCAATGGTTGCGTCTCGCCCCCCGTCACGGTCCCGGCCGGCGGAACTTGAACACGAACTGGTCGGTACGGCCGCGGACCGCCGGGTCGAACACGCCCTTGGTGTGGTCGTCCTCCGGATGGGCGAGCATCGGGCTCTCGGCTTCGAGCGCAAAGCCGGCCGCCTTGAAGTCCCGACGCACCACTTCCGGGTCGATGCGGTGCAGCGTGTCCACGACCTTAGCGGCGTCGCCGCCCGGCACCGCGACGTGGTCCTGCACGATGACGACGCCACCGACCTTCAGCGCCGCGTGCAGCTTGCGGAGCATCTGCAACGGGTCGGTCGGCACCCAGCTGCCGTCAGACGGGCGCCAGTACAGGTCGTGGAACGACATCACGAAGATCACCGCGTCGAGACTACGCGGCGGCAGCTCGAGCTTGTCGACGTCGACCGTGATCTGCTGGACGTTGGGCAACCTGTCGTTTGCGTAGCGGGCTTCGATGCCCTTGGCGGCGAAGCGCGCATATGCCGGATTGTTGTAGGCGATGACCTCACCTGCGGGGCCCACGATCCGGGACAGCAGCTCCGTGTAGTAGCCGCTCGCGGCAAACGCATCGAGCACCCGCATCCCGGGTTCGATGCCGGCAAATTCCAGCAACTCGCGGGCCTTGCGGCGCTCGTCCTGGGCCTGATCCGCCTCGGGCCGGTCGGGGCTTGCAAGCGCCGAGTCGATTGCGACCGATGCGTCGGGTTCCGACGTCGCGTGGGCCGGATCGGTTGCGCCCGCCAGGGCGACCGCGGCGATGGCAAACAGGGCTCCGGTGATCCTCATGTCTACTCCCCGTGAATGTGGGCGGTCAGCTGAACGCCCGGTAAAGCATGCGCGCGGCCACCAGCAGCAGGAAAGCGCCGAACGCCGCCGATAGCTTGCGCCGGTCGAGCGAGTGCGCCAGCCGTGCACCGAGGGGCGCCACCAGCCACGCCGCAGGCGCAATGATCGCGAAGCCCGGCAGGCTCACCCAGCCGATCGTCCACGGCGGCATCGCCGCGCCGTCCGGCTGCGCCAGCAGGTAGCCGATGGTCGCCGGCACGCTGATCCAAAGGCCGAGCAACGCTGCGGTACCGACGGCCTTGTGCACCGGCGCACCGCAAAGCGTCATCGAGGGCACGCTCAACGTTCCGCCGCCGATCCCCATCATGGCGGAAATCGCGCCGATCGCGCCTGGGATCGTGGCACCGGCCAAGCCACCCGGTATCGAGGGCCGCAGCACCACGTGATCCAGCGGCAGCACCATTTTCAGTGCCGCGAGTCCCGCCACGGTGCCGAACACACCGGCCAGGACGCGGGCATCGACGCTCGAGGCGACCAGCGAACCTGCCAGCGCCCCGGTCACGATCGGCAGCGACCAGCGCCGCACCACGCCGAAGTCGATTGCGCCGCGCCGGGCGTGCGACCGCGACGACGACGTCGCGGTGGGCACGATCGTGGCCATCGAGGTGGCGACCGCCACGTGCATGGCCACCGAAGGATCGACGCCGGCCGTGACCAGCGCGACGTCGAGCACGGGCACGATGACGATACCGCCGCCGACGCCGAGCAGGCCGGCCAGCAGCCCTCCCGCCGCACCCGCCGCAAGCAGGGCAGCCAGCATGGGAAGCCAGGATATCGTCGCGTCGATCAAGGGCCAGCCGCCACGGACATAGGGGAAAACCGCGGCAGTCTAGCGGCATTGCGGGGGGCGCGCCTCCACGTTGCCGGGCGGGGGTATAGTCCGCCGACAACGCGCAAAGAGCCGGGGACCCGGCCTTCCAGGGGATATCCATGAGCGAGACCAGCGGTGGCGAAGTCCTGGCACGAATGCTCCAGGCGGAACGTGTCGAGAAAGTCTTCGGCATCATCGACGGCACGTACTTCGGGTTCTACTCGAGCCTGCACAAGCTCGGCATCGAGATCGTGACACCGCGGCACGAGACCTGTGCCGCGCACATGGCCGGCGCCTACGCACGGCTCACCGGCAAGCTCGGCGTCTGCATGGCGTCGAACGGGCCCGGCGTCGCCAACATCCTGCCGGGTCTCGCGGTGGAGAACGCCGAAGGCAACCGGGTGCTGTGCATCACCAGCTGCCGCCGGCCGCAGATCGTGTATCCCGATCGCGGCGGCGCGTACCAGTCGTTCGACCAGGTCGGCGCGATCGCACACCTGTCGAAGTGGAGCAAGGCCGTAGTCTCGTTTGACCGCGTGGCAGAACTCGCGCGTACGGCGTTGCGGCACTGCTACGAGGGCCGGCCGGGTGTCGTGCACCTCGACGTGCCCGAGACGGTGATGAACGGCAAGGTGAAGGCCGAGGTCGCCATCTGGCAGCCGCACCAGTACCGCCACGTCGAGCCGATCATCCCCTCGCCCGCGCAGGTCGAGCGCGCGGCCGAGATGCTGGTAGCCGCGGAGCTGCCGATCATCCACGCGGGCAGCGGCGTCATCCACGCCGGTGCCTATGCCGAGCTGCGCCGCGTCGCCGAGTTGCTGCACGCGCCGGTCACGACGAGCTGGGCCGCACGCGGCGTGCTGCCCGAGACCTCCGAGCTCGCGATCCCGATGCCGTTCATCCCGCTCAACAACGAGGTGCGCAACGATGCCGACCTCGTGCTGACCGTGGGCTCGCGCCTCGGCGAGACCGACTGGTGGGGCAAGGCGCCCTATTGGCGGCACCCGTCCGAGCAGCAGATGATCCAGGTGGACATCGACGGGCACATCCTCGGCGCGAACAAGCCCGCGGCGCTCAACGTGCTGGCCGACGCGAAACTCTTTCTCGCCGCGCTGGCCGAGCGGCTCGCACCGCTCACCGGGCGCATGAACCTCGAGGCGCGGCGCCGCAAGGTCGCGAAGTACCGTGAGAAGGCGCGCGAAGAGCGCGCCAAGCTCGACGAGAAGCTCACCGATACCGCCGTGCCGATGAACCCGGCGCACGTCGGGCACCTCTGCCAGCAGGCGTTCCCGGCAGAGTCGGTGCTCGTCGCCGACGGCGGCAACGCGGCCGTGTGGGCGATGATGTTCACCGAGTCGCGCGTGCCGAACACGATCCTCTCGACGTTCAAGATGGGCATGCTCGGCGCCGGGGTGGCGCAGGCGACGGGCGCCGCGGTGGCGCGGCCCGATCATCCGGTGTGCTGCATCATCGGCGATGGCGCCATGGGCTTCCATCCGCAGGAAGTCGAGACCGCCGTGCGCAACGGGCTGCGCGTCGTCTACGTCGTGCTCTGCGACAGGCAGTGGGGCATGGTGAAGATGAACCAGCAGTTCATGCTCAAGCCCATCAAGACGCTCATCAAGAAGTCGCTCGGGCCCGACGAGACCATCAAGGCCGACCTCGGTGAGATCCGCTTCGACGACCTCGCCCGCTCGATGGGCGCGCACGGCGAGCGCGTGGCCGACCCGCGTGAACTGAGGGCAGCCCTGGAGCGCGCGATCGCGTGCGGCGGCCCGGCGGTGATTCACGTGGACGTCGACCCCGTGAAACACATGTGGGCGCCCGGCCTGATGCACTTCAAGGACATGCACCTGGAGCCGAAGGGGAAATGAACGAGCTCGACGCGGTCCGGCTGAACTTCAGCCCGGAATCGCTGGTCGCGCTGAACTTCATCCTCGCTTTCGTCATGTTCGGCGTCGCGCTGGACATGAAATGGGAGGATTTCCGGGGCATCAAGGCGGCGCCGCGCGCGGTCCTGATCGGGATGCTGGCGCAGTTCCTGCTGCTGCCGGCGGCGGCCTGGGCGCTCACCATGGTGCTCGAGCCACAGCCGAGCATCGCGCTCGGCCTGATCCTGGTCGCCTGCTGCCCGGGCGGCAACATCTCGAATTTCCTCACGCACTTCGCGCGCGGCAACACGGCCCTGTCGGTCACGATGACCGCGTTCTCGACGGTGGGCGCGCTGTTCTTCACGCCCTTCAACACCGCGCTGTGGGGGTCGCTCAACCCGGCGACCGCGGCGATCCTGAACGAGATCGCCATCGACCCGGTCGAGATGTTCTTCGCCGTGGCGATCCTGCTGGTGGTGCCTGCGCTCGCCGGCATGAGCGTGGCCCGACGCTTCCCGGGCTTCGCGGCGCGCGCGCGCAAGCCGTTCCGCATCCTGTCGCTGGCCGTGTTCGTCACGTTCGTCCTGCTGGCACTCGCCGCCAACTGGGATTACTTCCTGCACTACACGGACCGCGTGGTGCTGTCGGTGTTGCTGCTGAACGCGCTCGGACTGTCCCTCGGCTACTTCGTGGCCGGAGCAGCGCGACTGTCGCAGGCCGACCGGCGCGCCGTGTCGATCGAGGTCGGCATCCAGAATTCCGGGCTCGGCCTGATCCTGGTCTTCAATTTCTTCGGCGGACTGGGCGGCATGGCGATCACCGCGGCGTGGTGGGGCATCTGGCACATCCTGTCCGGGCTCACCGTCGCGTCGTGGTGGCGGCGCCATCCGCCGGCACCCGCAGGAGCGGCGACATGACCCATCGCGTGCTGGTCACCGGCGCGGCCGGTTATCTCGGCAGCAACCTCGTTGCAGCGCTTGCCGGACGGGCAGCTCGTGACGGCGATCCCGCCTGCATCGTCGCGACCGACGTCCGCGAGGTGCCCGCCGGGCGTCGCCTGCCGGGCGTGGAATACGTGACACTCGACGTGCGCACGCCGGGGCTCGCTGCGGTGCTCGCGGACCACTCGATCGACACCGTGGTGCACCTGGCGGCGATCGTCACGCCCGGCGCAAAGTCGAACCGCGAACTTGAGTACTCGGTGGACGTGCTGGGCACGCGCAACGTGCTGGAAGCCTGCACCGGGAGCAGCGTGCGCCGGATCGTCGTCACCTCGAGCGGCGCAGCCTACGGCTATCACGCCGACAACCCGGCCTGGCTCACCGAGGACCACCCGGTGCGTGGCAACGAAGCGTTTGCCTACTCACACCACAAGCGCCTGGTGGAGGAAATGCTCGCCGAGTACCGGCGCACGCATCCCGCACTCGAACAGGTGGTGTTCCGCGTCGGCACCATCCTCGGCGAGACCACCCGCAACCAGATCACTGCGCTGTTCGAGCGGCCGCGACTGATCGCCATCCGGGGCTCGGCGAGCCCCTTCGTGTTCATCTGGGATCGCGACGTGGCGGGCGCGATCGAGCACGCCATCTTCGGCGGGCCGGCGGGCATCTACAACGTGGCGGGCGACGGCGCCCTCAGCATCCAGGAAATCGCCGCACGCCTCGGCAAGCGCTGCATCACGCTACCCCCAGGCTTGCTGCGCGCGGTGCTCGCGATATTGCACCCGCTGGGGCTGTCGCAGTACGGCCCCGAGCAGGTGGATTTCCTGCGCTACCGCCCGGTGCTCGACAACCGGCGGCTCAAGGAAGTGTTCGGGTATGTGCCGCAACTGACCTCGGCCGACGTGTTCGAGTTGTTCCGCAAGTCGCACGGGCTCGGTCCCGCCTGACCATGGCGCGGCGTTCGTTCACGGGGAAGACGGTACTCGTGACGGGCGCGGGCGGCGGGCTCGGCCGCGCGATCGCGCTGCGCTTTGCCGCGGAGGGTGCGCGGATCGTCGCTCTCGACAAGGACGCGGCCGGCCTCGAGAGCCTGCGCGCGGACATCGAACGCCAAGGCGCACGATGCGTCGCCGTGCCCTGCGACGTCACCGATGCCGAGGCCTGCGCACGCGCGGTCGAGGCGGGTGTCGAGCGCTTCGGCACGCTCGACGTGCTGGTGAACAACGCCGGCATGAGCCAGCGCAGCGGCTTCGCCACGACCGACCTCGCCGTGATCCGTCGCGTCATGGACGTGAATTTCTACGGGGCGGTGCACTGCACGAAAGCGGCCCTGCCGCACCTCGTCGCTTCCCGCGGGCTCATCGTCGCCGTGTCGAGCGTCGCGGGCTACACACCGCTCATCGCGCGCACCGGCTACGCCGCGAGCAAGCACGCGATGCACGGCTTCTTCGAGAGCCTGCGCACCGAACTCGCGCCGCAGGGCGTGGACGTGATGATGGTCTGCCCGTCGTTCATCGCGACACGCATCGATCGCAACGCGGTCGGCGGCGACGGCCTGCCGGTACGGCACGCACAGGTGACGATCGGCGATCCGCTGTCGCCCGAATCGGTCGCCGCACGCATCTACGACGGCGCGGTGCGCGGCCAGCGCCTGCTGCTCGTCGGCCGCGCCGCCTGGACTGCATGGTGGGTGAGCCGCCTGGCGCCCCGCCTCTACGAAAAGCTCATGGCGCGCCGCCTGCGCGGCGAACTAGAATCCGACGCAGCCACGCACCCGACGGACCCCGACAGGAAGCCGCGACCATGAAAGTCCACGTCAAGCACGCCCTCAAGACCGACGTCGCCTCGGCTTTCAAGCTCTGTACCGAGCAGAAGAGCCAGGAGCAGGTCTACGCGCAGCTCGGCGGCACCGACGTCAAGATCAAGCGCGAGGGCCGCGCGCCAAACGTGAAGCTGAAGATCTCGCGCAAGGAAGTCGCCAATCCGCCGGCGGCGATCAAGAGGCTGGTGCCGGCCACCAACGACGTGAGCCACACCGAGGACTGGGCCGAGGACGGCGACGGCTACAGCGCCGACATCGTCACCGAGATCAAGGGCGTGCCGGTCAAGATCGTCGGCACCAAGTCGCTGCAGCCCGAGAAGGGCGGCTGCAGCGTGGAATGGAAGTTCGACGTGACCAGCGGCATCCCGCTGCTCGGCGGCATCATCGCCTCGTTCGCCGGCGGCGAGGTCGAGCAGAAGCTCGAGAAGGAATTCAAGGTCCTCAAGTCGCTCGCCTGAGCGGATTGCTGCGACGCAGCTAGCCATTTGCGAAATGGCGGCCGGGTCGTGCTGGCGTAGGATCGGGGCATGCCGCGACTTTCCCCGGTGGACCAGGCCTTTTTCCTGCTCGAGACGCGCGACCGGCCGATGAGCATCGGCCTGCTGTTCGTCCTGAAGCCGCCGCCCGGGGCGCGCGGCAACTTCGCCGACCGCCTCGTGCGCGCCATGCTCCAGTGCCCGGTCGGCCCGCCGTTCAGCTATCGGCTGAAGCCGGGCCCGGTGCCGGGCCTGCTGTCGCTCGTCGAGGACCAGCACATGGACCCGGCGAAGCAGCTGTTCCGGCACAGGCTGCCGCGCGGCACCCACCTGCCGGGCCTGTTCGAGCGCTTGTGCCGGATGCACGTGAAGCTGCTGCGCCACGACGCGCCCCTGTGGGAGCAGCACGTGTTCACCGGAATGGCCGGCGGGCGCATCGCGCTGTACTTCAAGACGCACCACGGCCTGATCGACGGCATCGGCTTCATCAACGCGCTCAATACCATGATCACCGAGTCGCCGCAGCGGCACCCGCCGCGGGCGGTCTGGGAGGGGCTGCGTCACTTCGTGCCGCCCGCCGGCGCAGGCAAGGGCAAGCACGGCCGGTCGTTGCTGCAGACGGTGGACGACACGCGCCGCACGGCAACCGACATGATCAGGCTCGTGTGGCACCAGGGGCTGCGCGATCTCGGGCTGGGCCGCGGCCTCGCGGCGCCGTTCGTTTCCACGCCGAACGTGCTCAAGGCGGCGCCGAGCCCGCATCGCGTGCTGGCGCACTGCGTGCTGCCGCTGGCGCGCGTGCGCGCGATGGCCCGCCAGGGCGAGGCCAAGATCAACGACGTGATGCTCACGCTGATCGACATGGCGATGCATCGCTACCTCGCCGGGCGCGGCATCACGCTCGACAGGCCGCTGGTGACGGACATGCCCGTCGCGCTGGCGGATCACGGCGGCACCGGCAATCGCATCACCATCCTGCAGGTGCCGATGGGCCGGCCGGGCGTGTCGCCGGCGCAGCGACTCGCCGACGTCATGCAGGAGACCGGGCAGGTGAAGAGGGAGATGCGCGAACTCGACGGCGGGGCGCTGACGCTCTATTCCATCGTGCAGCTCTCGATCGCGAGCACCATCGAGAACCTGGGCCTGAGCGGACTGCCGATGCTCGCCAACTCCGTGGTGTCGAATCCCGCCGGGTTCGAGAAGCGCGTGTATTTCAACGGCGCAGAGGTCGAGCTGGCGCTGCCGATCTCGGTGGTCGCGCACCACCAGGTGCTCAACATCACGATCACCACCTATGTCGACGAGTTGCACGTCACGTTCATCGCCCTGAAGGAGGCGATTCCCGACCTGCAGCGTCTCGCCGACTACACCGCCGCAGCCGCCGCAGAGCTCGAAGCCGACCTGGCGCGGGTCAAGCGGCGTGCGGCACTGGTACAGGCGCGCAAGTCGGCCGCCCGGCGCGGCAAGTCGCCGGCGCGGCCGCGCTCACCACGACGGGCCGCCGTGCGCTAACCTCCGTCCGGATTCCCGGACGGAGGCCGTCACAGCTTGCCGAGCGCCCGCAGCCTCGCTCATGAACTGGCGATCGCCGCGCGACTGGCCGCGCGCAGCGTGTGGCGACGCCTGTCCGGCGGAACGCCGCGCGCACCGACGGATGCGGAATTCCGCGCCACGCTCGAGCCCTGGCTGGCGGCGCTGCCGGCGGGTCTCGCGCGCGGCCACGCGTTCCACTGGCTGCCAGCGACGCAGCCGCCGTGGCACGACACCGGCATCGACCTCGAGCCCGGCGAGTCGGTCACCATGCTGGCGGATGGCCGCGTGTTCCTGTCCCGTGCGCTCGACATCTGGGTCGGCCCTGCCTTCCAGCTGTGGTGCCGGGTGGGGGAGCGCGGCCCGGTGTTCCGCGGCACCCGGGCCACGAACACGTTCACGGCGCGCGAGGGCGGCCGCCTCTGGCTGGCCAGCTACTTCCCCGGTGAGTGGGCCGACCCGAGCGGACGCATCGGCACACCCGCTGGCGAGTACGCGAAAGTGTCAGGCGGCCTGTCGGTGCTCACGCTGCGCTGGCCGCCCGGTAGCGACGTGCATGGCTTGTTCCGCGATTTCGCCCGGGACACGCGCGTGCCCGGGCCCGTGCTCGCCGAGGCGGAGCGCTTCGACCAGCCCGTGCCGACGCCGGATCAGTGGGACTACCTGTGGTATCTCGGCCCGGGTGAAATCTTCCGCCCGGTGCTCGCCCCGGACGGCCGCCGTGCGATCGGCTGCCACACCCACGGCGACGTCGGCATCCTGCGGCGCGACGCCCGGGTGCCGCTGCGGCCGGGCACGCGGTTGCGCTGGTCGTGGCGGATGGAAGAACTGCCCGTCGATCTCGCCGAGGACACCCTGCCCTCGCACGACTACCTGAGCATCGCCGTGGAATTCGACGACGGGCAGGACATCACCTACTACTGGAGCGCGACGCTGCCCGAGGGCACGGTGTACCGCTGCCCGCTGCCGACCTGGAAGGACAAGGAAACCCACGTCGTGGTCCGCAGCGGGCCGGGCGAGCTGGGCCGCTGGCTGGACGAGGAACGCGACCTGCACGCCGACTACGCGCGAATCTCCGCCGGCCCGGCACGCGAAGTGATCCGCGTCTGGCTGATTGCGAACAGCCTGTTCCAGCGTGGCCACGGACGCTGCGAATATGCGAGCATTCGCCTGATAACGAACGAACGGACCCTCGAGGTCCTCTGAACGCACGACGCGGGAGAAAAGACATGCACGGACTGATGATGGATGCGCCGCTCACGATCACGGAGATCATGAAGTTCGGCGAGCGCAACTACCCGAACACCGAGGTCGTCTCGGTGACGATGGACAACCCGCGCCACCGCTGCACGCTGGGCGACATCTTTCGCCGCGCGCGGCAACTCGCGAACGCGCTCGCCGCGGCGGGCGTGAAACCCGGCGACCGCATCGGCACGCTGGCCTGGAACGACTACCGCCACTACGAGCTGTACTACGCGGTGTCGTGCATGGGCGCGGTGCTGCACACGATCAACCCGCGCCTGTTCCCCGAGCAGCTCGAGTACATCATCAACCACGCCGAGGACAAGCTGCTGTTCGTCGACCCGACGCTGCTGCCGGTGCTCGGGCAGGTGCAGGGCAAGATCCCGGTGGTCGAGAAGGTGATCGTGCTCACCAGCGACGCCGCGATGCCCGAGGCCGTGAAGGGCAAGCTGCCGTCCTACGAATCGTTCATCGCCGGCCAGCCCGACACCTTCGACTGGCCCGACCTCGACGAGCGCGCCGCCAGCTCGCTCTGCTACACGTCGGGCACCACCGGCAACCCGAAGGGCGTGCTCTACAGCCACCGCTCGACGGTGCTGCACGCCTACGCGTGCTGCATGGCCGACGCGGTCGGTGTCACCGGCCGCGACAGCGTGCTGGCCGTGGTGCCGATGTTCCACGCCAACGCCTGGGGCCTGCCCTACAACGCGCCGATGGTCGGCACGAAGC